>ERZ777306.14-NODE-14-length-326387-cov-21.370095_pt1 | contig 326387 bp, 276 predicted proteins | sample MGYA00374966_ERZ777306 | MGnify/ENA primary metagenome ERZ777306 (study PRJEB29329, sample SAMN06343882) | mouse gut metagenome | isolation source: Mouse cecum | place: Austria: Vienna | collected 2014-11-15 ... | reverse complement strand
CGGAAATCACCCACGGCACTTGGGTAGGCGTCTGCAAGCTTCCCGAATAACGGGGTCGCTTGCGGCAGAGGGCCCGGCTGTTCTTGCTGGAGGTTTGCGAAAACAAGAAAAGTTGCTACACGCAAACCTCGACTGCCACAAGGTGCCCGCATAAACCTGGCCCGCCCTCGTCGCGGAATGCTATAATCGTGGCACCTTGTCATTTAGCGGAGCCTTTGGCAAGTTCCGCTTCGAGTTAGGTTAGGTTTGATGAAGAACTAGCGATGCCCATTCGGGCGCCCCTTCGACCATTTCCGCATTCCCGGTCGCGCTTTCAGGGTGCCGCATCGCCTTTGCTTCTTTTTCCCCAGAACCGACGTGCCGCGAGCCTCACCTCGGCGCGACCTCCTTCCCAAGGAGCTCGCCATGCAACTGAATCTCACCTCCATCAGCTACACCTATCCCGGCGGTGCTGCGCCCGCGCTTACCGATGTGAGCGTCACCTTTCCCGTTGGCTGGACGGGCATCATCGGCGACAACGGGTGCGGCAAGAGCACCCTCGCCCGCATCGCCGCGCGCCTTCTTCAACCCGATGCCGGAGCGGTGAGCCCGCAGCTGTTCTCCGCCTACTGCCAGCAGGACTCCACCCAAGCGCCGCCCAACCTGGCCGACCTCGCGTCGGATTGGGGTCAGGACGGCCAACGTATCCGACGGCTTTTGCATTTGGAAGACGAGTGGTTCTGGCGCTACGAGACGCTCTCGGGCGGCCAGCGGAAGCGACTCCAAATCGCCTGCGCTCTCTTCACGAGTCCCGACGTGCTGGTCATGGACGAGCCGACCAACGACTTAGATGCCGTGACGCGCGACGTTGTGAAGGGAGCGCTTTCTAATTTCGGTGGCATCGGCATCCTCATATCCCACGACCGCGATCTGCTGGACAGCCTCGTCGGCCAGAGCCTGGCGTGCGAGAATCGCCGCTGGGTGATGCGCCCGGGCGGCTACTCGAAGGCCAGTTGCCAAGCGGAAAGCGAGAGGGCCTCCGCCCTTCGCCAGCGCGAGAAGGCCGTACATGAGGCAAAGCGCCTGAAAGCGGAGGCGCAACGTCGAAGCGAGGAGGCCGCCCGGCAACGGGGCAGGCGGAGCAAGCGCAGCCTGGCCAAAGGCGACAGCGACGGCCGCGAGAAAATCGGGCGGGCCATCGTCTCCGGGAAGGACGGCGTTGCGGGAAGGCTCTCGGCAACCATGGACCGGCGGCTCGCCCAAGCCGAGGGGGCTCTTGCGGAGCAGTTCGTCGCAAAGCGCTATGAGCACCGCATCAGCGTATTCGGCGAGGCAACGCGAGCGCCGTTCGTGGCCCACTTGGAAGCGAAGGCCCTGCGCGCGGGCGAGTTCGCCATCGAGGTGCCGGAGCTTTGGATTGGACCGACCGAGCACGTGGTGCTGACAGGCGAGAATGGCACGGGCAAGAGCCTGGTCGTGCGCGCGGCGCTTGCATCGGCTCCCGAAAGCGTCCGCGTGGCCTTCGTGCCCCAGGACGTCGGAGTTGGTGAGCGCGAGCGCGCGCTGGGCCAGCTTCGCGAGCACTCCCCAAAGCGGCGCGGTCGCATCCTTTCCATTGTGGCTCAGCTGAACTCAGACCCCGACAGGCTGCTCGATGGCGACGATATGAGCCCCGGTGAACTGCGCAAGCTCCTGCTCGCCGAGCAACTGGTGCAAGAGCCGAACTTCCTCGTGCTGGACGAGCCCACCAACCACCTGGATGTGGGATCCATCGAGGCACTCCAACGGATGCTCGCGGATTTCCCCGGCGCGGTTCTCCTCGTCACCCACGACCGGCAGCTGGCCGACGCAGTCACGCAAACTGCCTGGCACACGGAGCGATGCGACGGCATTGCCAAACTGCGTGTTCGCTGAGCACGCCCCATCGTCCGAAGCGAGCGAAGTGTGGTTTCATTTGCAGCATCCTTGCGGGGCGTTGCGCCGGACCGTTAGGCTATCATCTTTGAGCGAGCCAATGAGAAGGGAGGAACGATGGGCTGGCGTATTTGGCGACTGGCAGAGCATCCAATGCGGCTGGGAGTACGTGGGCGAGGTGAACGAGCTCGACGGCGGCCCAATCCGCCTCTACGGCGCCAATGCGCTTCTGCACCGCGAGCGGGGGAAGTAAGCACCTCCTCGAACACGGAGCAGCCGAAGTTTTACTGTCGTTTACTGTTTTGTCAAGGGAGCAGCAGCATGGGAGGGCGGCGCTTCACACCAAGCTCGGACTCTCGGAAAGCCCTCGCGTCTGAAACACCTACAAGTGCCGAAGGTTGGTGCGGTAGCTCCACAGGCGCTCCTCGCCGATGTCGGTGATAATGACGTCGAGAGCCGTGAGGATCTGCTCCCGCTGCTCGGGCAAGCGGCCCTGCAGCATCACAGGATTGGAGGCGCCCAGCATGGCGAACTCGGTCGGCACCACAAGGGCATCCACCAGCTCCTTTACCTCCTCGTACTTCTCCACCTCGGCCGCTTCTTGCCAGTTGCCGGCGACGATTTCCCGGTACAACTCGGAGTTCTCGTACACCGTGAGCATGTTGGCGCCGATAAGCCATGGATGCGTGCGATTCACCACGGCGGCCGTACGCCGGGCGCCCTCAAGCCCGCGCCCCCGCCCCGCAATGCCCACCAGGTAGAAAAAGGCGTAAGAAATGCCCACCGCATCGAGCCGGGCGCATTGCTCAACGATGTCGCGGGCCCCATAGCCCTTGTTCATGAACGCGAGCGCGTCGTCGTCCCCCGTCTCGATCCCCAAGGTGAGGCCGTCGTAGCCGGCCGCCGCCAGTTCGGTCAGCTCCGCATCGGTCTTGCGCGCCACGTCGGTTATGCGCGAGAAACATCCGATGCTTCGACACTCCGGAAAGTACTCGTGCACCAGACCGGCTATCTCAAGCAGCCCCTTCGCCTTGAGCCCGAAAGGGTTCGCGCCCGCCAGGAAGATGCGCTCGCAGCTCGCCCGCCGCGTTTCGAAGAGCCGCTCCTCGGCCTTGCGCAGCGGATCGTGGTACCAGGTCTGTGCTTCCAGCAGGTCGGCCTCGATATGCTCGATTGGGGATGGCCTGAACTTGAACGGCAGATCGGCGTAAAGCGTGCAGAACTTGCAGGCATGGTGGGTGCATCCCGCCGTGGCCTCGATGATGAGCGAATCGGCCTCGTAGGGCGGCCGCCAAATGGTTCCCGTGTAGTGCATGACTTGCTTCCTTTCCCTTCAGCTGCCCGCCGGCAGTCCCGCTGTATGCTGCTATCATGGGAGAAGAGCTACGAACCGTGAAGTACTGTCTTTTTCTGTAGTGCATAAAGGAGGAGCCCATGGCGCAAAGGCGCGGCGAGGAGATCGAGCGCTGCCGATCGGTCTCGACTATCCAGCGCATGATCGGCGGGAAATGGAAGATCGAGATCCTCTTCTATATCGCCTTGAAAGACGTGCGCCACTTCGGCCAGCTGCGCCGCTGCATCGGCAATATCTCCGAATCGACACTCTCCAAGCAGCTCAAAGAGCTGGTCGAGGACGGCTTCCTCACCCGCACGGACTTTGGCGAGGTGCCCCCGCGCGTCGAGTACGCCCTCACGCCCCAAGGCGAGGGCTTCGTTCCCATTCTTCTGGCCATGAAGCAGTGGGGAGAGGCCGAGCTGGGGCTGTAGATGAGGTGCCGGGCTTAGGGGGCAGCCGGGTTGCATCGAATGGGCGGCGGGAACCCGACGATGACGACGTTGCGCCGAGAGAAGGTTTCAGCGCAACAAAACGTTGCTTGAATGAGGATGCCCGCCCAGCCAGAATGAAGTCAGTTCCGAAACTGAGAGAAAAGAGGCACTCATGCCGTTCAAGGAAACACTCGTCGAGACGCGCGAGCAGCGCGGAATGACCCAGCAGGAACTCGCCAGCAAGCTCTACGTCACGCGGCAGGCGATATCGCGCTGGGAGAACGGCGAGACCGAGCCGTCGGTGGATATGCGCAAGCTGATCGCGACGGTGCTCGACATCCCCGCGATCCGGCTCTTCGACATCGACACGACACAGCTGTGCCAATGCTGCGGGACCCCTTTCACGGTGCCCAACATGCCCCGCGGCACCGAAGCCGACGGTGCAGAGAACCCGGATTACTGCCAGTGGTGCTACGATAGCGGCCAATTCGTGTACCAAAGCGAAGACGAGCTGATCGAGAAAACGACCCCCTTCCTCATGGAGGCGACTGGCATGTCGCAGGACGAGGCCGTCTCGTTCATGGGCGTTATCGTCCCCCACTTGAAGCACTGGCAGCGATAGGGCGTCCTCAAAGCGACAGGCGCTCCACCATCGCGCTCAGCGATGCGCACATTATCGTGGGATTCTCGGCGGCAAGAGCTTCCGCGGGGAACATGCCCCAGAGGGCGGCCACCGTGGTGCAGCCAGCCGCGTTGCCAGCCTGGATGTCGAAGGGGCTATCGCCCACATAGAGGCAGCGGGTCGCGTCGAGCCCCATGAGCTCGCAGGCGCGCAGCAGCGGCCCGGGCGCCGGCTTGTGCTCGGGCCAATCGTCGGGGCCGATGAGCACGGGGAAGAACTCGGCGATGCCGCTCATGGCCAGCCCTCGCTCGGCCAGGGCGTGGCGCTTCGACGTGACCACCGCCATCGGAATGCCCGCGGCCCGCATGCGCTCAAGGGCCGCGCGCGTGTCGGGAAAGGCCCGCACCTGCGCGTCGTGCACGGCCACGTTGTGCTCGCGGTAGGTCGTCAGCAAATGCTCGGCCAGGGCCTCGTCGCCTTCCGCGAAGCCGACCATTTGATCGCGCAGGGGCGTACCGACGCCGGCCATGAGCGCATCGTCGGACAGGTCGCGCCCCAGCACGTCGTTGATGGCGTAGCGCATGGAGGCGAGAATGATGTCGTAGGTGTCGATCAGCGTGCCGTCGGCATCGAACAAAATGCCCTGGATATCGTTCATGGAAGCCTTTCCGCGGTGAGGTCGATGGGATTAGTAGCCATTGTAGAACAGTTGGCATGCAGGTCTCGGTGGAAGTGCTCTGTTTGGTAGACTCGAAGCAATTGACATCAGTCATCAGACAAGCAACGCGCCACGCAGCACCGACCAATGACTGTATACGAAAGGGCGACCAGCATGCAGCAAACGAAGAAACGGAAGAGATCGACCGAAGCGAGGCTGGGAAACCAGGTGCGACACCACCGAGGAATACCTTGCCGCTGCCAACGCCGTTATTGCCAATCCGGCCTCGCTTCACAAGCTGCAAGCCGAGGACGGCGACGACCTCTACTTCCTGGAAAGCACCGGCGAGTTCGTCGTGGTCTCCCCCGCCGGCTACATCCGCACCTACTGCCTCACCGACCGCGACTACTTTGACCGGCAGTGAGATGCACCGGGCCTCTCCCACTGAATTATTTTGCTTGTAGGGACAAAGTTTATTGCCCTAGCTGTACAGTGCGTCGCGTAGCAGGGCGAACAATGTCTCGTCGAGGGGTTTTTTGCGGCGCGCAGCATCCACCATGGTCTCCCACACGAGATCGCACACGCGATCGGGGGCAAGCGCGCCCACGAGCTTCTTCCGACAGATGGCAGGATCACGCTCGAGAGCCATTTGCAGCCCCTGGCGCACATGGGCGAAACTCGCCGCCTCACGACGGCGTGCCCCGGCCAAATCATAAGACCCGAGCGCAGCAAGCCCCTCAAGAAAATCGGACCGGAACTCCTCCAAAGCCCGACCTACCTCACCGGACAGTTGACGGCAAAACGCCACGAAGTCGTCGTGCTCGAACTCTGCCGAACTACATGGACTGGAGCTATTAGCACTTTCCGCCTCCTCGCCCCCATTGGCCATGGCCATGCAGCCGGAAAGAGCCCGTTGCCAGAACCGGCCCACTACATCGTTGACCAAATCGGACTTTGTGGGGTACGAATTGTACACTGTACCCACCGCCACCCCACACGCCGTCGCAACAGCCCGAATGCTCAGCGCACCCAAACCCTGCGTGGTGGCAATCTCGTAGGCTGCACCCAAAATCTGATCTTTGCTGATAACAGGGCGATTCCCCATGACCTGTCCTTTCCAGCATACCAACATGAACAGTGCTCATTATGAATGTCCGCGGCGTAACAAGTCCGTGAAAACCTTGCGAATCCGCACAATCGCCCTTGCCCTCGCTGTCCGCTGCTCCTATCATGAACATTGTTCATTAATGAACATCGTTCATGATAGGAGCCTGGCGCTCTTATGCCTTATCTGAGAAAGGAGATTCATGTCCCCCGAGCTTATTGTTTCCACCGTGGCTATTTCGCTGGCACTCCTCTTCTATACGTGGGGCGTTTTCGGTGAACGCCGTCACGGTTCGCTTAACTTGAAGTACGTCCTGCTATTCTGGGCAGGCCTTGCCTGCGATACCACCGGCACCCTCATCATGAGCAACATCGCCAGCCAATCGAACGCCACCGGCTTTGGTATCCACGGCCTTACCGGCGCGCTGGCCATCGTGCTCATGATCGTGCACGCGCTGTGGGCCACTTTCACCTATCTGCGCGGCAGCCAGCAGGCGCGCCATCGCTTCCATACCTTCAGCACCGTCGTGTGGCTGCTGTGGCTCGTGCCCTACATCATCGGTATGCTCGTGGGTATTCCGGCCATTCATCTGAAAGCCGTCTGCGCCATCGGCACGGCCATCGTGGTGGTGGGGCTTCTGGCCGCCTACCTGTTCGCTCGCGATCGCAGCGACGACAAGCCACGCTCATCGGGCCATGGTCATGGCCCCGCGGCATCCCGATAGCCGGCAACGGGCCCTTACGCTTCATTGCGCAAGGCCACGGCAGCGCAGGCAAGCACTGCCGTTCAGCAGCCTGCGAACAGTGTCGCAGAACGGACATCGCCTTCGACCTCGCCATCTGCGCTATCATATTCAGGATGTCGGGACGTCTATCTGCCGCCACCTGAGGGGGGGGGCGAAAGCGTACCTATCCTCCGCCATCGGCCGCAGCTGTTCCTTCAAGAAGGCAGACGCCGTAGAGAAAACGGGGGAGCTCGCAGGGGAGATAGCGCGAGACCGTCAAGGGACTCTCTGCGAAGCTACCGCCTTCCTTCTCCCAGCGGCTACTCGCCTCCCCCAAGCGACTGGCCGCCTCGGTTCGGGCATGTTCCACCAGCTCCCGAAGAGCAGGATTGCGGTACAGGGTGCTACGAGATACCCCTGCCCGCTGTGCCACCTGGTAGAACGAGGGCCTCCTCCCCTCCTCCGCCAGGGAGGCCACCGCATCCCGCACGCGCTGCTGCACCTCCCGGCTACGCGCCTGCCGCGATACCGAAAGCACTTGGGGACAACATTCCGGCGTTCCCATGATCCCCTCCTTTGAACACAAACATTTGTTCTTTTCAGGAAGGTAGTCTAGCTGAAAAAATATTTCTCCCTGACCCCATCGCGGGACACAGAGACGCTTTGCTGATTGTAGAAGACTCACAGAACCATCGCCCCAGGTGAGACGCTATTCCTCACCAGACCGTTGCCAGCCTGTCGCCCGAGCTACTTCACCGTGATCTTGCACTTATAGGTCTTGCCGCCCACCTTTGCGGAGATTTTTGCCGTGCCCTTCTTCTTGGCCGTCACCTTGCCCTTGCTGTTCACCTTAGCCACTTTCTTGTTAGACGACGACCACTTCACCTTTCCCTTTGCCCACTGCATCTTCAGCTGGATGGTGTGGTTGGCGCCCTTCTTCTTCGTGAGCGTGGCCCTCGTCACGTTCAGCGCCGGCTCCGCGCAGGGGCGGCCGATGAACTTCACATAGGTGCCTGTAGGATCTTCCGGGTAATTCCGCAGGTAGATGTCGTGCTTCTTGCCGCCGCCGGTTGAGAGCACCATGCCCGCGCCCACATACAAGGTGGCATGATCGATATTGCGGTAGCGCTTGTTCACCCCTGCGTAGTTTGTCTGCGTGTACACCGTGTCGCCGGCCAGCAGTCGCGATGCCGGAACGCCCTTCTTCGCCACGCACTTTTTCTGTCCGTTCAGCCACTTTGCCTGATCAGCCGCCGGAAGCGCCCAGCTTTTCGCCGAAGTGCCTCCCAGCGCAAAAATCTTGCGCTTCAGAGACGTGTCCCAAAAGCAGCGAGACACAAACGAGCTGCAGTCACGATAGTTCTTGGCCATACGCTTGGCCTGGCTGTACGTTATTTTCGCATTCGCATCGGCAAAGCCGTTCTTCACCGCCTTGTAGGCCTTCTTGTACGTGCAGTCCACGGGAATGACCACGTCAACAGGGCCGAATGTGCCGCGCACCTCGCAGGCGCCCAAGCCCTTGTAGCTTATCTTTCCCCGCGCGCTTACCTTCGCCACCGCCGTATTCGAGCTCTTCCACGTACCCTTCGGCAGACCGCTCACCTTGGGGGTGGCGGTAAGACCCGGGTACAAGACGTAATTGAAACCGGTGAAGGAGCGTTTTCCCAGATCAATATCGAATACGCGCACGTTCAACGTGCCGGATACCACCGTGCCGTCGTCGCACGGCGCCTGATAGCTGATCGTGGTGGTTCCCACCGCGCAGGCCGTGATCACGAGGGAGGCGCTCGTGGAGTACCACCACGGGCTCCGCACGGCGACCGTGGCCACAGCGGGGTTGCTGGATACGGCCGTTACGTCGCCGTCGACCTGTCGATCCCCGACATCCAGGGAAACCTCGTAGAGCCCCGAATCGCCGCGAATCACATACACCGTACCCGAAGCAGCGTCTTGCGTGTAGTAGGACTCGCCCAGAAGCTGCATGGCCGCATCATCCGCAACGGCATAGGCTTGCTGGGCGAAAGCGCCCATGGCCGCCACAATGGCGAGCATGATGCCGGCAAGGGCAAACGCGACGGCCCGGCACATGCGGGCACGCGAACCGGCAGTCGGCGCGGCAGCGACGGCACAGGTATTCCCGAAAGGCAGACGAGTTCGAATAGGCTGCATGTCTTCCCCCTTCTCATTGGTTGACATGCATTCTACCTGACCGGAAGCGGCTCATCCAGAACTGAACGAGCCAGCGGCGCCTCCCTGCCCCAATACCGTGAGGGCGGCCCCTTCCCGAAGCCGCCCCCACTCTCAGATGACGTTTCCCTCGCCCTTCAGGGCGCCTCCCTCTCTGGCGCGACGCGCTACTTCCCCAGCAGTTTCTGGCAGAGCACTGCAAACGCGCACACGCCCAGGGCGAAGATGCCCACGGTCAGCACGACCTCCGGCACCGTGGGGGCATACACGCCCATGATCGCCCACATATCGGCAGCACCCCCGGTCTGGGCCGCCGCGCTGCCCAGGGTGATGCCCGGGCCGCCGGCAATGTTGGGCGTGGCGAACGCGGTGAACATGAGCCAGCAGCGCTTGCAGAACACGCCGGCCACCACGAGCACAGCCGCCACGCCCACGATCTTCATGTTGCGGCGGTTCTTCGCGAACACCAAGAGGCAGAAGGGAATCACCAGGCCGCACACCACTTCGAACCAGAAGAAGGGAGCCGTGCCGCCGACCAGCAGCGTGTTCAGCACCGCCAAGCCGCCCTCGGTGCCGTTGTAGGCCGTCGTGAGGATCTCGCAGCCGATGAAGTAGGCGTCCACGGCGATGCAGGTGCACAAAAGCCCCGCCAGGCTCGTGATCAGCTCGTTGGGCGTCTGGAACACGCCGCGCGCCCGCAGACCGAACAGGGCCAGCACCAGCAGAGCCAGGCCAGAGTCCAAAGCCGAGGCCACGAAGATGGGCGCCAGAATGGCAGTGTGCCAGGCCTCGCGAGCAATTTCCAAGCCGAAAATCCACGCGGTCACGGAGTGCACGAGAATGGCCACCGGCAGCGCGAAGCGCGATACCACCGCCACCTTCGCCGGATCGGCCTTCGCCGAGCACATAAAGTACAGGTACGCCAGGTTAATGACCAGGTACAGCGTGATGACGATCATGTCCCAGGCCAGAGGCGACATGAAGTTCAGCCCCGTCACCATGCGCCAGATGCGCTGGATACCGCCGAGGTCCACGAGCACGCAGACTCCCGCACAGCAGATGCACACGAGCGACAGGATGACGGCCGGCAGCGCCACGGCCTTGTACTTCTTAATGCCGAAGATGGAGGCCGACGAGGCGACGATGAGGCCGCCGGCGGACAGGCCGACGAAGAACATGAAGCAGGTGAGGTACAGCCCCCAGCTCGTGGAGTTGTTCATGCCGGTTATGCCGAGCCCGAACATCAGCTGGTAGACGTACACGCCGGCGCCCACGAGGGCCAGCACGCCCGACCCGACGACAAGCGGGTTTTTCATCAACGAAGTCATAGCGCAATCCCCCTAGCGAACGTAGAAAACCTGCGGGCGCGTGCCCTTATCTTCCAGCAGAACCTCGGCGCTGCCCTCGCGGCGCAGGCGCGACACGGCGGAATCGGGATCGTCCAGATCGCCGAAGATGCGCGCATCGCCGGGGCAGCAGTGCACGCACATGGGCACCTCGCCCTCGTCGGTGCGCTCCTTGCACAGGGTGCACTTCTCCATCACGCCGCGGCCGCGCTCGGGCACCCGCGCATCCCCATAGGCAGCCCCCGTGGCACGCACGGGCTCGTTCCAGTTGAACGTGCGGGCGTTGTAGGGGCAGGCGGCCATGCACATACGGCAGCCGATGCACTTGTCGTAGTCGATCTCCACGCGGCCCATATCATCCTTGTAGGTGGCGCCGGTGGGGCACACCCGCTCGCAAGCCGGGTTCTCGCAATGCTGGCACGCCAGGGGCAGGTAGGTGCGCGTGAGGTGCGGGTAGACGCCCTCGGCGCCGTCGAACTGCTCGCAGCCCTCGGTCAGCACCCGGTTCCACAGCATTCCGTCGGGCACGTTGTTCTGCATCTTGCAGGCCACCGCACAGGTGTTGCAACCAATGCAGCGGCGCAGGTTGATGCCGATGGCAAGCTTCGTCATGGCTACTCACCAGCTTTCTTGATCTCGATGAGCGTATCGTTATAGGGAATCATGGGGCCGAAGGGCAGCGCGTAGCCGCGCTCGTTCAGCGTATCGTTGGACACCGCCTGCATAATGGTGCCGTCCAGGTACTGGCGGTAGGTGCTCTCCACCATGAAGGCGCTTTCGGGGCGCACCGACTCGTTCAGCCGCAGCACGGTGCGGAAGGAGCCGCGATCGTTGAACACCTCCACCGCATCGCCGTCCTCCAGACCGCGGGCGGCAGCATCCACCGGGTTCAGCTCGATGTGGGGCTCGCTCACCTCCTGAATCCACTTCGCGCCCGAGTAGGCCGAGTGCACGCGGAAGCGGGAGCGAGCCTGGTTGAACTGCAGCGGGTACTTCTCGCGCAGCGGGTTTTCCGGATAGGCCTCGCACGGCTGCTCCCAAGCGGGGAACGCCTGGCCGAATTGCAGCAGCGCCTCGTAGTAGGGCTCCTGCTTGCCCGATGCCGTTCCGTAGGTGAAGCCCACTTCGGGCGCAATGAGGTCCTCCGACCCGATGAGGCGCAAAGCGCCGCCGGCTTCCTGGAGCTTCTCCAAGGTGAAGCCGGCCACCTGCGGGTCGTCGGTGGTCAAAAGCGCCCGCGCGTACTCCTCGCCGTCGGCCGGGAACAGATCTCCCAACCCCATGGCCTCGGCGATGCCCTTCTCGATGTAGAAATCCGACTTGCTCTCGAACAGCGGGTCGAGCACCTTCAGGTTGGCCAGAATATGGGCGTTGGCGCACTTGATGCCGCCGATGGCATCGGCGCACTCGAACTTGCTGCACGAGGGCAGCACCAGATCGACGAAGTCGGTCACCGAGCTGTGGTAGATATCGGCCAGGCACACGAAGTCGAGCGAGTCGATCCACTCCAGGGTCTTGTTCCAGTTCGCGGCCTTCTGGGTGGGAATGTCACCGAAGAACATCGCGCCGTGGATGGTGTCGCCCTTGACCACATCGTAGAAGCCTTGGGGGCTGGGCGCCGGCGTCATGCCCTCGGGGAGCGGCCAGGCACCCAGATGCGCCTCGTAGGGCGTCACATGGTAGCCGTAGATGCCGCAACCGGTTCCGCGCTTGCCATAGTTGCCCGTGAGCGAGGCGATGAGCGCGTAGCAGTGGCCGGCGATGTCGTTGTTGCCGAACTTGTCGATGCCGCCCACGCCGTTGTCGATGATGGAGGGGCCGGCCGCGTACTGGGTCGCCACATCGGCCACCACATCGGCGGGAATGTCGCAGGTGGCGGCGGTCCATTCCAAGGTGTAGGGCTCCATGTCCTTCCGCAGGCGCGTGAACTGGGTGAGGTAGCGCTTGCCGTTAACGGTGAACTCGCCTTCCAGGGCAGCAGCGACGCCCGCGGTCTCCTGGGGCACCGCCGCGTTCGTGTTCTCGTCCCACACGTAGAAGGTCTTCAACTCCACCGGCTCGCCGGTCTCGGGGTCGGTGCCCGGCGTCACGTCCACCAGGCACGCACCCGTTTCCGCATCGATGAGGAACGGCAGCGACGTGTGGGCGAGCACGTGCTCGCGATCGAACAGGTCCTCGTCCAGGATGTACTTCGTCATGCCAAGGAAGAACGCCGGGTCGGTGCCGGCCCGCAGGTTCACCCACTGGTCGGCCTTGCCCGCCGTGGGGCTGAAGCGCGGATCCAGGCAGATGAACTTCGTGCCCGCCTCCTGCGCGTCCAGCATACCGCGCGACCAGGTGAGGCTCGTCTCCACCAGGTTCGTGTTGGCCAGAATGACCACGGCGGCCTCCGGCCACTCCCAGATGGTGTTCTGCGCGAACATGCCGATCCAGGGCGAGAAGGCCATGATCTGCCCGTTGCCCTGGCCCATGTCGTAGCCGTTCATGCCGCCGGCTTGGGCCCCCAGCACGCTGGCCAGAAGCGGTGGGAAGCGCTGCGAGGCCTCGGTGGAGAACTGGATCCACAGGGCATCCTTACCGTACTTGTCCTGGATGGCCTTGAAGTTCTCGGCGATCATCTGGAAGGCCTCCTCCCAGCTGATGGCCTCGAACTCGCCGCTTCCCCGCTCGCCCACGCGCTTCATGGGGCGCTGGATACGCGCCTCGCCGTAGATGTTCTGCACCTCGGAAAGGCCCTTCAGGCACACGTTCTGGAAACGATGGTCCTCATTGGGGCGCGGCTGGATCATCGCGAGCCGCCCGTCACGCACAGTGCACTGCAGCATGCAATTGCACAGGCAATGCTCGTTGTGATAGGTAAAGGCTTGGGTCTCGCCCGCCGATCCCGCGGCCGGCGAACCAGCTGCCTCGGCGATGCCCGCCAGGTTCGCGCCCGCGAAGCCGACCGCACCGGCAACGGCAGCGGTTTTCAGGAAGCTGCGGCGGCTCAGCGCGCTCCCCCTCGGTTTCTGCTCCATGGTATCCTCCTGCTCTTCTCGTACCCGTCTTTGGCCGCTCGCGCCTTCCCCAAGGCCAGCGGCGATTCCTGGGTGCAGTCTACGAAGCGTCAACAGGGAAATCACTGCCCATTTGAGGGAGAGCGGGGCTTATGCCCCATTTTTGGAAATGTGGGCATTAACGAGGTCGCCGAAACGGCGTTACACCCGCTAAGATACGAACAACGACAAGAAGCAGGGCCGCGAGGAGGGGACGATGATCGACAGGAAAAGCGATCTGCGCGTCGTGCGCACGCGCAACGCCCTGCGCGGGGCCTTCGAGGAGCTGATCGCCGAGACGACCCTCGACAAGATCACCGTGAAGGCCCTCACCGATCGAGCCGGCATCAACCGCAAGACCTTCTACCTGCACTACGAGACCATCGAGGCCTTCTACGACGAGATCATGAACGGCATCATGGACGAATTCTTCGCCTACTACGAGAAGACCCCCGACGATCCGTGGGATATGGACGGCCACGCCCGGCGGTTCTTCCGCTACCTGGCCGCCCAGCCGCCCATGATCGAGCGACTCGTCTGCTCGCCGAGCTTCTACGACTTCGGCGAGCGCATCTACGCCACCCAGATGAACCGCTACCGCGCTTTCGCCGACGAGCTGTTCTGGCGCGAGGGCATCACGCCCGACCAGGAGGAGCTGGTCTGCGCCCTCATCCGCAACATGGCCCTGGAGTGCTATCGCGAATGGGTGCGCGCGGGGAAGGTGGTGCCCGTGGAAGATGCCGCCCAGCTGCTGGGGTCCATGACGCTCCACAGCGTGGAGCACTTGATGAGCCCGCGGCCCGAGGCATCCTAGAACAGCGACAGCTGGTCGGGGTCGGCGGAACGCTTCGGGCGCTGTGCGGGCACGGGCTCCTCCGCGGATACAAGGGGAACGGGCGCGTGGCGGCCAAGCAGGGCGCGGGCGTCGGCGGCGACGGCCAGCCACACGAGCGCCTCCGGGGCCGTGAGCGACAGCGGCATGCGCGTGTGCACGGCGCCCACCACGGCATCGGGCTCGCAGGTCACCAGCACGAAGCGGTCGCCCAGGCGCAGGCCGGCCAGCAGCAGCGCCTCGCTTCCGCGGGCGGAAAACCGGTACTGGGGGCGCCGGCCGGAAGGCGTATCCACGTTCCGCGTCTCGTAGAAGGCGCGCACCGGCACGATGCAGCGGGCCTGCTCCATGGCCTTATGCCACAGGCCCGATCCGCCCAGGGCCGACTCGATGCGCGCGTTGAAGACGAGCCCCCGCTTCCAGGGCACTTCCACGCCCCAGGCCAGATCGGCGCGCATAAGCTCGTCGCCTTCCGCGATGATAACCGGGCTCTCCGCACCGGGATAGCAGTCGATAGCCTCAAGCGGAATGTCGGCGGGGCGCCCGAACGACAGCGGAGGCACCGACGCCACGCCCGCCCCAAGCGCCACGGCCCGGCGCACCGCGTACAGCCAATCCACCACCGCATCGGCCTCTTCCCCACTCACCATCTCAAACCGGTGGCACACAAGCCCCCCTCAGAACGCCGAACGACCTAGATGCCCCAGGCCTCCAATGCAGTCAGACTATATCAAATATAGCAAGTATAATTACTTCCTAGAATATATCGACTCTGCCGTCAATGGCTCACGAGAAAGCGAGGTCTCCCCATGGCCGATACCGTTCTGTTCCTGGAATATCCCAAGTGCTCTACCTGCCAGAAGGCGAAGAAGTGGCTCGATGCGCAGGGCGTGACTTACACCGACCGCGATATCGTGACCGACAACCCCACCGCTGACGAGCTGAGGCAATGGCACGAGCGCAGCGGGCTGCCGCTGAAGCGCTTCTTCAACACGAGCGGCATGCTCTACCGCGAGATGGAGCTGTCGAAGAAGCTGCCCGACCTGTCCGAGGAGGAGCAGTACGCCCTGCTCGCCACCAACGGCATGCTCGTGAAGCGCCCGCTGCTAGTAACCACCGCCACGGCCATCCCCGGCTTCAAGGAGGCCGCCTGGGAGGAGGCCCTGGGACGGTAGAATCGTGCGAGGGGCGCCCCTCAGGCGGCGCGCCCCTCGCGAGCTCTCATCCAGTCCGGGCACAGCGTTCGCCAGAACGGCATCTACCAGCGACTATAGCTAGGAAATCGTCGGTGGCTCGGGAGGTGTCGGCGCTTCGGGAATGCCGCAGGTGTCGCTGGGCATCCCGGGGAAGCTCAGCAGGTCCACCACGGCCTGCCAGCTGGGATTCTCGAGGCCGGCCACGATGGAGCCTATGATTGCCATGCCCACCGCGAGGATGATGAACCCCACGGCGATGCAGGCCACCGCCACCAGGTGGACATTCTTCCAGGTGAGCCAAGGGAGCTTCTCGCTAAGATTCATGGACGGTCTCCTTTCCGACGAAGGCGGCCGCGCCCTCTTCTTTCACCTTCACAAAGGGCGCCTTGGCCTTCGCGATCCACTGGCGCGACACTTGCATGAGCGTCTTGCTGGCGGCCACGGCCCCGTGCAAGCAGAACAGCCCCAGACCGAAGCAGAGAAGGCCCGATCCCAGCTCGAACACACCATAGGCTGGCTGACCCACAGCCAGCGCCCATAGGCACACGCCAATGCCGAGCGGGCCGCCCGCCAGCAATCCCGCTGCCAACAGCCACAGCCCCAGGATGAGACACCAGATGGTCAGCAGGCCCGCCAGAACCAGCATACCGGCGGCGAGCAGCAGCGTGAGCCACAGCGGAGATCCCAAAATGACGAGCGTCCAGTACAGCGCACGGTTCCTCTGCTTAGTGCGCACCACGGTCCGCGGCACCACAGGCAAATCGGCGACGATGGCCCGTGCGGCGGCCTTCGGATCGTCCAGCTGGGCCGTGGCCTCTTCCTCGGTGAGGCCGTCGGCGACACGATCGTCGATCATCTCGGTGTAGAAGGCCACCGACTCCTCGATTTCACCCTCGGGCAGGCAGGCGAGGGCCGCCCGCAACTGGGCAAGGTATTCCTGCTTGTTCATGATGCAGCTCCTTCAGTTCGGAGGTCTTTCGTCGGCGATGGGGCAGGCGGGGCAGCTGAGACGGTCGCCGCGGCAGTAGTCATGGCGGTCTCGGTGATCCCAGTGGACGCAGGCGGCGCAGATACGGCAGCCAGAGCGGGCGCAGCAGGCACAGCGGCAGCTGCGGGCACAACGTCTGCGGGCGCGACCGTCACAGATGCACCGCCGACCGCGGCCTCGCGCACGAAACGGTAGATGGCCTCCACCTCGTTCCATTCCTCGATGAAAGCCTCCACGCGAGCGCGGCCCTCTGTTGTGATGCGATAGTACTTGCGCAGCCGCCCATTGTGCTCGGCAGAGCGCACGGCAATGCAGCTCGCGCCTTCCAGTCGCTTGAGCAGCGGATACAGCGTCGATTCCGTGAGACCCAGCGGCGGCGGCACGTCTTTGATGATCTGGTAACCGTAGGATTCCCCGCGGCTCAGCACCGCGAGCACGCAGGCCTCCAGAAACCCACGCTTCATTTGAGCGTCCATCACGCCTCCTCTCTCATCCGCGGCAAATACCCTTTGTTGCATGATACTATGTGTTGCATAGTATATTCGGGAGCGTCGTCTGCCAAGGGAGGATTTCCTTAAGATTCGCTGAAGAAGACGGAGCGGCAACCAAAGCGCATCGCGAATACGGAACATGCGGGGCCGAGCGAAGCCGCCGAAAGGGAACGGCCGCTGGACCCAGAGAGGTCGCCGGCAAGCGGATGCGGAACCTTCAAGCGAGAAAACCGACTGCCTCGATGAATGCTATCATGGGCTGCAACACATACCGCGCCCCGTCCCTTTCCCGCCATCCCGAGGAGCCCCATGATTTCCTTCGAGAACGACTACTCCACCGGCGCGCATCCGCGTGTCCTTGAAGCCTTGGCCGCCACCAACCTGGAGCCTGCTTCGGGCTACGGCACCGACCGGTTCTGCGCGAGCGCTGCAGAGCGCATCCGCGCCGCCTGCGCCGACGACACCGCCGACGTGTTCTTCCTCGTGGGCGGCACGCAGACCAACGCCGTGGTAATCTCGTCGTTGCTCGCCGGCTACGAAGGCGTGATCGCAGCCGACACCGGGCACATCGCGGTGCACGAGGCGGGCGCCATCGAGGCCACGGGCCACAAGGTGATCGCCCTGCCCGAGCACGATGGCAAGCTGCGGGCCGCCGAGGTGGCCGCTTACCTGGACACCTTCTACGCCAACGAGACCCATGAGCACATGGTGTTCCCTGGCATGGTGTTCATCGCGCACCCCTCCGAGCTGGGCACGCTGTACTCGCTGGCCGAACTGGAAGAGCTCTCGGCCGTCTGTCGCCGCTTCCACATTCCCCTCTACCTAGACGGCGCGCGCCTCTCCTACGGCCTGGCCGCCCCTGAAAGCGACGTCACGCTGCCCGACATCGCGCGCCTTACCGACGCCTTCTACATCGGCGGCACCAAATGCGGCGCCCTCTGCGGCGAGGCGGTGGTGTTTCCCCGCGGTGGCATGCCCAAGCACTTCCTCACCCACGTGAAGCAGCATGGGGCACTGTTGGCGAAGGGGCGCCTGCTCGGCGTGCAGTTCGACACGCTCTTCACCAACGGCCTCTACGGCGAGCTAGGACGCACCGCCATCGATGCGGCCGCCGAGCTACGCCGCATCCTGAGCGAGGCCGGCTGCACTTTCTTCCGTGAGTCCCCTACCAACCAGCAGTTCGTCATTTTGGAGAACTCCCAGATGGAGGCCTTGGCCGAGCGCGTCCGTTTCAGCTTCTGGGAGCGGGTCGACGACACCCACACCGCCATCCGCTTCGTCACCAGCTGGTCCACCACCGCCGAAGACCTCGCCTTCCTGGAAACCGCCCTCGCCGCCACCCTCTAGGTGGAGCGCGACAGCCTACAACACCCCACCGCGCCGAAGCGCTGCCGCCAAAAGCCCCCGGCGCAGCAACGCAGAACGGCCCGACATCTCCCGAAGGCAGCTCGACCCCTCCTTCAGTGGCGCATTATTGCGTTTCTGGTGCATACGCTCCATCTGGCGAGCATTCCAGCGCCTCTTCCCCTGCCGAATTTGCACCAGAGTCGAACTTTCGCACCAGATTTCGCCCCCTCGCCCTCCCGAACCAAAATCCGTTGCACCAAAAACGCCATTTTGCTCCACCAAACAGGGTCGCAGCCGTGGTTGTCCTCACGCCCTCTCCCACCGAAAGCAGCCCCGTGCCGACAAACGAGCCCTCGCTTCGATGAAAGGCCGCGGCATCGGTACGGTGGTTGTGGGACGTTGAGGCGCTCGTCACATGCAAGGGCGTCGACAGGGAGAGCCCCGGAATGCGCTCCAAAACACGGTCGCGCGCTTGGCACACTTCCGACAGCGATGGCGCCTGGGCAGGATACGATCGGCTTCGCACAGGATGCTGCCTTTGGGTGGACGGCATAGCTAGGAGTATTTCCAAAGCCGTTGCGTGGCTGAAGCAAACAATTTGAGCGGAACGAGCGGAAGACGGGCGAACCATGGCATACTCCTCTCAGGTCCGTGGTGAGAGGATCTTGCGAATCTGGAATACGAAGGCCCGGACACAGCCTCCGAGCATGGACTGACGAAAGCAGGATTCGCACTGGCTCGTGGGCATCGCAGTGTACCACGAGCCCGCGTAGCCGTCACGAGGTTTTTCCACGATCCCCTCGCCATTTGCCCATGCGCTGCTTCCACGCCCCAAATCTGGCGCATTTTTTCGAGATTGGTGCATAGGGCGTCTCCGAAAGTCAATCCCAACGTCGTGGCGGCGTTTCAATTGCACCAAAAACGAAAGCTTGCGCCATTTCTTCCAAGGAACGACGCTTTGTGCGTCTAGAGATGCACCGAAAGCGCCAAAACGCGCCACGCGCGCCATTTCGCAGTGCGCGGACCGCCGCGAGGCACATCACCTCGCAATGCGCGGACCAACGCGAGACACATCACCTCGCAGGGCGCACAAGGCTGCCGCCCGGATCGCGACGCCGGCGGCCCAAGGCGCACAAGGCAGCCGCCCGGAGCGCGATGCTGGCGGCCCAAGACGCACAAGGCAGCCGCCCGGATCGCGACGCCGGCGGCCCAAGGCTCGCATCCTACCCGAGGTTGATCTCGCGATGGAGCACTTTCGTCAGCACCAGATAGTAGATGATGCCAATGACAATAAACGCCACGCCCGCCGTGAGAACCACCTCACCGACCGAGAGCATGATAACGAAGCACACAAGCGCGCCCAATGCCGGAAAGATCAAGTGCATGAACAGGGCCTTCACACCCTTGCGCTGCTTCAGCTGGAACCAGCAGAACGCGATAACGCTCACATCCAGCATGGTGTAGGTGAAAAGGGCGCCAAAGCTCGGAATCTTCGCCACCGTGTTCATGTTGATACCGCTAAAATGGAAGATCAGCGTCAGCGCCACAGATAGCGCGATAATGAAAAACACGGCGTTGAGCGGGGAATTCGTCCGCTTGTCCATCTTCGCCATGAACTTCGGCAGACAGCCGCCCTTGGCCATGGTGAACATAACGAAGGCGATGGAGTTCTGCTGGGCAATGGCAGTGAACACACCTTGGGCCACGGCCACGCCCACGGCGCACAGGATCATGAGCCACGGGCCGGCGGCCATCTTAGCCACTGCGTAGAAGGCATTGTCGGTGTCGCCGGCAAAGCCCGCCCCGGTCGGATCGACGCAGGTGGCGATAAAGCACTGGGCCGCATACAGCACGCACAGTATGATCGCCATCACCATCATGGCCCGCGACGGACCGTGCTGGGGGTCCTTGGCCTCCTGAGTCAGCGTGGCGATGGCGCCGAAGCCCACGTAGGACATCACGGCCAAAGACACGGCCGACATGGTGCCGCTCAGCTCGAACTTGTCGGGATTGAACACGTTGGTCGGCGAGAAGCTGGCCGTCTCGGGATGCTGCGCCACGAATACGATGCCGAAGCCCACGAACAGGGCCAAAATGACCAGCTGGGCCGCAAGTGCCACCTTGTTCACCACCAGGGCTGTCTTCATGCCGATAACCGACACCGCGCCCGCGACTACGAGGAAGGCGAAACACAAGGCCAAGATGGGGATACTCGGCACCATGGAATGAATGGCGATGGCCGCAATGAGGTACACCAGTGCCGGGCTGACCAGATACTGCAGCAGCATAAGCCATCCGGCGATGAAACCCATAGCCCTGCCGAACACGTGGCTCACGTAGGTGTAGATGGAGCCCGACGAAGGGAAGTGCCTGATCATGATGCCGAAGGAGAACACCGAGAACAGCACGGCCACAAAGCCAATGAGGAAGGCCAAGGTGGGCATGCCGCCGGAATCGGCGAATACGCCGCCGTAGATAGCCATGGGGGAAATGGGCACCATACAGATAAGGCCCCAGACCACCATGTCCTTCACCGTGAGGGTCTGCTCGAAGGGGTCGCCGCTCTTCTGCTTCGTGGCCACAGCCGACTCCGTCGCCTTCTCGCCACTGCTCTCACGCATCGACAAGCGGGCGGCCTTTCCCGGATCTACCATCGTCGCCGACGGCATGCCGCCTGTCACGGCCGCGACTGCCGCAGGGGCCTTTGCCGGGACGCCCGCGGTCGTCTTTACGTTGCTGCCCATGAAGAACACCTCTATCCTGACCGGCCGCTCCCCGCGCCCGAGGCGCGGCCCGCTTCGCTACTAGCTACGTACCGTCGGCCGCCTTCGCGCCGCGCCCGCAGCGTCAGCGCCCTCGGCATCCGCCGAGGGCGCCCTTGCTTTTTCGGATCCTCGGACGCATGGGTTTCATGAATTCATTCCATATCCTGCGCTCTTCCTGGGCATTTAGGTGACTCCCACGGTTTTCGTTGCCCCGCCGTCATCGATTAGTTATCCGCTGCTTTTCTTGTCTCCATCTGGGCATCTTCGCAAAAAATGACTGCAGAGGACACCCTTTGGCACCTTCCGATTCACCATCTGGTTTCAAACGGGAAAGATGATGAGATGCCGTTGAAATCCGTGTCATGATGAGTCCGTGACGCCGGCCACGTGATGCGCGGGGGCCTCGGGGCCCAAAAGCCTTCGAGACGGCCCGGGCTGGACGGCGGCAGGTAAGACGGATTCAAGCGAGCAAGGAGGCTCCCATGGACAAGTACATCTGCGATGTGTGCGGCTACATCTACGACCCGGCGGTGGGCGACCCCGACGGCGGCATCGAGCCCGGCACGGCCTTCGAGGACATTCCCGAGGATTGGGTCTGCCCCGTGTGCGGCGTCGGCAAGGACGACTTCTCCCTGTACGAGGAGTAAGCACCCGCCGCTCGCGGATTCGCGGGCGCACGGTGCGGGAAGCGGCGCACGTCCGACGCAGTGTTCTCCAAGGCTATTCGGCGCCGATGACTACTGCAATGCAGCCGACAACGACGCGGGCGCCCCTTTCTCGGAGCGCCCGCGTTTCGTTTCGGCAATGGGAAGACCGAGCACCCTGCGAAAGGCTACCGGTCCTTGTTGGAGCACAGAAGCAGGATGCCGGCTACCAGCGAGCAGAAGATCAGCGTGCATACCCCGAAGGCCACGGTGTTGGCCTTGGTGCCCTTGTAAATGCCCCAGCTGATAACGGCCATGGGAATCATCCACGCCAGCGGGATGATGAGCCAGCACGAGCCCACGAGCGACAGGATAACGAAAATGAACGCCACGAGGCGCAGCGTGCGATCGGTGTCGGTCATGGGGTACAGAGCCGCGGGCGCCGCCGGAGCCACGGGCTGGGCGTACACCTGCTGATAGGCCACCTGCGGCTGCTCGTAGCTGGCCTGGTAGGGCTGCTGGGCCTGATAGGACTGCTGACCCTGGTAGGGATCGTAGCTTTCACCCTGCGGCGCATTTTGCGATTCGGTCATAGCAGATACCTCCTGTATCGAAATGGTCTACCGCCAGTATAGCCGCTTTCCCTCCTTCCGTCCTTACACGACGGCTTTCAATGTCGTAAGAAAGCGAAGGCCCGCCGGAAGCGGGCTTTCGCCAAGGGGGAGGGCGAGAACATATGGGTGCAGGCAGCACACCCCGCGAGGGCGGCGACGGGGGACGCGTCCCTTGGAAGCGGTGCGAAACCCGACGGCCGCCCCGATGCCGACTAGAGCGCGGCCACGTGCTTGCCGGCGAGGTAGCCGCCGGTGATGGCGCGGCCGATGGAAAGGCCAAGCACGTCCATGGGGTAGTCCACGCCGCCGTAGAAGCAGCCGGACACGTTGCCCACGGCGAACAGGCCCTCGATAGGGGTGTGCTCGTCGGCCTTCAGCACCTGATTGTCGGCGTTGATGAGCAAGCCTCCGATGATGGCCGACAGGCCCATGCCGAACTCGTGGGGCACCACCATGAAGGGCGGGGTGTCCACAGCGCGCATGAAGGTGGGGTTCTTGCCGAAATCGTCGTCGGCGCCCTTGGCGCACAGCTCGTTGTAGCGGTCCACCGTGGCCTGCACGACGGCCGCATCCAGCCTATAGGCGCCGCTCTCGGTGTCGGCGGCCATGGCGGCGCAGGCTTCCTCGATGGTGTTGCCCTCGTAGTACCACATGCAGTTGGAGGCATCGATCTCCGGATCGATGGCCTTCCATTCCGCAATCTGATCCTGCCACTTCGCATCCACGATGGTGTACAGGTTGCCGGCAGCCGCATCGCCATCGGCCTCGTGGATGTAGTCGCGCACGTAATTGTTCAGGTAGCCCTGCATGGGGCCCTCGCACATGAAGCGCTCGCCCTTGGCGTTCACCAGCAGATGCGGCGTGTCCACACGGCCCACGCGGGCATCGTGGATCATCTTCGTATGGGTGGTCGGCTCAATTTCGCCTCCGGCCCACACGCCCATCTTGTGCCCGTCGCCGGTACGATTGATCTGGCACGGCGGGAACTCCTTAATGTCGGGGCAGTAGTAGGCCACCATCTCGGGATCGCACTGGTAGTCGCCCGTGGCCAGGATAACGCCCTTGCTGGCGTTGAAGAGCACGTGCTTGCCGTCCTCCTCGCACACCACACCGGTCACGCGGCCCGCCTCGTCGGCGACAAGCTGCACGGCCGGGCAGCTGAAGAAGAATTCCACGCCCGCCGCCTCGGCGCCCGGGGCGATGGCCTTCACCACCTCGTCGTGGCCGATGCGGAAGTAGGTGTTGGCGTGCAGGTACACGTCGTAGCCGTTGATGTGCAGCACGCGGTCGGCCTGGGGCTCATCGGGGTTCACGTCGATGCCGCCGGCCGACGCGGCTTCCTTGAACCACGCCAGGGCCTCGAAGGAGTTGTCAGCCCAGGCCTCCAAGAGCGCCCGGTTGCTGCGGTGGTCAGCCAACTTGATGAGGTAGCTGATGAGCGCTTGCTTACCGGCCTCGCTCGTCTGGCTCAGATCGACGCCAGCAGCCATGTTGCCCTGGGAAGAGGGCGTGGCCTCGCGCTGCACGCAGGCAATCTTCGCGCCGGCCTCGGCGGCAGACAGTGCGGCGGCCATGCCGGATACGCCGGCGCCCACGACAACCACTTCGTAATCGCGCGTCTCGTCAAACTCGGTGATGGGCGCGGGGGCCACCAGAAAGCTCGGCGTGCCGTCGGGAGCCGCGGCCCCCTCGCCCGTGGAAGCGACGGGCGTGCCCTGCTGGGGCGCACAGCCGGCAAGGGCGGTGCCGGCGGCTACGGCAGCCGTGGCGAGGCCACCGATCTTGAAGAGGCTGCGACGGCTGATGGAGCCGATGGCAGCTTTGGACATGGTTTCGTTGCTCATGGGAACCCTCCTGTAGTTTCCACTTTCCCTTCCCGCCCCGGCCCGTCTATGGCGACGGCGCCCGGAGCGGCTCTCGGGCTCCCACTATGGCCCGCCGAGGGGCCGAGCACATCCCCCATCGGCCCCTTTGGCTGTTTATCTTTGTAAACAGGTGCCATAAACACCCAATTTGCCAGGGAATACACTAGAGACGCCTTAAGAGCTGCCGACGAAACCGCAGCCAACCCGCACCCCGCGACCGCTATAATGGAAAGCGGCCTCAGGGGAATGGCACGAGAAGGGGAAGACGTGGCCCACAGCGACAACGATGACAACAGCGGGCGCCCGCGGTCGCTCGGGCATCTGCTCGACATGCCCCTGGCCTTCCTCGGCTTCGCTCTGTGGCGGGCCTGGGTGTCGCTCTCTTATGCGAATCCCGCCGCGCCCCTGCCCGTAAACGAAGCTGGAGGCAAGCTCCTGTACGATATCGTGCTGGCCGCCTGCGCCGTTGCCATCGCTCTGCTATCGCCGCGCCTGGCGCCGCTGGCGGGAAGGCGATGGGCCTTCCCAGCCGCAACCCTGCTATTGGGAGCCTCCACCGCCGTCAACGTCATCGGGCTTGCCCGCCCCGAGCTGACAGCCGCCCTCGCCCCCATCGCCACTGTGGCCGCCGGCATCGGATCGGCGCTGCTCATCCTCCTTTGGTGCGAGATCTACAGCTGCCTGGCCCCCACCCGCGTGGCCCTGTACTACTCCTTGTCCATGGCGGGCGGCGTGGTGCTCACCTTCATCCTGGAAGGATTCCGCGACCCCTATCTCTATGGAGCCCTCGTGGTGCTCCCCGCCCTTTCCGCAGCCCTGGCGTGGCGTTCCTACCAGCGCTATATCCCAACCGAAGATCGTCCCGTACCGTCTGAACGTCGGCTCATTCCCTGGAAGTTCTTCATTATCCTGGCCCTATTCGAACTGGTGGCCACCTACAGCGGAGCCCAGATTCGCGGGCAGTACGCCGCGCTCATGGGCTCGCACTCCACCTGGACGACGCTGATCTGCGGCGTGGTGCTGTTCGTATGGGTGTGGCGCTTCTCCAACCGCCTGCCCCTGTCCACCCTCTATCGGGCGCCGGCCCTGCTCATCTGCTGCGGCCTGCTCGTCGTGCCGCTCTTCGGTCTCGGCGGCAGCGTGGCGGCCGGCTTTTGCATGGCCCTGGGCGTGGGGCTGTTCAACGCCATCGTGTTCCTGTTTCTCTGCGACATTGCGAAGCGCTTCGGCGTGAGTGCCCTCTTGCTGTTCGGCATCGAGGAATCGCTGCTGCTCACTGGCTGGATCGGCCACGAAGGGGCGCTGCTGTTCGACGGCCATAGTCTGTTCGGCACATTGGGACCTGCAGTCGGAGCCCTGGGAGCCATAGTCGTCATCGCCATCGTGACGGCCCTCGTGCTGAACGAGCGCGAGATCGGAGAGCGTTGGGGCATCGCCTTTTTGGGGAAGCGGCCGCCCGAGGAAAACGAGCGCACCCGATTGGCCCGCCGCTGCGCCGCCGTGGCCGAGCAAGGGCGCCTGACCCCGCGCGAGCGGGAGGTGATGGAGCTTTTGGCCCAGGGCAAGTCGCTTTCCGGCGTGGCCGGCGAGCTCATCATCGCCGAGGGCACCGCCAAGGCCCACACCCGCCACATCTACGAGAAGCTCGGCATCAACACCCGCCAAGAACTGCTCGACTTGCTGATGGCGGAAGCATAAGCAGCTGGAACTACCCTACGGCCAAGCGGACGGAGCCTGCAGGAAACGCCACAGCCTCCTTCTTCCGAGGCGTGATGCGAATCTCTACGTCACACCCGAGGGCATCGGCATAACGCGATAGCGTGTCGATGCGCAGCGAAGACGTCCTGCCGTTCTCAATGTCGGATACGCGATTCTGTGAGATACCCGCCGCAGAAGCAAGCGCCGTCTGAGTCATGCCCAGCGTCTTGCGAATCTCCTTCAGCTTGTATTCCTCTACCGCCTCGATCATCTCCGTTTTAAGCCGATCGACATTTTGCCGGTCAGCGCCAAGCGTTTCCATGTATTCGCTGAAGCCCATCTCAGCCATCTTTCTTGCCTTTCTCGCTCAACCGCCTCAAATGCTCGTCATACCTTTCATCGGCAATGGGAATGGCCTTTTTGTACCATTCGCCCCATTTATCGCGCCTTGACTTCTTCCTTTCCGCCATTCCACTCTTATCTCCGCCCAGAAGAAGGATGGCTTTTCTCCGAGGATCAAAGGCAAAGAGGATGCGGAACTCCGACATACCCGGCGACGGCGGTCGCAGCTCCTTCATGTTCTTGTGCCGGGACGCCGTCACGGTATCCACAAGCGGACGTCCCAACGAGGGACCATATTCCATAAGCACCTCAACAGCAGCCGTCACGCAGTCCCTCGTCTCAGGGTCAAGAGAGGCCAGCCATTCGGTTAAGTATGTATAATCCACGGTCCACATAGGCAGAATATAACATATTTACGATATTATTTCCAGGAAAGCAAGGTCCACGCTTTGGAAGCGGGAGCCCGCATCCGCAAGTTCTTACGAGACCCAACCGAGATGCACGCATCGCAAAAGCGATTAGCGCTCATCTCCGTACGTGCTCTTACATCTGGCAAGCGCTACCGACAGGACGGCCGCCCGCCCCTCCTCGTCGGGAGCGATGCGAATGCGATCGGGCCACACGTCGGCGAGCAGGGCCTCGGCGTCGTCAGCCAGATAGTCGCGCACCACGACAAGGGCATGGGGAAAGGCGACCGTGGGGCCTTCCCCCAGAAGGGCCACGGCCTCGGCAAGGCCGCCGCCGCGCCAGATTTCCAAACGGCCCAGCTCGTCCACGACGAGCAGCCCGGGCTGCCGAGGAGGGGGCGGCACTTCCGATTCGGCATCGGCTTCGGCGCGGGCCGGAAAGCGCAGCTTCTCGAAATGGGCGTTCACGCGCTCGATGGCTGCGTCCGATATATGCCAGGCCAGTTCCGCCCGGGCCGCCTGGCTTCGCTCGTCGAAGGTGCCGTCGGCGCGGGCCAAATCGCGGCGGCGCGCGAAGGGAACACGCTCGCCGCCGGGCAAGAGCACGTTGTCGATGCCGAGCTTCTCGTAGCCGTTTCCGTCGGCGCGCTCCCCCGCCGAGGCCACCCACTGCCCCGGCGCGAGCACCCCGGCGCACAGCACGCCGCGCTCGGCCAGGTCGGCGACGAGCTTCTCCAGCCAGCGCGTCTTCCCTATCTGAACCTCGCCCGTTAAAAGAAACAGCATCCGGAAACCTCTCGCATTCGCCTGTCTATCCTGCACCATGTACCACTACGATCTGACCGACGAGGAGCTGAACGACCTCATCAAGGACGCCGTGCGGAAGTAACGCCGCAACCTCGCGCTTCCCCAACCGGAGAAGGCGCTTCACCAAGCACGCAGGCAAAGCCCCCCCCCCGACGCAACCCCGCGTTATCGCGCCGCCTTCACCCTGGGGGAGCGATGCTTGTACCGCACCCCTGGTCGGCGAACAGCTCCACGCCCGTCAAGGGCGCGGCTCGCGGGTAAGGCGCAGGATGTCCTCGCGTGAGGAGATGCTGAGCTTCCGGTAGATGTTGTGGATGTGGGTGCGCGCCGTGTTGGGCGATATGAACAGGGCGCTGGCGATGTAGGATCCGTTGTGGCCCTCGGCCAAGTACGTGAGGATCTCCCGTTCGCGGGCCGTCAGGCCGTGGGCGTCGGCGAGCGCGGCACAACGGCCGGCAAGCCCCAGGGGCTCGCATCCTCGTGCTGCATCGGGCAACGAGGCCTCCTCGGCCCCCGCAGCCGGGGCGCCGCTCCCAACCGCAGGAACCGGAGGCGTCTCCCCGGAAGCCCCCGCATCGCCGAGGATCCCATCCGCCTCGGAGCGACGACGCACGTGGGATACCAGCACGAGCGCGAAGGCGTAGAGCGTGGTGGTGAGGGTGACCGTGACGGAGATCATCTCGTCGGGAAGCGCGCCGCCCACCTGCTGCCCCAAAAACGAGGCACCGCAGAACGCGCACAGCGCTACCGAAAACACGAGGTCGGCCGAGAACTCCCCGGCATGGGCCACGGCGCAGAGCGTGGCCAAGGTGAGCACGGCCGCCATCGAGTACAACCCGTAGGTGAGCCAGTCGGACGCCCCGCCGCCCCATCCAAGCGTGGCGGTAATGCTGACGCCGGCAAGCACGACCAGGGCGAAGATGGGGAGAAAAGTCTGCTGCAGGCCCCCGGAAAGCAGAAACGGCCCGCGCTTCAGCAACGCAAAGGCCACAACTCCCGCGCCCGACAGCGCCAGGGCCCCCAAGTAGGCGCCCTGCCCCTCGTTGAAGGCCGTGCGCATCACCGCCATGGCGAAGGCGAAGGCCACCAGCCCCAGGCTCGGCATGCCGGCCACATCGAACAGCGACGCCAGGGCGGGCCGGTCGGCAGCGGCGGGCTCTCCTTGCGGAGCGGGCGGCTCGTGCACCGCGAGGGGCACCACCGCCGCTACGGCCGAGCACACGAACAGCAGCCCCAGCATTCCCTCCAACGGGAGACATCCGTACAGGAAGCACAGGACGGCCGAGAGCGCCGAAGCGGCGCCGACCACCACCAGGGCCAGACGGATGGGCAACCGCCGTGCGCACACGCGGCCCCACACGAGCGCCATCCCGCAGTCGGCCACCGCGGCAGCCGCTCCGAGCAGCAGATAGACCGTCGGGATATCGACGGCGAAGTGGCAGGCAAAACCGAAGCCGAGGGCGCAGCAGAGGTACGCCACGGCCGCCACGGCCCCGAGGGCCATGAAGGGCAGCGGACGGGAACGGCGCAGGCTCATCGCCGCCAGCACGGCCGCGATCAGCGTAGCCGCCAGAAGCGTCGTCTCGGCGAACATCCCCATGAAGCCTGCAGGGCCCAAGGCCAAGCTGAAAACGGGGAAGCGCAGAAAGCTGATGACCGTGCCGGAGTAGATGAGCAGCGACGAGAACAGGCAGCCCAACCCGAGCACGAGAAGAGCCAGCATCCCGCGTGACGGATCGGCGCCATCCCCATCGCCGCGGAAGGGACGAGGGGCCCGCAGCACTGCGTCGGGCATATCGGCGGACTTCGCCATAGCTCGCTCTTTTCTCCTTGTGCGCAGCAGCGCCGGCAACCCTGTCGCCGAGAGCCGTCGCCTGCGCGCTCCCTCCCAAAGCACCGCCAGATCGCGTGGGGCGAGGCGGCGCGACTACTGGAGGGCATTATAGCAGCCCTACGACCAATCAACCCTCCCTCGCATTCTCCCACCTGGTGTTTTGCTGATCTCAACCACCAAAATACGTAAAAGCGTTGAGACGGCCATCACCGTCTGCGGGGGAAATATCGACACTTTTGCGGATAGAGACGACCCGTTGCACCTGCCATGATGGGGCACGAGGCCCGACCGATACGTCGAGCCGCCGATTCCGATAGTCGATTGATAAGGAGAGGGAATCATGGAACTGTCTCGTAGGAACTTCCTCGCCGGCGCCGGTGCCGCCGGCATGCTGGGCGTGATGGGCCTGGCCGGCTGCGCCCCCGAGACCAAGGAGACCGCCTCTGCCGGAGCCGCCGAGGGAGAGCTGAGCGCTACGGGCGCCGCCGCCACACGCCCCGACTACTACATGTGCGACGAGGACTGGCTGGGAGAGGCCCCCGAAGTGGCGGCCGATGCCATCACCCAGACAAGCGACTTCGATGTCGTGGTGGTCGGCGGCGGCCACGCCGGCACCCAAGCGGCGCTTGCGGCAGCCCAGGCCGGTGCGAAGGTGGCCGTCATCGAAAAGCACAACGACGGCGAGATCGTCTACCGCGGCGATGACATCTGCTCCTACAACTCCCAGCTGCTGCAGAGCTGGGGCTTCGGACCTTACGATCTGGACGAGATCGTGAACGAGTACGTACGCCGCGCCAACGGCCGTTGCAACACCGAGGTCATCCGTTCATTCGTGTACAACTCCGGCGAGATGATGGACAATCTGGCCTCACTCATCCCCGACACATCCAACGTGTTCGATTATGCCGGCAACGAGTGCATCGTGCAGATTGCCTACGACAAGCCGAATGGCTCGGACTATCCCGTGGAAATCTCCGGCTACAAGATGTGGGCCTCCACCGTGCAAACCGTGGGCACCCAGAACGCGCAGCCAGTGGGCAAGGCGGGGCTGACTGAGGTGTCGCGTCTCACCGAGATCGAGACCTACTGCCGCGACGCCGCCGAGGATCTGGGCGCCGAATGGCATTGCGGCATGACTGCCGTGCGCTGCCTGTCGGGCGACTCTGGCGCCGTGACCGGGGTTATCGCCGAGGACGCCGACGGCAACTACGTGCAGTTCAACGCTGCCAAAGGTGTCATTCTGGCCACAGGCGACTTCGGTGCCAACACCGATATGGTATGGGAGCTGTGCTCGGAATGCGCCGAGAACGCCATGCGCCACGGCGTGGATCGCGAGATGCTCACAGGCATGACCGACTGCGACGGCTCAGGCCACAAGATGGGCTGCTGGGCCGGCGGTGCCATCGAGAGCCATCCGCGTCCTGTAGCCGGCGATGCACCCTCCATTTCGTTCGGTCCCTGGGGATCCACGCCCTGCCTGTGGCTGAACTGCAAGGGCGAGCGCTTCATGAACGAATCCTTTGCCGGCCTGGTGCTGGCCCAGTCCGTGCGCCAGCCCATCAACCCGGAGGGAGCCATGCAGGGCAACTTTGCCATCATGGACAAGAAGCACATGGACTACATCAAGGCGGGCGGCCTGGATCACGGCGCTCCCAACTGGGGATTCCCCGAGGGTATCGAGGAATATCAGGCCCAGATGGATGCCGCCGATCCCGCGGCCGGCACCGTGACGGTGCGCGGTTTGGAAATCGCCAACCGCGGCATGGCCATGACCAACGACGTGTTCGTGGGCTCCACGGTGGAGGAAGTGCTCGCGAACGCCGGCCTGGAAGGCGAAGCGCTGGAGAGCGCCAAGGCCGCCGTCGAGCGCTACAACGAGCTGTGCGCCGCCGGCAAGGACACCGACTTCGGCAAGCCGGCCGACAACCTCATCCCCATCGACGAGGCCCCCTTCTACATCGCCGCCCAGAACACGCCGAACCTGTACGGCCCGGGCCTGAACACGCTGGCCGGCCTGTGCGTGAACGGCAACATGCAGGTGCTCACCGCGTCGAAGAATGACGTGATTCCCGGCCTGTATGCCGTGGGCAACACCATGGGCGAGCGCTACGGCAACGCTTATAACTGCCCCTCGGCCGGCAACAACATGGGCAACGCCATGACCAGCGGCCGCGTAGCCGGCAAGCACGCCGCCGGGAACTAGGCGCCGATCGGACCGAGGCGGCCTGAAAGCCGTCCGTCTCGATCCAAGGTCGACATCCGCTCCCGAACTTCACCCTCCCCTTACGCGCCCCGCATTCCCTCCCGCGGGGCGCGTCCTTTTTTGCCAGAACCAGGCAGCCTGACCCAAGGGGCGGCCTGAAGAACGTCCCATCATGATGACATGCGGGCGACGCCTTGCCAACGCCTCAGCCCCTCTCGACCAGCGCCCCAGACGGTCTCTAGAAAGCTATGGCAGCTTCTCGCCCAACAAGAAGTCGAAGAGATTCATGTGGCGGACGCCTTCCTGCCCATAGTCCGACCGGTCCTTCGTGATGAGAACCCGCGGATGGGCGTCCCTCAACTTCGCGAAAGGCGCAAGCTCCCGCTGAAGAACTGCAGGGTCGGCCACCGTCTCGCTCACCTGGATGTAGTGGAGCGCTCCTTCCCGCTGCGCCACGAAGTCGATCTCACAGCCGGGAAGCGTTCCGACACTTACCTCGTAGCCCCGCCTGACGAGCTCAAGGTACACCATATTCTCGGTAACGTGACCATGATTGCTCTGTCGAAACCCGATGACGCGATTTCGCAGCCCCGGATCCACGACATAGTACTTCCCGTTAGTGCGCAAGCGCTCCTTCCCCCGTATGTCGAAGCGATCGCAGCGATAGAGCAGGTGAGCGCTCTGCATAAGGCGCAGGTAGCTGTCGACGGTTTCGGCCCCCACCCGGTGGCCGCCCGATTTCAGCGCCCGTTCAATGGCCGAAGCCGATGTCAAGTTCCCGATGTTCTCCAGGACGAAGGACGCAACGCGCACGAATGCGGCCTCGTTGCGAATTCTACCTCGCAGGATAATGTCGCGCGTGAATACCGACTCGTAAATACCGTCGAGAAGGGCCTGCTTGAGCGCCTCGTTGGGAGCAAGGGCCACAGCGGGAAACGACCCCTCCCGCAGCCAGAGTTGATAGGCCCCCTCAACCGCCCGGGGGTCGGACGCCTCGACACTGGTAAATTGGCAAAACTCTGCAAGCGACAACGGGAATACGGGCACGCTCACATACCTTCCCGCCAAATACGTCGACTCCTCTCCCGCGAACATGCGAGCGTTCGATCCCGTCACATAGATGTTCAACCCGAACTCAGCCCTAAGCCCGTTGATAGCCTTTTCCCATCCTTCAAGCTCCTGCACCTCGTCAACGAAAAGGTAGGACTGGCTCTGTTGTCGCGCTCGCTCGCCGACAAAGGAAAGAAACGCCGAGGTATCCGTAAGGGGAGCATTTGAGGGCAACTCGAAATCAACATAGATGATGGCCTCGGGAGAAACGCCCTGTTCCACCAAATCATTGCGCAACTGCTTGAGCAAAGTCGATTTGCCGCACCGGCGTACGCCCACGATGACTTTTACTACCTCGGACGAGTGCAGATCGCGAAATTTGTCCATGTAGAACGGTCGTCGAATCATGGTATCGCCCTCCTTGCCCGTTAAAGCGGTCCTTGTAGCCGACGGTGCTATTTTATCTTGCTAGTAATCGGATAAATCCCGAATTTCGAACGTTTTCCGACTAGTAATCGGAAAACGTTCGAAAACGGGGCATTCTACGAATAGAACCCGGAAGCCCATTCTCTGTCCAAAGCGCCCAAGCCATTTCCCCGAACCATACTCACAAGTGCGCACTTCTGCTCGCCGAGGGCCCTAAGCCGTTCAATGCGCTCCCCAGACGCGATTTCGCTCTCCCCACTCCTACCAGTCAATCTCCTCGTAGATGAAGCCCTGCTGCTCGAGGCGAGTGAACAACTCCTCGGGCGTAACCGCCTCCACCTTCGAGGCGGCGAAATCCTTCACATTGCGCGTGACGATGTAGTCGGCGCCTATCTTCTCGGCGCAGCGGGCCACCAGACAGTCCTCGAAATCGTTCCATCGTGCGCGAAGGGCCACCTGAGCATCCTCGGGCGTCACGCTCACAAGCTTCAAGAACGACAGGTTGTTCTCCAGCATAGCCTGGGCCCCGTTACTTCCGAAGTCCTTCCGCAGCAGATAGAACAAATCCGTCAGCATGCTCACGCTGATGTAGGTGTTCGCTTCTCCCACAATGCCGAGCAGGCACGCGCGCCGCGACAGCTCGTAGAAGGGCTCGCGTCGCTGGATGTGGTCGAGCACGATGTTGTTATCGAGCATCAGTTCCATAGCGCTCCCCCAATCGCTGGGCACGAACCTCGTCGTCGGAAAGCGCAGAACCTGTCGTATGGCAGGCGTCGAACGCGGCGACGCGACGGCGGATCTCCTCACGAGAGGGCTTTTCCTGAGCCTCGAAAGGCAGCGCGTCGTGGCGCACCGCGTAATCGAACAGACGCCGCACTGCCGCCGAGGGCGTGTAGCCGCACCTTTGCATGACTGCGGCCCCCTGCTCCTTCACCGCGCCGTCCAAGCGCACCGTGAGTACCGATTCCATGGCGACCACCTTTCGTATGACATGTCATACATTCTAGATGGCAGAAGAACCGCTGTCAAGGAAGAGGGGCTGCACCGGATCACCGCGCAGCCCCTCCTCACCTCCTTTTCGCTCAGCCCAAAAGCGCCGTCACCTTCCCCAGGAGGGGCTCGAAGGAGACGCCGCGGGCCTCGAAGTCGGGTTGTTTGGCGGACACCACCATGGCGTCGGCGGTGAAGTCGGCGGCGAAGGCCGTGGCGCAAGCCAAGTCGCGACCGGCCATGACCGCAGCCAGGAGCGTGCTGGCGAACACGTCGCCGGTGCCATGGAGCATGTAGGGGAGTTTCGCGTTGGTGGTCTCGGTGAAATCAACCGAATCACCCCACACGTAGTTGTGGATGAGGCCGTCACCGTGCTCGATGCCCTTCAGCACCACGTTCTTCGCGCCGCGCTCGCGCAGGGCCCCCATGATAGATCGCACGGTCTCCCCGTCCACGTCGGTGCCTTCCCATTCGCGACCCAGGATAATGGCAGCCTCGGTAAGGTTCGGCGTGAGAATGTCGGCCCCGTCGGCCAGGGTGCCCATGGCGGCTACGAGCTCGGGCGTGTAGGTGGGGTACACCTTGCCGTGGTCGGCCATCACCGGATCCACCACGCGCAGCGCGTCCGGGTAGGTGTCCCACACCTGCTTGATGATGTCCACCTGCTCGGGCGCGCCGAGAAAGCCCGAGTACACCGCATCCAGCTCCACACCGATACCCTGCCAAGCGGCCAGATAGTCGGAAAGAATGTCGGTAGTGTCATGCATGTACCAGCCGGGGAAGGCCGTGTGGCTGGAAAACAGGCCCGTGGGCACCGGGCACACATCGCAGCCGGCCGCCGACAACACGGGAATGGCTACGCCAAGCGAGCACTTGCCGTAGCCGCACAGGTCATGGATGGCTGCAACGCGGGGAATATAGCCCTCGCGTCGCTCGTAGAGGGCCGTTGCCTGGGGCGCATGGGTCATAGGAATGCTCCTTCCACTGGGTAATCGCAGCCGATTCTACCCCTTGCGCCGCAGGCACGACCCTAGGTTTTTCCGAACGCCAGCGAACTGTTAGCGACCGCGCCCCGGATCCCCTAGCGGTTCTCGATGGCGCCGATGTTCTTCAGGGCGATCTCGATGCGGCCATCCGGCGTGCTGAAGAACTCGATGAAGTCGGGGTTCTCGCCGTACTCGGCCGGGAAGGTCAGCTCGATGCCCGTGTCGGTGCGAATCTTGTGGTTCTTGGTGACCCGCTTCGCCACGGCCTTCTCCACCACCACGCGCTCGGGAATGGCCCCAGCATCCACCGCGCGATCGAAGCGCTCCTGGAGCACCGGCTCGTCGGCGAACACCTCGCGTCCCAGCTCATGGGCGTCCACCTCGTCGGAGTCCTCGGCGTTCTCGGCCACGTAGGACTTCGCGCGGGCGAGCGCCCGGGCCGTGTTCGCCCCGTATTCCTCGGCCACTTCCTCCACCACGGTGGTCACCGCCTGCAGCACTTCCTTGCTCGAGGCCTCCATGGAGCACTGCAGCAGGCCGTCGGGAATGAGCCAACGCTTCTCGCCGGCAATCTCGCGCTCCTTGTCCACGAACCACACGGTCATGGCATCGCCGTCGATGAGCGCGAACGACGCCACTTTCTGGGACGGATTCGGCAGAATGGCATGGTGCCGCGCGATGGTAGTGGCCGCATCGCCGAAATCGTTGGAGCCCACTTCGTGCATGTAGGCCTGACGGGCCTCCAGCAATATGATGGCGAAGTACCGCGTGCCGCGGCCCTTGAAGGCGGCCTCGGCCTCCTCGTCGGTCATCTCGCGCACCGTTTGGTCCAGGTCGCCCTCGAAGTCGATGACGAGCAGGTCGGTGGAGGGGGTCTTCTCCATACGCGACAACTCGCCCACGAAAAACTCGCCGATCTGCCGAGCAAGCCCCACGAAGTCGCGCTCGCCGCGAAAGTAAGCCCGCAGCTCCTCGGCGAACAGGCTGTTCTCGGCGAAGGTGCCGCGCTTGCTGTCCAGATTGCCCACGGCCCGCTTGGCCTGGCTCGTCACGTAGCGCTTGGCCGTCTTGTTGCCCAAGTCCATCTCCGTCTGGGCGAACACGTTCACGCAGGACACGAAGTCGAACACATGGAGAATGGCCTTGTTGATGTTCATGAAGCTCCTTCTATTGAGTTTCTTCTAGGGGGTCTCGAGCCAGATGTTCAGATCGGCGTCGGTGTCGATGCCGGGTACGGTGCCCTTGTTGGTGTACTGCCAAATGGCGAAGTTGAAGGTCACCGTGGGATCGTCGATGCCGTACTCGGCGAGCCAGAGCGGATAGGTGGCCCGCTCCTCCACCGACAGGCGCATGAGATCCTGCTGATTGCCGTAGATCATGGGCGAGAAACCGGCCTTCTGAATATGCTCGCAGAAAGCCCGCGCGTTGGCGGCGAACTGGTCGGGCGGCAAGTCGTTGGCCCGGGCGCCCTCGATTTCCACGGGCTCGTGGTCGTAGGCCACCATGTGGAAGGTCACGCCTTCGTGCTCGGCCTCGCGCAGCTGCTCGATGGCGAAGGCGGCCTCTTCGCGGGCCTCCGCCTCGTCCAAGGACTGGGAGAAGAAATAGGCGCTCACGGGAATGCCCGCTGCCTGGGCGCCGATGGCGTTGGCCAGGAAGAACTCGTCCACGTCCAGCTTGCCCTCGGTAGCGCCGCGGTTGCCGATGCGCACGAAGGCGAACTGAGCCCCGGCCCCCGCCACGGCCTCCCAGTCCACCGTGTGCTGGTGCTCGGAAACGTCCACGCCCCACCGGGAGCAAATCTGGTCGTTCTCGTAGTAGACGGGCCGGCCGCCATCCCAAATGAGGTTGTCCCAGTTGTACGGACAGGGAACTTCGGCGATCTGACGGGCCTGCACGCCGGCTTCCGAACTGCCGCAGCCCGTCAGCAGGGTTGCCACGGCGCAGGCGCTCGCCCCTAGAAACGTCCGGCGCGTGAGCAACGCCGCGACCGGTGCGATCTCGGGCGCCGTCTCCCCCCGCTGCGCGGGGGCGCAGGAGCGCGGAGCCATGGTTCGTGCCGGCACGGTAAAGCCTTCTTTCCCAAAGAACTTAAAAACTGACGGCGCCTATTGTAAACCACCTCTGGGCCCCGTGAGCCCCTCCACGCCGATCACAGACGGGAATAACCCGCTCATCGCCGCAGCCCGCTCGCCCGCCGCGCCTCGGCCGCAGGCAGACCGGCCTAGCGTCCCGAGCCCCGGGAGCCCATATCGTCGCGCAGGGCAGGGTCGAGGAAGTAGCCCTCGGCCGCGAAGCGCTTCTTGTAGGCGAGGAAGCACATCACGACGATGGACAGCGTAGTGGCCGCCGACACCATGAGCAATACAACGATCTGGTACTTCGCCGCGATGATGGGGTCGGCGCCGGCGAGGATCTGGCCCGACATCATGCCGGGAATCTGCACGATGCCCGCAGCCGACAACTGAGCGAGCGTCGGGGTCATACCCGCGCCCACCGCCGCCTTGATGGAGGGAAACGCCGCCTCGCGCGGCGTGGCGCCCAGGGCCACCATGGTGTATATCTCGCTCGCCCGCGAATCCATGGAGGACAGCAGCCGGTCGGTGGCCACGGCCGAGGCGGACAGCGTGTTGCCCAGCATCATGCCCGTTATGGGCACGAGCTGCATGGCGTTGTACCACGGATCGGCGTGGATAACGCCTTCCACTACGATGAACGAGACGGCGAGCGACGACACCGTGATGGAGGCGAAGGTGTCGGCCCACAGGCCGCCCATGACGTTCTTGGTGCGCCCTGTGGCAATCTGCGTGGCCGCGATGCACATGCCCGCGAGCACGAGCCCCACGAGCCACCAGGTCTGATAGCGGAAAAGGTACACGAGCAGAAGCCCCATGGCCAGAAGCTGCACGAAGGCTCGCACCGTGGAGACGGCGATGCGCCGAGTCTGACCGAGCCGCAGCCGCCACGACACGATACCGGCCACCAGCATGAGCAGGCTCGCCCCTACGAGCTCCCCGTAGCCGATGTTCACCACGCCGCCGGTCATCGGCTCGCCCCCTCCAGGATCCCGACCACGGCCCCCTCCCCCGCCACTGGGGCGTTGTCGGCAGTCACGGGATGAGCCTCGTAGCTGATCGCGCCATCGGCCAGGGTGAACGTTCCGCAGGCGTAGCCGTCGTCGGCCCGATGGCGAATGCGCAGGCAGGTGGTGGCGCCGGTCAGCAGGGCCCGGGTCAGGCGGCTCACCGCCACGGCAGATTCCTCATCGAGAGCCGCCTCCACCTCGTCGAGCAGCATCACGGTCGGGCGCGTGGCGAAGGCTCGCAGCAGCGCCACCCGGGCCTGCTGGCCGCCCGAGAGCTGGGCCGCACTGTGGTCGAGAGTCACCCCGTTAAGCTTCGCGAGGGCCAGCAGCTCCTCGAGGAACTCATCGCTCGGCGGCTCCGTGCCGGCATTCACCTTCAGCGTCCAGGGAAACCGCAGATTGTCCCGCACGGTGCCCGGCACCAAAGCCGAAGCCTGGGGCACCAGGCACACACGCCGGCGCCATTCGGTGGGATGAAAGCGATCGAAGGGCACGCCGTTCAAGGCAAGGGATCCGCCCGAGCGCGGCAGCATGAGGGCGCAGGCCGCCAGCAGCGTAGACTTCCCCGACCCCGACGGGCCGGTGAGGTTGTACATCCGGCCGCCCTCCAAGGCAAGGCTCACGTCCGAGAAAGGGGCGAAGGGCTCTCCGTTGCGCTGGTATTGCACGCCGATATGTCGGGCTTCAAACACGGTCATGGCCCCATGCTACCCGACCCCGCCCGCCGCGGGGGCGGCGCGCCGCCAACCGTGACCTCCCCGGCAACTGGCGGCACCGCGCGAACCAGCCGGCGGTCCGCAAACGCCAGCCCCGAGGCAGGGAGCCGCCGCAGCGCACGTCAACCCTCGGGCGGCTCCTCCGGAGGCGGCGGGGGCAGGCAGCCGTCGAGCACCTCGTTGAACTCCTGGCGGGTGTGCACGGCGAACTTCGCGTAAATGCGGCTCGCATGGGCCCGGGCCGCACTCTTCGAGATGAACAGCTCGTCGCTGATGGCGGCAATGTCGCGCCCGCTGGCCATGAGCATGAACACCGTCGTCTCCCGCTTCGAGAGTCCCCGATCGGCGCTGAGCGACGCCAGCGCCTCCCGCCGTCGCGAGGCCGGCGACGACTGGGCGGCCCGCTCCAGTACGTGGCGCTCATCGATGCTGAACGGCGAGAGGCCCGCGCTCAGAAGGCTGATGGCCAGGATGATGGCCCCGACCAGCGCTCCGTGATCGATGGCGAGATCGAAAGATCCCAGCTGCATGCCCGTCTCCGTCGTTGCAATGATGAGCAGCTTCACCACGGCACAGGCCGGCAGAGCCGAGGTGCGGGTCGCATGGGCCCGCATGCAGGCCAGCGAGTAGGCGAACAGGCGACAGCTGGCCGTGCCGGCTCCGGCGAACACCTGCACCCAGGCGTTGCCGCCGTCGAAGAACCCCACGAGCAGCAGGCCCGACACCATGAACACGAAGGCCACGTTCTTCAAGGTGCGCATATCGAAGCGACCCGGCAGCCCCAAGGCGAGTCCTGCCACGGCGGCCCCGGGCACCATGTTCCCGAAGTTGTCGAACACAGACAACTTCGGGAAATCCATGAGGGAGCTCACGAGCCCGTAGGAAAAACAGTACACGCTCACCCACACCACCAGGCGCCACGAGACGATGGAGCGCACCCCCACGGGCGCGCGCCGGGCGGCCAGCAGCGAGGGCGCACAGCCCTCCTCCACCATGCGGCGATAGGCCACCAGCAGCCCGAGGGACAACATAAGCAGCAGCGGCATGCAGTAGATGGCCGTCTCCAGGCTCGCCCCCAGGATGATGACGAGAAACGAGTTGAGGCCCTCGGCGATTCCGATAATGAGGACGATGTGCTTGAGAGAGGTGGTGCCCACGAATTCGAGCCATTGCAGCATCATAGCCGCCGTTCCCAGGCCGAAGAGGAACATGGCCGCCGCCAAAACCGGCACAGGAGGCGGCGAGAAATGGGCGAGCACGAACACAGCACAGGCCGTAAGGGCCGCAAGCGCCGGAGCCACGAGCATCTTGAACGAGCGGTGCTCCCCGTCGCGCCCGTAGGCAAGCCCCACGAGCAGCATGAGCCCCACCACCTTGCCGGCATCGGCGCTCATGCTCAGATCACTCGGACCCACCCACTGGAACGAGAGGTGGGACGCACAGCGGCAGAGGGCATAGCCCACCACGAGCACCGCGCCGCCCCGCTGGCGCCCGAGCAGCCCCATGAGCCGCTCCAGCGCCGGGGGAAAGATCGTCTGTCTGTGCCCCACTGCGCCTCCTCCCCTCGCGCCGCGCTCGCAGCTCCGCGCGCTCTCCTTCCCTCCATCCTAGCACCTCGCCCCGCCGACGCGAAGGCGCTTAAGCGCTTAAAGTCGCCATGAGACTCTGACCTGGCCATTTATTTCCCGTTCTTTTCCAATATTTAAGCGGCGGCATCGCTGATTAAGCCGCCCGTAACGGCCCCAGCGCCCCCGGGCGTCCTAGGATGGGATCACGGCATCGATCGCGATGCCCCCACCGCGGACCCGTTCCGCAGCAAGGAGGAGGAACCATGAAAGCACCGCAAACCCATTCCCTTGACCGTCGCAATTTCCTGAAAACGACCGGTGCCCTCGTCGCCGGCACCGTGGCCGCCGCCGGACTCGCCGGCTGCGCTAGCAAAACGCTGCCCGCCACAGCCACCGACCAGTTCTGGCTTCCCGAGGCCTGGAACGAGGAGCACGACGTCGTCGTAGTCGGCTTCGGCGCCGCCGGCGCTTCGGCGGGCATCGCCGGGCTCAAGGCCGGAGCCGATGTCGTGGTGCTGGAAGCGGCGCCTCGGGAACTGCGCGGCGGCAACAGCGGCGTGTGCGGCGGCGGCTGGATCTGCCCCACCGACGTGGAGGGTTACGCCGACTTCCTCTACCGCCTGAACCTCCAGCGCGACGATCGGCAGGAGCTTGTGGAATTCAGCCAGACCCTCTCGGGCATGGTGGACTGGATCGAGGAGCTCGGCATCGACTACATGGACACGAAGCGAGCCGGTTTCAACTTCTATCCCAAAGAGTTCCGCGAGATGGCCCCCACCATGAACAACAGCCTGAAGGGCGTGGCCGAAACGGGCATGGAGCACCACGCCATGGCCGATGCCGACGGCAACCAGGCCATGGGCGGCAAGTACTTCTACGAGCCCATGGCGGAAATCTACGAGGGCATGGGCGGGACCGTGCTCTACGAGACCCGAGGCCGCGAACTCGTCCAAGACCCCCGCACCCGGGAAATCCTCGGCGTGCGCGCCGAAGGGCCCGACGGCGCGAGCGTCTTCATCAAGGCTCGCAAGGGCGTCATTTTGGCCTGCGGCGGCTACGAGGCAAGCCCCGAGCTCACCCAGGAGTACATCCGCGCCTGCATGGACATCGCCGTCACCGGCTCGCCCTTCAACCGCGGCGACGGCGTGCTCATGGCCCAGGCGGCCGGGGCGCGGCTCCATCACATGGACTGCATCGAGTGGCAGGGCTACGGCGCCCGCATCGAGCCCGACAGCGACGTGAACGGCCGCGTGGGCACAAGCACCAACTGGCACAGCGAGCCGGCCATCATCATGGTGAACAAGTACGGCCGGCGCTTCTTCCGCGAGGACATGCGCATGGGCCACACCCGCCAGTTCCCCGGCGTGGAATTCCTCGGCTTTGCCGACAGCACCGACACCATCAACGACTGGGCCGGCGCCCCGGCCTACGTCATCTTCGACCAGACGCGCTTCGCCGAGGGCGCGGGCAACTTCTACGGCGGCAAGGACAAGCTGGCCATGGGCTGGTTCGGGCAGCATGAACTGTATCAGTGGAGCGACGACAACTCCCAGGAGCTGGCCAGCGGCATCATCAAGAAGGGCGAGACCTTGGAAGAGCTGGCCGAGGCCCTCGGCTTCGTCGGCGTAACCGAATTTGCCGAGGAAGTGGCCCGCTACAACGGCTTCGTAGACGCCGGCCGCGATGAGGACTTTGGCCGCGATCCGGAGAAGATGGTCAAGATCGAGACCGGCCCCTTCTACGGCATCGAGGTGTGGCCGAGCCTGCTGAACACCCAAGGCGGCCCGAAGCGCAGCAACGCTACCTGCCGCGTGGTGGACTACGATGGCAACGAGATTCCGCGGCTCTATTCCAGCGGCGAGTTGGGATCCCAGTTCGGCCTGGTCTACCACGGGTCGGGAAACACCACCGAAGCCGTCATGACCGGCAAGGTGGCCGCCGAGGACGCCGCCGCCCTGGAACCCTGGGACGCAGCCTAGGCAGCAACCCCCATCGTCTCACGGGAAGCGAGGAACCACCATGGAAGCACTGCAGAGCGCACGGAACAGCCGAGACGGCTCCGTGCGGAACCGAAAGCCGTCCTGGCACCGGGGGCTCATCGTTCTGGCCGTGACGGGCCTGATCGCCCTGACCGCCGGGTGCACGCCCGCCAGCACAGCCACCGTGCCAGAGGCGCAGACGTCCCAGGCGACGGAGGGTGCGGCAACCGAGGGCGCGGGCGCGGCGTGGAGCCCCTCGGCGGACTGCGGGCCCTGCCACGAACGCGCGGAGGCCTCCCAGGGAGACGACCGCTGCCTGGCGGCCCTGCACGGCGACGTCCCCTGCGCCACCTGCCACAGCGACGAGGCCCTGGCCGACGTCCACGAGGACGCCACAGCCGAGGGAGGCGCGAAAGCCACGCGCCTCAAGAAGACCGTCATCGACACCGCAGCCTGCATCGGCTGCCACGGCGAGGCCGTCGAGCTAGCCGCGCTCACTGCCGAAACGACCGCTTGCACCGATAAGAACGGCCTGGTAGTGAACCCCCACGACCTGCCGACGAACGTGGAGCACGAGGATATCGACTGCGCCTCCTGCCATATCATGCACGATGAGCGCACCGCCGCCGAGCAGGCCGAGAGCCTGTGCACCTCCTGCCATCACGAGAACGTCTACGAGTGCTTCACCTGCCACGCCTGATCGCCTCAACCTCTTCCGCCCTCCCTCCCCGGGCCCCGCGCCATTCTCCGCGCGGGGCCCGCTCCATCATTTCACGGCGCTGGCAGCAGTTTCCGCTTTCGCACAGTCACCCCGTGGTATGTGACGGTATAAAATGAGTGCAAGTAGTGTAAAATTGGTGCAAGTGGTGCAACGCAACATGCGACACTTCGAGGAGGTGCATCCATGAACCCCTTCAAGCCTACTGCCGGCAAGATGCCCCCGGTTCTCGTTGGGCGACAGAATATCATCGAGGACTTCCAAGAGGCGCTCGACAACGGCGCCGGCGCTCCTGGCCGCCTCATGCTCATCATGGGACAACGCGGCTATGGAAAAACCGTCATGCTCACCGAGCTGCGCCGCCTCGCAGAGCAGCACGGCTGGATGACCATTTCCGAAACGGCCTCCGAAGGCCTCACCGCGCGTCTCATAAGCGCCCTCGCACCCAAGGGCTGGCATATGGAACGCGCCACCGTCAGCCCGTCCGTAGACATTCCTGGCATCGCCTCCGCAAGCCTGGGCAACGCCTCCATCTCCTTCGATGACACAGCGGCGCTCACTCTACGGCGCGCCATTGACGAAGCTCTGGGCAGCCGTAAATTGAAGAAGGGGGGCGGGATCCTCTTCACCATCGATGAGACCCAAGCGGCCACACCCGAGGACCTCATTGCCATCGCCACCGCCGTGCAGCACGTCATCACCGACCAAGATCTCTCGGATCTTCCCGACAGCCAGAAGAAGGGCGTTGCCTTCGCTTTCGCAGGGTTGCCGTCCCTTGTGGACGAGCTGGTGAACAACAAGGTGCTCACCTTCCTGCGCCGATCCCTACAACGACATTTGGGCGATGTCCCCCTCCCTGATGTGAAGAACGCTCTTATCGAGTCCTTTGCCTCGTCGGGCAAGGAGCTGGGCGAAGAGGCTGCCGCTCGCTGCGCCCGGCTCACATCGGGCTATCCCTACATGATCCAACTGGTGGGCTACTACGTTTGGCAGTCGGCACAGCGAGACAAGCGGGACGTTGTCACCGAAACCGACATAGAGCGAGGCTTCGCCGACGCGCTCCAGGCCTTCGGCGATGCAGTGTGTGCGCCGGCATTCGACGCCCTACCTTCTGCAGCTAAGAAGTTTGCCTGCGCTATGGCGGAGGACGGCCCCGAGCCATCAAAAGTAGCCGATATTGGCGAGCGTGCGGGAAAAAGCCGCAGTTGGGCCAACAAATATCGAGAGCTCCTCATTGCAGAGCGGTTCGTAGAGCAAACTGATTACGGCTACGTCCGCTTCACTATCCCCCATATGGCCCAATACCTGTCTCACCGTTGCACCGAGAAGAGGTCCTCATGCACGATCTGAACAAAACCATGTTCTACAAAACCTCCTTCGACATTCGCACGACGGATGAGGGCGACGATGCCCTGTGGAGCCTTCTGTGCAGCCTGCGGGCGTGGGCCACGCGCAAGTACCCGGCCCTTCCCCGGGAAGCGACCTTCTGGAGCGCCCTCAAGCGAACAGGCCGCGTGCCCTTCCAGGAAGGCTGCCCCGTCCGTTTCCGTTCGGAGCTGTGCCTGGAAGACGGCGGGAACCACTGGGCCCTCACCATCGAGGAGATCGCCGAGGAGCCCGGTGCGGCCCCGCGTCACTGGACGACCGAGATCTCCTTCGTCTGGACGGCCGTAGATGCGGGCTCGGTGGCCGTCGCCCTGTCCTATGGCGACACGCCGGGCTTCCTCGGCCCCTGCCAGCCCGAGCCCGCGCTCACTTTCCCCGGCTTCATCCAGACCATTCTGGAAAACGATCGCCTCATCAGCACCGCCTCGGGCCGACCTTTGTCCCTTGAGCCCACCTTGCTGCACGTGGGGCAGTTCAAAGATCTGTGGAACCTCATCGCCGATGGCGAGCGGGAGACGCCCCTCGTCTACATCAGCCCCCGCTTCGAACCCGGCAGCGACGAACCTTCCTTCGCCGTAGACCCGAAACGGGTGGCCGCGGTCTTGGGCCCCTCGGCCTTCGTGTGCTATTCCCAGGACGGGGCATTCACCCAGGAGATGTGCGCGTGCATTCCCGACCTGGCCTTTCGCTGCTGTCATGGCACCGTGCGCGTATACGCCGGCCGTCCGCGCGTGGAAGAACCCGGCAACGCGGGCCGCCACCGCTTCTTCCCGGCCCGAGACATCGAGGCCATGGGCGAGGAGGCCTTCATCGGCATCCTGCGGCGGGCACTGGCCCAGGACGTGCACATCTACGAGACCATGCTGCGGGCCGACGGGGTGAAGCGGCGCCGCGCCTGGCTCATCCACACGAAGCAGGTGAAGGACGCGTCCGTTTCCGAGGCCCTGGACATGGTGGAGGCCGCCGAGGAGGAGAAGGCGGTCGCCGTCGATCTCTTAGAAGAGCTGCACTGCGAGAACGACCAGCTGAAGGCTCGCAACGACGAGCTGGAGTCCGAGCTGTACCTGGCCCAGGCGAAAGCGACAACCCTCGAAAGCCAGCTGAATCGGACGGGTCGCCCGGCAGAAAGCTCAAACGACCTGCATGGCTGGCCCTTGCCCTATGGCGACATTCTCCTGCTCTTCCGCGAGCATCACGGCGGGCTTATCGACTTCACCGATCGCGCCTTTCAGTCGCTGGACGAATGCGTCACGGATCCGGCGCTGGTCTGGAACGCCCTGCACGACCTGTGCGCCATCGCCCACCCCCTTTTCGCCTCGCGCGATGCCGGAGACTACGCCAAGAAGTTCAACGCACAATCGGCCTTCGAACTGAAGCGCGGCGCGGGCAAGATGACCCGCAAGGACAGCCGCCTTATGGCCCAGTACCAGGACACCTACCAGGGGCGCGAGATTAACGCGGAGGCCCACCTTGCGAAAGGCAACGACGATGCCAGCCCCAACAGCCTGCGCCTCTATTTCGCCTTCGATGAGGAAACCGGCCGCATCGTCGTCTCCTCCATCGGCAAGCACCTCGACAACTACTCGACTCGCTACCTGAAGTAGGCGATACGACCCGAAGAATCGCGCCAATCGCGCCACAATCGCGCCAATCGCGCCATAATCGCGCCATGGCGCAATTCCGAAAGGACGGATTCATGGACGCACAGCAAGCACTCGCACGTTTTCAGGCGAAGGACGGAACCGGCACGTGGGAGGTTTTCACCTGGGGAATCGCGGTTAACGGCGAGCGCTACCACTTCACGAGGCAATCCCACATCGTGTGCGCCGGCCTGCCGGGACGCACCGAGAGGCGCGTTTACCAGACGGAGGAGAAGGACGACGGCTTCGGCGCCATGGCGGCCCTGGCCGTCTACCAGGAGACAGGCAGCATTTCAGACGCCGGCCTCGCCGCCTGGGCCCTGGGAGGCTCGAGCATCAGCACCCACGTCGAAACCCGGGAGATCCCCGGCAGCGTGACCCTCTCCATCGGGCACCTGCGCGTTGGCCGCAGCCGAGGGCATTCCCTGCGCTATCGGGAAGACGGCCGCTGGGTTCAAGTGGACGCCATCCAGCACTTCGCCGATGCGACCCTCGCCGCCATCCGAGCCTATCGCGCAGGAGCACTGTAAGGCAAGGAGCCGACCCAGAAACTACCATATCAACTTTGCAGCCTTCGTAAGATGTCGTCATTGCTACAGAAAGGCTTGTGGAGGGTCAAACCTGACGAAGGGTTGACCCTCCGGTCTTAGCGCAACCTAACCTGCACGACTTGGACGAGAGGATGAGCGGAATGGCCGAAGACAAGAGAGCCGATATTGCCAGAGACTTCTGCCTCCAATTGACCAAAAAGAAGGCTCCCTTTGCCATTAGAGTGGATAGAGAGTCAAAGAACCATTGGGCTGCATGAGCCCGAACCAATACAGAAGAAGCCTCAGGCTGGCAGTCTAGAGACACGGAAACGTCCGCAATCCCGTTTGGTCAAATTGATCTGGCGTTAATAACCTTCATCCCGTGATACTATGCTTCCCAGCTAAACAAAAGATTGCCAGTCTTATGTTGTTTGCGAAAAGAATTAGCTCTAGGGTTAATTGAGCGGCGAGTGTTTTCATGAACAGTTCTTTGATGCCGTTAGACTTCGCAATACCCTCAGCGTGACCAACCGGAGGTAACCATGGGCAAGAAAAAGAAGGCAGTTAGAGCATGGCAAAAGCGGCATCCCAACCGTTGTCCAAGATGTGGCAAGAAAGGCGAACTTTATCCGTCTAAGTACGATGAGCGAATAGTCCTCTGCAACGAATGCTCGGCATTGGAAAGGGCTCATCTCTCATTGCGAAAGGACATTCTTAGCGATCGCGCGTCGGATGACCTCATTAGGGAATTGATAGCGGATATCGAGAGCGACTATTTGAAAAAGGAAGAAAAGAAGTTCTGGCGTTGGAAGCGCTGGATTGCCTCCGAAGAGGAATATTACGGATTTTAAGCACACCACTGCATAAGTTGGCACACATATCATTACGCGCCATGACGCAACCATTCCATCTCGCGAGCAAATACCTGCAGAGGTCTCGCGGTGGGGGATGCGAGCAATTCTAGAACGGTCCGTCATGCCGCGAGCCCCAGGCTCTTCCTGCAATTGCAGGGCTCATACCGCCGAGCGATGCATTGATTCTGCCTCCGTCGTGCCAATCCGTACAATCGACGAACCGTCTGGGAACGTGCCCACCACGCGCGTGCAGCGACGGATCTCCCAGTTCAGGCGCTTGATGGCGTAGTTGGTGCGGCTCCTCCAGTGTTCCATCGGAAACCCGGTGTAGGCCAGCGCCCCCTCGGCGCCCTCGCACACACACTTTACGACCTCCTTCAGTTTCATGGCATCCAGCTCGGAGGCCACCGACCCGCCTTCTTCATGCTCGCGCCCATGAACTCCCGGACATGCGCCGTCTTGAGCATCGTAGACGCTTTGGCGCGCCTGGACTTGAGAACCTTGGTCAGCACGTTGCGATGGAAGCGCACCGCGCACCTCTGGTAGGAGGCATCCGGAAAGACCTCGGCAATGACACCGGTCATGGCGACCGCCTTGTCGCCGGCGAGCAGATGCACGCCCAGGACCCGAGCTGGCGATCCAAAGTGACATGGGCAAAGACGAGCTCGCCGCACTCGAGGCCGTCTTCGCACACTTGGCGGACAAGTATCACGGCCAGGCGATAAGCACACTGCTCAAGCTCAGCAAGCTCCCGCAGAAAGCGCCAAAGACCTTCGGGGTCTTCGACTTCTGGAGGATCCGCGGGCGCGGCACCGCAGCGCTTCGCAAGCTACCGGTACTATCGCACCTCCACGCAAGGAAGAGCCTCGCCTTCATCATCCCGGGCAGAATAGGAAAAACGCATCCAGCACAAGCCTATGGGAAGGAGCGCTGCCCGAGCGACTACAAGACGTACTGCCTCAAGGCCACGGAGCTATGCGACAAGCTGAAGAGGACGACGAAATCCGACAACAGCACGACGAGGGCCGCCGCACCGCTGGTCAAGCCATCGCGCCTGAACATCGACAAGGTTGGCCGCCGCACGCTCGGCAAGGCGCACATGAACCCGTTCTTCGCAAGCGACGGCGCCTTACCGTGCACGCTCGACCGCCTGTTCGACCGTACATCGGTGTTCGCGATTAAAGAACGCCAGCTTCCGCGGTGCGGAGCTCGAGATATTTTCAGTAGAATCATCACCGATGGCGATCAAGACGAGCAATCGCTGGCGTATTGGCGAAATATCCCCGACTTGGGTGTGACTAATTTAGCCTGACGTTAATAAGATAGCAACAAGCAGGAGAGTTGTGGACGTGTTAAAGCTGTCCAGATCATAAAAGAATACCTTCAGCACAGCATTCGAATAGAGCTCACTCCGAGAGAAGCCGGATGCTCTTCTCTCGGTAATGTGAGATCGGCGGCCACAACATCACCGGCCTCATTTCAAACCAGCGTAGATATAGGCGAGAACCTCTGAAGCCGGACAGTCTCCATTTCATCGACTTTGCGCCGCCCAAAAGCACGGCTTAGGCGAATAATCCAGAAAATGTTAAAATTTTATGGTAATTCCCCTGAGTAATGTGATCTACGATCATAAGGAGAGGCGCATAATGGGACTTCTGGATCCTTGGGGCTGCAGCTACGACGATGATGGCTACGATAGCGAAGGATACAACAGGAAAGGATTCAACAGAAAAGGAGTCCATCGAAACGGAACCCGCTACGATGACGGCGGCTACGATCGTGAGGGATACGACGAAAACGGCTACGACAGAAGAGGCCGCGATTGCGGAGGATACGACAGGCGAGGATTCAGTCGAAGAGGAATCCACCAGAATGGAACCCGTTACAACAATCGAGGCTTTAACAAAAAGGGCTTTCATCGAAACGGAACCCGCTACGATGCCGAGGGATATAATGAATTTGGGTATGACAGCGGCGGCTACGATCGAGAAGGCTATGATCAAGCAGGCTTCGATCGAAGAGGGTTCGACCGGCACGGACGTGATGAGGAGGGGTACGACCGCGAGGGGTACGACCGCGAGGGGTACGACCGCGAGGGGTACACCTTAAAAGGTTTTACCAGAGGCAGAGCTCACCGAAACGGAACGCTGTACGACGATGAAGGCTTCAACAAGAGCGGACGTGATGGGGAGGGCTACGACCGTGAGGGGTACGACAAAGCGGGCTACGACCGTGAGGGGTACGACCGAGAAGGATATGATCGGGAGGGGTACGATCGGGAGGGGCGGAATCGTGGCGGCTTCAACCGGCAAGGGTACGATCGGGAGGGATACGATCGGGAAGGGTACGATCGGGAGGGATACGATCGGGAGGGGCGGAACCGCCGTGGCTTTGATGGAAATGGGATCCATCGCAATGGCACTCATTACGATGAGCAAGGTTACGATCAAGATGGGTTCGACAGAGAAGGCTACGACAAACACGGCGGCGATCGAGAGGGGTACAGCAGAAAAGGATTCAACCGCCAGGGATTTACCAGAAGCGGCCGCCATCGAAACGGCACATTTTACGACGATGAGGGCTTCGATAGAAGCGGTCGCGACAAAACCGGCTATGACAGAGATGGCCTCGATCTCGAAGGGAGAGATCGAGACGGACTCGATCAGTTCGGATATGATCGCGACGGGTTTATGCCCCACTGGTCATACGAGAAAACAACATGGTGCGGATCAAAGGAGTTCGGATCGTCAGATCCAGGAATTCCTATTACAGAAACTCGCTACCACTGGGGAAAACGTCCAGACGGTGAATTTGCCTGGGCTGCCATGATTATAGGTTGGCGCGATCGGGAAGGCCGCGACCGGGAGGGGTACGACCAGGATGGATTTGACAGAGAGGGCCGCAACCGGAGGGGATTCGATCGGGAAGGATACGATAGAGAGGGATTCGATAGCCAGGGACGGAACAAAGACGGATACGACAGGAAGGGCCGCGACCGAGAGGGTTTCGACAGAGAAGGCCGTGATCGGGAGGGGTACGATCGGGAAGGATACGATCGGGAGGGCTTCGACAGATGGGGCAGCGACCGGGAAGGATACGACAGAGAGGGCTATGACTGGTTAGGCCGCGACCGAGAGGGTTTTGACCGAAACGGATTCAGGGAGTAGCAAACCATCCCCGTTGCACACCAAAATACCCGCCTGGAAGCCGAGCTACTAGATGTCGTGCGCCAATAGGTTGCTTACGCCGACGATGCGACGGCATGGGCGGCACGTCTATGTTGTGAATCCCGACAACTTGCGACTTGGCGGAAGCCCCCTATTTGTCACCACTCAGACGCAAACACGTCATGGCGCTAAACACTGAGTTCACGGACAGCACCTCTTTTATTGCAGCGCTAAACGCAGAGCCTCTCCGATTGCATTGACACGAAACTCCAGCGATGACCCCTTGACAAACTTCACTCCTGACATTTCCTCAAAAAAAGCATCATCATCCCAACCGCAGGAATCTGTCTCGATGTAACCTGGATGCCATATGGTCTTGTATAGACCCGAGAAAGCAAGGGCCTCCGGATTGGAACCTTCAGCAAAGCTTTGTATAAGTTCGTGCTCATACAACGCCAACACTCGCGTGCACTCAAACAAAGTATACCGATCTATCTTATTCTGCATAAACAGCCGGAAAACGGCCGCCTCATAAGAAAGATTCTCGCCGTTCGTATGCACTCCGACAATCGCAAAAACGTCTTCTGCGTACGATCTTCTCCGTCCTTCACTATGCTCACATGCGTTAAGTATCTTCTGCCTCCTCTTACACAAGAGCCCGTCAGGGTAATCTCCGTGAAGTATCTTTCGGAGCTGCTTTCGCCGAAATACCCTGTGTAGTCTTTGATATCGCGCCACAACTCTCGTTAAAAGCCCTGTGAGCGAACCGATCACCTCCATGCATGCCTCACCTCTATGCAAGAGAAATGCGGCAAATCAAATGGATGCCCTTTATGGCAGAAGCGAATCTAGTTGCGTTAACGCTACCCGATTTTACGTAATAGGCCTTGCTGCCAAAAAATCTAACGGCATTCGTAAATAACCACCAATCTTCATTGCCAGAAGTTCTCTCAATCGCCTGCTTCACCAATTGGGGCATATTCAAGTAATCATCCAACGAAGGGAGCCAAAAGTGATTGACAGCCGTCCCGTATCTATCTTCATCTCTACCAAGAGACCCCTCTCGAGGATCCCAGTAATTCAACGCTACTTGTTCGAAACTGAAAAGCTTTAAGAAGTACTTTTTGTTCGCCCAATAGGGAACAACCTCTGCGTCTCGATAGGCGAACTCAGCCACACTTTCCAGCGAAATCAGTGACGCTGTGCGTCTTCCCTTTTCTTCAATAGAGAATACGGCCCACCTTGCATCCCCCAGTATAACCTCCGTTCCTATCTCAGCTTCCCTTTTCCAATCCTGCGAGATTCTTTTCGCAAACTGTTGAGATTTTTTATAGCCGTGAAGCCGACAGAATCTTCGCTTCGCCTCGTCTGACGATTTCAATATTGCTGATACATCTGCCGCTGTAATCTTTTCATATGGTTTTATCAACTTGAGTGCCTTCTTGTATTCTTTTTTATTGGCTTTTTTCAGCTCTAAGGCCCGAACTCGCTCTCGCTCCTTTCTTTCTTTCTCTTGTTTTGCGGCTAAAATACGTGCGGCCTCTTCTCGACTCTGCGCCACCAGAGCCTTCTTTGAGTCCCTGTCATCTTCTTCCCCCAGAAAGATCTCTTCGTAATTGACAATAAACTCCCAGGGAGCTTCGAGAAGAAAGAGGCTCTCCCCTTTCAGACGAGCCGACTCAAAGGCGCTCGCAGACGGATCGAAATCCAACTTCTCTTGTTGCCCCCTATGGAGCATACGATATTCCGGCACGTTTACAATTACTCGCTGCGATTCAACGCCATTCGCAATTCTCTCTAGCCTCAATGCAACATCCGCAGGAAGAGGATCGAGCGGTCGAAGACGCACGCTCCCCAGATGCCAGTCAACACTCTCGACAGCCCATCGCGCCGGAGCCCACCTTGCAATCACCTCTTCAATCTCCTCCCAATCCCATCTAGTGTCATAGCAGCGCCATTCGCGATCGTAATCAGTCCGTATACTTGCGTCATCGATCTTATATATCGAGACATACTCTTTTCCATCCTCGCCAATCCAGCCATACCCCTGAACCGACTTGCATCTACACCTTCCTGAAATATATTGATTGATGTCATAATCCAGCTTGGCTTTTACCGAAACCCCAAAATGTGGTTCTATTTTTTCGCAAACAAAAGCCTCCCCTTTGAACAGGTCCGAAAAATCGCTTTGGAAAGAAGCGCCGAGTGACGCTCTAGAAAAACCCGTCCCCTCGGCGCGACGAACATTCAGAATGGAAGAGGATGAGATTGCAGAAAGGATTCTTCCACAAAAAACAACTTTACCTTCTTCTATGAGTTCTCCGCATGAGCGTACTTCAGCCGCCTTGGCCACGACGAGTTTGTCGGGGGAAATCCGAGCTATCTCGTTAGCAATATCGCAGTAGACCAAGCCCGACATCGAATCTAACAGACGTTCCCGCCATTCCTCGATTTCTTTGCGTCGGAATGCGGAACACAGGCCGATAAGCCTTGAAGAGACATTGAACTCTGAGCACTGCCTCAAAGCGGATGCAAAATGCTCCATTTCATCTAGATTATCCAAAGCATTGAGGACGTTCTCGACAATCTGAACATGCTTAACCGCTTGCAGTAAGCGCTTTTGAACATCTTTGTCAAAACGTTCCGTTCCTACGGTCTCCACTTCATATGATAGTTCAAAATCAGAGGGAAGGTGTATGCTTTCTCCCTCAGCACAATAGCCGACAGCAGAAAAAACCTGGGCGCTCCCCTCGAACCTCTTCCGCTTGCTTCCTCCTACAACACACCTTCCTTGCATCCCATCCAAGGGCGTCACACACCAGTGATCAATAAGAGACTCGGGAGGCCGGGGCGTCTCTGCTTCTTGTATTATTTTTCCAACATAGTCACGCATCAAATCAAGCATTTCATTCTGCCAGCTACCGAGTCTTTTGATGTGATTTTTTCTTTTGTCTCGATTTGATGTCCGAAGCCGCCCAAGATATTGCTTGATTTGGCGTTGTTCCTCTTTTGTATTTGCATATTTTGAATACTCCCGGAGAGAGCTCAGCGCCTCTTTACAACTCTGCTCGCATTCTGACTCACATGCTTCTCGAGCCGCCTCAAGAGCCGATTCGATCTCTTTTTTGACCCGGTCGGCTTTATGCAAACTTTTCGAGTAATGCTCCTCAAGCCTGCCCCTTGTGAAATAATCAGAGCAGAAGAGAACTCCCTTCATTGCGGAAGCATACGCAGGAGCCTCATCATGCCGAGCCATAAACTCCTTAATGAATCCAGCGCTATTCTCTAGTTCAAGCAGAAGAACAAGCGCCGTCTCGAGCGTATCGCCCTGAAAACAAGCGTTCTCGCTACCATACTGCCAGCATAGCAACGCCTTAATAAGCTTCCTACTCCTGTTTTCGGAATCGCCCTCAGAATAATTAGCAGCTACAATTAGTTTCTTGTTTCCGCTGAATATGTCCTGGAGCGAGTATTCCGCAAGAATATCTTTAAGAGGCGCACAGTCCACTGAAACCGCCTTTCAAGGGTTTTGCCTTACACACTTGGCACATACACCATTTATTCTACAAGACATCTTGGGTGAGATCTGTGTGTGCAGTGGGACAATTTCTGGATCAAATGGAACAGTAGTTCTTAATTCCCTTGAGAAAATGATTTCAATCACGCGCCAAATGTTATCCCAAACGCCATTTGTATCAATATGCGAGGAACAGCCATCGCCTGGGATATTCATTGCGGAGTCGGCGAGTTCGAAAGAGAAACGCCGGCCGTATATGAACGGGTTAGAGAGCACCTTAAGCTCCAGGCGCGCGCATCAGTGTGAAACGCTACCATATACGCAACCATTTCAACATGCGCTAGTAGCATATATCGATTATTCGTAGGTCGAAGCGCTGAAGCTAACGGCCGTCTGATCCAAACCCCGCCCCTTATCTACCTCAGGTCATTTTTCTGATGTCAATATTATATTGACAATCTCTTAAGTATTGGGTATGGTGCTGGTCGAATGCAGTTCGTGGAAGAAAGGGCTGACTTATGAACGACGGAAAGTGGCTCAAACTAGCACGATCTTTTGCGGGCATGACCGCTCTGCAGCTTTCTAAGGAAGCTGGCGTTTCGCTGAACTACATACAGCGTCTCGAGAGGGGGGATCGCCACATGTCAAACGAAGTGAGAGAGAGAATCTACCGAGCGCTCGGCTTCAATCCAGAACTTATTAGTTTCGACTCATCGCTGCTCTTGGAGAAGATCAACGAACTCATAAGCTCGAATGCCGAATCCCAGTGGTGCACTCTCGATTCGATTATGATTGGAAGACGACGGTATTACACGGACTGTCATCACGTTGCCAATCTCGAGAGCGTTAGCAACTCCACGGATAATATACTTCGATTATGTTATGCAAGAGCCAATATAGAGGCCCAAATCGCGCTCTACGAGCACGGGCCCCTGCTCCTTTCTGGTAAGCGATTCGTGCTGCAAGATGGGACAGAGTCAGTACGCGCCACAACACAAATGTCCTAATCTGATGACAAGGCAAGCAGCCGCCATCACCATTCTCTACATCGTTAGACATCAATCCAGCCCTTGCGAATTTCACGGCGATCTTCGATCTGCGTCGCATTAAGAGCTGTTACGCCTCCTCGTCAACTAACTTTTGCTATTCACGCACAGTTTTATCATGTCCACAAAAGCCCGCAAGTGCTACCTTTCAGCTATAGTTGTGCTGCCTTCACGGCCAGCGAGGTGGAGTGCCTCGCCATTCTGGAGCACCGGCGCTGGCTGCGCGAGCGTCAGCATGCCGGCTGGCGCTATGGGGTCATGAAGGATGTGGCAACCAAGCGCAGCCCCTACCTGGTACCGTGGGAGGAGCTGCCCGACCGCGCCAAGGAATGGAACCGCTCCGCCGTGCGCAGCATCCCCAGCCTGCTGGCCAGCGTGAACCTCGCCGTGGTGAAGTAGACGCAACACGAAAGCTATCCTTTCGCGTTGCCGAACGAACCGCGCAAATTGAACTCACAAGCTTAGCTCGTGAGTTCAGCCGATACAGGCTCTCGAACGAACGATGGGACGCTATCCCTCTAGTTGCTTGATGGCGCGGTCGAAGTCGCTTTCCAGCTCGCGCATCTCGCGGGCGCGGTACGCCTCAAATTCTGCTTCTGCCTTCTGGATGGCCTGTTTGTGCGACACGAGCCCCTTGCCTTCCAGCAACGCACGCCGCGAGTTGATGATCTCTCGGTCGAGTTCCTCAATCCAGTCCTGCATGGTCATGGTACGCTCTTCCAACGCTTGCAATTCCGCGTAATCGAGAAAACGAGACACGAGCAGATTGAGCGTTTGCAACTCTTTTTCGCTGAGGTAGTTTTTGGCGATGCGAACGTCAGCCCGCGTCACATAATCGCCGTCAAACGTGGTCATACCCACCAGCGGCTTATCGCGATCAACGCGTTCGTAAATAACTTCAGCCGCCGTGTGCTCATGAGCCGCATAGTGCAGCTTGTTCTGTACCGTTGCGAAGAACGTGCGAGTGATGGACGCTTTGGGATCGTAGTCAATCGCCGTGGCGTAAATGTCCGTCACTTGCTGATAAAGATTGCGTTCGCTGGAGCGAATGTCGCGCACGCGCTGAAGCAACTCGCGGAAATAGCGACTACGACCATCTTTGAGTCGACGATCATCAAGCGCAAATCCTTTAACGGCGTACTCCTTGAGAATCTTGGTCGCCCATCGACGAAAGGCAACACCTTGCTGGGATTTTACCCGATAGCCGACAGAGATTATCATGTCGAGATTGTAGTGCTCAACAATGCGTTCGACCTCACGACCGCCCTCGATTTGAACTGTTGCAAAATTTGCAACAGTTGAATCGGCTTCAAGCTCGCCGTCATCAAACACACTCTGAATATGCCTTGAGATGGTTGACTTATCACGTCCGAAAAGAGCAGACATCTGTCGTTGGGTCAGCCAAACGGTCTCGTCTTCAAGCTGGACATTCAGGCGAATCTCGCCATCGGGTGATTCGTAGATCTCGATGTCGCTCATGAGGGCTCCTTGCAGTGAGAGTGCCTACTGCTATGCCCAACTAAGCCCCGGCCAGAATGTCTCCCCCATGCCCATCGCAACGCCTACGCTCTAACAAAAAAGCCGCCGAGCGAACTCGGCGGCCGACAATTCTTGGTCGCGGGGGCCGGATTTGAACCGACGACCTTCGGGTTATGAGGACGCGGAGGTCAAGTTCAGTCCAACCTAGCTCAAACCAAGAAATAGCAGCCGCCTCGCAAAACGCCTGATAGGGATCCTAGTTCTTATGGGGGCCTCAATGGGCCTTCGTTAATACTACCCGATTCAAGCCAGCTCGTGCTACTGGTTTTTAGTGAATCCGCACACTTCCCGCACACTTGCGAGTACAGTCCGCACACTTCCCGCACACTTCGCTGAAAGAGAACATTTGTACTGACTATCAGGGATTTCCGATACCAAGAAGGAAAAACCGAGATAGTTAGGAGCGCAGCATTATGTTGAAGCTAGAAATTAAAGGCAAGGGAGAGATTATTGAGGTATCTCGTGGCGAGAAGTACCGCATTAAGTTCAAGTACCGCGACCCCAGCACAGGCAAATGGAAGTACGCCCCCCAGCGCACCATAAAGGGCAACAAGGCTAAGGCTAGGCGCGAGCTTGAGACCTATAAGGCAGAGTTCGAGCTGGAATGGAACGAGCCTAAATCCACCTCAACATTCGGCGACTACGCCCGCGACTGGCAGCAGACCCGCAGGGAGCTGGCGACTATCACGGTGCTGGCTCTCGACCGCGACGAGATCGAGATCGCGCGAATCAACGAATACCTGGGTCATATCACGATGACCGACCTTACCGCCGACGATATTGAGGGATCTATCTTGGCCCTCAAGAAGAAGGGCCTTAGCGAGAGCGGTCTACATAAGTATTGGCAAAAGGTGAACCAAATCCTCAAGCACGCCGTGAAGCGCAGGGTCATCCCCTTCAACCCATGTGACCAGTTAGAGCCGATCAAGCGCCCCGACGCTAAGGAGAGGAAGGCGCTCGACTTCGAGCAGGCAGCGAAATTCGCCCTAGAATTGAAGCGTGAGAACCGCGACGGAAAGATAGTAGCGGTATGGCTCGCCCTCGCTCTGGGGCTGCGCAGAGGAGAGTGTCTAGGGCTGCGGTGGATGGACGTTGATCTTGGGGGCGGCATTATTCACATCCGCAAGCAGTACGACGTGCACCATAATCTGCGCAAGCCGAAGTGCGCATCGGTTCGCGACCTGCCCATCGACGAGGGCACTATTGCGTTCCTGCGCGAATGGCAGTCGATCATCCTGGCCATGTTCCCCTTCAGTGAGATTCCCGCCGAGTTCCCCGTGTGCTGCACTGATACGGGCAGCTTCATCGACCCCACATTTTTCGACAAGTGGCGCCGAAAGTTCTTCGTGAATCACGGCCTCGGAAAGTTCACTACCGTTGAGGAATGGCACGACGAGCGCGGTATCAAGCGCTACCGCTGCTCAGGCTATGAGGGCTACAACCTGCACGAGCTGAGGCACACCCAGGCCACCCTGCTCATCGGCCTCGGGGCCGATCTGAAGGCGGTGCAGGATATTATGGGCCATTCCTCGATGCAGATGACGATGCAGTACACCCACTCCATCACGGCCAATCAGCGCAAGGCCACCAGCGCGTTCGACCAGGCGATTCTACAGGCCCGCTAGAGCGCCGCACATATCATACCCCGACCCCTTCCCGCCGAAGTATCTTACGGACGCTGGAGGGGGTCTCTCTTTTTCTGAGCATCCTGAATAGGTGGCTGTGAGCGCTGTCGCGGAGCAGCGGAGCGTAGCGGAGTGCCCTGCGGAGCGAAGGGGCAACGGAGCTGATAGCGGAGCTGACGGAGCGCAAGCGAGCGCCCCTAGATCGCTAAAACACCCCGTATCCTAGGGCGTACACAAAACCTCCATGAAAATTTTTGCACCGTTCTGACCTGCGGTGATGAAAATCGAAATTTTTATTTCCGATATTATGAGGGTATTCGTTTTCCCTCCCCCGTTCGCACGAAAGATCAATGACCGAAAAATCACGGTGTATGCTATCTGCGATTTATAAGCCAATCAATGGAAGGAGGCAATCAATGAGCGCATACGATCGCACGCGCGGCACGTTCATGGATGCTGACGACATCATGGAGTTCACGGGGCGAGGAAAGACCTTCGCTGGCTACACGCTCCACTCCATCGGCGAGGTCTGCGGCACGTACTACTTCGGCACCCGCTGTCCTATGATCGCCTACGAGGACTACCAGTGGTGGCTACGGGCCATGGGAGGCCTGAAGATGGACTGGTCTCGCCAGTGCCTAGAGGGCATCGAGACCGCCAAGAGGCAGTGGGAGGCGCGTGACACGCACCCCGCTAACAACTGGGTCAGGAGACCCGACGAATACCAACTCGACAACTAAGGAGCTATCATGTCAGATCAGATTTTCTCAAGCGACACCCCCAACATCCCGACCCTGGGCCAGTGCGCACCCCGCATGACCCCTGACGGCACCAATGCCGCGCCCTCGCTGGTAGAGCGGTACACTCCCGATGACGGCTACGACTACCCCATCTTCATTGACGGCATCATCGACGTCCAGAACATCGTGGAGAAGAACGACTACGGCTGTCATAGCGTGAAGCTCGTCGGGGCCATTCGCGACACTGGCGAGCGCTTCTCCAACTACGCGAGCACGCCCACCCGAGTGAACGTGTTCAAGCACGGCGATCCGAACCCCATCGACCCATCCCTTGTTGACGGGAAGAAGTGGAACGGCTCGGCCCTCGTGTTCCCCTACACCACGTCATCGGGCAAGCAGGCCTGGCGCTTCGAGGCTCTTTCATTCGACCTCGACGCGGGTCCCATCATCGAGCGCGTGCCTCAATCCCACGCCAGCAACCCGTTCATGGCGGTGCAGTAGGCCCCATGGAGGCTGGTGGAGCTCGCAGGATGACGACAGGGCGGCTACGTGCTGCCCTTTCTTTTTGCCCGCTGCATCGGTGCTAGGAGTTTTCGCTGTTTTTCGGCGCCAAAACCTTATTTTGCTCTTTGCGCGCGGGACGGTGGTCTTGTCGATAACCGTCCCGAAAACCCAAACCACCTGGTAAATCCCTGAAAATCTCTTCTCTGTCATCATCCCTGAACCTATCTCCACCAGCCTATTTCTGCGAGGTTTTGGCCGAGGTTTTGACGAGGTTTTGGCCGAGGTTTTGGCCCTAAACCTTACCCCGAAACCTCCTTTTACCCTTAAAGCCTCATTCAGCAGTGGTGTAGTGAGTGCTCGCTAACGCTCGCAGCCACCGCTCCACACCTACGCCCCCAGGCTCCTGCACCTCCTGCCTCCAGCACGGTGCATACGCCCCAGGGCTACGGCGCTCCACGTTGGCCTAGTTATGCATATATCCGTGCATAGGCAGAGACCAGTATATGTGCAGGTCAGCATGAAATTAGTGATACTAAAAACTGGATTAAATCCAGTTGGGAACCACAACGAATAAGGAGTTGATTGCATGGCGAATGTGTGTAAGAACGTAAACGGTAGCTCATATCTAAAACCTGAGTTCTGGAAGGCCCAGGACGCGGAAGATCAGGCGACACTCGATGAGCTGGTGACCAGAGCACGCAATACCAGTATCCCTGATGCTGAGGCAGTGAAGGGCCTGGCTGATTTTATCGTCGCCCAGGCCGAGGCCGATGGAGTAGAGTTCGAGTGCGCCTACTTTGCACGCCATTTCAAGGATGAGCCAGGAGCAGCGGACATTACCGACCCCAGCACGGGCAGGAAATACCCTCACCTCCACTTCGTTCTGCATATGGCTCCTGCTGAGAGCGACGATGACCCTCACGCCAAGGGGTGCAGCTTCGTCGAGTGGGAGCGCTACATCGGTATCAACCGCAACCTCATCAAGAAGTTGAAGAAGGGCGGTGTTGTAGAGCAGAACAAAGACAACGCTATCAGCTACCTCACACACATCAAATACCCTGAAAAGACCCAGTACGGCCCCGAGATCGTGTACACCGCCAGGGGCCATGACTACACGGAGGTCTACTCCCTGCGCTACTCTGACTGGATGGCAGGTCGCGCGGTAATCAGCCAGAAGGCCGCTACTTCGAAAGAGCGCAAAGCTCTAACGTTTGATAAGATCAACCACGGCCAGCTCCCTTACAGGGAACTTATTTCAACGGATGAGGGCCGCTTGCTGTATTCACGCTACTCGAAGGATATCAACGTCCTTTACGCCACTGTCGCCGAGGCAGAGCGCCAGAAGAAGATGGAGTCGTACACCGATCACCCTTTCGTGCGTACCAACATCTACTTCACTGGTGACGCAGGCCATGGAAAGACCTGGACTGCCGGCCAGCTTGCTAGGCGCATTGTCGAGTACGTGAGAGCAGCGACAGGCGAGGAGTGGAGTATCTTCGACCCAGCCGACGGCCCCAACCTCCTCGATGACTACGCGGGTCAAGAGATCATTATCTTCGACGATTTGAAGACTAGCGATATGAGCTGGGAAAAAGTGAAGCGCTTCTTCGACCCGTACCGCACCGTCAGCTCCTTCGGTGCGAGGTACAAGAACGGCGAGTTCTGCTCAAGGGTCAACATTATCGCAAACACGAAGAACGTCTACGAGTATTTTTACTTCAATAAGCACCGCGACTATGACGAGCATATCGACCAGGGACTGAGGCGCATCGACTTCTGCGCGGAGACCTACTCGCTGGATGCGGAGAGCGCTTCCGACACCCTCGATACTCCGCCTACCAACGACAGCCTCCGCATCTCATTGAAGCACGTCAAGAGGCTCCCCGCCAACGACCCCATGCGTCTCAAGATCAAATATCCAAGCTATACCAGCGAACCGTATGACTACACGGTGCGCTATGTCCACCAGGTTCCCGATGATCTGCCCACCTGGCTGCGCCCCGATGATGCCATTGAACTCATCATGGAGAAGATCATGAGGAACAACGGCATCCCCTACCAGCGCTCCCCTCAGACCACCCAGAGCATCAGCGATGCCCTCATACTCGACGAGCAGTACGACCCCAAGCGCAAACGATTCATCGAGGAGATCGGACTGATGAGCGAGGGCGATAAACCTACGCCAAAAAAAGAGGTGGTCACGAGGCACGTATACCTCTCTCCCGAGCACTTAATCCTCCATGCGATGTTCGGAAATTACGCGCTCGACATACCCACACCTGCATCTCCCGAGGCCAGCTATATCAGCTGCGACCTGTACCAGCTTCGCGACTACCTGGATATGCTCATCCAGCGGGAAGCGGCAGACTACGAGGAGTTCGAGGCCAACGCCCTTCGACCTCTCGACTTCGGCGGCAACGTGTTCACGATGCCCGAAGAGCAATACCTCGATAAGGTGCGCGAATACGCACCTCAGCTAGTAGAAAGGCTATAGCCATGAGTAACATTCAACCCCTATCCGAAGTGGAACCATTCGACTACTTTGCTCAGCCTGAGGAAGAGAACATCCTCGATGACTTCCCGTCACAGCAAGGCGACGAGAAGATCGACATTGGCACCTACATCGAGATCGGCCGAGCCTACAACCAGGAGCGTCGGCGCACGGGCAACGCAGACCTGGACTTCAACGAGTTCAAGGCGCAGTACCTCCGCGAGAACGTCAGCGAGTTCTCTGGCACCCATACCACCACGGGGAAGACCGATCTCGACCCCGACTCCCTCTTCTATGAGATCGATGACTTCTTCTCAGAAGGCGTGCATCAGACCTACGATGCCAGCGGTCGCAGAGTCCTCGATGCTGGCGAGCCTGAGGACGATTTCCTAGCCTACCAGCGCTCTGTGATGGAGTCCGATGACGAGGAGTGGAGGAGAAGCTACCTCTCGATGCAGGCCGAGATGGCTGAGCAGCGCGAGCACGTAAACCGCCGTAGAATGCATGGGAACCCGTTCCTGCATGAGGAGAGAGCGCTGAACATCGACCTCGACCGAGAATTAATGAAGCAGAATGCCCGCATGGCCGAGCTGCGCCAGTACGACGAGGCCGCTGATTATTTTGATCGTGAGCCTGAGTTCAACGAGACCGAGTACATGAGAGAACGGGAGGATAGTTACCCCTGGTGACTACCGCATTAGTTAACCGCAGATAACTTTCGATAATTAAAAGGTGCAGGTCAGAGCACCTTTTCTTTTGTAATGTGAAGCACAACGAAAGGTTAATCATGAACGAACTAACAGTACGCGAAAAGAAAAAGAGTGCGGGAATATTGGCGATAGTGCTGTGCGCCCTGGCTGTGGTCTGCACGGGAACCCTCGCCTATTTCACTGCGAAGGACACCGTGATCAACGATTTCAGCATAGCCGATGGCGTGAAGGTGAAGGTAGTGGAGCCTAACTGGAACCCCGACGAGGCGGTGAACCTCCTGCCCACCCAGACCGTTCCGAAAGACCCAGCGATACAGAACCCCAACGACATCCCGATCTACGTCACTGCGGAAGTGACCATCCCGACCAAGGACATTGTTACAGCCGAATTAGACGGCACCCCGAGGCCCCAGTAGGTGACCGATCTCTTCTCTTACGAGATCAACGACAAATGGGTGCTCGACGATGTGATTGAGGGCGACGGCACGGTGACCTACCGCTACATCTACACCGAGCCATTGGAGCCAGGCGGCACCACCCAGAGCATCTTCGACTCCGTGACGGTCTGCAACTACGTGAACGGCCAGCTCACCCCCGATGAGCTCCACCAGCAGGTCATCGTGGTCGGGTTCGGCATCCAGACCGAGGGCATCGAGACCCCTGAGGACGCCGCTGCAATCCTCTTTACCCAGAGCACGCCCAAGGTCACTTACGCTGTCTTCACGGCCTCTGACGGCTCTCTCAACTTCTTCAAGCGCACCTCCATACCTGAGTCGGGGAACGGCATCGAGGTGTACCCCATAGACGAGGAGGACTGCGATTACACCGACGGCACGGCACCTTGGATTGCGCACGTTAACGACATCAAGAGCATCACAGTGGTCGATGACGGCATCCGCCCCACCTCGATGGGAGAGTGGTTCGCTGGCTGCGAGAACTGCCTGACCATCGACGTGACGAAGCTGAATGTGGAGAGAGTGCGCACCTTCTGGGCCACCTTCGCGGAGTGCGCCTGTGTGGAGGCCCTTGACCTCTCGACCTGGAATGTCCCCGCAGACGTAGAGACCACCAATTTTATGTTTCACGAGATGCGCGACGTGGCGACTATCTACGCGAATGACTCATGGGAGGCCATCGCCGATGATACCAGCCGACCAAACAACACCACCTTCACCAGCTGCCCGAAGCTCACTGGCGGTCAGGGCACGACCTTCCTGAGTCATCTGCCCCTCTACAACAGCTACCAGTACGCCCGCATCGACGGCAGCTCGGGCAAGCCAGGGTACTTCACTGAGAAGACCCCGTTCGAGCTGGGCGACCCCGACCCCGACGGCACCGCATTCGCGGTGTATTACAGCACCACCAAGAGCCTGAGATTCTACAAGCGCGACCAGGTTCCCGCCAGCACCCAGACCGAGATCGTCTACCCCATCGACGAGGAGAGCTGCGCCTACGGTAACGGCGCTCCATGGGGTAACAACTCCATTGTGACCGTCACGGTGGTTGACGAGGGTATCCAGCCCACCTCCCTCGACGGCTGGTTCATGTTCCCTGCGACCTCCTTCGACGTTGCGAAACTGGACGTGCATAAGGTGACCAGCGCCAATGTGGCGTTTGCGGGTTCCAACGCCTCGGTGCTCGATCTCTCAAGCTGGAACGTCGCCAACCTTGCCGAGGCCGATCAGATGTTCGCGGGAATGTACAACCTGACCACCATCTATGCCAATGACTCGTGGAACGGTGTCACTGGCTCCATGACCTTCTTCGAGAACCCTCTCCTCGTTGGCGGCCAGGGCTCGAAGTGGTCTTGGAACGCCTGCTCTGGCACCTACGCCCGCATCGACGGCGGCGCAGACAACCCAGGCTATTTCAGTGTAAAGTAGCCCTTATTGAAGCCATAAACGGCGGTAAACACAAAGGGTCGATGAGAAAAAGCCTCATCGACCCTTTAGCAAGATAGGGTTCTAGCTCCTACCCCTCTATGACATCACGTGCAATATGATACGCCTTTTCAGTACCGCCCATGAACGTCTTCACGAGCACAAAGGAGATATACTCCCATCCCTCCGATACAATCGGAACGGACACCTCTAGATTGATGACACCGTGCGTTTCTTCGTACAGGGAGGCTTTGTGCCATTTGCGGTTCTGATTGATGCGGTTGCACGCCTCAAGCATTGTCTCTCGCGGCACATCGTCGGTGCCCACAATTAGGAGGGTGGAAATTGACACGCAGGTAGAATCGTTAAGATCGATGTAGAATTCCTGCTCTCCCCAGCTGACATTGCCGACGCAAATGTAGAAAACGTCTGTTCCGTCGATGAGCTTGTTGGGGATGCCCTGCTCTCTGAAATACTTCGAGAGCTCAATGCATCGCTGATGCTCCACTGTTTCTTGCATTTCGTCCATGCTCACTCCAATCTGAGAATAAAGGGTGTTACTGCCTTAATCGTCCACGGCCATCTTGATGATCGAGACGCAGTTGTTGTAGTAGGACTCTTCCTTTGCGATGGCTTCGTCGTTGCGCTGGATAGCGCGAACCAGCGACATCGCTGCGCTTGCCAGGTTCATCGGAATGGTGATCATGAACGCCTGCATGGTGCCGAAGATGCTCGTACCTGTCTTCGTGCCTCTTTCCAGGCTCTTCGTCACCCTGTTGTACCGATTCGCCTTCGCCTGCCGCTGCTTCATCTCAAGCCCGAGCTGCTTGCTGTTCCCGCAGAAATAGGCGTTGACAACGGGTCGCACGCCGCCCGACTTGAACATGATGCAGAGGCCGAAGTAATCATCCCTGTGCTCGGGGTTGCGCAGCACGAGTACGTCGCCCGTGGTGTTGCTCAGCGCGTTCCCGATGCGCAACTCATCGATGGCAAGATCGACGGGAACGCTGTTCGCCGCCGCGATCTTCTCTATACGCCCGCGCAATCTGTCCAGCGTCATGTCGGAGTTCGCGCTCGAACCCTCATGGTCTTCGATGATCCTGTCCTTCAGTTCCTTGTCCTTGAGCATTCTTTCTCCTTTTCCTTCATGCTCTCCTAGTACCCGCGCATCCTTCTCTCTTCAAGCTCAAGCAGTCTGCGCTGATCTCGCTTGATCTCGGCTTGCTCGCGCTCCAGCCTCGCCTCGTGCTCCCGCTGGCGCTGCGCGTTGATCTGCTGTTCCATCATGAGCTGGTCGTGCTGTCGCTGCTGGTCGCGGCGCATCATTACGATCTCCCTCTGAACGGGGTCGAGGGTGCCGAGATAGAGGTTGTCGATCTCCCTGTAGTAGGTGCTGTTCCGAGAGTCGTAGAGGCCCGTAACCCGCATTACCTCGTCCTGCGCTTGCCTCGAAAGCGAGTAGTATTCCGAGATCAGCTTGTCTGCCCTCTTGTCCTTCCTCTTCTTCAGAACGATGTAGGCCACGATAAACCCGATCGTGATGAGGAGGAGTGGTTGGGGCAGCGTCACAAAATCGGCGAATTCCCCCAGCGGGAAGAGCACGGAGGAGGGACTGGCGTTCCTGCCTAAGATGCTGAACGCCGCCATGACGATGATGAACGCGAACCACCCGAAGATGAACAGGGGAATGGTCTTGAGCTTGAAGAACTTCGATTTCTTCGCGTATCTCGCAGCCGCCTCATGGGACGCATCGAGCTGCGGCTGCCATTTCTCCACGAGGGCGTTGAAATCCTCGGTGTACTCCTCGTCATTCAGAGCTGCCTTGTTCAGGACGTCGCCTACGCCGAGGACGCTCCCATGCTCCTCTCCGTAGCGGAAAACCGCTGCCGACGAGCTCTTCATCGAGGACAGGTCTTTCCTGCCCGGAACATCGTACTTCAATAGAGGCGAGAAACCCATCGAGGCCACCTTTCCCTAAGCTGATCGGGGGAGGCCTCTCATGAAGAAAGGCATCCGCGTAGATTGCTTAGGTCTACATGGCCAGTCGAAATAGCCACAAAGGCAGATGCCTTTCTGCCCGACTATTCCGACATGGGCCTAGAAACCCAGAACAATATTAACCATGTAAACCTAAGCGCGAGCATCATATCACATACGATCTCGTCGTGCCAGGTGAGTTGACGGAGAATCAAGAACGCCAGCGGGAAGACCCGCCTCTCCGAAAAGCTGAGCGCTGCATCAGTCAAGAGGGCCTAACCGTAAATGAGGTTAGCTGTAAAATAAAATATAAGTAAGGTTGTGAGTGGTCAGTATTACTTGATCACTCACATAGACAGTTATTAGGCGATTTCCATGCCCTTCTTCTCATCTACCTCATCTTGAGTTGCGTAATCCTTAGTCTTAAGAGCCTGCTCAATAGACTCATACCCTTCGCGCTCAAGATAATCGCTAAGGTCCCCAACAGTCATCATCTTGTCATCACCATTAACAGCGAACATGTTGATAGGGTCGCCATAGCCAGCTACAAGTCTCTTGTAAATAGGAGAGATGATGCAATATTCAGAATCTGAATGCTTATGAACCTTAACATGGGCATTGTAGTTCACTTTATCCCAGAAGCTATCATTGAAGTCGATACCAGAGATCTCCTTAATCCTCTGCACATCACACTTATCCCTGATAATCTCGACAGGAATACCCATGCCATTGCTTATCTTGATAGCGAGATCACCTGGCTTCTTATCATTCATCAGCTGCTCAAAGTCAATGACCTCAATGCTAGAACTGTCAAGAAGCACAATGTCGTAGGGGATTACATAGAAAGTGTAATCCCCTACTTCATAAGACTGTACACCCCCACCATTCTCAAGCTCAACAACTTCATTATTGAAGGTTTTAATCTGCTCCTCATTAAGATTCACTCTAATAGGAGAGGAGCTAAATACAGGAAGAAGGTTATTAAGCTCATCTTCACTCTGGTTACCATAATTCATTACAACAAACAGACGAGAAGAATCTTCCTTAGATACAACAATAAAGTAGGAATCACTAGTCACCATAGGCACTATGTCCTCGTTGAGACCGACACACCCATTAACAAAATCATACAAAATAGGACTATCAGTCACAGACACACTATCCGCCTTGGGCAGGCTATAAGGGTTTACTACAACTTCATTCGTTGCGTCTGTGATGTCGCTTTCGTTATCCTTACCACCATTTACGACGTTGAATATAACGCAGGCAGCTACAATAGCAGCAATAACCGACGCAGCTATGATCAAGAACTTCTTATTCTCTTGCAAGAAAGAGCTAGACATTTCGTCCTCCATTCATTCTCTTTTCTAATTATCACATACGATCTCGTCGTGCCAGGTGAGTTGACGGAGAATCAAGAACGGCAGCATGAGGTAGCCCGTCGGGATTGATAAGCGGCAGAAAATTTCTGATATAAGTGAAGAGGAGTAGTGCTCTCGCGATCTCCGCTGCTGCTCCTCTTCCCAACCCCCAGGATCAGTGAGGCTCGCAACCAACGCCATTGTTCCTCCTATTCGTTGTGGCGTCCTACCTGCGCTTTCTCTTTCGTTGTGATTGTTCATTTTACAGCGAGCCTCACTGGCTCTGCGGGTTTGTTAGCCGTAGATAACTTTTCGATAATAAAAAGTAAACTCGATTAAACCCAGTTGGGAGGTAAAGACCATGAAGATCGCAGTGGAGGTGTCCGAGGACGCAATGGATAGAGCCTGCGGGTTCGTCCGTCTCAACGGCGGCGAGAATGCGGTTCTCGATATTGCCATCGTTGACGCCGAATCCAATGAGCTGTACGGCCTCATGTTCCACACGATCTACGAGCTGGCCGAGGTTCAGCGCGAGGTCGAGTCCGATGCTCCCAACATCCACATGGTTAAAACGGCATTGAGGAACCTGCTTGCGACTTATTCCACCGTCCTTGACGAGCTGGAAAGCACGGGTACCCTCGCCGTTTTAAATAGCAGTGAATCTGAGTGCAATTCGAGTGGAAAAAACTCCGAATAATTGTTGTCTAGTTTGAAAGGCGGAGCCAAGATGAGTAATTGGAATGTAAATCTAACTGGTGTAATCGTGGCCTCAGGCCAACCCGTCCCCATGATGAAGTGGGAGGGAAACAAGCCGACCGACACCCCCCAGACCAACGCAGAGGGAGTCCCGCTGTACAAAATCCCTTTGCTGTACAAGCCCGAGGGTGCTGCCGACTACGAGAAAATCACCGTCGAAGTACCCAGCGCCAAGGCACCAGAGTCCATCCCCGACTTCACGCCCGTCCAGGTCAACGGAGCCAAGCTGCGCGTGAACACCTGGACTGACGGCAACGGAAAGACCCGCCTGTCTGAGAAATTGAGCGCTGCGTCTGTGAAAAGAGCCTAACGTAAAACTAGGGGGTCGCATGGGAACGTCTCCTGTGCGGCCCTTCTGCATATGTAGAAAGCGAGGCTCTAATGGCACTCCCCACTATCACGGGGCGTGAGACCATTGCGCCCCCGATCACAACGAAAGTTCATGTTACCCCTCTTCCTGAACCGCAAGGACTGATGGCCCTGTTGAAGCGGAAGAAGCGCAAACCCATCCCCATCGATACCCTTGTGAGCAACTTCTGGTACGGCATCATGGCCCGTTACCGCACATACCCATGGGATAAGTTCATGTCCATGGCCGCTCTCGGCAATCTGGATGCCCTTGAGACCAAGACGGTCTATCTCGATCTGGAATGCATTCCATCTCTAGAGGCCCTGGAAACGCTATGCAAGCTCGTTTACCCCCAGGGCTTCGAGGTTGTGCCCGTGAGGGTGCAGAACTCGATGGGGGACCTGGAAATAATATCTAACGAAAAGGAGAAGAATCATGAAAAAGAACTCAAGCCCGAGAAACGATAACGATTACGGCATCTTCAACAAGCTGGCTTACGGCGACGATCAGAGCGAGCAGCCCAAGGAGATGTGGAAGCCTCAGCGCACATCGAACGCCACCACCGCCATCGTCGTTGCTGCTCTCGGGTTCATCATATTATGGGCCATCGACTACGCCGCCCATGTTGACGCAGTGGCCCAGCTCGGTATCGCAGTCCTCGTTGACGCGCTGAAATCAGTGCATGAATTAGTGGCGTTCCTCCTCTCGCCAGCGTCCCTCGTCATCGGCATCGTCCTGCTCATTGGAAGCATCGCATTGGAGATGTGGCAGCAGACCAGAACGCCCCCGCCGATGTATCGGGTGCGCGACGAGCTCATCACCGCGCTGATCGACTCGGGAATCCTGAAGCCCGACGTCGAGCGCATGAGCAGCCAGATTCGCATATTTCCGTCCAGCCACTACGACAGGGCGAACCGCTGCTACTCCCTTGAGTTCGAGCTGAAGTCAGTAAAGGCGACACCCGAGCGCATGGAGAAATTGCAGGAGGGATTGGCCAGCGCGTTCTATAAGGCCCAGGAAGTGGAGCTGGAACCCTCCCGAGACAAGCGGGGCAACCAGGTAGCCTGGCTCCTCCATATCTTCTATGACGTTGACCCCTTCTCCAAGACTCTTGAGCAGAACAACCCATTTGACGATGACCCCCTGGCCCCAGCACCTAAGACATCGAAATTGAAGCAGATCATGAAAGCGGGTAGATAATTATGGCAAAGATCAACAAGGCCCAGGCCCTGAAGTACAAGTCGATGCGCGATAGGTACCGCAGCGAGCGTGCCTCCCTGGTGACCGAGCACAACGCGAGAATGGCGGTGCTCATGGAGATGATCGACGAGGAGTGCGCCTCCCACCAGCGCAAGCTCTCATACCTTGAGAGGGAGTTCGAGTACAACGTCCAGAGCATCGGCGATGAGAGCGGGGTGGCCTAAATGGATATGCTAGTCGGATATGACAAGATGAGGAACGAGGTGCGCATGCAGCTGGGCGACCCCATGAGGATAGGCCTCCTCGCATCCTCTGGCTCGGGGAAGACCACCTTATTACAGAATATCGTGCTCATGCTCTCCCGCGAGCTGCGCGAGAAGGTGCAGTTCATAGGGTTTGACCCGAAGCTGACCTCCCTGTTCTCCATCGAGCCGAGGTTCAGCGTCCCCGTGTTCACGCAGCCCGCGACATGGCTACCCACCATGAACAAGATCGAGCAGATCATGAACGACCGACTCGCCGAGATGAAGGCGCGTGGTTGGGCCAAGATAGACCCAGTGAGGCACGGTGCGGAGTTCCCTCAGATCATAGTCGTCGTGGAGGAGCTTCCCTCGCTGATAAACAACACCGAGCTCAGCAAGAACGAGCAGAACGCCATCAGAGAGTGGTTCGGCTCGTACCTGCGCATGGCCCGAGCAGCGAACATGGGCATCCTCGTGGCATCCCAGACCTTCGACTCGGGCGTGACCATCGCCACCAGCATCCGCTCCCAGTTCAACATCAGGTTCATAGGGCGCTGCTCCATCGGCGACGCGAACCTCTTCTGCGAGGGCCAGACCGACAAGTGCAATGTGCTGAGGCTCGCTGGCCCAGGTGAGTTCTACTTCGCGCAGGACGATTTCAACCAGTGGGTCAGATTCAAGACCTGGTACACCGACGAGGAGAGGATACGCACCATGGCCCAGGCCTACTCCGTGGACAACCGAGACATCGGCCTCGGCTGGCGCGTGAGCAACCCCTTCGAAGACTAACGAAAAAAGTGCGGTAGGGCATTAGCGCTCGACCGCACTGCTACATTCCGCGAAATTCCAGGTCAGCTGCCGAAAATAGCCTCTCAGAGACCTCATTTCGACCCATTTGTTTATGTCGTAAACGACATAATTAGCTCACGTTGACAGAGTGTCAATGAAAGGAGCGAGAATGCAAGTAAGCGAGGAATTCAACCAGATGTTCGACGCGCTGGTACCAGCCCAGGGTAAGGCGGGAACGCTGGGAGGCGAGCTGTTGCGGGCCACTGCCAGGCTCGGCTACCGCTACCTCAACGACGGAGACATGGTGGGCAGGGACTACGGCAATGAGACCTGCAACGCAGCCGCCAGGTTCATCGACGAGATGGTAGACCAGGACACCCCCATCCCTGGAATCATCGACTCCCTCTGGTGCTCCTACGACCCCGTGTACGGGCAGCAGATCGAGGCTCTTGTCGGTGAGATGGTTGTCTATATCAAAGAGCGCCCCTGGCTGGCAACCGAGCCCTGCGCATTCGATATGTGGGACTGGGGAAAGCCCGAAGACCGAGACTACGACGAAGAGGACGAGGAGTGGTAGCCATGGACTTCAACACCACCTTCATGAGCGACTTCACCATAGCGGAGCAGTTCGGCCCAGCGGCAGTGCAGGATACCTACGAGAGGGTATTCCAGCAGTGGCACGACGATTACCGCTATCTCACCGATCTCGTCATAGTGCTCAACCGCAAGCTGTGGGGCCATTGGGAAAACGACCCAGACTCCCCCTTTACCGCGCTCTATAACGAGCTGTGGGCAACGGCCAACGATTACGCACTGGACAACCTGAAAGGAGCGAAGCTGGATTATTTTCTCAAGGCAGTGGATTAGGAACTCTCAGATACCGTCAATAAGATGAGGATGGTGGTTGATAGCTTAGTACTCTGTTCTGCTTAAGTCGAAGTAATGCGGCTTATTGGAAGTTAGCGAATCCGCACACTTCCCGCACACTTTGCCTGGGAAAAGAAAAAGGTCAGCACACTTGTAAGCGGCTGACCTGGTGTTTCTTGGTCGCGGGGAGAGGATTTGAACCTCCGACCTTCGGGTTATGAGCCCGACGAGCTGACCAGACTGCTCCACCCCGCAATGGGTTGCCTCAATGGGCGAGGATTTATATTACTCGTTTGGGCGACGATTGCAAGCCAGCAGCAACACTTTACAGAAAAGGGCACAATTCCTGCATATATAGCCCGCGAAAGCCTCTCGCGCACCAGCCGAGACAGCTCAGGATTGCCCCACCTTCTCGCACCGCGCACGGCTGCCGTGCTATCATGCTCGGCACTATGTTTTCTCAGCTCAAACAAAACGGGCTGCCCTCGTGGGCCTACAAAGCGGCGCTGCTCGTTGCGGCGGCCATCTGGGGCATGGGCACGGTCGTCATTAAATCCACCGTAGACGAGTTCCCGCCTTCCTGGCTCGTGGGCGTGCGCTTCACGGGCGCGGGAATCATCCTCGGCCTCGTCAGCTTCCGCAAGCTACGCGACCGCCTGGCCGCCGACGGCGCGGGCCATCTGCGCGATGGAGCCGTGCTCGGCGTGCTGCTTTTCCTCTCCTACTGGGCGAACTCCTCGGGACTCACCGACACTACTGCCTCCAACAGCTCGTTTCTCACCACGCTGTACGTGGTCATCATCCCGTTTTTCAGCTGGTTCGTCATCCGGAAGAAACCCACGCGGTTCAACATCGTGGCGGCGCTCGCCTGCACAGCCGGCGTCGCCTGCGTCGCCTACACGGGCGCCGGCGCGTTCTCGCTGCGCTTCGGCGATCTCGTCACGCTGCTCTCGGCGCTCTTCCTTAGCCTGCACGTGCTGTACACGGCCAAGTTCGCCCCCGGCCGTTCCATGACGGTGCTCACGGTCATCCAATTCATAGCGGCCGGCATCCTCGGCTTTGCCGCCGGAGCCCTCACCGAGCCGACGCCGGATTTCGCGCACCTGGCACCCGATACCTGGGTGAGCCTCGCCTACCTGACTGTCTTCGCCTCATGCATCGCCCTCGGCCTCCAGAACGCCGCCGTGGCCCGGGTCGATCCGGCCCAGGCGTCGCTCTTCCTCTCCACCGAATGCGTCTTCGGCGTGGTGTTCTCCATCGCCCTGCTCGGCGAAGTGCTCACGCCGTCGTTGTTCGCCGGCTTCGCCCTCATCTTCGCCGGCATCGTCATCAGCGAGTACCTGCCCCTGCGCGCCGAGAAGAAGCGCACCCAACGCGCAGCCCAAAAACCGCCGTCGACTCCTTGCGAAGCCCGCGACTTGGAAGAAGCCGACGCATTCATGCGGTAAATGCGCTCCCTGCCTTATCAAGCCACATCGAGCTCGCAGGCCACCCTCATCGTTTGGCAACGGCAAAGTTCTTCTTCTGAATCTGTAACAGATTTTTTCAGTTTTCTCGTAAATCTGTAAGTATTTGTTACAGACTCAGAAGACAAGAAAAAGGCGAGCCGGTTATGCGACTCGCCTAAGAAGCTCGCTTGCGGCAACATCAACCGCCGCTCGCCGTTACTCCCGGCCGTCCCAGCAGTAGGTGCAGATCTTCTCCGGGTCGATGCCGATGGCCTCGATCATACCCTGGAGGCTCTGGTAGCTCAAAGAGTCGAAGCCCATGTCCTCGCAGATGGTCTTCAGCAGGCACGCTCCGCGCTCGGTGGTGGCGTCGGCGTACTCGTCCAGATGCGCCACGCCCTCTTCGCCTTCCAACTGGTCCACTACGCGGCGGGCGATGAGGTCCATGTCCGACTTGCTCGACGAGAAGCTCAGGTACTTGCAGCTGTACATGATGGGCGGGCAGGCGCTGCGCATGTGCACCTCGGCCGCACCCGAATCGTACAGGAAGTTCACCGTCTCGCGCAGCTGGGTACCGCGCACAATGGAATCGTCCACGAACAGCAGCTTCTTGTCGCGGATGAGCTCGGGCACCGGCACCTGCTTCATGTTGGCAATCTTGTTGCGCAGGTCCTGGTTGGCCGGCATGAAGGAGCGCGGCCAGGTGGGCGTGTACTTGATGAAGGGGCGCCCGAAGGGCATGCCGCTTTCCGTGGAGTACCCGATGGCATGGGGCACGCCGGAGTCGGGCACGCCGGCCACGTAATCAACCTGGGGCTGAGTGCCGCGGGCGGCCTCGTCGCGAGCCATGATGGCGCCGTTGCGATAGCGCATAACTTCCACGTTCATGCCCTCGTAGTTGGAATTGGGGTAGCCGTAGTACACCCACATGAAGGCGCACATCTTCATCTCGTCACGGGCCGGGGCGAGCACCTCCACCGCATCGGGCGTCAGCCGCACGATCTCGGCCGGCCCCAGCTCGTACTCATCGTGGTAGCCCAGCTTGTGGTAGGCGAAGCTCTCGAAGGCCACGCAATGGCCGTTCTCGTCGCGCCCCACTAGCACGGGCAGGCGCCCCATGAAGTCGCGGGCCGCAATGAGATCGCCCGCATCGGTCATGATGAGCAGCGTGAGCGACCCGTCCACCTTCGACTGGGCGTACTGAATGCCGCTGACCAGGTCGTCTTTCTGGTTGATGAGGGCTGCCACCAGCTCGGTGGAGTTCACCGCGCCGGAGCTCAAGGCCATGAACTGGGTCGTACGTCCCGAGAAGTACTCCTCTACCAGCTCCTCGGCATTGTTGATGGCGCCGATGGTGGTGATGGCGAAGGTGCCCAGGTGCGAGCGCACCAGCAACGGCTGGGGGTCGGCATCGGAGATGCAGCCGATGGCGCTCGTGCCGTGGAAGCGCACGATGTCGTCCTCGAACTTCGTGCGGAACGGCGTGTTCTCAATGGAATGAATCTGGCGCTGGAACCCATCGGCGTGATCGCGCACGATCATACCCGCCCGTCGCGTGCCCAAATGGGAATGGTAGTCCACACCGAAAAACACGTCCAGCACCACGTCGCGCTGGGAAACCGCACCGAAGAAGCCGCCCACGAAATCCTCCATCTCAGAAAGATTGCCTAACACAGCCAGTATAAATGGTGCGACTGCGCGAATGTTGCCCGCCTGTTAAACGGACGAAAGAATCTACGAGAACGATGCCGGGGCAATGCTACTCGACGGAGTACCGACGCTGCCGATGGGCTGCCAGCGCCTGCGGCTCCAAATCGCACCCGATGCCATGCTCGTGGCCCGGTGCGTTCAGCGTGATGATGCCCTGGGGCGCTTCGTAGGCCGGAACCGTGAGGTCGGCATCGAAATAGCGGGCCGTAGCGCCCAAATCGCCGGGAATGACCACGCCGGGCAGCGTCTGGAACGCCGCGTGGGCGAATCGCGAGATACCGGTGTCGTACATGCCGCTCATGCACACCTCACGGCCTTCCGACAGCGCGTGATGCACGAACTCAAGAGAGCGCTGAATGCCGCCGAACTTCCCGATTTTCACCATAGCGCAGCGCAGCTCGGGGTAGGCGAACATGCGCTCGGCCTCCTCGGCGTTCAGGAAGGACTCGTCCACGCAGATGGGCATGGCCAGCGTATGCTGAAACGACGCGAGCCGCGCTAACCCATGCTCGTGGCGGCTCACCCCGGCCGATGCCAGGTCAAGCGGCTCCTCGATCCACCCGATGTCGAGCGAGTCGTAAGCGCGCAGCTCGGCCATGTGATGCAGGCTGAAGCTCTGGTTCGCATCCAGAGTAATGAGCAGCTCGGGAAAGGCCCGGCGCACAGCGCGCACGGCCGGTAACCCCTTGCCAGGTGCCACCTTCAGCTTAATGCGCCGATAGCCTTGGCGCACGCAATCACGCACCTCGGCCACGGTTCGGGCCGGTGTTCCCATGCCCACCACCGCGCCGCTGTACACCTGACGCGGCCGAGTACGCCGGACGGGCAGGGCGGCCTGTCCCACTGCCGGCGGCTCTTCCTCGCAGAAGGCGGCCACGCGGGTGAGCCGATCGAATTCCTCGCCGAGCAGCGCCCACAGCGGCTGCTCAACCACCTTCCCGTATAAATCCCAGCAGGCCATCTCGATGGCGCTCATGGCCATGGGGAAGCGCTCCATGCCCTCAATAGAGGCTAGGTCAGCTGCCACTTCCCGCGGGTGCAGGTAGGTGCCGGCGATAACCCGGGGCGCCAGCACCTCGCGCATCACCTGGATATCGTCGCCGAGGGTCTCGGGAAGGTACCAGTCGGTATCGAAGGCCGTGCACTCGCCGAGCCCCACACGGCCCTTCTTGTCCACTACCTCCACGATAACCGACTCGCGGTAGGTCAGCGTCTCCTTCGGCGTCTTGAAGGGCTTCGAGAACGGCAGCCGCACCCGGTGCAGCACCACTTTCTTCACATCGATGTGCTGGCGAAAGAGCCCCTCGCAGGCCGTGCGGTCGATCTTGCCGATGCCCGTGCGCGGCATATCGTCCACAATGCAGATCTGCTCGGGAATATAGAGCCGCGACAGGCGCCGGGCCAGCGCGTCCTTGATGATGCCCGCCGAAAGCGGGGGTGCGCCGGGTGCCAGTTCCACGACCGCAGCCGGGCGACGGCCCCAGCGCACGTCGGGCACGCCGAACACGTAGGCATCGGCCACGCCCGGAATGCGCACGAGCGCGTCCACGATCTCGGCCGGGTACACGTTCTCGCCGCCCGACACGAACATGTCGGCCGTGCGCTCGCGAATGTAGAGGCACCCCTCGTGGAGGGCCGCCGTGTCGCCGGTGAGGAAGAACCCGTCCACCGTGAAGGCCGCCCGAGCGTTCACATAGCCCCCGAACACGCCCGGCCCTCGCAGGGCCAAGCGCCCGAATCCTTCCGCGTCGGGTTCCACAATGCGCGCCGAGTAGCCGGGCAACAGCCGCAAACCGCCCGTGAACTGCGACGTGATGAGCGTATTGGCCACCTGACTGGACGTCTCGGTCATGCCATAGCTGGCAAACACGCGCGCCTTCGCAGCCAAGGCCTGGGCCACCGTGTTCGCGTTCAGAGGGCCGCCCCCGAGCAGGATGCACTGGTAGGCCCCCAAAGCCGCGCCGCCGTGGCGCACCATATCCTGCAGCATCTTATCCACCACGGAAATGTGAGTCGCATGCAGCTCGGCGGCGTCGCGCAGCACCTGGGCCGCGTCGAAGCCCTCGTAGATGCGCAGCGACCAGCGGCTGCACACGCTGCGCACGAGTACCTGGAAACCACCCACATGGAAGAACGGGAGCACTGCCTGCCATAGGCCCCGGCTCAAGCTGCGGGGCGAGAGCACGCGGTTGGAAGCCTGAGCTGCTTCCACCAGGTTGGTCCAGGTCAGCTCAGCGCCCTTGGGCTTTCCCGTTGTTCCGGAGGTGAACATGATGATCGCCCGATGATCGGGATCGAAGGTATGGGCCGCCCGTTCCGCGAAATGGATGGCATCTTCCACCACCCCGCCAAGGGAATCGTCCACACGCCCCATCCGCGCATCGCCGCGCAGAAGCGAGTTGCACACCTGCTCGAACAGGCGCGGCTCGCTGTCGGCATCAACCCGGTGGGCAATGCGCACGCCGCAACGCTCCAGCTCCAGCAGCCGCGTCAGCTTCTCGGCGTCGGTGAGCCGATGGTTCAGCGCCACCAGTCCGAATCCGCCATAGGCCGCCGCCAGCGCCAGAATAACGTACAGCGGGCAGTTCGGCAGATCGACCGCCACCATGTCACCTGGGAAAACGCCCTTGTCGCGCAGCCGGCGCGCCAGCTGAGCCGCCAAGAGCCGCGTCTGGCGATAGGTAAACGACATCTCCTCCCCCGCGCGATTCACGTAGGAGAAGAACACCGACTCGGGGCGAGCCTGCGCGGTACTTTCGAAAATGTCGATCATCGGGCCGAGGAGATCCTACGGAAACTTCGGGAACTGGGTGAAGTCGGGAGCGCGCTTCTCCTTGAAGGCGTCGCGGCCCTCCTTGGCCTCATCGGTGGTGTAGTACAGAAGCGTAGCATCGCCGGCCAGCTGCTGAATGCCCGCAAGCCCGTCGGTGGCGGCGTTGAACGAGGCCTTCATGAAGCGCAGGGCGGTCGGCGAGAACTGCATCATCTCGGCAGCCCAGTCCATGCACTCCTGCTCCAGGTCGCCGAAGGGCACCACCTTGTTCACCAGGCCCATCTCCAGCGCCTCGGCGGCGCTGTACTGGCGGCAGAGGTACCAGATCTCGCGGGCCTTCTTCTGACCCACGATGGCGGCCAGATACCCCGCGCCGTAACCGGCGTCGAAGGAGCCCACCTTAGGGCCGGTCTGGCCGAACTTCGCCGTGTCGGCGGCAATGGTGAGGTCGCACAGGATGGAGAGCACGTGCCCCCCGCCGATGGCGTAGCCGTTCACCATGGCGATGACGGGCTTGGGCACCACGCGGATGAGCCGCTGCAAATCGAGCACGTTCAGGCGCGGGATGGAGTCCTCGCCCACATAGCCGCCGTTACCGCGGATCTTCTGGTCGCCGCCGGAGCAGAACGCCTCGTCCTCGTGGGCACCGCCGTGGTTCACGCCGGTGAGCAGGATAACCCCCACGCTCGCATCGTCGCGCGCCTCGGAGAAGGCGTCGTACATCTCCATAACCGTCAGCGGCGTAAAGGCATTGCGCCGCTCGGGCCGGTTGATGGAGATCTTCGCCACGCCGTCGCACAGCTCGTAGCGAATCTCGCGATACTCCTTGCCGACCTTCCAATCGTAGGTGCTCAAATTCTCATCCTTCCCGCAAGCGCCCGAAAAGAGGCGCATTTATCTAACCAGTCATAATACCGCAGAAACCTGTTGCGAGCGGGAGAAGCAGCTGCGCTTTAGAGAAAGCGTCCCCATGAAAACCCCGACGGCAACGCCCCGACGAGCGGCCCTTCCCTCAACCAAGCGACCCACATCAAAGAGAATCCCGCTGATCCCGAGAACGAAGAGGGCGCTCAAAGGGGCGCCCTCTTCTCATTGGCTTAAGCGCTCGTCTCGATGGCCACCCCGGGCGAAGTCGGCGGCGCGAAGGGAATATCTTGTCGCCTACAGGCCCTCGGACTCGAAGCGCTTCTTCAGGGCCTCCTGGTGGATGGCGTGCTGCAGGGCCACGTCCTTGGACACCGTACCCTCCTTCACGAGGCGGTGCAGGCTCTGATCCATGGTGCGCATGCCGGCGCGGGACGAGCTGGCGATAACCGAGTCGATCTGGTGCGTCTTCTCCTCGCGGATGAGGTTGCGGATAGCCGGCGTGGCCGTCATGATCTCGAACACGGGCACAATGCCGCCGCTCGCCGTCGGCACGAGCTGCTGGCTCACAACCGCCTGCAGCACGAGGGACAGCTGCATGCGGATCTGGCGCTGCTGGTTGGCCGGGAACGCGTCGATGATGCGGTCGATGGTGCTGGCCGCGCCGGTGGTATGCAGCGTAGAGAACAACAGCTGCGCCATCTCGGCGGCGGTCATGGCCGTGCCGATGGTCTCCTGGTCGCGCATCTCGCCGAGCAGGATCACATCGGGGCTCTCGCGCATGGCGCTTCGCAGCGCCTCGGCGTAGGTGGCCACATCGGAGGGAATCTCACGCTGGGTGACGATGCATCCCTCGTGGCGATGCACGTACTCGATGGGGTCTTCCATGGTGATAATGTGCCCCGAGCGGTTCTTGTTCAGCTTGTCGATAATGCAGGCGAGCGTGGTAGACTTGCCGGCGCCGGCCGGACCTGTCACCAGCACGAGGCCCTTCTGGAAGTCGGCGCAGGCCATCACGTCTTCGGGGATATGGTAGTCGGCGGGGTTGGGCAGTGTGAAGGGAATGACGCGAATGACAGCGCCCAGGCTGCCGCGCTGGCGGAACACGTTCACGCGGAAGCGGCCCATGCCGGCCACGGCGAAGGAGAAGTCGTCATCGTGGTTGTGGCCGTCCAGGAAGATGGCCACATCGCGACCGGATAAACGGTAGATAGCCTCCACGAGCTCCTTGGTGTTCGCAGGCATGAGCGGCGCCATGTCCAGGCGCACCTGGCGGCCGTCGGCAGTGTAGGTGAGCGGCAGACCGGCCACGATGAACACGTCGGAAGCCTTCTGGTTGATCATTTCCTGCAGCAGTGTCTTCAGTTCCATAGGTTCGCTTTCTCCTCGCTCTACCCGAGCCACAGGTTCTCGCCTGTGCCGTCGTCGGTCCATTGGGTCGTCATCTTCCATTGCTCGATGCGATAGGTGTCGTTGTCGTTGATGCGCAGGGCCACCGCCAAGGTACGGCCGCTTTCCAGCGAGAACGTGACGGTGATGAGGCTCCCGTCGAAGGAGCCCGTCACGGTAACTGGGTCTCCGGCCGGGCACTCGATCACCATGAGGCTGCCGCCCTCATCGGCGGTCGCGCCCGAAACGCCCTCGTCCTCGATGGTCTCGCCGGCAGCCGGGGCAGCCTCGCTCGCATCGGCAGTCGCTTCCGCATCGGCGGCGGCCTCGGTCACGCCATAGGTGCTCAGCACCTCGTCCAGCGCGGATGACCCGCCCTCGGCCAGGGCCGCATCCACCGCTGCCACGAACTCCTGCCCCGCCGTTTCCAACGCGTAGGTCTCGGTGGTCGTTTGCGCTTGGCGCTCGGTAATGGACAGCTCGGCCCGGGCCGTGGTAAGCGAGAGCACCGCCAGCACCGCCAGACACAAGATAATGATCAGAGTGAACAGGCTGATGGGGCCGATGCGCACCGATCCATGGGGCTTAGCCACGGGACACCACCTCCTCACCGCCGGGCACATAGGCCGCCGTCTCCAAGGTGTACACCGGTGCCTCATCCCACCGCTGGAAGCACCGGCCGCCCGGCCCCTCCACCATGACGCCCTCTTCCATCATCTGGGCAGGATCGGACAGCACACGCTCCTGCCATACTTCCAGCGTCAGGTAGTGCATCGCGCCGGCACCTGTCTCCTCTTCGATGAAATCGCAGCTGATCCTGAGAACGCTCTCGCCATTGGGAACGGCATCGAGCGAAGCCGAGAACCAGCGGTCGGACTCAGGGTCGGAGGCATAGGCCTGCTCGAACGCCACGGGATCGGCGAAGTACTCCTCGGCCGCATTCGAGGCCAGCACGATGGCGTCCAGAAGGTCGGCGCTCTGCCGCCCCGCCTGATCGGCATCGGCGTTCAGCTCCATGAGCACGGCGAGCGAGCCGGTCAGAAACACCAGCAAGAGCAGGGCTTCCACGATGAATGCCGCACCGGGCCATACGCGCCGCTCCGCACGGCGACGGCCCACGTACTGGTGGTAGCGCTCCATGCGCCCGTCGGCGGCCGATGTGCCCTGAGCATGGGCGGCCACCGAGTAATCGCTCATGGTGCGACGCTTCCTGCTTCCCTCGGCCATTACCGCTCACCTCCCGCGCTGCGCAGGGCCACGGATGCCTCGCCGGCATCGGTGACAATGGTCAGAAGGCCGTCTCTATAGGAGAAGTCGAACACCGAGGAGCGCACGATGGGCGTGGCCTTTCCCGGCTCGTAGGGCGCATCGGCCAGTGTGTACTCTTCCATAATGACGCCGTCGTAGCGATACAGACGCGTCTCGTACACGCCGGAAGGAAGCGTCTCCCGCAGCACGAGAGCGGGGCCGTCCAGCTTGTTGCCCTCCACCTCGCGCACCTCGGCTGCAAGGGACATCGCACCGCCAGCCCCGGCTACGGCCTCCTCAATCTCGATGGCCTCGTCGGTCACCCAGGCCCGGACCACCGCCCCGACCTGATCGTTGGCGCGCACATCGTTGGCCAGAAGCGTCAGCGCGAGGCGCTGGTAGTCGGCCACTTCCCCTTCCTGGTGCAGGGCGCGGTACACCCCCGTGCCGACGAGGATGGCAATAAGCAGCGCGATGACGAACAACGCGAAGAGGATGCCCGTGAACACACGCCCGAAATCACGCTCGGCACGGCGCCGTGGGTTGCCGCCGTAGGCCTTGGCTCCCCCCTCGGAGACAGCCGCCAGCGCCACGGTCTTTTCCTGCGCGCTCATCGGGGCACCACCACCACGCTGGGCGGCACATTCGACGCGAAGGCCTCGTAGGTCACCGCGTAGTCGCTGTGGTTCACGATAAGCCCGTAATGCTCTTCCAGATATTTCAGCGATGCCGGGTAGGCCCCCTCGACAGCCGCGCACTGCATGGCAGCCTCCATCACCGCGTTGCGCACCGACAGCGCGCTTTGGGCCTCGGCCTGCACGTTCGCCGAATCCCAGGCGAACCACAGCGCGCCGGCCAGCACGCAGGCCACCAGCGCCAGCGCCACACGCCAGCGCCGGCGTCGCTTCATCTGGGCTGTCTTCCCGTGAATCATAATGCTAGCCAATCGATCCCATGATGCCGATGAGGGGCATCATGACCGAGATGAGCGTGGCTCCTACCGCCACGGTGAGGAAGGCCGCCAGAGCTGGCTCGATATTGTCGATAGCGCCATCGATCTGCAGAATAGCGTCATCGAAGAAGTTGGCCGACAGCCGATCGAGGGCAGCATCGAGAGAACCGGAGCGCGTGCCGATGGTGAGCATGCGCGCGTGAATCTGCTCGAACACCTCGGCCTCGCTGATAGCCTGAGCGAGAGAGCGCGGCTCGGAGGAGTCGATCATGAGCGCGTAGGCGCGCGTGGCCTTGGCCCGCAAGCCCGCGTGCTCCACCACCTCCAGCGCCTCCTTCATAGCCGTGTCGGTATTCACGCCCGAAGCCGTGTAGGCGGCCAGGGCCGAGGCAAAGCGCGAGACAGCCAGCTGCTCCATAGCGCCGCGCGTACCCGGGAACTTCTCGAACAGGCGCATTACCGCCATGCGGCCAGTCTCCGAGCGGCAGGCGATAACACCGCCGAGGGCCACCACCGTGCAGACGAGCGTGACGCCCAGAGCCACCCACCCGATGCCGACCGACAGCCCTACGGCCCCGAAGGAGCCCTCGGTAAGCGAGCCGGCGATGGAGGCGTACACGTCGTCGAACACCGGCAGGATGACCATGACCGTGAAGGCCAGGATGAGCGACATCACGCACAGAAGCGCTGCCGGATAGCCCACCGACGAGCGGATCTTCGCGAACAGACGATCCTCCTCGTCGTAGTAGACGCCGAGAGACCGTAGCACCTCTTCGGTGCGACCGGCCGTTTCGCCCACGCGCACCATATCCACCGCATAGCGGGGGAACGCACCGACCGCCTGCATGGCATCAGCCAGCGTAGAGCCGCCGTTAAGGTGCCCATACACCGCAGCGCAGGTGGCCTGCAGACCCGCATCGCCCATGTCCTCCGAGAGCATGCCCACTGCCTCGTCGGTTTGAATGCCCGCCGCCAGCATCATGGCGACGCTCTCGCAGAAAAGGCTGATGCCCGCGCTGTCGAGTTTCGGTTTGGCCATGTCCTCTCGCCTCTCCCTAGTACGTGTATCGATCGGTGTAACTGGTTCCGTCGCCGATGGTGCCGGCCGCTCCGCTTGCGGCGAAGGTCAGGTCCACCCGCGTCCAGCTGTTCGGTTTTATGCTAATTTCCACGCTCACCCATTCCCCATCAATATATACCATGTTCCACGCGTGGTATACATCATCGGGGGAAACATAGCCCGTCACGACCTTGCATGGTATGCCGAGCGAACGCAGCATGGCCGCGCCGAGCGAGGCGTAGTCGAAGCAGATGCCCGTGCCGGAGGCCAGGGTGGCATCGGGGTCGGGCACGTAGCCGGTAGTCGAGGCGAGCTCGGCGGCCTTATCGTGATCGTAGGCGATATTGGCTACCACCCACTCGTAAATGTTTCGCACCACGTCGCCCTGGTTGGCCGCACCCTGGGCCAACTCGCGGGCCTTGGCCACCACCGCCGACGACTCATCGTAATCCGTGAACATATTAGGCACCAAAAACGGTGCCATCTCGCTGGAGAGCTTCACGTTCTCCGTCACGCTGAACAGCTCGACGTAGTTGCTGCCGGAGGTGTTCTGCATGACGCGGAAGCTGTAGGGGCCATCCCCCATGTTCACCGGCACCACGATGGGCGTGTTGTCGCCGGGCAGATCGTAGTTGTAGCTCATCTCGCCCTTGCTGACCTGGAACTTCAGGCGGCTGTCGCTCTGGGCCGCCGCACCCACGTAGCCCTCGGCCACCGCCGAAGTATCGATAGCGCAGCCGTTGCCCGTCTGGGCGGCATCGCTGTGGAAAGCCGAAAGAGCCACCGAGTCGGGCACGGTGAACGCCGGACCCGAGGTGGAGCCGCCGTCGTCGCCGCCGGCCCCCTCACCACCGGGTGCGCCGCCTCCGCCCGATCCCCCGGAGGCGCCGGCCGCACCACCGCAGCTGGCAAGCAAAAGCATGCCGAGAAGCGCGCTTACGAGCACGATCCACCGTCGGGATGGGCGGCCTTGCCGCCGGCACTGTCGCATCACGCGCTTCTCACCTCCTTCAGCCAAATGACCCTGCAGCCCGTCGCGCAATACGCAAACGGCCTACAGCCACTCCTTCAGCGTCTTCACTAACAGCTCAATCTCCATGGGTTTGGACATATGGGCGTTCATGCCCACCGCGCGAGCCCGGGCCACATCGTCGGCGAAGGCATCGGCGGTGAGCGCCACCACCGGAATAGTGCCCAGGTCGGGACGCGGATCGATGGCTTCACCGTCGGGGCCCTTCCCTTCGGCGGCAGCGCGGATGGCGGCGGCCGCCTCATATCCGTTCATCACCGGCATCTGAATGTCCATGAACACCAGCTCGTAGTAGCCCGGCTCCGCGTTCAGCAGCATGTCCACAGCCACGCGGCCGTTCTCGGCATGATCGACCTCGAGTCCGGTCATGCCCATGATATCGAGCGCAATGGCCGCAGCGATGGAGTTGTCTTCGGTAAGCAAGATGCGGTGACCGCTGAAATCGCTTTGCTGAAGCACCTCGTACTCGCTGGCCGGCTCGGGCTCATCGCTGGCGATAAGCCCCTTCATCACGTGCACGAGACGGCTACGGAACAGCGGCTTGGCAATGAAGGCGTCGACGCCCACCGAGCGCGCCTCCTGCTCCACGGCGGTCCAGTCGTAGGCCGACAGAATGATGATGGGCATGTCCTCGGACACGATCTCGCGAATCTCACGGGCCGCCTCGATGCCGCTTTTGCCGGGCATCTTCCAGTCCAGGATGATAGCCACGTAGCTGCGGCCGTTCTTCTCGGCATCGCGCACGGCGGCCACGGCGTCGTCGCCCGACATCACGTAGTCAGGCTCCATGCCGATGGAACGCAGCACCTCGCAGGCGCTCTCGCAGGCCGTTTCCTCGTCGTCGGCCACCAGCACGCGCAGGCCCTCCAGCGGCGTCAGATCGTGCTCGTCGCCCTCGCGCAACTTCATGTACACCGTTACCGTGAAGGTCGTGCCCTCGCCGAGCTTGCTCTTCACGTCGATGGTGCCGTTCATGAGGTTCACCACCGAGCGCACGATGGACATGCCAAGGCCGGTGCCCTCCACTTTCGTCACGCGCGAGTCGTTGGCGCGGGTGAACGGCTCGAACACCGTCTTCACGAAGTCCTCGGACATGCCGCAGCCCGTATCGGAGAAGGTGAACTCGTAGCAACCCGAGCCCTTCACGCGGCTCGGCAGCTCCTTGATGCGCAGGCTTACCGTGCCACCCTCGGGCGTGAACTTCACCGAGTTGCCCATGATGTTCACGAACACCTGCTGCAGGCGCATAGGGTCGCCCACCACGTGCTCGTGCTTGATGTCGGCAATTTCCACCTTGAGGTTCAGCTTCTTGTCGTTGATCTGCGGCGTCATGATGGACAGCAGGCTCTCCACCGTCTCGGGCAGATCGAAGTCCTCCTCCGACAGGCCCAAGTTGCCGCTCTCGATCTTCGCCATATCGAGCACCTCGTTGATGAGGCCGAGCAGATGCCGGCTCGACGTGGTGATCTTCGTGAGGCAGTCCTTCACCCGCTCCGGGTCGTTCACGTACATAGAGGCGATGGCCGTCAGCCCCATGATGGAGTTCATGGGCGTGCGGATGTCGTGGCTCATGGAGTTCAGGAAGTCGGTTTTGGCACGACTGGCCCGCTCGGCTTCGTTGAAAGCGTCCTGCAGCGCGTTGTGCTGGGCAATCTCGCGCTCCTTCACGTCGGTCACATCCTGAACCGATAAGAGCACGCTCGTCACCACACCGGCGTTGTTTCGCTGCAGCGGGATCATGGAGGCCTGGTTCCACTTCACCTCGCCGGTTTCCTGATCGTGCAGGCGGTACTCCAGATGCAGGTAGGGCATCTCGGGCGTCAAGTGCTCGCGAATGTACTCGGGCGTCAGCTCCACCTTCATGCGGTCGCGCTCGCCGTCGTCGCAGAAGCGCGTTTCCCAGTAGTAGCGGAACATATGATACTCGCCGTTACGGGGCAGATCGTCCTTGATGCCCTCGTCCTTCAAGTACTCGTAGGTGTTCTTCTCCAGATCGATCACGGCGAAGCGCTGGAAGAGCGCCAGCGACGAGTTCACAATGCTCGTCACGTGCTCGCTCTCGCTGATGAGCTTCGAGCGCTGACGCATAGTCTGCACGAGCAGAAAGCCCGCCAGCAGGGCCAACGCCCCGCCCACCAGGGCTACCAGTACGAGACCGGCCAGATTGGCGCGGGCCTGCATGGCATCGGTAATGGAGGCGGGGAACGTGCGCATGAGCATCCAGTCGTAGTTGGCCACCTGCATCACATAGGCCGTGCCAGAGCCGGAGTCGCCCTGGTAGATGAAGGTGACCGAGGTGCCGTTGCGGAAGGCCTCCTCCAGCTCAGTGCGCGAAATGTTGCCCGAGCCGTCCTCTTCCAGGTACAGGTCGACGGCGTTGTGCACGTTGTTGCTGTAGGTGGTAGAGGAATGGGCCACCACCGCGCCGTCGCGCTCAACAAGGTAGGTGTTGGTCTGCTCGTCGAAGATATAGGTGCGCAGGAACTCCTCCATGGAGCCCTCGCGGTAGGCGCCGCTGATAACGCCGACCACCTCGCCCTGGAAGTACAGGGGCGTGTAGAAGATCACGGACAGGTCGTCGTAGAACAGCGAGTGGTCGGTGGCGCACACTCCCGAGGAACCCTCCATGCCCTGCAGATAGTACTCGCGGTCGGAGGCGTCGCCTTCCTTCCCCGTGTTGTCGAAGGTGCGACCGCCGGACAGGGAGATGGTCGTGTAGTCGAACTTCGTGTACTCGGCCAGCTGCTTGATGCTGTCGACGTCGATATCGGCCACACTCTCAAGCGTGCTCTCGTACATGGAGGCCAGCAGCTTCACCTCGGTCTGGGAGTCGGTCATCCACTCGTTGATGCGGCGGGCCGACTGCTCGGTGGAGCCTTGGAGATACTTGGCGTTCTGCTCAGAGATACGCTCGTTGTTCATGGTGATGAACAGGAAGAACGCGATGATCACCAAGGCCAGGGCGACCAGGGATATGAGAATGCGTCCGCGTCTCGTTTTGTTATCTGTTTCCATCATGCGTTCGTTCCTTTGTCGAAGTCATCGTGCGACTACAGGGCATCGGGTCGTCGGGCTCAGGTGCCGTTGTGCGGCCGCGCTCGCTTGTTCGTCTCTCGCGCAGCTCCTAGATGATGGCGATGGAGTCGACCACCAGGGTGTAGGCATCGCGAACCGCGGGCAGAAGCTCGGGCACCGCCGCCAGATTCGCCGGCGTGCCGGCATCGTCCAGACGCAGAGCGTCGGACAGGGCGCAGGCAGCCTCGAACAGCGGGGTGAAGCCCAAATCGCGGCTTACGCCCTTCAAGGTGTGGGCGCCGCGGTAGGCTTCGGAGAAGTCGCCCGCCTCAAGGGCGTTCTCCAGCGTCTGCATCGAAGTGTCCTGCAGGAAGATCTTCGCGAACTTCTCGATGCGCTCGTCGGTCATCAGGCGGCCACGTACCGTTTCCAGATCGCCCCCCATGGCGGCGTAGGCAATTTCCAGTGACATAATCTCGCTCCTTTATCGGTCGGCGGGGGACGCATCCCCCTCTTCATCGGCGTCGATGCCCGAAAGGGCCGTGTGCTCGCATTCCAGCAGAGAGCCGCGCTCCTCCTCGGTCAGATCGCCGTAGAACACAAACCCGCTTCGCCCGCCGCGCTTCTTGTGATACAGCGCCACATCGGCCCGGCGGAACAGCTCGTCGTAATCGCGCACGCCGTCGTCGGTCGTGGCCACGCCCATAGAGACCGACAGCGGGAAACCCTCGAACTCGCCCTCAAGCGAGCCGTGGATACGCTCGATGAGGGGGCGCGGGTCTACGGGGCAATCCATGCACACGAGGAACTCATCGCCGCCCACGCGGGCCACCACGTCTTGGCCACGCACGCTTTCCTGCAGCTGCGAGGCGAAGTGCTGGAGCACCCTGTCTCCGAACTGATGGCCCCGGGTGTCGTTGGCCTGCTTGAAGAAGTCCAGGTCGCACAGCAGAAGCACATGTCGATCGGTATCCCGGTCGCACTCATCTCCTTCGCCTAAACGCTCGGTGATGACCTTGCGGGCGAACGCGCCGTTCACCACCTCGGTCAGCGGGTCGTGGTAAGCCTTGAACTGCAGGTCGCGCAGCTCGGCCTGACGATCGTCGATGTCGATGAACTTGCCAATAGAGCCCAGGTAGACCGGCTCGGCATCCTCCGACCACAGGGCGCGCACAAGCGCGTGCAGCCAGCGCGTCTCGCCCTCAACGGTCACCTCCACCTCCATGTCGATGACCGGGTTTTCCGGGGTGGTGGCGCGCAGAAGCCGATTGAGCTTCTCCAGGTTCTCCCGACCAAACACAGCGCAGAATCCCTCGTCATGATAGGGATCCATCACGATCTCGGGTAACCCGAGCTTGCGATCCCCCCAGTCGGAAAGCACGATCATAGGCGGCTCTTCGGTGAACTCGAACTGCACCTCATTGCTCATGGAGGCGAAGAAGTGGTACTTCATGCGCTCGTAATCCAGCAGCTCCAAGGTGCGGCTGGAAGCAGTGGCCGAGCCCTCGTCCACATCGGTTCCGCGCGGGCGCAGGGTGTCAATGGAGATCTCGCGCCCCGTGACCCCGCGGTTCAGGCGGCTCTCCAAGTCGCCGGCCACGGCAGTGAGGCACTCCAGAATGAGCGGGTTGAAGGAGCCGCACTCCCCCTCGCGGATCATGCGCAGGGCCTCTTCATGGCTGAAGGGGGGCTTGTACACGCGCGGGCTCGTAAGGGCATCGTACACGTCGGCCAAAGCCACCACCTGGGCGGATATGGGAATCTCCTCGCCGGCCAGACCGTCGGGGTAGCCCCTCCCATCCCAGCGCTCGTGGTGCCAGCGGCAGATGTCGCGAGCCACGCGTACCAGCTTCTCGTCCTTGTACAGTTCCAAGTCGTCCAACATGTCGCTACCCACCGCCGAGTGGGTTTTCATGATGGCGAACTCCTCGTCGGTAAAGCGGCCCGGCTTGTTCAGAATCTCCTCGGGGATGGCGATCTTGCCGATGTCGTGCAGGCTGGACGCCATGGTGATGAGCGATATGTCCTCGGCCGTCAGCGGGTACTGGTCGGTCATGGACACCAGCTGGGTGAGGATCATCTCGGTCATGGCCTGCACGTTCAGCACGTGCATGCCGCTCTCGCCGTTGCGGAACTCCACGATGTGGGACAGGATGTACACCATGAGGTTGTTCGACTTCTCACGCTCGTAGATCTGATCGGCCACCATGCCCATGAGGGTGCGCTGCTTCTGATACAGCATGAGGGTGTTCATAACGCGGCGGCGCACGATGTTCACATCGTAGGGGCGGTTGATGAAGTCGGTCACGCCCAGCTCGTAGGCGCGCTCGATATAGGCGGCGTCGGACTCGGCGGACACCATGATGACCGGGATGTCCTTGATCCAGCCGTTCCGGTTCATCACTTCCAGCACGTCGAAGCCGTTCATCTGCGGCATGACGTAGTCCAGCAGCACGAGCGAGATGCCCGTGCCTTCCTTCTGAAGCGCGGCCACGGCCTGCTTGCCGTCCTCGGCTTCCACAATGCGATAGGCGTCGCCGATCATATCAGCCAGAAGCGCCCGATTCAGCATGGAGTCATCCACGATGAGAATCGTCTGCTTCTCGTTCAAGCTCGTAATGATGGCTTTCTCCTTCCATCCCGGGCTCGCCAGCGGCTCCGTCCCCACGAACCCGCCGGCCTTTTCTTCTCAGGCGCCCCCGCGCCTGTCGTTCCTTCTCGTGTGGGAGAGCTGAAGCCCTCCCTTCATCCTGCGACCCCCGACAGCCCTAGTAGCGGCTGTCGAAGATGCGCTTGGTCTTCTTCTCGGACCGGGGCAGTTCACCCATGGCCACGCCCTTGGCCTCGGGCGTGCAGCCGAGCTTCGCCTTGAAAATGAGCGCGAGCTCCTCCTCGCAGCGGGCGAGCGCCTCGCCTTCAAGCGGCGTCTCGAACAGCACGGTGAGCACGTCGTGGCCGTCCACAGCCTCGATCATCACCTGGTATTCGGAACTGGTGCCGTCGGTGGCCTTGATGACCTCCTCCACCTGGGCCGGGAACATGTTGCAGCCCTTCACCTTGAACATGTCGTCGGTGCGGCCGGTGAGCGTATCGATGCGCGGATGGCGGCTGCCGCAGGGGCAGGTACCGGGGATGATACGGGTGAGGTCGTGGGTGCGGTAGCGGATGAGCGGGGCGCCCTGCTTGCGCAGCGTAGTGAGCACCAGCTCACCTACCTCGCCGTCGGGCAGGTTCTCGCCGGTTTCCGGATCCACGATCTCGATGTAGACGAAGTCGTCCCAGATGTGCATGCCGGCGTGGGCATCGCAGGAGATGCCGATGCCGGGGCCGTACACCTCGGTGAGGCCGTAGATGTCGTAAATCTCGATGCCCAGCTCGTTTTGGATGCGGTTGCGCATCTTCTCGCCCCAGCGCTCCGACCCGATGACCCCCTTCTTCAGGTGAATCTTGTCGCGCAAGCCGCGCTTGGAGATTTCCTCGGCCAGCAGCAGGGCGTAGGAGCTGGTGGCGGTAATGACCGTGGATTTCAGATCCTGCATCATCTGGAGCTGCTTGTCGGTGTTGCCCGGACCCATGGGGATGGCCATGGCGCCCAAGCGCTCGGCACCCAGTTGGAAGCCGATGCCGGCGGTCCACAGGCCGTAGCCCGGGGTGATCTGGATGCGGTCGAGGGGCGTGATGCCGGCCATCTCGTAGCAGCGGGCGAACTGGGTGGCCCAGTCGATGACGTCCTGCTGGGTGTAGGGGATGATGACCGGCGTGCCCGTGGTGCCAGAGGAGGAGTGGATGCGCACCACTTCCTCGTCGGGCACGGCCTGCAGGCCGAGCGGGTACACACCTCGCAGGTCGTCCTTCTCGGAGAAGGGTAGGCGTTCGAAGTCGGCCTGGGTGCGCACGGCGGCCACGTCGATACCTTCGAACTTCTTCGCGTAGAACGGCGAGCGTTCCTTGATGGTGGCCAGCTCGCTGGTGATAAGGTCGAGCTGTTCGATCGTCATTTCCATAGGTGCGCGTCTCTCCTTGGGCACAGTTTTTCGAGTATGCTCCATTCTAACAAATCGGCAACAAAAGAAACGCGTGATTCACCACAATCTCGCAAGGGAAAAACGCAAGGTCGCAAGCGGAAAGCTGACCTTGACGGTTGGGATTAGGACGCGGCGACGGAAGGGAGAGGAGCGCCCCCGTCGTTGCAATCGGCAGGACCGCGCCTCTTCCAGAAGAGGCGGCTCATGTTGTGCTCTTGCGCAGGGTGCCGACGGGGATGAGGTCGTCGGCACCACTTCGAGATGAGCCCCGGTGAAACCCTCGATTATTTGGCACTTTCTTCTTTCGATCCCTTGCGAACTTAGAACTACTTAGAGCTACTTAGAAGTGCTGCGAGTGCATGCGTGTCAATCCGCTGCCAGCTTGTAGCCGACGCGCCAGACGGTAAGCAGATAGCGGGGCTCACTGGGGTTGTCCTCGATTTTCTCGCGAATTTTTCGCATGAACACGGTGATGGAGTTCTCGTCCACCTCGGATGCCTCTCCCCACAGATGCTCGTAAATGCGGCGACGCGTGAAAACCTCGCCGGGGCTTTCCGCCAAAAGCGAGAGGATTTCGAACTCCTTGGCGGTGAGCGGCACCACTTCACCACGCAGGCGCACCTCGTAGCGATCGAAAAGAATTTCCAAATCGCCAACACGGCAAGACGGCCGATGGGGCGGCATGCCGTCCGTCTCTTCAGCGCGGCGCACGTGCCGCATGTCGTCGCGATGGCGGCGCACGTGGGCGTCGATGCGCAGCAGTAGCTCATCGGCGATGAAGGGTTTGGTCACGTAATCGTCGGCCCCCGCCCCGAAGCCGGTGCTTTTATCGACGATATCGTTTTTCGCGGTGAGGAAGATGATCGGTATGCGGCGCCCCTCCTCGCGTATCTGCCGGCACACGTCGAAGCCGTTCATGCCCGGCATCATGACGTCGAGCAGGAGCAGATCGGGACGCTCCTCGTCCAGAAGGCGCAGCCCCTCACGTCCGCTCAGCGCACTGCAGAACTCGTAGCCCACCTCTTCCACCACATCGCGCAGGCTCTCGTGGATGCTCGGGTCGTCATCGACGAGCATAACCTTAATCGGCTTGTCCAGCACCATGTTCTCCCTCTTCCCTCGCAGAATCGGCCCGATCGCCGCTAAAATCCGTCTCGTCCTTTTCAGGGGGTGCAACAGGGATGCGCACGACGAACGCGGCACCCTGCCCCAGCGCGCTTTCGACCGACACGCTGCCGCCATGCATATCCACATACTCGCGCACGATGGCAAGGCCCAATCCCGTCCCGTTGTAGCGCCGCGTCGACGAGGAGTCCACCTGCGCGAACTTCTCGAATATGCGCTCGTGGTCATTCGGCGCAATACCAATGCCCGTATCGGCTACCATGAACTGTACGGCATCGGCGGTCTGATCGTAGGAAGCCTCCACAGACACGCGCCCACCGTCGGGAGTAAATTTCACTGCATTGCCGCACAGGTTCTGCAGCACATGGACGAGTTTGTCGAAGTCGGCTCGAATAAGCGGAACATCTGGGGCCACATGGCAGGAGAACTCCAGGCTCTCCTTCAGGGCCAGCGGCTCCACTGTGGCACGAACGAGCGCGATGATGTCCCCCACGTCCACCACCTCCGCGTTCAGCCTCACGCGGCCTGCGTCCAAACGGCTCATCTCCAGAATGTCGTTGATCATGAGCATGAGCGCCTGGGAGTTGGCCTCGATGCCCCGAAGCGCCCGGGCTTCCTTCTCGTTGGAAGGCACAATGTGCTTGTTCAGCAGGTCGGCAAAGGCCACGATGGAAGTGAGCGGCGTGCGCAGCTCGTGGCTGACCATAGAAAGAAAGTCCGACTTGTACTGGTTTTCGTCCACCAGCTGGGCGTTCACCTCTTCCAGCTGGCAACGCTGCCGCTCGAGCACCGCGTTGGCCTCCTGCAGCTGGGCCGTGCGATCGGCCACCTCATCTTCCAAATTCGCATAGACATCGGCCAACTCGCGGGCCATGCCGTTGAACTCGCAGGTAAGGTCGCTCATTTCCTGGGAAGACTCGCTGTAAGAAAGCTGCACGCCCAGATTTCCCTCAGATACCTCGGCTACACCAGCTTTGATCTTGCCGAGAGGGCGCGTGACCAAATAACTCAGGGCCCCGTAGACCACGACGAGACACACGGCCAGCATAACGGCGAAGAACAGCACGTCCTGAATGATAGAATCCCTCTCGTTTTGCTGATAGACGTCCAGTGGCATGATAATGCTGATGGCGCCGCCGATGTCCCCCATCTCCCAGCCCTCTTTGGGATATCCCGTGATGTCCAGCTCGCCGACTGGCTCGCCATGGCATTGCAGGCAAGCCTCCTCGATGGTCATGGGCGCTAAGTAACGAAAGACCTGCTTGCCGTCCACCTCGGCGAAGCCGTACACATCCTGCAAGCCCTCATCGGCACGAAAGGCGTTCAGGGCCGCAGTCTCGTACTCGTCGGGCATGCCGGCATCGTTGCGAGGGTTGAGGTTCACGAAGCGAGTGGTGTAGTCCGACTGGCGCGTAAAAGACTGCCCGATGATGCGCCCGGCGATGGCGCAGTGAAGCCCCTGGTAGACGCCGTCTTCGGTGTAGGCAATCTGCGAGAAACGATCTTGATTGAACACCATGAACTCCCACACGGCGTCCATCTGCTGGGCCAGCGCCCGCCCCTGCACGCGCAGCTCGTCCTCCATCTGGCCGTGCTGGTTGACCGTGGTCCACGCAATGTTTGCCCCCAGCGACACCACAAGCAGCACTGCAATAAGGCAGAGGAACTTGGTCTTCAATTTCACAGGCCCACCCCCTTCCTCCCCATTATGCATCGACTCGGGCCCCTTTGCCCGAACGGTTCGCCCAGCAGCTAGCACAAGACGGGCCGCGCGAGGGAGGGATTCGCGCGGCCCGCCAAAGGAGAATGGCTACATGATCAGTTGCTTGGGGGTGCCGTCAAGTGCGGCCGTTCTCGCCTGAATGACCACCGAGGGATCGGTTTGGGCCGCATCGGGAAGCACGGCGATCTGGTTCACGCCGTCAGGATGGGCGGCACGCAACTCGTCGATAGGGCCGAAGTCCAGAGCGCGCATGGGACAGGCCGCCACGCAGGCAGGCTTCTCGCCGGCAGCGCGCAGGTTGATGCAGCCATCGCAACGATGCACCACGTTCAGCTCCTTGATGAGCACCGGATGGCTATAGGGGCAGGCCTTCGTGCAGTACTCGCAGCCGATGCACTTTTCGTCATCGTGCTGCACGGTGCCGTCCTCCTCGTTGATATACGTGGCCCCGGCCGGGCACACGTCCACGCAGGCCGGCGTGTGGCAGTGGTTGCACGCACCCGAATAGTGGTAGGTAGCTGGCTTGGGAAATTCGCCCACCTCGAAGGTCTCAACCTTACGGAACAGGTAACCCACTTCCAGGTCGTTTTTGTCCTTGCAGGCAATCTGGCAGGTTCGGCAGCCCACGCAAGCCCGCTGGTCGAAGTAGAAGCCCTGGGGATTCTTGTTCTCTTTCACGTCGGCCATGGGTTACTCACCATCCTTGCAGACAATGCGAAGCGGCTGATCAACATCCGCGCCCAGCGCTTCGCCGGTGTACTTCTCGATCTTGCAGAGGGCCGAGTTGTAGCCCGAGGTGCCCTGCCCATTGGGCGCCGGACCCGTCAGGTAGTTATCGGCACCGGCCATGTCGATGCCCGTGGCCTCGTCCACGGCCACCCAAGCGCCATGCGGCAGCGCCACCACGCCCGGCATAAGGCCCGCGTATACGCAAGCGTTGCGCACGCACTGGCCATAGGGGCTTGACACCAATACGGTATCGCCATCGATCACGCCGGCCGCATCGGCGTCAGCGCTGCTGATGAACACGGGATTAGCCCAGGCCTCGCGCAACCATCCGATGTTATCGAACACCGAGTGGGCGCGCCGTAGATAGTGGGGATTCATCACTTGCAGAGGATACTCGGCACCCTCGGCAGAAGCATCCTCATAGCCATTGGTCACCTTCACGTAGGTGGGAATGGGCGTTACCGTATCCCATCCCATTGCCGAAAAGGTATCGGCAAGCGTCTGGCTGTAAATTTCCAGCTTGCCCGACGCCGTCTCAAGCGGGTTTGCTTCAGGGTCCTCCACAAAGTCTTTCAGCGCAATATAGCCGTAATTATCACCGGGCGTGCGCTTCACCTGGTAAACTCCGAGCTCCTTCAGCTCCTGATAGGACAGCTTGCCTTCCTGCGGTTCCCCCTCCACGCCCAAGGCATCGATATCTTCCTGGGTAATGCCGACGGCGGGGACGTAGGTTTTGCCGTCCTCGTCACACACTTCCATACTGGCCAGCTGATTGAAGTATTGCTGCTTCACGTCGAAGGGATACACGTCGGTGCGCGCGATGCCCAACTTCTCGGCCAATTCGCAGGCAATATCCTGATCAGACTTCGCTTCGAAAAGCGGATCGGTTACTTGCTGATAGGCCACCATCATCTCGCGGTTCGACTTGTGGCCCAGCTGACCGCCGAACAGACCGTCGAAACGTTCCCATTCAGTTGTGATGGGCAGAATGATGTCGGCATAGCGGGCGGCCGTCGTATAGAACTGAGCATGGGCCACCACCATGTCCACCTTGCGATGAGCCTCAATGGCTCGGGCCATTCCCACATTGGTTTGCATCTTGTTGCCGCTGGAATGGTAGATGACGCGGATATCGATATCGCGGGTTTCGGCAGGGTCGTAATGCTTGGCACCCGTGAATGTATACGTTCCGTTGATGACAGCATCCCATACCTCGTTGGCGTTAATATGGTCGTCAACGGGGTTCTCGATATCGGGCAGACCATCCTTACCTGCCTTAATGAGGGCCGGACCACCATTGCCGGAAGTAACGTGCATGGTCGTGCCAGTCATATGCCCCGACTTACCCATATGGCCGCCCATGGCCCCCACGGTCATAATGAGCTGAGGCAGGTTGTCGGTGTTATTGACACGTGCCGACGCAGCCGATACCAGAAAAGCCACTTTGTGATCTTTGCCCATGGCGTGGGCCAAACCACGAATAGCCTCGGGCGTCGCACCGCAGATAGCACTGGCCCACTCGGGCGTTTTCGGCGTCTCATCATATGCGCCGAGCACGTAGTCCTTAAAGTTCGTCTGCTCTTTCGCATCAGCAGGCATGTGGTCAGCATCAAAGCCCACCGTGCAGCGATTGAGGAAGTCCCAATCGATCAGCCCCTCGGCTTCGTCGGCCTCCAGCATGGCGTAGGCTACGCTCAACAGAAATGCCATGTCGGTAGCAGGACGGATGGGAATCCACTCGGCATCCAGCGTAGCAGCCGTCTCGCTATACATGGGATCGATGACGATAAATTTCGCACCAGCAGCTTTGGCCTGCCAGTAGTTCCACATCTGGCTACCCGCCGCACTCCAAGCGGGATTCATGGCCATCATGACAATGGTCTCGCAGTTGCGCAGATCATAGCGGTCGTTGATGGTCTGATCCTGCTTGTTATCATGATGCAAGCCGATAATGAACGGGGTCTTCACCCACGAGCCATAGGAATTCGTATCCCAGAAATTGGTAAAGCCGCCGAACGCACCCAGGGTGCGAGTCATTTCCGGATTCCAGCCCTTCAGCAGCAAGATAGAGCGGTTGCCATACTGCTCTTTGGCGCGCGTGAGGCCTTGCGCCACCAGGTCAAGCGCCTCATCCCAGCTGATACGCTCCCATTGGTCCTTACCGCGCAACTCACCGTTAGGCGCGTCCAGGCTCCAGCCGGAGCGCTTCAGAGGATACTTGATGCGATCTTCGGCAAACACCTGCTTGCGCTGGCTGCGACCGCGTAGGCAGCCTCGCTGTTGGGGGTAGTCGGGGCTGTCCTCGTGAGTGTCGTCGGTTTTCTGGCGAACCGGCCTGCCGTCCTTCACAAGAACCTTGTTCAAACAGCGACCACCGCAGTTATGCCAGCAGGCCGCCGTAACCCAGGTGCCCTCGGTTTCCGCCGACGCGCCGTTGTCGCCCGTAGCGGCCAGGTCATCTTCTTGCGGCGACGAGCATGCCACAAGCGATCCTCCCGCCGCCAACGCCACCGTTGCTGCCGCACCCGCCCTCACAAAGGAGCGGCGGTTCAGAGCCGATGCGCGCTTGAACTTCTCGAGATACGTTGCCATCGATCCTCCTCTTCCTCATCTTAAGCACGACGGGAGACTAGATCCCGCCCTCATTCGACGCTCCCCGTCTGGTGCGTCCTCGGCGTCTGAGGTCCCCCTTCACAACGCCATGAAAAAAGATTAGGAAATCACCCCACAGATAGCCATTACCCCCACCCGCATTCTTTCTTTCCAAATTATTAATTTCACCTGGGACACACGAGGCGCTCAAGGAGAGCCCCGCCCTGCAAACCATTAGCCGTTTCGGTTACCGGCTAGAACCCTAAGTGAAGAATTTCCTGGCATCAGCTAAATTTCCCAAGTAGTCCCCTGCTTTGCGTTCGTTTTCCCAGCCCCTGAAAAGATTGCGTTGTCAGTCTTGCTAACTCTATATGCTATACGATATACTTTCTTGTATCTTTACGCAAGCTGATAGGGTGATCGCCATGGCAACAGCAACATTGGAAAAACCGAAGAAGGCGAAGGGTGCGAAAAAGACCCCGGGCAAGGCCGCGCCCAAGCGAGCAGCGGCAAAAAAGAATGCTTCGAATGCGGGCGTGCTTTCCCCAGCGAAAACCGTGCAGATGAACGTGCGTATCGATGCCGCCCTGAAAAAGCAGGGCGATCGCGCCTTCGAGCGCATCGGAAGCTCCCCCTCGGAAATGGTACGCGCCTTGTGGCGCTATGCGAGCCGCCATGCCAATGACCCAGAGACGCTTCGACACTTGATGGAAGAACTCGAAGGAGAAAGCGAAGCGCAGGACGTCATCTTGGAGCCGACGCGCCGAGGATGGGAAATTATGGAGGAAGCATATCGCGCTCTGGGTATAACCCCAGCACCTTTGCCTGCGGATGATGAGGAGCGCCTTGCCTACTACGACGAACTGAAGGAAGAAGCATGGCTAGACCGCCAGAGAGAACGGGGGCTCCGATGATACAAGCTCCATCCTCGATTCTCATCGATACCAATGTATGCCTTGACAATTTTCTCGCAGATCGCGATGGCTCGCAAACCTCACAAGTGCTCATAGACGCTTGCCGGGAAAAGGGCGTCGACATTCTCTTCTCTATCTTCACCTTACGCGATGTTTACTACCACGTTGGAGCCCATCTCAAACGGCAAATTCGCGAAGCGGGCGAGGACGTTACTTCTGAGCGCTCGGCCATCGCAGAACAGTTCGCGTGGCAGGCAATGCTCAGCCTGAACGAACAGGGGACAGCAGTTCCTGCCGACGCCTCTGACGTAACCGTGGCCCGGTACTTTCACCAAATTCATAGCGATTTTGAAGACGATCTCGTTTTGGCGGCCGTGGAACGATCGGGAGCCGACTACCTCATCACGAACGACAAAAAGCTCCGCGCCCATGCGCCCGTGGCGGCGATCACCCCCGCCGACATGCTCACCTTGTTGAAGGCCGCCGACGATGCATAAGAGTTTGCCCCTCCAATATGGAAGAGGCAAACTACGCGAGACCATCACCCTTCAATAGCGGCGTGGCCAATAGAGGGGTACCTGCACCGATCGACACACCGCGTCGTTCAGAAGAATCGGGCGAAATCGAAGCATCTGATAGAGAGATACGCAGGGGCAGTTCTGAGCATTCAGCACCGCCCCTAGCGCCTCATGGCTACTCGAAGCCTTCCCCAGGCCTCAGGCTCCGGCGGCCGCGGGGGAGAAGCGGAATTGACTCTTACTCGAAGCTCGCGAGGAAGGGCTTCTCCTGGGCGAGATAGGGGGTGCACAAGTTGGGGTTGGCCACCCACTCGCCGCAAGCCGGCTCGAAGAACTTGTCGATGTAGAGGAAGTGGAACGGCGTGGACATGTACTTGCCCAGGAAGCTTGTGGGCTCGTCGAAGTCGCACTCGTAGGCGTAGGCCCACTCGTCGGTGCCGGAGCTTTCCACCACCGGGGCGAACTTGCAGTTGCGCAGGCCGGGCACATGGGCGCACATATCGTTCATGTGAGCCTCCATCTTCTCCACCATGGCCGGATCGGCCCCCTCGCGAATGCTGAAGAACAGCACGCGATGGCAGGTGGATTTCTCCTTCTCCTGAAGGGTGAGGGTGCCCTCGCCGAAAGCGATGAACTCGCAGTTGGCCACCGATGCGCTGTCGTTCATGAGCGCCATGAGGGCACTCCAGGCCTCGCCGTCCTTGGCCTCCTCGTAGGCGGCCTGGTCGGCAAAGCCCACCTCGCAGAAGAAGTTGCCGCCGGGCATGGGAGGCTCGAGCACCATATCGGCCAGAAACACCGGGCTCACGGCCTCGGCGGCCGCCTTGGCATCGGCCACGTACTGCTCGGCGTTGGCCCCCTCGGCGAGGGTCACCGAAAATACCGCATTAAACATTGTTGAGCACCTCCATGTAGCCTTCGGGAGCCGAATAGACGCGATCGTTGGACACCAGGCGATCGCGGATGTCGGTCCACCACTGCACGTACTCGGGGTTGTAGCGCGTACCCGACGAGTAGGCCCATGCCTCCTGCACGATGTCGCCCATGGTCCACTCGATCTCGATGATGTTGCTGTCGGTGTCGAGCCACATGGCCGGTGCCACGGTAGCACGCTTGAACCTCCAGCCCGCGCCCTCGATGAGCGGCTTCATGTTGGCCATAAAGTCGTCCAGCACGGCCTTCCCCTCGCCAGGCTTGGCCACCAGGCGGTCCACGATGTAGATGACGCTCTCCTCCCCGGTATCGGCCAGATCGGCCGCGGGCTCAGACGCAGGTTCGGGCGCGGACTCGGGCGCCTCGGGCGCCTCCTCCTTCGGCTCCGGTGCGGCAGCCGTCTCGGTGGCGCATCCGGCCAGAACGCCGAGGGAGGCCACCGTAGCGCAGGCTCCGGCGGCCACGAACGAGCGGCGCGAGAGCTGCGATGGGAGTTGTCTCATAGCATATCCCCTTTCTTGACAAACAAACCTCCAACAGATAGGCTCGGCCCCAGGTTTTCGCACTATCTTTCTTCCACAAACATACTGCTGAGACCCAGGACCGAACCTACTGGAAGCATATCCAGCGGGCCGGAAAATGTCTGTCTCACGAAAGCGGGTACTTCAGCGTTTTCCCTCGTCCAAAAGATATGATTTGCTGATTTCAAGGGAGGGAACGATGCAAATCAACCTACGGGCCCACGGGGTCAACCGCATGCAGGCGGCGAAAATCGCCCTGGCCGATGCCATTATCTGGCTATGGCTGCACCAAGCAAACTACGACAGCCTCTTCACCGCGTCCTTCATCGAGCCGGCCATGCTGGCGCTGCCGAGCTTCGTGCTCAGCGGCGCCCTCGTCATTGGCATCACCTGGGCCCGATGGGATCGCATCCCCCGGACACTGCGCGTGGGAACCGCCTTGGCAGCCGCGGCCGTGGGGCTTGGGCTCACCTTGCTGCCCCAGCTGCCCGCCGCCCCGGAGTTCGCCCACGCGGCCCTGGTTCTGGGCTTGGCCGTGCTGTGCGGTTTTGCAGCCCTGCTGCGCTTAGAAACTCTCGCGAAATGCGATGATTTCTCCACCCTGTCTGTGGCGCTTTCGGGCTCATTGCTGCTGTTCTATCTGTTGAACCTGGTGCTCTTACTCGTCCCCCGGCCTGTCTACGACTTCCTCGTCGTTATGGCGCCCCTGGCCATGCTCTTCGGCACGAATACGCCTGCGCCGTCCTGCAAGCGCCTCGGACCTTTGCCCAAGAAAGTGCGCCTGTCGCCCCCGAGCATCGCGCCCTGCCTGGCCGGCGCCGCGACAGGCCTGGTGGTGGCCCTCGGCACGGTGTCCATGGCCACATCCCCCGGCCAGCTGTTTGCGCATCCCGCGCCCTTGTTTCTTATCTCCCAGCTGCTGTTCATCATGCTCGGCGTCATAACAGCCTTCGGGATCGACCTGCGCAAGGCCAGCTACTTTGCCCTGCTGAACTTTAGCTGGGGCTTCGGCATCGTGGCGGGAACCCTTGTCCGCGACCAGTTCCCCCTGATCCCCGAAGCTTTTCTCGTAGACCTGTCGTCCTTCGTCTGCCTGCTGACCCTGGTAGGGTTCTTCGCCTTCTCCGGTGTGTGGATCAATACCTTGGGGCGCACGGCCAGCATGGGGCGGGAGACGGCCTTGGAAGAGGTGGCGCAGGAGGCCGGGCTCACCAAGCGGGAGACCGAGGTGACGGCCCTGCTGCTAGAGGGCCGCTCCCTGCGCATCGTGCAGCAGGAGCTGTTCATCTCCGAGGGCACGGCCCGCACCCACGCCAAGCGCATCTACGCGAAGCTGGGCGTCCATTCCAAGCAGGAACTTATCGATTATTTCAAGCGTCACCTGGCGGAAAGGTAGAAAGCGGTTCTGCGAGCGTGAGGGCCTTCGGGCGAGAGGTCTTTCGGGAAAACACCTCTCGGGGAGGGGTCTGAGCCCAAAGAGTCCCTCAGACCGGGGCCCGAACCCGAAGGCGTCCCTTGGGCCGGGGCCTCGCGGCCGAAGCACCCCGCGGACTGGGGCCCTGCACCTGATGCGCCCCTTGGGCAAAGGGCGCATCAGGCGCAGGGCCCGTTATGCAGATCGGCCCCGCAAAAGCGGGGCCGATCTATGAAAGAGGGGTCGACAACGGTGGGAGGGGGGCCGGCGCCGACCCGCGACAGAAGCACTTAGGCAGTGGCGCCCATCGCGTGGTTCACGGCCACCCAGCTCATAACGCCGCCGGAACCCAGGCTGATGCCGCCGTGCACGTAGGTGCCGCCGGACACGCCTGAAGAGCAGTTGCCCACGGCGTACAGGTGCTCGATGGGCTCGCCGGCCGTGTTTACGACCTGGGCATTCTCGTTAATGGTGAGGCCGCCGGCCGTGCCGCAGGTGCCCGGCACGTAGATGGCGCCGTAGAACGGGCCGGTGGCCAGAGGCGCGAGCACCGGGTTGGCCAGGTCGGTACGGCTACCGGCCATGACGCCCGTGGTGTTGATGTCCAGGTGTTTCTCGCCGCGGTGGTACACCGGGTCTGTGCCCTTGACGGCGTTCTCGTTGAAGGCAGCAATCTCGGCGGTCAGGCCGGCCGGGTCGATGCCCAGCTTTCCGGCCAGCTCTTCCAAGGTGTCGGCCTGCACGAAGTGGGCGGGCACCTCGGCGGGATCGGTGGCCTCGCCGCCGTAGGTCTCGTCGAAGTAGCTGCCGTCGCCTTCGCCCACGGCGCCCACAGTATGCCCCGGCAGAGAATAGGTGGCCCAGCAGGCGGCATCGCAGATGAAGTAGGCGGGGATGTTCACATGGCCCGGCTCGCCGGTGTCATAGTAGGCGAAGGCCTGGTTGAACAGGTCGTAGGGGCCGGCCTCGTTGCCGATGCGACGACCCTTCTTGTTCACGACCACAGCACCGGGCAGGCCGCGGTACATGGCCCAGTCGGTGCCGGCGATCTCCTGGGCAATGGTGCCCTCGGCGATGAGCGTGGCCGGGTCGTCGCCCGTGGTGAGGATGGCCGGGGCACCCCAGCAGCGGTCCATGTAGGACACGTTGGCGCCGATGGCCATGCCCATGAGCTGGCCGTCGCCGGTGTTGGTGGGCACGGCATTGGTGGCCATGATCTTGAAGGGGTGATACTTCGCGCGCATCTCATCGTTGTGGTCGAAGCCGCCCGTGGCCACGATGACCGAGCCGGCCTTGATGTTCTGGCCGCCACAAACCGCGCCGAGCACCGCGCCCGCGCCATCGGTAATGAGCTCGGTAGCCTCGGTACCCATGAGAATCTCGACGCCGTAGCCCTCCATCTTCGCCTTCATTTCCTCCCACATTTGGGAGGCGATCATGGGGCCGTCGGCGTTGGCCGCGCCCAGGCTGCCGCGACCCATGGGAATCCAGCCCTCCATGGGCTCGTAGTAGTCGCCGAACAGCGGGGAGGCCACGAACTTCCAGCCCATCTCCTCGGAGATCCAGTCGATGAAGTCGCTGCCGTTGTCGATGAAGGAGTTCAGCACGGCCTCGTCAACGCGGCCATCGGAGGCGTTCTTGAAGTACTTGACGATCTCCTCCTTGCTGTCGGAGACGCCCGCATCTGCGGCAGCGTAGGTCAGGGGCACGGCCAAGCCGCCGCCCGAGGTGGCCGCCGTGCCGCCCCACATGGTGCCCTTTTCCACCAGGCACACCGAGCCTGCGCCCTTGGCCGCGGCCACCAGCGCGGCGAACGCGCCCGTGCCGGAGCCCAGAACGAGCACGTCCACTTCCTTATCCCAGGCAATGTCGCCGGTGCTGCTCAACGCGGCACCGCCATCGGTGCCCGCCGCCGGGGCGCAGCCGGCCAGGGCCGCAGCCCCGCCCAGCGCCAGACTTGAAAATGCAGCGGTCTTCAGAAAGCCGCGGCGATCCATTCCCTTGTTGTCTCCCATGAAATTCCTCCTTATTTCAGCGGGGCGACCCCATGCCGCCACGCACGAGGAACATGCTAGGGAACAGGCGCCGCCCCGTCTGTCCCACAAAGGCGACGATCTGGTGAAATAGGCTCATCCGAAAGGTATTATTTTGGGAACGGAGCGCCGCGAAGCCTCGTCAAAAAGCGCGAGGGGCAGCGAGAGGGACGCCAAGGGAGGGAGCGGCAGCGGGAGCGGCCGGGAGGGGGCAGCCGCGAAGGCCGACATGCTCACGCCGCTGGAAAGCGCTTAAGCGGTCCGGGAACGCCTACCTCATCGGCAAGGTGATGGCTCCGGCGGGGCAGTTTACCGCGCAGTCGCGGCATTTGGAGCACTCGTGCATGGCCGCATCGCCGTGGGGGTCAAGGCCCTCGGGGCAGACGCCGGAACACACCTGGCAGTCAATGCCCTTGGAGCGAAGGCACTTCGACTCATCCACCTTGGGCCGGAACGCGCGGTTCGGCTTTGCGAACAGGGACATGAGGGCGCCCATCGGACAAAAGCGAGAACACCACGTGCGCAATACCGTCAGCTCGAGAATCAGGAAGAGTGGGAATAGGACCAGGCCCCATGAAAGAGTCTGCGTGCCGAACAGCTGCACCAGGGCAATAATGGACGCGAAGGTAAGCCCGATGGGGCACACGAGGCAGAACACGGGGAATCCGAAAATGGCCGCGGAGAGCAGCGAGCCGCCCAGCACCACGTGGCGGGAATCCAGGACAGGCCGGCTCGCGCTCGCGCAACCCGACACGCAGCTGGCGCATGCAGAGGGGGTGCCCGCACCAGCCGCGGAGTCAGCAGAAGAGGAGGAGCAGGCGGCCTTGAGGGCACGCTGCTCGCGACGGGAAAGGGGCTTGGCCACGGAAAGGGACGTCGTCACCTCGCCGTCGGCCTTTCTGCTCCGCCCCGCGCGTATGGTCGGAGTCTTGCGGGCCACCACGTCGAAAATACGGCGCAGCGGGGGCACCGGGCAGACCCACGAGCAGAACACCTTGCCAAGCAGTATGCCCACCGCGACAACGACGAGAAGGAATGCAAGTGCCTGGGGAATGAGCAGCTTTGCCGCCAGCATCGATTCGAGGGCCCCCAAAGGACAGATGGTCGCAATGGATTCCCAACCGAACGAGGAGAGCGTTCCCAAGCCGCTGCCGAGAACGATGCCAACGGCTACAACGAGGAACAGGGCGCCAAGCACAACGCGGCGTATCAGCGGCCTGCGTACCGGGCGCCCATCGGACAGCGCCGCGGCCGAACTTGCGGATGGCGCCTGCTCGGCGATAGCTGTAGCGGACGCGGGGGCGCTCACTTCGTCGTCCAGCATTGCTTCAGTATTCATAGTCGGTTCCAATCCCCTCGTGAATGATCCGTTTGCTCGACACACGATCGGCGTCGCCCGCCTCGGCTACAGCTCAGGCCTCGGAGGCGAGCACGTTGATGCCGCGAGGAATGACGCCATAGGTCCTCAGGTACGCCAGGCTCGCCTGGTAGTCGGTCACACCCGCTGCGGCCTGTTCTGCCAGGGCGCTCTCGCCGATGTGCGCGCGATAGGTGCCGCTCGGGCAGACCATCTCGCACTTGCCGCAACCGTTGCACATATCGGCAATAACTTCGGGACGCTGCAGGTCGTTCATGACGATGGCCTCGTAGGAGCAGGCATCGATGCAGAGCCGGCAGCCCGTAGGCGACTGGCCCATCTGCGGATAGTTGATACAGAAGACCGGGTCGATGACGGCCTTGCCGATGCTCTCGCACGTCTCGTCGAAAGCGGCGAGCGCTCCGGTCGGGCAGGCGGCAATGCACTTCTTCGTAGCGCATCCCGTGCCATCCGGATCGCAGAAATTGCAATAGCCCGTCGTGGCTTCGTGGTACTCGTTCGTGCCGAGCGTGCGCTGCACCGCGCTTTGCCGGAAGTTCACCTTCGGCGTGCGCACGTTCAGAAGGCCGTCCTCGATGCTGCAGCTTTCAATGGCCCCCATGGGGCAAGCCTGGCGGCAACGGTCGCAGTGTATGCACAAACTCGTAAGGCGCTCGGCATCTTGGCCGCCGGGCGGGCGTAGAAGCTCGTGCTCGGAGACGGCCCACGCGTACCTCGCGCCACCGCCCAAACCCAGGAGCATCGCCGCCCCGGCCGCGCCGGCCAGAAGAGAGCGCCGGGAAACGACCGGACCCATTACGCCGCCGCCTCGGTCGTTTCCGCAGGGCAAATCGGCGCCCCGCCGAGCTCGGCCAGCACATCTTCCAGCGTTTCCAAGTCCAAATCGAGATAGCCCTCGGTGATCCTCAGGACACCCCGGTAGAAGCGGGTTTTCAACATGCGGAGAGCCAAGTCCCGCAGGGCCGGAAACCACGAGAGGACGGACTCGCGAATGAACGTCTGGGAATCGACGAGCAGGGCCGCCGCCTCTGCAGTATCTCCCGAGCGCAGGCAGGCCGCCGCCTCGCGGGAGAGCGTTGCGAGAAATTCCAGCTCGAAGGACAGATGGCTCTCGGGCATGCCGCTGTTGCCCTGAAGACGCAGACTATGCTCGCGGTAGATGCGGCTCGCCGCGTTGCGCGGCCACCCGTAGGTGGAGCCGCTTTTGTCGAGAAACACCGAGGCGTTCGGCACGCAATAGCGTCCCTTGTAGGCCTCGGCACCGCCGAACGTGCTCGTCCACTCCGTAGCCAGAATGCGGCGCGTGCCCGTATGGCGCTTGCGCAGCACCCGGCGAATGTCGTCGAATCCCTCGTCGATAAGGGAGTCCCCCTCGATGTAGGCCGTGTAATCCTGCTCGGCCAGGGCATCGATCTGGTCTTGGGTCAGGGGCTTGAAGTAGAAGCCCGCGAGCATGAGATAGAAATCGGCGCGGTCTTCCAGAATATCGCAGAGCGTGCGCATCGTTTCAGCGCTCACCTTCGTGATGGTCATGATCGTCTCCTTCCTAAGCCGCAGCGCGGACGCCGTCAAGCACTTCGATTCCCGCCTCGGTAGCCTGCCAGCCGCCGTCGTAGAACAGCACGCCGGCACGTTCGAGCTTGTCGACGAACACCGACGGCTGCATGCCGCCCACGCCGGCCTGAGCAAGCACCATCGCGCCCTCGGAGCCGCGCACATAGCTGTCCACCTCCGCAAAGGTGCGCTTCACGCGCAGCAAATTCAGCAGCGCCCGATAGAGCGGCTCCCGCTCCGGGGCCGCCTCCACAAGCTCGGCAAAACGCCGATGGGGATCCAGGCGCTCGGCGACAGCGCGGCCGACCTCGGTGGTCTCGTAGGCGAAGCCTACCACCAGGTCGTCTACTTCGTTTTCCGTCAAGCCGTCCTTGTCCGCCTCGGTGACGACGCGACCTTCGGCATCGAGTTCGAAGAAGGCCAGGCCGTAGTGGTCGACCAGCTCGGTGACGAGCGCGAACTGATCGCGCGTCGCCCCCTTGAACTCGGGGAAGGAGGCCATGGCTTCCTCGATGTCTGACAGGTTGCGCCGCGTCTCGCAAAACAGCAGCGTCTTATAGTCAACTTCGCGAATAAGGGGCTCGAAGTGAATGAAGCGATCGAGCGCCTCCACCTTCTCATCGAAGCTGAGCTCCTTTTTATCGGAGGGTTTCGCGAGGTCGCGGTTGGCCGGCTCATCCGGAATCTGATCCGGATTGCCGTTCTTCATCAGGTCAGTCATGAGGTTCCCGCCTTTCATGCCGATAGATCAAAGAGACTGAGGGTGCCCGGCTTTCGCCAGGGGAAGGAGCGGGCTGCGGCGGGAGAGAGATCGCCGCAGCCCGCGCGTCGTTAGAACAGGAGCAGCCCGCGGTTGGCCGTGGCCATCCAGAGGAAGTCGAAGCCGTAGGCGGCCACCATCCACATGAGGACGCGCACCGCGACCGATCCTCCCACGCCGGCCAGCACACCACCAGCGGCCACGGTGGCCGAGGGAGCCTTGAAGGCCATCCAGGCGCCGGCGCCCAGGGCGATCAGCTCGCAGGCGATCGCCACCGCAGCCATGGCCAGGGCCGTGCCGCCGAGCAGCCCCTCGCCGCTCAGCGTCGCCGCGTAGGCCGCGGCGGCCACGGCGGCGCAAGCCGCCAGGCCCATGGCCACCTTGCCCACCAGAGAGATCGTGGCTGCATCGTCCTGCTTGACGATGGCGATGCCGGCATAGACCAAAGACCCCGCCGTCAGCGACGTGAACAGGTAGCCTAGAGCCAAGGCCAGGGAGTGCCAGCCGGGCTGGGCCGCCACCTCGAAGTACGCGTAGCCCTGCAGAAAGGCCGCCCCGAGGCCCACGACGATGGCGATGCCGGCGCAAACCCGCTCGCCGGCGGCGTTGCCGGCACGACCCAGCAGGAGGAAGGCTCCCGCCACGACCACGCCGATGCCGAGGCTGATCAGCTCGAGGGCGATGCCCGAGAACGAGAACAGGTTCGTGATGGCCCCCATGAAACGCTCGGGGTGCACCAGATGGAACACGCTCATGAGGCCGCCGATCACAAGAAGCACCAGCGTCGCGGCAAGGGCCCAGGTACGCGTCTCATCGCCCTGCTTGCCCGCCAGCCGGGCGAGGCCTGTCGTGACCAGAAGGCCGTAACCCGCGCCAGCAATGAGCGTGAACAGCACGAGCGGCCACTGAATTCCTACCTCCATGATTTACAGCTCCTTCCAAGTGGCGATGGACGGGGACAAGATGTAGCGGCACGTGGGCTTGGCTCCCGACTTGTCCGTAATGGTGTGGACGTTCTCGGAGTCCTCGCCGCCGGCCGCTGCGATGGCCCGGGACGCCGCCGAGTTCGGGTCGTCCAGATCTCCGTAGAATCGCGCACCGCAACAGCAGTTGTGCACGCAGGGAGGCACCGCATGATCGGGGTCGAAGCTGTCGTTGGGGTTCTCAACGCCATCCGAATGGGCCGTCAAGTGGTTGCACAGCGTGCACTTCTCCACGACGCCCTCGTCCTCGTTGAACTGGCGCACGCCATAGGGGCAGGCGTACATGCAATACTGGCAGCCGATGCACTTCTCCTTGTTCACCATGACCACATTGTTTTCCGGGTCGCGATAGGAGGCTCCCGTGGGGCAGACCTTCACGCAGGGCGAGTTCTCGCACTGCTGGCACTGCATGGGCATCCAGTACATCTCGATATTGGGATACTCGCCCGTGGGACCCACCGCCAGAACGCGGTTCCAGTATGAGCCCAGTTTCACGTTGTTCTCGTACTTGCAGGCTACGGTGCACGAGTCGCATCCGGAGCACTTGTTCAGATCGATAACGAGCGTTCTTCTCGCCATGATGCTTCCCTCCTATTTCTTGAACGTTTCGTCGGCGAAGGTATGGGCCTCGTCGAAGGTGACTACCGGCGTCCAGCTCGCGGACGGGTCGGATAGCGTTTCCTGATACGGGTTGGAGTCGGAGAACTGGTTGCCGTGGGTGTACATCATCGGCTCGAACTCCTCGGGCTCAACCCACACTCGCGGAGGACGCTCGGCCTTCTCTACCTTTACGCAGAAGCCGCGGTTGGTGTAGGAGCCGTACACCTCGTTGAAAGGCGCAGTGTTCTTCGTGAGGATGTTCACGTTGCACTCGCGCCAGCCGCCGGTCCTCGTCTCCTGGGAGCTGTCGAAGCACTCGGGATTCCAGAAGCGTTCCATCCACACCACGCTCTCATGCATGCCGTCGGTGAGGTAGACCCGGGCGTGGGTAGAACCGCGGCGGGAGGTGACCTTCACCCAGTCCATGTGCTGAAGCCCGTACTTCTCGGCTGTCTTGGAGTTCATGCGCAGGTCGGGAGCCGGCCAAATCTCACGCATGAAGGGAGCCTGGCGCTGGGTGCCGTGGTGGGTGTAGCACACGCGGCCGCTTGTGAGCACCAGCGGGTACTCGGCATCGTAGCCCTCCTCGCCTTCCATGGGCGTCTCGGCCGGCTCGATGTGCTGGCAGATGGGAGCGTAGGTGCCCTGGTACTCACCGTGGCCGATGGAGGGATCGACCGGCTGCTGCTCGCGGGGGTAGCAGCAGGGGAAGCCGGTGTTGGCCAGCTGGACGAGCATTTGGGCGTACACCTCGAACTTGCGGCTCTCGGTGCCGAAACCCGCCTTCAGGCCGTCGACGGCGGTCATCTCGTGCTGGTCGTATACCCAGAAGTCGTTGGGGTCGTTCCACCAGCTGTGGGTACCGTCATCCTTCAGGCGGCCGCCGCCCTCGCCGGCCACGGGCGTCTGGTACTGCTCGGGATGCTCGTGCAGCGCCGCGATGTCCGGGGCGCCAAAGCGCTCGGCAAAGGACTGCTGGATGCGCTCCTCCGACTCTTCGCCGAACATGATGCCCGGCGGCAGGGGGAAGCGCAGGTTGAACTTGCTGCGGTCGATGTCGTGCAGGTAGCTCGCACCCTTCGAGGTGGAGAGGAAGCCGTCGTTGGCCGTGGTGGGATTCTCCATATAGGTACGGCCAGTCGCCTGGCCCACCGCGCCCAGCACGATGTCCTGGCCGGCCTCGAGCTTCGCATTCAGGATCTCTGCCACCTTGCCCATAACCTTCTTCGGCGGCACGAAGGTGCCCACTGTCTCGCCCAAGTGCACGATGGGCATCATGCCGAAGTTGAAGTTGAGCTGATTGGCGTTGGTGGTATCGGGCGAGGGATCCTTCAGCTCGCCGGAGTAGGTGATGTCGCGACCATCGTGGCTCGTGACCTCGAGCCACTCCTCCAAGGGGAAGATGAGGTCGGCGACCTCGGCCTGGAAGGAAGTGATCATCGGATACTGGCAGATGCAGAAGTCGATCTCGGGAAACACGTCGTACCAAGACGAGGCGTTGCCGAGCATGGCCAGCTTGTTGCCGGACATGTCGAACCACACGCGCGGCTTGTAGGGCTCGCCGGTGCGGATGGCCTCCAGCACGCTGGGGATGTGGCTGTGCTCCCAGTGGTAGAGGCCCTTGTGGTTCTTCATGCCGAGGCGGTCGAGGCGCAACTGGTTAGTGATGTAGAGCAGCTGGGAGGAGTGGGGCGTCGGGAAGCCGTCGGGATCGTCCTTGAAGTCGGCCAAGCGCGCGGCGTTCTCCTCGGGCGAGTTGCCCACGATGTAGCCGACGCCGCAGTCGTGCACGATATCGACATTGCGGTACTGGAAGATGGTCGTGGGGCGTGGCACCAGCCCGTTCTCGTCGGTCTTGGGGCGGGAGTTCTGCGTCAGGGTGCAGCCGGGCTTGTTCACATAGCCCATGATGGCGTCCAGGCCGCACAGGCCCACGGGCAGCTGGTGGGCGATCTGCTCCATGTCCGAGGACACGCCGTGGCAGATGCCGCCGCACTTGCCCTCCTTCAGGGGCGCGGCGTACAGCTCGATGGCCTCCTTGTTCACCTCGGCCGGCACCCAGGTAACTTCCTCGGTCTTCTCGAGCGTCCACTCAGAGGCGGCCTCCTTGTAGATTTGGCCGGCGCTGCGGGCGGCGGCGCCTCCCAGTTCGTCGATGGTGCCGCTCCAGAAGATCTCCGGATCCACCGTGGCGTCCTGGTACTCGAACGGCACGAGCTTGCCAGTCTTGTTGTCGAAGCAGACGTAGGCCGGAGTGTCGGCAGGCGTGCTTTGCCGGTAGTCGGGCCAGATGTCCGTGGCGCGATAGGGCAGCTTCGTATCCTCGTTGATGATGAAGGGCAAGTTCGTCCATTCCTTCACGAAGGCCTCGTTGTAGAGCTTGTTCTCGATGATGTAGTTCCACCAGGACAGGGCGAGGGCGCCATCGGCGCCGGGCCGCACGCGCAGCCACACGTCAGCCTTCACGGCGTCGGGGCTCATGTTGGGGTCCACCACCACGGTTTTGCAGCCGGCTTCGCGCAGCTCGGCCATGCCGCGGCCGGACTGGGCCGTCTGGGAAACGGACGGCTGGGCGCCCCACAGCACGATCATCTGGGTGTCGATGGTGTCGGCGTAGCCCTTCTTGTTCTCATCGTCGATCTGATCCCAAGTGCCCATCTTCTCGTACCAGCGACGGGCAATGCCCTTGAAGGGCTCCTGCACGGCCGCATCGGCAATGGACTGGTCCATGCCGCCGTACATGAACAGGGCGATAGAGTAGCGCGGCAGGTAGCACTGGGCGCAACCGGGCTCGAACACCGTGGGCGAGCCGAGCGAATGGCACATGGTAATGGCCTGGCGCATGGAATAGCTTCCGCCGCCGCCCGAGGACGTGAAGAAGGAGTAGGTCCCGTACTTCTCGATGGCGTCAGCGATCTTAGTCGCGGCCAGGTCGATAGCCTCGTCCCACGAAATGCGCTCCCAGGCCATCTCCTCCGCGCCTCGTGCGCCCGAGCGCTTCAGCGGATAGAGCACACGGTAGGGGCTGTAGCAGTTGTTCAGCTGATTGAGGCCCTTCATGCACAGCGAGCCGAGGGACGTCGGTCCGTAGGGATGGCCCTCGATCTTGGTGACGATGCCGTTTTCCACATACACGCGGGCAGGGCACGCCTGAATGCATCCGCGGCAGGTCGTCACATAGGTCTTGCGGCCGCTGTCGGTCGAGGCGTTCTCGGCATCATCGGCCCAGGCCTGCTCCACCTTGGCGAGCTTGCCCGTGTACCCGACGCTGAGCGCCGCCGCAGCGCCGGCGAGCGAAGCCGTCTTTACGAACGAGCGTCTTGTCAAGCCTTCACGCGTCATTGATCTCCTCCTCTTCGAAATGAAATAGCGATGCGCTAGCGACTGCTATTATTTCGATGAGGAAAAGGGTGAGAAATCCCCCACAGGCATGATTTTCCCAGGTGAGGGCCTATCACCCATTGGGTGATAGGCGAGGTTAGGCCGCTGACGTGGTTCTTTGCGAACGCACCTCGGCGATGGCGGGCGGCGGGAGAGGCGGGCTTACGATTGCCCCGGCGCCCTTCCCTGCATCACGTCGATGAACTCCTGGCGCGTATGAACTCCGAACTTGCCGTATATGTTGCGAATGTGGGTCTTGGCCGTATTGCGGGAGACGCAGAGGCTGTCGGCGATATAGGCTGCATCGCGGCCGTCGCGCATAAGCGCGTAAACCTCCATCTCGCGCGGAGACAGGTGAACATCGCCGGGGGTGGCCGGGCTTTCCGTATCGCCGTGCGCCGAAGAAGACGACGCGGGTTCTTCGATGCGGACGCGGGCCCGCCCCTCTTCCCGAACTCGGTCCTCCCCGTCGTCCTGAACGAGAATCGACGCGAGGTCCTTAGGGCGAATGGCAACGGCGCACAGCAGAAGAATGCCCACCATGGCCACGGCAATGGCCGGAATGCCCTGGGTCGCTTCCAGCGAGGGCAGCAGATAGACTCCGACAAGGCCGCCGATAAGCGATCCCCCGGCATAGACCGCGCGACCGTACCCAAAGACCTGTATCGGAGAGAAGTAGCGCCCGTGGCCGAGGTAGGCCATGAGCACCCAGATATAGGACGAGAAGAGGCAGTAGACGAGGAGCGTTCCTCCCATGGCCACCGGGCTGCCGAAATGGATAAGGTAGGCGAAGAGCACGCAGGCGCTCAGCATAAGAATGGTCGGACGGTACAAGGCCTCGAGGCGTATCTTCTGCACGCAGGCGAAGGCGACAGTGAGCACGAAGCAGGCCATAATGAGCAGGCTTACCCCCAGGGTAGAGCCGCTGTCGATGCTCGCCTGATCGAACCACGACCCGCCGAGGCTGTTCTGCAGGAAGGCAACGGCGCCGATGAGAAAGGCCGCCACGAGAAAGTAGGAGAACGGCTTGACCGGTGCCCTCGTGAAGTCCACGGGCTCTTCAGGCGCGGCACTGTCATCGTCGCCCACACTCGAAATGGCAAGGGTCAAGGCGGAGAGCAGCGGCAGACCTGCCGCGAGCAAAAGCCCGATGGCGGGCCATGTTCCCACAGCGAAGAAGAAGATGAGCCCGGCGGCCACATCGCTGAGCAGCGTAGCCGTAACGGCTGCGCCCACGCGCACCGAGGCGTAGATTTGCCCCGCGCGAACCGCGATAGGCGCCGTAGCGAGGCCGGTGAGAGCGGCGCCAACCCAGAACAAGCCGTTGTCGGCGCTGCCCCACAGAGCAAGCACGCCGAACTCCAATACGACTCCGGTGCCCGCGACCACCCCCATGAGCACTATGAACACCCGCGAGGAGAGCAGCCCCACCGCGCGAATGTGGAAGAAGGCCAGGAGCACCGAGATCACGATGAAACACGTCGTCGAGACGTAGTGCATCTGCAGGCCGGGATTCGCCGCATCGGGAAGCGCGAAGTACATCCAAATCGGCGAAGAGTACATAACGAGAAACCATGCGCGCCAAAATGCGTAGGGGAGGTACTTCGCCGCCGGCCACCCCAAGGCGATTCCTCCCTCTTCGATACCTGGAAATGCAAAGCGACCCATACCAGCCTGCCCCTCTATCGATTCGAGGCACCCCCTCAGGTGCAAGAACGGCGACGATTATAGCATGGCGCGCCGAGACTGGAGGACCAAGGTCGCGACGTCTCTTTTCGCTTGAGACAATCGCTCACTTGAGAAAATCTCCAATTTGGGAGATTTTTTCACGAATTTTTCTCTAGAATCGGAGATTTTTCAAGCTAACAGAAGCAGGGCGCCTACCCGTAGGCGTCGGCGGCGTGGTCGATGGCTTCGAGGTTCATGGCGACGAACTGGGGTTTCACGCAGGCTTGCACGGCTGCCTTCAGCTCGGCCACGGTAAGGGGGATGCGGCCCTGGGCCACGGCCACGGCGAGCAGCATCATGTTGAGCGACTTGCGGGAGCCAGCGCCGAGGTGCGCCACGAGCGCCTCGTCGTCCACGGGGATGAAGAGAAGCACGGGATAACCGTCCACGCCGGGAGCTTGGGTGTCCTTTATGGCGATCGCCCCATCGGCGGCGTCGAGGGTCGCGGCCATCTCTTCGACCACATCGGCGGCAGCAGCCGCCTGCTCGCGCGGGGCCTCGGCCTGAAGCGAGTTCGCCAGCGCCGCCACCACGTCGCCGGCGCGATAGGGCATAGACGATAGGGCCGCGGTCACGGGCTGGATGGCTGTCGTGGCCGTCACGAGCACGCCGCCCGGAGCCAGGAACGGCAGCGCCCGGGCCGCTTCGCCGGGCTCCAAGGCAATGACCATGTCGGCCGTGCCTGGCGTGATGAGCGGCGAGAACACCTCTTCGCCACCTGAGCCCATGCGCACATGGCTCGTCACGTTGCCGCCGCGCTGGGCCATGCCGATGGTCTCGGCCGTGCGCACCTGCCAGCCCTTGGACTGCGCCGCCTGGGCCAGCACCTTCGCCGCCAGCACCGTGCCCTGGCCGCCCACACCCGCCAACAGAATGTCGATCATCGGGCACCCCCTTCCTCCAGCGAGCCTTCCGCCGCGCCCAGGGCCTCGCCGGGCGTCTGGTCAGGCTCGCCGCGCAATTCCGTCTCTTGGAAATCGTTCCGCTCGTCGGCAAGCACCACGGGGATTTCTCCTGTTTGGAACGGCTCGGGATTCGGAGCGTACCTGGCCGGCTCCACGGGCACCGCGCCGCCGAAACCCACCGCCCCCTCGATGGCGCCGAAGGGGCACAGCTGGGTGCACAGGCCGCAGCCATCGCACAGGCTGGCGTCCACAAAGGCCTGTCCACGCTCGCCCGACTTCGGACCGCGCCGCCCCTCGTCGAAGCCGATGCCGGGACAACCAATGGAGGTGATGCACTTCTTGCAACCGGTGCAGAGCTCGACGCTGATGTGCACCGGTTCTGCCGGCTTCTTCAGCTGAATGCACGGGGCGCGGAAGATGATGGCCGCAGGCCCGTCGTAATCGATGGCCGCGCGGGCCGCCGCCACGGACATCTCCACGCTGTGCGGATTCGCGAACCCGATGTGCTGGACGCCCAAGCCGTGCAGCACCTCCTCGATCACAATGGGCCGCCGCTTCTCGCCCATGAGCGTAACGCCGGTGCCGGGATGCGGCTGGCTGCCGGTCATGGCCGTGGTGGCGTTGTCCAGAATGGCGAAGGTAGCGTCGTGGCCGTTGTACACGGCATTCGCAATGCCCGTGAGCGCGCTGGCGAAGAACGTGGAATCGCCCACAAAGGCCACCGACTTCTTATGGGGCTCCACCACCGAGAAGCCCTGGGCCATGGTGATGCCGGCGCCCATGCACAGGCAGGTGTCTACGGCATCGAGCGGTTTGGCATTGCCGAGGGTGTAACAGCCGATGTCGCCGCACAGCACCGCCTCGCGCCCCTTGAGCGCCTGCTTCACGGCGTAGAAGCTGCCCCGATGGGGACATCCCGCGCACAGCACGGGAGGTCGCACGGGCAAGGGGCCGTCGTAGCTGAGCGTGCCGCCGCCAATGGTGCGGGCCGCAAGGGCGGCAAGGGAATCAGTCCCTTCGACCTCAGACGAGTAGCGCGAGGACGGAGGCACCTCCTCGCGCGCAGATTCCGCAGACTCGGAAAAAATGGGATACACTTCTGATCCCATTTTTTTCGAAAGCGAGGACTTGTTTGAGCACGTGGAGGTGCCTCCGTCCTCGTGCGGCGGAATTGGAAGGGCAGCCCGCGTTCGGTCGAAGAACCGTCCCAGGCGGCCGGCGATGTTCTCGGCGGTGTTCTCGCCGCGGTCGCTGGCGGCACCGGTCAGCTTGCCGTGCACGCGCAAGGGCAGGTGGCGCACGCCGGCCAACTTCTGCATCTCCTCTTCCAGCACCGAATCCAATTCCTCGAAGACGATGACATCGGAAAGCCCCTCCACAAAAGCCGCGGCCGTTTCCACGGGGAAGGGATAGGGTGTGCCCACAGCGAAGAAGCGGTAACGGGGCACGGAAATGCCCGCCCGAGCAGCCTCCCGCTCCAAAAGCGCCAGGGCCTCGCGGGCGTAGGCCACCGACACGCCGCCGGCCACAATGCCCACCGTCGGGGCCTCGCTCGGCGCGACGGAGGCGGCTGCAGCGGCCCCTTCTCCGCCGGCGGACTGCACGGCACCGGCCGCAACCGTGGCACCGCTTCCGCCCCCTTCAAGCACCTCGTTGAACTGCGCCAGCGCCGGATCGTAGGCGTAGTCCCAGGCAATCTGGGCCAGGCGGCGGTTGATCTCGCCGTGGCCCTCAAAGGCCCGCTTGGGGAAGATGACCCACTTCGGATCTTTCTGGAAGCCCTCGGCGGGCAGCGGGCGGCCGTGGGTCTCATCGGCCACCTCGAAAAACGTGGACGCATGGTTGATACGCGTGGTGGGACGCACGATGACCGGCGTGTGGTAGCGCTCCGACAAGTCGAAGGCCGCGCCCATCATGGCAAAGCCCTGCTCAGGGGTGGCCGGGTCGAGCACGGGCACCTTCGCAAAGGCCCCGAAGCGGCGCGTGTCCTGCTCGGTCTGGGAGGAAATGGGACCCGGATCGTCGGCCACGAACAGCACACAGCCGCCGCTCACCCCCACGTAGTTCAGGGACATGAGGGCGTCTGAGGCCACGTTCAGCCCCACCTGCTTGCAGGTGAACAGCACCCGGGCCCCGCAGTAAGACGCGCCCGCGAGCATTTCCAGGGCCGCCTTCTCGTTGGTAGACCATTCCACATGCACGTCCCGGGCCGTGCCGGCCCCATGCAGCTTCGCCACGGTTTCCACCAGCTCGGACGACGGCGTGCCGGGATAACCCGCCACCACGTTCACCCCGGCCTCTAGGGCCGCGTGGGCAAATGCCTCGTTGCCCATCAGAAGTTTCTTCGCCATAACCGCTCTCATTCCCTCGGGTCTTATCCCCAGTATATCAGGGGCCACAGGGGAGCGGCCGATGAAGACCCTCGGGAGATGCGAGAGCGGCCCCGAGGGTCCGTGCAAACCGAATGCGCAGGCAGCACCTCGCACGGGGAGAGGGCCGTTTGAACCTCAGGCAGCCCCGCATGGCCTCAGGCGGCTCCGTCGGCCACGAGATCGAGCAGCCAGGCGTACAGGGCGAGAAAGGCGTTGTCGCTGTGCTGCGTGATGGCCCGGGCAACGCCCCGGGCGAGCTCGCCGAAGTGGTGGGTGCAGAAATCGAGGCGCAAGCGCTCCCATTCCCGGGCGCTGCCGGCATCTCCCCCTTCGAAAGCGCGGGCCTCGAGAGAGGTCACATAGGAGAGAAAATCCAGCTCGCTCACGAGGGCGTCGAAGGGGTCGTGATTGCCGGGACGGTTCTTCAGGCCCAGCTTGCGGTACTCCAGGCCGACCGCCGCCCGCTCGCCATGGGCCCGGGAGAACTCCGTGCGCCCCTGGACCACCCAGCGGGAGCCGACAAGGGATACCAGACGGGGATAGCTGTAGAACAGGCGCGTGAACTCGGCCCGCAGATCGCGGGCGCGGGTCGTCGGGCTGGCGGCGGCCCAGGTCTCAAAGCGCGTTGCCAGGTCGACGGGCAGCCCCTCGCCCAGCCCCAGCCCCGCAAGCAGCCCGCGCACCCGATCGAGCAGCTCCAGGGAGGTATGCTCTTCGGCCTGGCGATGCTCGGGGTAGGAGAACAGGCGCGCGAGCAGCGCATAAAGGGCGGCCAGAGCCGAGGGGCGGCTCGCCGCGCCAAGGCGAACGGGAGCCAAGGCCGGGGCCTCTTCGCCGCCGTCGAACACGTAGTCCAGCAAGCTCATCAGCTCGTCGAAGGCCTCGGCTCGGTGCGCATCGCAGGCCCAGGGGGAGCCCACGGCATCCCGCACGCGCTCCACCGCCTCGTGGGAGAGCACCCCGAACAGGCGCTGGGCCCCCGCCGGCTCCAAGCGCACCCCGTCGCAGGAGGAGTCGAACGCTACCAGGCCCTTCTCCACCAGCCTCTCAACTTGCAGCCGCATAGCCGGCAGCGATGCGCCCAGGGCCGCCGCCAGGGAGGCGACGCTTACCGCAGCACCGAGGCCGTGAACGTGCCCCAGCACCATGATCTGGCCCGAGGGCACGCCGCGCTGGGCCCCGGCCTGGGCCACCGCCGCGCCCCAGGACGCCAGGGCACCCAGGGCGGGCGCTGGCAGCAGGCAGGCATCCCCCTCGGCCTCCGGCTCCCCGAAGCACCGGTGGAGCAGGGTCACCAACCGATCGAAGCCCGCCTCGGCGAGAAGGCGGCTCCGATCGATGAGCGCAATGGCCAGGCCCTCGTCGAGAAGCGCCGCGGCATCGGCCCCTTTGGCCGTAACGCGGAACGCGAAGGTGCGCCGATCCCGAGGGCTGCGCTCCCAGAAAATCTGCTCGCGATCCGCAAGCACCGCCGTGGCCTTATCAAGCTGCTCCCGACTCACCCGCAGAAGGGCCGCGGCCTCAGCGGCCACCACACCTTCGGGGCGCTGGGCGGCCAGGGCCAGACACGCCCCTTCCAGCAGCGTCACATCGCCCAAGGTCAAACTGGTTCGCGCCAGAAATCGATAGAGACGCTGAACGAGGAGGAAACGCTCCGCGGACGGCATCATGGGCAAGCCGTCCCCTCATCGGACGAGGAAGGGAGCTCACCCGCCGGGGCCCATGATGCCGCCCCCGTTTCCAAGGCGCACAGGCGGCACAAACCATCAACCTGGGAGCGGGCCGGGGCCAGATCGCCGCAACGACGGCAGGGAGCTATGGGCTGGCGATAGGCCTCCCGTGCCTCGAAGGGGTCGGCCGCTGCCCGAGCGCCGCGCCGAATGGCCCGCTGGGCGCAGGAGCGCAGACACAGCTCGCATTCGGAGCACAGCCCCGCGTTGAAGCGGTACACGAGCGCGCCGTCTTCCGCGGTCAGCTGAATGGCCCCGGTGGGGCACATCTGGGCGCAGGTGCCGCATCCGGCGCAGCGCCGATCATCTACCTGCTGCACGGGCCACTGGTAAGTGCCCCCATCGGTGCGAGCTGCCTCGTCCCGCCAGTACCGCTCAAGGTGCAGCCGCCATCCGATGGCGTGGCGCTTCACCGAACGGGAGGGAGAACCGACGCCCTCGGGCCCGTCGACCGTCTCGTCCTTCGCAGCCATTACCCGGCGAAACAGCGCCCGAGCCGAAGAGCGGAAGCCGGAAGTGCCGCGTTCCCCATCCCTTGACACGCCAGCCTCGGCCCCCGCATCGCACTCGGCACCTATCGCCGGAACCGCAAATCGCGGCGCAGGGCCGGCCGAAGCCGGAGCCGATGCCCCAACCGTCGCCGCAGCGGCCACCCCAACCGCGGGCGGCTCGGCCGGCGCGGGCGGCTGGGCAGCGGCCCCTTCGGCCGGCGCGGGCGGTTCGGCAGCGACCTCGCCCCCGGAAAAGGCGATCCCGCCGCTGTCGATGAGGTTTTCCGCCCGATGCCAGTCGCCCAGAAGCGCCCGGGCCCGCTCCATGTTCCCGCGCAGCACCGGACCCACGGTTCGATACAGCGCGCAAGCCTCGCAGCGATCGGTGACCAGCGTGCATTGCCGCTCGCAGGCCATAGAGAACAGCGCCGCCGGCGTGAGGGCCGCCAGGCACACGGCCATCTGGTAGGTGTCGGTGGGCGAAGCCAGGGCGGAAAGCTCGCCGTGAGGCAACCAGCAGCGCACGCGCACCGGCCCCTGGCCGCCCATGCGCTTGAGCGCTCGCCGCTCGGAGAAGTTCGTCGCCCGGAAGGCCTCGAAGGGGCAATCCGACAGACACGTGCCGCAGTGGAGGCACAGCGCCGCATCGAACCGAGGGACGGCCGCCTCCCCTTCCCGATGGATGGCATGGCTCGGGCAGGCGCTCACGCAGGAATCGCACCGGGCGAACACGCTCTTGCGGTGCATGCAGCGATCCTCAGCGAACAGGATGTCCACCTTGATGGGCCGGTCGCTGCCGTAGCGCTCGCTCGCATTCACGAGAGAGCCCGCACGAATGCCCCGGTCAGCACCGCCAGCCCTCGATAGTACGGCTCGACGGATGCGCCCTCGACCTCGGCGCAGAACCCGGGCACCCACTGGGACAAATGCTCGGCGGCGAAGGCCTCCAAACGCTCGGCGCCATCGATGCCCCGCTGCTCCAGGGTTTCGCCCCCGTCGGCCAGATAGCCGCAGAAGTCGAGCTCGTTGAACAGGTAGTCGATGCAGTCGTTGTAGTGGGCCTTGCGCACCACGCCGCAGGCTGCCATGAAATCGGCCACGGCCTTGGTGTGGTTGTTGATCATGCGGATCGGGTGCCTCACCCCGTGCTCCCGCTGCAACCAGGTGCCCTCGGCGTTTTCCACTACGGGATCGGGGCCGATGAACAACCGCGTCTCCTCGCGGCGCAGGGCGTGCATCGTCTCGTCGCCGTCGGCGCCCTCGTAGGTGGCAAGGGCGTCGGCGCAGGCCTCGATGGCCGTGGGCAGAAGCTCCAGCGCAGTCGCCGTCGCCGTCAAATCGCGAGCCATCATGCCCGAGACGACCGCCTCGATCCACGGGCCGGCCGTCGGAGGCCGCCAGGCCACGGCCAGCAGTTTCGCCATCGTTCCCAGTACGGTTGCCATGGAATATCCCCTCTCCCGTTGGCTGCGCATCCCTATGGTAACGCAGAGAGGGGCCCCGCTCCCCGGCGAGGCCCCGCACCTTCTACTTCAGGTAGTACATACACGGGCCGGTGCCAGCGTCAACCAGCAGCTGCTCGCTCTCGCGCTCGGCGATGAGCTTCGAGATGTCGCTTTCCGGATCGTTCAGGTCGCCGAAGGTCATCGCGTAGGTGGGGCAGCCCTCCACGCAAGCCGGCAGGTCGCCCTCGGAAATGCGCTGATAGCACAGGTTGCACTTCTCCACGGTGTTCTTCACGTGGGCCGGCGCCTCGCTGTTGCCCACAGGGAAGCCCACCAGGAACTCCGGCTCGGCCTCCAGGTAGGTGCGCACGCCCGCGCCAATGGCCTGGTAGGGGCAGGCCTCCACACAGCTCTGACAGCCGATGCAGGTCTCGGTGTCCTGGGTGACGATGCCCGTTTCCTCGTCCTTGGCCGTGGCGCCGGTGGGGCACACCGCCACGCAGGCCGGGTTCTCGCAGTGCTGGCAGCGCAGCGGCTGGTAGGCGATGGTGTTGGCCCCGTAGGAGCCGCCGGGGCAATCCTTCCCCGCTCCGCCCACGGTATTCACCGTGCAGTACCACACGTCGTTGGGCAGGTTGTTCTCCAGCTTGCAGGAAACCGAGCAGCTTCCGCAGCCGATGCAGCGACGGTAATCGATCGCAATGCCGTATTTGTTAGCCATGAATATTCCCGTCCCTTCTTATTCCGCACCCTGGATGGTGGGGGTGAATGCCGCTTCATCGTTGGCGCCGGAGCCGTCCCAGGGCTCGATCTTCACGCGGTTGTCGAAGAACGAGCAGTTCACGGCATAGGGGTCGGCGTAGTCGGTAGTGATAGAGCCCATGGAACCGCGCTTGGTCTCGTTCTCGGCGTAGCCCTTGTAGTACACCGTGCAGCCCTCGCGGATACCGCTGTTGAAGCTGGCCACCATGACGCACTCGCCGAGCCAGTTGGACACCAAGATCTCCGAGCCGTCCTCCACGCCGTACTTCGCGCCGTCGGCGGGGTTGATGAACAGGCGAGGCTGGTCGTTGAACTGACGGGCCCAGGTGTCCATGAACATAGTCATGTGCACACGGGAGGGGTTGCGCCACGACATGCAGGTCAGCGGGTAATCGGCGGCGTACTCGGAGTGCGCCCCGGAGATCTTGTTCTCGAACCACGTGGGCATCTGCTCGCGCTCCACGTTGGAGATGTCGTAGTTGGACGGGGTGCGCGGCGCCGGGGTGTCCACGTAGAACATGAGGCGGCCGGTCTCGGTGATGAAGTTCGTGAGGCCCACGTTGCCGATATAGGGCTCTTCCTTGGTATAGCGCATCTCCTTGTTCTGACGCAGGGTCTCCATGGTGATGCCGCATTCCACCGCCGCGGGCACATCCTCGAAGGTGCCCTTCCACCACATATCGTCGTCCACTTCGTTCACGATGTCGCCCACGCCCAGGTACGGGGCCATGAAGCGGGTGATCTCAGCGTCGGGCTTGGCCTCGTACATAGGCTCGATGCACTTCTCGGACAGGCGCACGGTGCGCATATGGCCGAGGGGCACCACGTCCTCGTACTCGTACATATCGCAGGCCGGCAGCAGAATGTCGGCATAGCGGGCCGTATCGGTCATGAAGTTGTCCTCGACGATGATCATCTCCATGGGATCGAGGATCTCCTTCTTCACGCGGTTGGAGTTCACCGAACCGCCGATCATGCCGCCATGGGACACCCACAGCGTCTTCACCGGGTAGTCCTCGCCCATGAGCTTGCCGGAGCTCATGATGTCGGCCGCGGCCAGGAAGGTCACCGCCTTGCACATATTGCCGTTGGAGGGCACGGCGGAGGCATGGCCGAAGAAGTTGCCGTACATCATGTCGAAGCCGCCAACGGAGCGACCCGGCTCGCCGAAGTTGCCGGTCATGGCGATAAGCGCCGTCATGGCATAGGCCGCCTGCAGGCCGTTCTCGTAGGCGCCGGTGCCGAAGTTGATGTAGTGGGCTACCTTGTTAGCGGGCTGCAGCACGTCATAGAGGAAGTCGAAGTCCTCGCGGGAAATCTCGCACACCTCGGCCACGCGCTCGAAGGTCCACTCGGCCACATGGTCCTTGAACTTGTCCCAGGCGGTGATGTACTTGTCGTCGGGGCAGGTCCACGCCGGGTCGACGCAGGTATCGAAGGGCACCGGCTTCTTCTCGCTTTCCGACCACACCATGATGGGGTCGATCTCGGTGGGCTCGCCGGTCACCCAGAACACGGGGCCCTCGTGCAGGCCCTCGCCGAACTGGGAGCCGCGCACGTACATGCCAGTCTCCTTGTCGATGAGGTAGGGGGCGCAGGTGTGGTTCAGCACGAAGTCCTTCGCGTAGGTCTCCTCGTCCATGAAGCGCTTGATGAGGCCGAGGAACAGCGCCGTGTCGTTGCCCATGTTCACGGGAATCCACTTGTCGGCCTTGGCCACGGTGGCGGAATAGTGCGGGTCGATGACGACCACCTTCGCGCCGGCGTCCTGGGCATCGAACAGGAACTTCGCCATCTGGATCTGGGCGAAGATGGGGTTGGCGCCGAACATGACGATGTAGTCGGAGTTCACGAAGTCGGTGGGCTCGTTCTGATCGAACCACTGGATACCGCCGCGGGTCAGGCCCGTGTTGGTGGCGTTATCGAAGGAGTAGTCCCACTTCGTGCAGCCGGTGGCGTTGAACATGCGCACGATAAGGCCCGAAGAGCCGTGCAGCGAGCCCTGGGCACCGCCGCCGCCCATGTAGACGGAGTTCGCGAGCGGGCCGTAGGTTTCCGCGGTCTTCTTCCACTGCTCGCCGATAAGCTCGCCGGCCTCTTCCCAGGTGATGCGCTCCCACTGGCCGCCGCCGCGGGGCGTGCCCTCGACGCGCTTCATGGGGTACTGGATGCGCGCTTCGGAATAGGTGCGCGTGATGCGCGACTTGCCCTTGAGGCAGGTGCGGAAGGGATAGTCCTTCTTCGGGCGCATGTTCACGACGTTGCCATCGCGCACATAGATGTTGTACTGGCAGAACGAGCAGCTCCAGCTGCAGGTGCAGAAGTACTCGTCGCCGGTGACGGACAGCTTGGTTTCCTTCTTCTCGTTCTGATCGGTCTCCAAATTCTGCATGTCGCCGCCAGGGCTGCAGGCGGCCAGAGTGCCGGCCAGAGCCGTGCCCGCGGCGGCGAGGCCCGTTCCCTTCAGAAAGGTGCGGCGGGTCAATGAGGTTGCCATAGAATCTCCCCTATCCTCTCGAGGGCGGCTGTGCCACGACAGCCATCCCGTCCGTGCCGCGCATGGGAGAACCGGGGCGGGAACCTTCCGCCCGGCCCAATTGCGCGGGTTCAACCGCCGATGGCAAAGGAGATCATTCCGAGCGCCGCGCTCTCCTCCAACGCGACGGGGAACAGGGTGCCATCGAACACTGCGCATTATAGCCACGGGAAAATGGGCCGTAAACGGCGGCGCCCAGCAGATGGGAATATTAGTTTTGCTTTTGATATATCGCAGATAGAAGCCGCTGCCCTTCGGCAGTTATACCAATAAGGTGCTGACGGCGATCCTGAGGCGACGGCCGAAGCGCCACGAGGCCGCGGCGCTGCAAGGCACGGGCCGCCATGGACACGCTTGACTGGCCCATCCCCAAACACGTGGCCGCCGTGCCCACGGAAAGCAGTTCCTGCTCCCGCGCGAGCGCCAGCAGCGCCACCTGCCCCACGGTCAGCGCAGCTCCGCGCTCTCGCGCACGGCGCGCTGCCTGGCGCAGATGCTGGGCGATGGCGAAGCAGCAGTCCAGCCCGTCGGCCCCCAATGCCTGGGTCAGCTCGAACAGCACGTTCTCGCCGCGGGCCGTTACGCGTAGCAGGCTGCAGCGACGGTCTTTCGGGCTGACGCGCTCGGCCACCACATCCAACTCGATCAGCGAACGCACCAGCGCCGTCACACGCGATGGCGGCAGCGAAAGCCCCACGGCCAACTCCCCCGCCGACAGAGGCTGTTGCTGGGCCACAACCCGCAGCGCCTCCACCTCCTCAACACCAAGCGGCCCTGAGTCCAAGCAGGCTTTCAGGGCCGCGAGCGCGTTTCCCCACTCCTCCAGAGAGGCCATGGCTACGAGGCCATCTCCGCCTTCAGGTCGGCCACCTTCTGCAGCATAGCCGGATCGTTCGTGCCCATCATCTGCACGGCCAGGATGGCGGCGTTCTTCGCGCCGTTGATGGCCACGCAGGCCACGGGCACGCCCGAGGGCATCTGCACCATGGACAGCAGGGAATCCAGGCCGCCCAGATCGCTCGTCTTCATGGGCACGGCGATGACCGGCAGCGGCGTGAAGGCGGCCACCACACCGCCCAGGTGCGCGGCCTTGCCGGCGGCGGCGATGATCGCCTTGATGCCGCGCTCGACGGCGGTTTCGGCCCACTCGTGCACCACGGCCGGCTTGCGGTGGGCGCTGGCCACCTTCACCTCGTAGGGCACGCCCATGGCGTCCAGCTGGGCCATGCACGGCTCCATGGCCGGCATATCCGATTCCGATCCCATAATGATGCCCACTACCGGGGTTGCCTCTGCCATGGTCGCGTCCTTTCCTCGTGCGCCTGCGTCTGCACTCCATCGATTTGTGCTTCGATTCTCGCTATTATAGCCGCCGAAGCCGGAAGACGCAGGGGGACGGAGATTTCGTTTCAGCCAACGGCCCTCCCCGCTTTTGGACGAATTTAACGGGAATAGCGGGAAACGCACTGCACCCTTCCGCCGTGAGCCCGAGGAAGCCTGTTTCCGTAATGGGCCTTTTTGTACAGCAAACTCCGCGAAATAGACTTCATCACATCGGTCTCGCCTAGAAAGACCGCATTTCCGTTGCTTTTTGCCCTCACTACACCCTGAAACTGCGCGCCCGAATCTACTTCGCGGAGTTTACCGCACAAAATCAGGCACTTCAGAAACTCGCGACCCGAATCAGCGGGCGCTTCCCGCATCGCGGATCTGCAGGGCCGACTTGGCTCCTCCCGAGGATATGGGCAATCCTATCGGCGGCGACGCCTCCTGAATGCGGGCGCTCTCTGTTCTCCCGCGCGAGGGGGGAGGCCTGTCGCCGTCAACAGGACGAGACCGATGCCGCCCTCGCGGAAGCCGCCGACACCATCCTGCGCGGGGAATAGACGATTCCCGAAAAAAACTTCTTGCGCCCGCGCGGTAAGTCGGGTATTATCAACTACGCTCTTTTGGCAAAGCCGAAACAGCACCTGCGGGCGTGGCGGAATTGGCAGACGCGTACGGTTCAGGTCCGTATGGGGGCAACCCCATGGAGGTTCAAGTCCTCTCGCCCGCACCACTTTAAAGCAAACGCCCTCTTCGGAGGGCGTTTTTGTTTTGCTAGGCCACTGACTCACACGATCATGATCGTACCCTAGAAAGGTATGTCATCGTCGTAACACGATGACGGCTCCCCAAGGTTTATATCTCCCAATGCTGTCGTTTCCCTCAAAGCAGCCCCACTCAGTCCACGCTGGGCAAACTCATGATCGCGATAGAGCACGAGCATTCTTATCTTCGCCATAACCCCCGCAGGATCGCAGCCAAGGGCGACGCACAGAGAAAAAGCCAGAATGGTGAACAACTCGATGTAGTCGGCACAATTCTTCCCCACCTCATCCTGGGAAGAGTAGGCGATTAGAGCAGCGAACGTAAACGGTATCTCTTCCTGGTAGAGCGACCATCTTGCAGGGCCAAGCACATCGACAATTTGCTCATACACCCCCTCGCCATACGGCTCCCCAACAATAGTGGCGAGCAATTGAAGCTCATTGCTGCGAATTCCGCTGCCAAGGGGAAACCCCTCATCAAGCGCGAAAAGACCGAAGGTGAATACGTCTAGATGGAAGCTATTAAGAATATCATCGTCGCACTCTCCACCAATGAAGGACGCGAACCGCGCATCCAGCCTCTTAACGATTTCTACCGCCTCTTTAAGCTTTGCCTGCGGTTCTTCACCATAATTTTGCATCATATTTTATCTTCTCTCTTTCTTTCTGTATTAACCTAAGTGCATACCCTTTTAGCACCCTTCCATAAACTGCCTCACCTCGTTACTCGTCAATATGTCTCGCGGCTCAATAGGACGACTGAGATAAAGACGGTTCATGTCGACGCAGCGCGAAAGAGCAACGTAGGTCTGCCCTTCCGCAAACATGCCATTGCCCATATCAATGCCAACCGATTGATAGGTTGCCCCCTGGGCTTTATGTATAGTGATAGCCCAGGCAAGCGTAAGCGGGAATTGCATAAAGGTGGCCGTCTTTCGGTTTTCCAGCTTCTTACTATTTGCATCATATGAATATTGGCGCTTCATCCATGTACGACGTCTTATCTGGTGAGACACGCCGTTTACCATGACCCAAACTGAATCCGAAGAAAGTCGAGATACCTGCCCAATGGTACCGTTGGCCCATCGTCGGCCTTCCTGCGGCCTATCAGACTCTGTACCAAGGTCATTGTCGAGCATCATTACCCTTGCACCCACCTTAAGCTTTAGCACTCGCTGGGTGGGGAACTCGGTCTGACGGAAGTCACCCTCTATCTCAGCTTCATAGGTGAAAAGCGGCTCGTCTATCCCCTCAAGCATTGCCTCGTTGGTTTTCTCAACAGCATCCTTGGTAGGAGCTATGATGATCGCCGTGCCTCCACCCTCATCGTCGTCAGTGGGCATGGGGATATCGGCTCTTTGGTTTAAGAGAGATAGCGCCTCCATGGAGACTCGCCCTTCGCGCACCTGGTTAAGCACCTCAATGAAGGCCGGGTCCTTCTGCCTGAATATATGGGTGAGCTCCCGTATCGCAAGGCCACTCGCTCTGACCCCCAGAGCATTGAAGAAGAACGCCCCGCCGAAAGTGTCGTCGAGATATCTCCTCACCTGGGGCTGCGCAACTGGCGGCAGCTGATACAAATCTCCGAACAGAAGCATTTGCTTGCCCCCAAAAGGCACATCCGTATCATTGGCCGCACGCAGCACGAAATCAATGGCGTCCATAACATCGGCGCGAACCATGGAAACCTCATCAATCACGATAGAATCGATGCATTGATACAGCTCGCGCCGAGACGGCGTCGGGATTAAATCGTTCTTTGGGATAGGCGTCTCAGATGGAATGCGAAAAAAGGAGTGGACGGTCTGGCCGCCAACGTTAATAGCCGCCACACCTGTCGGAGCCACCACGACCACATTCTTAGAAGAATTGCGCACGAAGAAGTTCAGCAGGTAGGACTTGCCGGTTCCCGCCCTCCCGGTAACAAACATACTTCTACCCGTATGCTCCATCTCGTCGAACAAGGTGCTCTGCTCGTATCCGAGACATGACGTATCAACGGGCCCGGATGGCCTTTCATCTACCCGTGCTTGCTCTACTGAGTTTGCGCGACGAGAGTTGAAAACCGAAGCCAGGTTGTTGCTAGCCACGAAAATCGCCGCCTTCCACTCCATCGAACCCCAGAAGGGACGGTTGCCTCGTCGCGCTCTCCTCCGATGCCTGGACAATGCCGGACAGTGCTGCGGTAAACTGCCGCGCCTTCTCGTCTCCCGCCTTCTGAATATGCGCCGCGATTTCCTCGGCGGTCTTATCTCCGATGCGAGGGAGTTTTTTCAGCTCTTTCCGCAGATCCACCGAATCAAAGAACTCTTCTGCAGGAGTCGACTTCTCTGATCCCGGTTGGAGCGAAACGTCTGGCGCAGCATCGATGACCACCTCGTAGTCGGTGTCGTTCAAAGTCAGAGAAATTTCTCGCTGCACCTCTTCATTTGCAAGATCGCCAAGAACTTGAATAGCTTCCGTGAGCCGTAGGTTGACTTCACGAATTTCTGCCGTCTCCGCTTCAAGGGCAGCCAGCCTGTCGCTATTTTCATCAGCGAGTCTCACGATCTGCTTAAGGTGCCCTCGCAGATTCTTCCATCGCGCGGAACGAGACCCTCCGTCGATGCTCATACCCTCAATGTCTTCAAGAAAAGCGTCCATGACCAGCAATCCCTCTCTCAACTGTGATTTGCCAGCGGCTCAACTAACCGGAATAGGAGTTTTCGCGGCACTACCCTGCAGACGTGCTCCATCCGCCCCTCTTCGCCTGGCTTAAAAAGCGAAGCCCTGCGATCGAAGCCGTTGCCTCCCATGCTCCGACAAACGGGCTGGAATAAGCGAGTGTTCGTAAAGATGCCGCTCCCGAAGATCCTGGGGGCAAAGGAACAACTCCCTGGGCCGTCCATAGCCGCCGCTGTTCTCATAATCGACGTACTGGAGAATGCAGCCCATCTCGTAGAGATCATGTACGTCCGCGCCGGCTCGTAGCAACAACTCGACGATATCGGCCTCGGGGATGCCTTTGCCGCAAGCCCAACTTATGGCCGTATATCCTTGAGCATCCCGGTTGTTGATGTCGGCGCCATGCGAGATCAGAGCGCGGGCGGCTGCCACATTCTGCTCGTAGGCTGCGTCTGACAAAGCAGCCGAGCCATCATTGCTCCTGTGGTTGACATCTGCTCCAGCGCTCACCAGTGCGGCGATTTTCTCTGATGCATCACGCCAGCTTATAGCGGCATAGCGCAAAGCAGCCTGCCCCGTATTATCGACTTGATTAACGTCAGCCCCGAGGGAAATTAAGTATCTGACCACTTCCACTGAAGCATCAGCGCAGGCCACCATGAGCATAGTGCGCCAGTTTTCATGCTCCGACCCAATAGTTACGGTGAGATTGTCCTGGACAAACTCTTCATGTGCCTTGAGGGCATCTAGATCGGAGAGCACGCATGCGGTAAAGCAGGTGGTTATCGCGTGCTCCCAGTCACTTGCAGGTGCAAGGGGTTCGCATTCCGCATACCATTCTTCCCGGCCCCTTTGTTGCTGAGCGAGCATGTCCTCATAGGTGCGCCTTTGATTTTCCACTATATCCAGCCCTTGCTGGAATGCTGAGCGAAGATCGTAGTTTGGCGTTACCTGCGAGATTTCCCGCGCACTAACGCCTTCATTATTTCTTATCTCAACATCAGCGCCCGCCTCAATAAGGAAGATAATCGCTCGTTCGCAATTGCGGTTCTCGTTGTCGCCGGCGAAGAACAGGGCCAGAGGCGTATTACCGGAGGCATCAGTCGCATTCACATCTGCACCGAAATGCTCGAGAAGGCAAACCAGCGCTACCTCTTTGCAGCAGTGCAACGGTGTCCGACCATCGGCAGCTTTCTCATTGGGGTCGGCACCAGACTTCAGAAGCGCGAGGGCCTTTCTGAAATCGCCGGCCTCGCATGCCGCCGATAGTTCGGGTATCGTTGTCCCCGAAGCCGACTTATGTAGTGGGACAGGATGGACGTCGCTCGTTGCCTGCTCAGCAGCCTGGATGAAAGCCATCACTTCGTTGTAATTGCCGCGCCTTTTCGCCCTGTCAATAGGGGTTTCACCTCGTTTGTTCGCGTGATGCATATCGGTTCCGTGGCTGATAAGGAGCTCGATCTCCTCAAGGTTGTTCTTATCGATAGCGCCGACAATCGGAAGATCGCCGTCCTCGTCGGGAATATTCGGATCGGCTCCATAGCTGAGAAGCACTTTCATAACAGCCGCACCGTCCGCTAAAGCCAAAGGCGTGCCAAGACGCATTCTCAAATTTGGATCAGCTCCCTGCTCAAGCAGAAGGGCGACGAGTTTGATGTTCCCGCGATTTGCTGCATTGGCCAGAGCAGACTCCCCGTTTCTCTGGCACAAATTGACATCAGCCCCATATTCTATGAGGAGCTTTGTAATAGGGAGGCTTTCGATCACTGCCGCTTGAACTATGGGGGTTATGGTGTGCACGGGATTTGGAACCGTGATCAAATCGTTATTCTCTTCGTAGCTATATCTTTTATTGGGGCTTTCTCCCCGTTCCAGCCCTTGTTTTACCAAATCCGGATCGTTCTTAATAATGCCCATTGTCAGGAAGGATCTCCTGAAAAAATTCTCGAGTTCAAATAAATGTCGACGCTCAAATGGGCTCGCTGGGTCAAACATGCTCTTTCCGCCTCCACCTGTCATTAGGGTTTCAGTGGATGGCCCGTGTCGAGCAGTCTGGAAAGGAGGACATCCACCCTTGTCGCCAGACAACCCTGTAAATACGCAACCACGTATTAGAGGACGGATAGATGTCCTCCTCAACCGTGGTTGGCGCAAAGCTAACTAATCTTATTAGGTTGTCTGGCATGACGCAGTGTAGCATAGTTGCTCGCTCATCAGCCTCGGGCGCCTACGCAAGGATGCCGACAAGCTTCAAGTTGATTTCTCGCACGTAACAGGAATCGCGTTTCGCTCTCCCCTCGCAAGCATTCTTACGACAATAGAAAAGCGAGGTAGCTAGCGCAAACCGTTGAGACAAGCCACCAGCATAGCCCGCTCCCCGCCCACCTGGGAGGTAAACCATGAAGCACTCCACCACCATGCCCGTGGCCGCGAAGATTGCCGTCGGCGCTGGCGCTGCGGTCGCAGGTGCCGCGGTCGCCTTCGCTGCCGTGCTCGCCAAGCGCCATCGCGTGCGCGCTACCTGCAAGCCCTTCTACAGCGAGGCCACGGGCCGCTTCAAGATTCCCGGCATCAACCACGGCTTCGTGCCCCAAGACCTCTTCTATCTGGATGAAGAGAAAACATGGCTATTCAGCGGATACATGGCCAACCGCAATCCGTCGCCCATCTTCCAAGTGGGCGAAGACGGCGAAGTGCGGCGCCACGAGGTGCGCCTGCCCGACGGCTCGCTCTACCGCGGCCACGGCGCCGCCGTCACCGCCGCCGGCCCTTACGTCTTCCTCACCGTGCGCGACGGCTTCGTGGTGCTCGACCGCGCCGCTTTGGCCGAGGCGGCCGACGGGGACACCCTTGAGGCCACCGCGCGCCGAGCCATCCCCCTCAAGCCCGCGTTCATGAACGTGCAGAAAGGCATGCTCTACATCGGCGAGTTCCAGCACCAGCTGTTCTACCCCACGCCGAAGAGCCACTGGCTCCGCTGCCCTTCCGGCGAGACGAACCCGGCCCTCGTGTACGCCTACGCGCCTCACCCCCACGGGCCCTTCGGCTTCGGCGAGCACCCGGCGGCAGCGTACTCCATCCCCGGCAACGTGCAGGGCCTATGCGTGACGCCCGACGGCAACATCGCGCTCAGCCTGTCCTGGGGCTTCGGCGACGCCGAGGTGCGCATCTACGACCCGGCCCGGGCGCATCGGGGAGGCAGCTACCTGGTGGACGGCCATCGCTGCCCGCTGTACTTTCTGGACGACGCGACCCTCGTGCAGACGCTGACAGTGCCGCCCATGGCCGAGGGCATCGATGAAGTGGACGGCGAGATATACCTGGCCAGCGAATCGGCAAGCAACCTGTACCTGCTCGGCAAGTTCTACGGCGGCGGCCACGTGTACTCGTTCCCCGCGGAATAGGCGCTTCCTGATTCCCCTCGTCGTTGCATCCTTCCTTGAGGCTTTCTCCCCGTTCCTACCCTGGTTTCACCACATGTTTACGCATGACATACTCCAGCAAGTCTTCTCCTCGAGAAGCTGTGCAAATCGGCTCTCAACTTGCATCGATGCGTTTTGCGGGCCGATTTGCGCAGGTTTTCGTCCTTTCGCTGCGGAAAACCCGCTCATTTGGCCAGTTTTCATGCATTCACCTGTGCAAATCGAGCCTTTTGATGCATTGATGCAAGCTGGGGGTCGATTTGCACAAGCAAGCTGCGAGCCAGAGACCGAACTGCACTGGCAAGTTTCGCCGCGGGTCGCCGCTACCGCTCGGGCTTGGAGGTGAGGTGCCAGCCGTTGCAGTAGGGGCACTGGTACACGTGCAGCGGCGGGGCGCCGTGCTCGGCGCATTCGGCAGCGGTGAGCTCCGCCTCGTAGCGGCTGGCGTAGCGGTTCTTGCGCTCGCAGGCCTTGCGGCGCAGGGCCGCCTCGTGGGCCTCGTCGCGCGCGGCACGGGCGGCCGACTCCCGAGCGAAGGGGTCGCGGTCGGAATCGTCCCCAAAGCCGAGCTCCGTGAACAGGTCGCCCTCGCCAAGCGATGCGGCGAACTGCGCCTTCTGCTTCTGCCATGTCGAGCGCTTCTTGCTGCCCATGACGTTTCCCTTCCGAACCAAAACAGGGGCTGTGCCGCCACAGCCTCCATGCTATAATGCAGACAGACGGTGCCCCGTTCTGCCGGGCGGCGTCGGTTGTTTGATTAAGCCGGGACTACTTTAGCGGGTGGCCCGGCTTCTTCTTTGGCCAAACACCGTCCGTCACTCCTTCCTCATCAGAACAAGCCCGATGATTCCGATCACCACAAGCATCAGATCGCACACGGCAATCACGGTTTGCGGATCCATAGGCAACTCCTTTCTCGAAGCCGCCCAGGCGTGACGAGGCACCTCTCCTCATTATAGGGGCCCCCGAACGCCCGCACCATATGGCAAGGAAACGGTTCTGTCTTCTTCCCCGATCTCGCGAACGTATCGCAACGTTGACGATTGGCATCAGCGATGCTTCGTCATCGCGAGGCTGACGTACCATGGAAGCCATGCGAACGAATGCGGGTCGAGCCACTGCCCGCGGCAATTCCAAAGGAGCGTCCCATGAACCCTTCCATCTTCGAAGCTCACGCGGCGGCCACATCGATCTCTCCGGCGAGCACCGCGCCCAACCTGCACCCGAGCGACCGCAAACGCGGCTTGCGCCATGCCGTCGCACTGGCTTTGTCCGCTCTCGCCGTCTGCGCCTGCATGCTGGTCGGCTGCGCGTCAGGCGGGGCGGGCGCCGATAGCACGGCCGATCCAGCGGCCGATGGAAATGCCGCCGACCAGAGCTCCACCTTGCGCGTGGCCATGGAACTAGCCTATCCGCCCTTCGAGACGAAGGACGACGCGGGCAACCCCGAGGGCCTGGCCGTTGACTTCATCCGCGACTTCGGCGCTGCCTACGGCTATGACGTGCAGATCGAGAACACCGCGTGGGACGGCCTCATCCCCGCGCTGCAGACAGGCAAGGCCGACCTGGTCATCAGCTCCATGACCATCACCGACGAGCGCAAGCAGTCGGTGGACTTCTCGGATGCCTACGCCATGGCTCAGCTGGCTATTCTGGCGAACGCGAATTCCGGCGTGGCCTCCATCGACGATTTGAACCAGCCGGGCAAGAAGGTGGCCGTGAAAACCGGATCGACCGGCGATGTGTACGCCACGAAGAACCTCACAAACGCCGAGATCGTGCGCCTGGCCGACGAGAGCGCGTGCGCGACCGAGGTGGTGCAGGGCAAGGCCGACGGCTTCCTGTACGACCAGCTGACTATCTACCGCAACCACCAGGCGAACCCCGACACCACCGAGGCGGTGTTCATCCCCTTCCAGGATGCCGAGGAGTGGGGCATCGCCGTGAAGAAGGGCAACACCGCGCTGCTCGACCAGCTGAATGCCTTCATCGCCCAATCGAAGACCGATGGCGAGTTCGACCGCCTGACCGAGAAGTACCTCGCCGAGGAGAAGAAGGCCTTCGACGAATACGGCTTCAAGTGGTTCTTCGATTTCGAGTAGGTTGCCATGATTCGCACGCCCGCCCTCTTCCGTCCCTTCGCCGCCCGTGCCGGCATGCCGGCGCCGGCGGCGAAGGCCGTGCTCAACTACCTGGCCGTGTGCGTGGCCGTGGTGGCCGTGGTGTGGGCCTCGCTCGCGGCGGCGGGCATCGCGCTGAACTTCGACTTCATCGCCCAGTACCGCGTGCGCATTTGGGACGGCTTCTGCATGACCGTGGGCATCTCGGCGGCATCGCTGGTCATAAGCCTCATCATCGGGGTTGCGGTGGCCGCCGGCCAGGGGACGCGCGTGCTGCCCGTGCGCTACCTGTGCGACCTGTACGTGAAGATCATCCGGGGCACGCCGCTCATCGTGCAGGTGTACTTCTTCTACTACATCATCGGCACGGCCTGGGGTGTGGATAACCGCGTGCTGGCGGGCATCATCATCCTGTCGCTGTTCTCAGGCGCCTATATCGCGGAGATCCTGCGCGGCAGCCTGCTGTCGCTCGATGCCGGCCAGCTGGAAGCGGCCCGGGCCGTGGGATTCACCCGCGCCCAGACCCTGCGCTACGTGGTGGCACCCCAGCTGGTGGCCCGCACCCTGCCGGCGCTCACGGGCCAGGTGGCGTCCATCATCAAGGATTCGTCGCTTCTGTCGGTCATCGCCGTCATCGAGCTGACCCAGACCATCCGCGAGATCACGGCCACGAACTACAACTTCTTCGGCGGCTTCCTGCTACTGGGGGCGCTGTACCTGGCGCTTACCCTGCCGCTGATGGCCGTGAGCCGTCATTTCGAGAAGAGGCTCGACTATGAGCACTAGGCATGAAGCGGGGCAGCCGGCCGCCGCAGGCGGGCGGGACGCGGGCAGCCAGAACGCGGGCGGGCGAGACGTTGGGACGGCTGCCAGCGCAGGCATGCCCCTGCGGCTGACGCTGGCGAATCTGAGCAAGTCCTTCGACGGCGCCGAGGTGCTGCACGGCATCAGCTTCGACGAGGACGTGCGGGCACTGGCCATCATCGGGCCGTCGGGCGGCGGCAAGTCCACCCTGCTGCGCATCATCGGAGGTCTGGAAGCGCCTACGCGCGGCACTGTCGCCGTGGACGGGCAGCCCATCGGCGCCGACGAGAAGAGCCTACGCGCCTACCGAGCCACCCTGGGATTCGTCTTCCAGGACAGCGGGCTGTTCCACCACATGAGTGCGCTGGAGAACGTGGCGCTACCCCTGCGCGTGGTGCACCAGATGGTTCCGGCCGCCGCCGAAAAGCGCGCCCGCGAGCTGCTTGAGCGCCTGGGGCTCGCCGAGGCCGCCGCCAAGCGGCCCGCGCAGCTGTCGGGCGGCCAGAAGCAGCGCGTCGCCATCGCCCGGGCCCTCGCCGCGCGGCCGCGGCTGCTTTTGCTGGACGAGCCTACGAGCGCGCTGGACCCCGAGTTCACCACCGAGGTGCTCGACGTGGTGCGCGACCTGGCCGAGGAGGGTACGCGCTTCATTATCGTCACCCACGAGATGGGCTTCGCCCGCCGCGCCTGCGACCACGTAGCCTTCCTCTGCGGCGGCCGCCTAGCGGAATACGGCCCGAGCGAGCGCGTCTTCGAGCACCCCGAAACCCCCGAGCTGCAACGCTTCCTCAGCCGCCTTCTGGAATGGAGCTGGTAGGGAAAGACCTCCTTGCGAAAGTTGCGAAAGTTGCAAAAGTTTGCGAAAGACGCGACCGGCTCACTCTGCGTCTTCCAACTTCCAAAGTCTATGAGAAATCATGAACTTCTGAAGCAACGCGTCCCTCACCAACTATTGCTGGCACCAAAAAAACGCAGGCGCCCCGAGGGACGCCCGCGTTAAGGGAGGGTATGGTTTCGTGCTCGTGCGGGGTCGGCGGCTCGGCGACCGGCAATTGCTTGTACCGGCCGACGCGCTCGCACCCGGCCACCCCGTCAGCGCTTGGCTACCGCTACTCGAAGTCGCCGGCGGCCAGGCGATGGCCGAGCGTGTAGCCGAAGGTGAGGCAGTTGATGCCGTAGCTGTTGCCGGGGATGGCGAAGTTGTACTCGTTGGCGTACATGTCGCCCACCATGCAGCCCACGTTGAACAGACCCGGGATGGGCTCGTCGTCCTCGTCGCACACCTCCATGTCCACGCTCGTGCGCAAACCGCCCATGATAGTCATGAACGTGCAGGTGTTCTTCGCGGCGTAGTAGGGGCCCGTCTCCTCGATCTCCACCAGGTAGGTGGGATCCTTGTAGAAGTCCTCGTCGACCCCCTTCTTGCACAGCTCGTTGTAGCGGGCCACGACCTCCTTCAGCTTCGCAGCGTCAAGATCAAGCTGCCCGGCCAGATCGTCCAGCGTGTCGGCCTTGTAGTAGGAGCCCTCTTCCACACCGGCGTCCCAGATGGCGATCATTTCCTCGGCGGTCTTCGGCGGCAGGGTGTAGTCGCTGCCGAACAGGAACCACTCCTGGCCGCGATCGATGATCGTCTGCGGGTAGTTCTTCGTCCAAATGCCGTAGGCGATGTTGTCGGGCTGGGACAGCAGATAGTGGGCGGTATAGGGAGCCGACACATCCTCGCGCTGGTAGCGCTCGGTGCGGGTGTTCACGTTCAGACCCCAGTGGAAGCCGCAGGGCTCATGGCCGCCGCCCCAGCCGCCCTGGTACATGGGAGCCGCCGGCGCGTGCTGCCAGGCCGCGCCGATCCACAGGCCCATCTTCTGACCGTCGCCGCCGTAGATGCCGCCCATCTGGAAGCTCGTGTTGTAGTCGGTCTCGCCCTGCTCGAAGCCAACGTACTGCAGCGCCTCGGGGCAGTAGCAGGCGAGCATCTCCTTATCGGTGGAGTAGTCGCCCGTGGCCAGCACGATGTACTTGCCGTTGAACTGCACGTAGCCCTCGCCCGATCCGTTGATCTTGCTGGCCACGACGCCGGTCACACGACCACCGTCCTCGCGGATAAGCTGCTCGGCTTTCATGTCGTAGATAATCTCCACGCCGTTTTCCAAGGCCTTCTTCTCGAGGGCCTCCACGGCGCCTTGCTGGCCCGTGGACACCATGGCCGAGTCGCCCAGCGTCGAGAAGGCATGGGCGTAGTGGGGGCCCAGATCGAAATTGTTGTCGCGCTCGAGGATGACCTGCAGCCCCGCCTCATTGGCGATGTCGATCATCCAGTTCATGGCCTCTTCGGACTCATTGTAGCCGCGCATCCACTTGCGCTGGTCAACGGCGAAGGAGGCGGCGCGCATCTCATGGTAGTAGAACGGCGTCGGGTTGAAGGGCTCCACCTTCAGCTCCTCCATTACCTTGGAGTTGCGAGCGTAGTTGGAGCCGCCGCGGCTGATGGGACCGCTAGAAGCGGAAAACAGCGTCACCTTCCCGCCCTTCTCGGCGGCGGCAACGGCTGTGGTCAGGCCCGACATACCGGCGCCCACGACGATGATATCGTTCTCCTTCACCTCGGTAATCTGATCCTCGGGAATGGGATCGGGCGCCACCATGAACGACCACTTCGGCAGCTCGTCACCAAGCTTCAGCACCACATCGTTGGTGCTGACGGCACCTTCGCCGCCCGCCGCAGCGCCCGAAGCGGCATCGGCACCGGCGGCCTTGTCACCCGCGGGCGCGCAGCCGGCAAGGCCCGCTGCGGCAGCACCGGCAGCGCCGACGGCGCCGATCTTAAGAAAGTCGCGACGAGAAAACTGACTTTGGGTCATGATACCCCTCCTTGAATCGCGGCCCGCCAGCTCTGCGCCCTTCTGCGCTTGGATCCTGTGCGGGCCTTCCCTCGCCCGCTCCGCCCGGCGCCTCCTTGCGTCGGGCCCGTGCGGGCACCGTCGATCTTAACGGCGGCGATCCCGTTGGCAAAGCATCTTCCGCTTACCCGACCGCAACTGATTTTTGCTTGCTTCCCCTGCCGTAGTTGCGGTAAGAATGGAGCTGCCTGCCCGCCGCCGGCAGGCGCCACGACCGACAGGGAGGGAAGCCGTGGACATTCGCCAACTCGAGTACTTCATCGCCGTCGTGCGCCTGAGAAGCTATACCAGGGCCGCCGACGAGCTGTTCATCACCCGTCAGGCCCTTAGCAAGGCCGTGCACAACCTGGAACAGGAAGTGGGAGAGCCCCTCGTGGCCAACCGCGACGGCTCCCTGGAGGCCACCGAAGCCGGCCGTGCCCTCATGGCCGACGCTCGGCCAGTGGTAGAGGCCTATCGCGCCCTGGAGCGTCGCTACCTCGGCGAGGGCGGCCGGAGCGAGCGAGTGCCCCAGCTATCGGTGTCGCTCGTGCCCGGCGCGGCGCTCACGCTTCCGAAGGATCTCATCGACTGCTTCGCCGAGAGCCATCCCAACATGCTGCTTTCCGTGGAGAGCTCCCCCACCGATGTGGCCCTTTCCATGGTGAAATCCGGCGAATCCGACATCGGCATCGTGGGGTCGGCCCCCGCATACCTGGGCGACTTCGATTACGCCCTCATCGTGAAAACCGGCACCTACGTGCACGTGCCCCTCGCCAACCCCCTCGTCCGGCGCGACCATCTTGAGGCCCGCGATCTGGACGGCCAGCCCTTCGTCACCTTCGGTAAGCGCGACCACCTGCACCGCTATTTCATGGAAACCTGCACCGAGCTCGGCATTGCGCCAAATGTGCTCATGACCACGTCAAACATCGATCTGCTTACTGGCGTTGCCCTGCAAAACGACGCGCTCATGTTCGGCCTGCCGCCCAGCGAGAATGTCGAGCCCATTCCCGACTACCCCCTTGTACCCGTCACCCTGCGCCCCGATGTCCCCTTCGGCACCTATGCCGTCAAACGCAAGGGCGAGCCCCTCTCCGCCGCCGCCCAGGCCTTTTGGGAATACCTCGCCGAACAGTAGGCCGCTACGCCGTCGAGTTGCCGGGATTCAAGGAATACGCGCGGGAGAGCCTGGCATAAAGCCGCCGAGCCCGAAGGATCGAGGCCCTCGGGCTCGGCAGGGAAACTACGCTATTCTGCAAAGCACGCAGGGGGCTGCCACACCGGCTCTCCGCTGTAGCGCTTCGGCTCCTCCGCCCCGGTCAGCACTCGGCGGGCGCCGGCGGCCATGGCCTCCATCTCGAACTCGCCGGGATAGGCGGTCACCGGCGCAATCCACCCGCATGCCTCGTTGAGTCGCCGCACCAGATCGTCGGAGTGCGCCATGCCGCCGCCGAGGAGAATGCCGTCCACCTGGCCCTCCAGCACTACAGCCATTGAGCCGATGCATTTTCCAATTTGGTAGATCATGGCGTCCCAAGCCAGACGACACGCCTCATCGCCCTCCTCAGCGCGCCGCGTCAGCTCGATGGCGTCAGACGTGCCCGCTAGACTTACGAAACCACCCGTCTTGTGGCACAGGGGCAGCACGTTCTCGAGTCCGTGCCCTTGGGCCCACTGGGCCATATCGGCCACAGCTACCGATCCGCAGCGGGTAGGAGCGAGCGGACCTTCGCCCCCGACAATGTCGAAGCCGTCAACCATCTTGCCGCTGCGATGAGCTGATACCGAAATACCGCCGCCGATGTGGGCCACAATGAAATTGCAGTCCTCATAGCTGCGACCCATTGAGGCTGCATGGCGAATGGCAGTCTCCTTCAAGTTCAGAGCATGCAGGTGCACGGTGCGGTACACTCCGCGCACACCCGTGATGCGCGCCACCTCTTGCAGCTCGTCCACATCAGGCGGATTTACCACGAAGGCTCGCGCACCGTGAACGCGGGCGAACTCGTCGGCCAGCTGACTGCCCAGCTGAGCCGGATGGGCCACCCCGTTCGCCCCCATCCGAGCGTCTTCTAGAAGTTTCGCGTCTATCTCATAGGTGCCGCCTTCCATGGCAATAAGGCCACCACCGCGGCCCACCACGGCCGCGAGGCCATCTAAATCAGCGCCCTCCTCCGCAAGCACCTCCTCAATAGTCTGCTTGCGATACGACAGCTGATCGGACACGCGGGCGAACTGTGCCAGGCGCGCTGCATCGTGGGCTACATTGCGGGACAAAAGGCAGATCTCGTCGTCGAACAGCGCTATCTTCGTCGAGGTGGAACCGGGATTGATGGCGAGAACCTTCATGCTAGGCCTCCTTCTTCGCCGCCGCGCGCACCGCGAGCATAGCAACGTTGCCGAGCATTTCCTCCAGAGGGGCCGATCGCGAAAAATCGCACACCGGTGCCGCAAAGCCTTGGAGCACAGGGCCGTAGGCGTTGGCATGGCCGAAAATCTGAATGAGCTTCACGCCGATATTGCCCGCATGCAGGTTGGGAAACACGAGTACGTTCGCTCGCCCGGCAACAGCGCTTTCCCGCGGCACCTTCCGCTCGGCAACTCGTGCAACAATGGCTGTATCGAGCTGGAATTCGCCATCGCAGGCAACGTCAGGGCGACGCTCGCTCACCAGGCGCACCGCCTCGCGTACCACCTCGATCGTCTCATGCTCGGCGCTCCCGCACGTAGAAAAAGACAGCATCGCGACCCGGGGCTCCCATCCAAGCAGCGTGCGCACGGTATCGGCCGAGGCAGCGGCGATGCCTGCCAGCTCCTCAGCATCGGGCTGGGCCGTAATGGCGCAATCGGCCAAAGCCAACATGGAGCCTTCCGGCCCTTGGAATCCAGGGACATCGGCAATGCCCAAGCTCGAAGGGCACCTCACCCCTGGCGCGAGGCCCACGATCTGCATGGCCGCGGCGACAACCTCGCCCGTCGAAAGCTCCTTACCCGCCGCGACAGCATCCACGACCTGCGCCTTCACGAGCAGCATGGCGCACAACAGCGGATCCCTCATACGCCGGGCCAGGGCCTTCGGACTGAAATCGTCGTGGAGGGAACGGTAACGCTCCGACAGCTCGTCAGTCGCCGCCTCATCGTCAATATCGAAGTAGTCGAAGCCCGTCGCATCTACCCTCGCACGTTCGATAGCCGCGAGCCCCGCCTCTTTCGATCCCACCAGCACAGGGGTGCCCACGCCAGCGGCCACCACGGCCTCGGCCAGCTTCAAAACTGGTTCGCTGACCGCCTCTGGCAAGGCAATGCGGCACGGGGTCTTCGCCGCTCGTTCGATCATAGATTTCATAAAGTCTGCCATAGCCATAGCCTCCTCGATGTCTCGCAGCGCCTCTTCGCTGCACTATCGAGGATAGGTCGGCATCCCCTTTTGGCCGAGAGCAAGAGCGTCCACCCTGTTCCAAAGGCTGTAACATTTTTCGCGGAACTGTCACAGCGCCCGAAAGCCCCTCAATTTCAGCAGCCGCAAAGATGCACATCTCCCCTTTCGCGGGCCTGCTGAAAACCCTCGAGCCTTTCAGGATTGCGTTCCTTTCAGCATGGCGGCCAAAGCCTCACTCACGGAAACTTGACATGCGTAGGCCTCTTCTGGAGTAATGTCCGGATGCTCGGCAAGCCAGTAATTAATGCACCGAAAGAACCCCGCAAGCATAAATTCGACGAGAACATCCTGATCAAGCTGGCTCAGCCCGAGACTTCCCACCTCTTCCTGCAGTCGCTCGCGGATGACGGCGACGGCTTTGTAAGCGAAGGACGGATCGCCGTGCACGCCAGTAACCACTCGGATGAAGGGACCGTACTCGTAGAGAATCTGAGCGCGAATGAGGTCGCTCGTCCCCGTTTTCCGCATCCCGCCCAAGCCCTGGGTGCGCCGATCAATTTCCTGGGTACGGCGAATCGACGCCAGCAGATCATCGCCCATTTCCTTGACGACGGCATCTACTGACGGATAATAGCGATAGAAGGTCGTTCGCGAAAGGTTCGACCGTTTGCACACCGCCGTCACCGTAATGTCGGGAATGTCGGTGGTTTCCATCAGCTCGACCACAGTGGTGCGAATAAGTGTCTTTGCCGACGATTTGTCCATAGCCGTACCCCTTTTCGCTCGCAGGCGCGACACGCCCTATGCGCCCCGTTCCTCACTGAATAACCCGACACGGCCCGAAGGGGTGCGGCCCACGAAACGCCACCGCAGGAGAAGAGCCCCTCGCGTCACAACGCTTATCATACAACCATTCACTATGCGTCCGCGGGAAAGCCATTCGCCTCCCCATCCCGCCAGTTCCACGCCATCGTGGGAAAACCCCACCCCCATGGCCTTCAGGGCCGCCTCCGCCGTGGTCCACGCTCGGGCAAAACGCAATGCGCGGGCTCTGCCCTCCGACGCCCCCATAACCCACCGAGCCCAACGCTGCGGCACCACCCGACACAGGGCCGCCATGGCCGCATCAGTCACCGGAGCCACTGGCTCCACATCGATACCCACATCTGTCGGAGCCACGGCGGCGCATACCAGGGAGGGATCATGAGAGAGGCTCCAGAAGAAAGGCTGGCCATCAATGAACGGCTTGCCCTCCGTGGTGCGTCGGATCTCTCGGCCGCCGCTGCGTCGCAAAAGATGCCGCTTCAACAGGAGCGCCGCATCGCTTTCCCAACTCGGCAGCGGAACTTCGTCGGGAAGACCGAGCCACGGAGAAAGTCGCCGCAAGGCCGCCCTCTCCCCGTTGTCCAGGGCAAGACCTTCCGGAAGCACCATCAGCACTTCGCCCTCTGGTGGTCCTGCCGATGTCATGGAGCCACGATCCGGTTCTCGGGCCGATCCTTCGTCTTAGCCAGGTATAGGTAGGCGACAAGCCCCACCAGCATCAGCGCCCCGCCGGCAAGATAGGACACCGCGTAATTCGAGGCGCCGGCGATAAGAGCGAAAAACGCGGGGCCTGCAGCTCCAACCAATTGGATCACGGGAAACATCACCCCGAAGGAAGCAGCGAACCGCTCCCTGCCGAATTGCTCGGCACATACGCTGACCGGCCAGTTATCGGCAGTGCCCACCACACATCCGATAAGCGCCACGCTCATATACACCAAGGGCTTTACGCCGCTGACGTTCAGCAGCACGGCTGCAATACCCGCGACGTAGGTGAGCACTACACCGGCATCGGCCCCCAGCCGATCCCCGAGGATACCGAACACGATACTTCCCAGGCACCCAAAGAGAGAGGCGATAAGCATGATCAGCAGCGCCTCGTCCATGGGAAAGCCCATTCCCACAAGACGAGGCACCATCTGCACCATCAGGCCACCGGCGAAAATCAGTTGAACGCCCATAACCACCGAACATGCCAGAAATCGGGGGTTTCGCAGCAGCAGCCGCGCCATCTCGCCCGAAGATGGCACCGCCCCATCGGAGGCATCAGCCTGCTGAATCTGAGAAACCCGGCTCTGGGAGTCCGTCTTCTCCAGGTGCTCCAACGTGTCGGGGGCCAGACCGCGCTCCTCGGGGTGGTCGCTGATAGCGAGGGCGAGAAACACCAGCGCCGCACCGCCCAGCAACACAAAGGGCATCGTGGCCCACTGAACACCCCAGTGCTCGCAGGCCCAGTGATAGATCATGGGATTGACCGATCCCAGCAAAAGGCCCGTGGACACGAACCCCTGAACCCGGCCCTTCTTCTCCGGGAACCAATTGGTGATGAGAATGGGCACGGTATTGTACCCCCAGGCAGAAGAGGCGGCGCTCACGAGAACCATGGCCACGATGAACACGCTCATCGCCGGCGCGAACCCCATCACCAGCAAACCGACCGCATAGATGGCGCCCCATACAAAGCAGAGGGGCTTGGCCGACCGCCGCGCACTCGCCCGTCCGGCCACGAAACCCGCAGCCACATTCAGCAGCGCCGCCACGCTCATGCTGGAAATAAGCACCGTGCCATCCCAGCCGAATTCCCGGGAAAGCACCTCGGGCGCCACATTCATAATGCCCGATACCGTCCCAGTCAGAAAATAGCACAGCAGTGCGTAGAAGAGCAGCGGCCATGCGCGAAGGTAGTGAGCCTTCCCTTGATTATTCGACGTCATGGATGCCTCGCTTCATAACGTGCCGGGCCCAGCGCCCTCCCCCTCGCCAGACCCGGCTTTCGAAGATTATCGTGCAAGCCGAACTCTAAGCCGCTCCACCTGCGACATCGCTGGATGACGAGCCCTTCTTCTTCAAGGCGTTGAAGTACAGGAACTGGGCCACAACCAATGTTGCGAAGATGATGATGCCCACATAGAACATGCTTGTCACGCCACCGCCCAGAGGCGTGGCAGCCGCGCCGATCCAGTAGGGAGAGGAGGCCTGGCCGATGGACTGGGTGGCCGCCATGAGGGCCAAGTTGAACGCAAGGCCCTTTGCCGGCGACGCTTCGGACACTAGCTGCGACTCGATGGGATTGTAGATGGCAAAGCCCAGCGCCACGAACGCCGCGCCGACGCACACACCCAGAAGCGATCCGCTGGCCACGATAAGCACGCAACCGATAACGCTCATGATCGCATTGAACGCCAGCGTCTGGTTCTTGAACAGACGCTTCACCGGGAACACGATGAAGCCGCCCACCATGCCCGCCAGAGTATATACCTGCGAGGCGTTGCCAGCTTCGATGGTTCCACCCAAGCCCGTCTCGGCAACAAACATAGAGATGTTGTTGTTGAACAGCTGAGTGGCGCCAAAGTAGGCAAAACCGAAGACGCACAACACGATAACCTCGCGGGGAATCTTCACATGCTCGCCCTTGGCCGTCTTCTCCTCCAACTCTCCCTTGGGCAAGAACACCAGCTGGAGCACAATGAGCAGAATGACGACAAAATAGCCCAGATAGGCGTTGTACCAGAACTCGGCGCCGAGCATCGCAGCCAAGCTAACATATACGAAGCCTCCCAGGCCGACGAAGACCGAGCACAAGCCGAAGGCCGCTCCGCGGGCATCGCCGTCGAAACTGTTCGTAATGAGCGATGCAATGGAATTCTGAACGCCGCCCATGCCGAGGCCCGCTAGACATGAGGCTACAATGAGCATGGGGAAGCTATCGTGCAGGAAATATCCCACCAGACCGGCTGCCACATAGAAGAGGCAGGCTGCGATGGTGCGCACGCGCGGCGTGTAGCGTGTCGCCAGCTTTGCCGTGATGAAGTTGGCGACGATGGCGAGCAGCGAGGGAATAGCGACGATCAGCTGCACCGTTGCCATGGGCACATCGGGAAACGCCTGGGCGATACTGGCGAGAACCGGCACGGGAATTATAATGCTCATAATGGTGGCGGTTGCGGCGTAGATGCCGATGCCGTCCTTGATGTACTGAGCCTTCATGAGAAGCGCTCCTTTCGCTCGTACTCTGGCCTATTCTGCTTCCGAGGCAATGAAATCAGCCAGCTCGCCGATGGTCTTGTACATGCCGAACTCGGCGAAGGGAATGACGACGTCGAACTCGTTCTCGATGACGGCGCACATGCCCATGCGGTCAAGAGATTTGCTGCCCAGCTCCTCGGCGATGTTGGTCTCAGCGGTGATGGCAGCCGCATCCTTGTTGAACACGCGGGAGGCAGCGGCAATAAGCTTGTCGGTCAGTTCCTGGGTGGCCATGATAGTCTCCTTGTCTCTCTTTGGTGTATTGCTTCCAATGGGTTGCAGTGTGCAGTCCTCCGAAGCCGGCCCCACGCAAGCGGGGCCGGATTTCCCTGAAGTTAGGAAAGTGCGCCCTCGTCCACCTCGTACATCACGGTCTTGTAGCCATCGAGCTGGATGATCTTCGCGTGCACGGGCACCGGCAGATTCGCGCGAATCTGCTCCACGTTATCGGGGCCCACACCGAAAATGGTGGAGTTGAACGAGCACTCAGGATCCTCTTCCAAAGCGACTTCTCCAAAGCAGTAATCTCCGATTTCCGCAAGACGGCTGTTGGCATTCAGCGAAACGGGCAGAATGGCGCTTTTCAGCACGCCACGGCCAGAAATGGTAGTCCATTCCGTTTCGTGGTAGCCGCAACGGTTGCAAGCATAGTGGGGAGGATACTCGATGGCGCCGCACTCAGTGCATCGACGGGCCGATACAACACCCTCCTCTAGGCCGTCATAGAAGCGCTTCACATTGCGCTCGAGCTTTAAAGTCATGGGGTCCTCCTTAATCGACGGTACGAAGAATGGCCACGCGCACGTTCTGGCCGCCGCCGAAACCGCGCAGCATCGTGGTCTTGGGCAGCTTCTTCACCTGGTGGTCGCCAGCTTGGCCGCGCATCTGCATCACAGCTTCGTATACATCAGCGGCACCGGATGCGCCGAAGGCATGCCCATAGGACGTGCGGCCGCCGTTGGTGTTACTGGGGCGGTCGCCATCGAAGGCGGTGCGTCCCTCCATCACGTACTTCCACCCTTCACCGCGCGGCAGATAGCCCACTTCCTCGGCGGCCAGCAGCTGGGACGACAGGATGAAGTCGTTAACCATCAGCAAATCGATTTCATCGGGGGTCACGCCGGTCATCTCGTAGACCTGCCGTGCCGCCTCGGCCGTGGCCTTCTTCTCCAAATGCGGCACCATAGATTCCAAACACGACGCGCCGATGCCCAGTACCTCAATGGGCTTCTGCTTGAAACGATCGGCAATATCGGTCGCGCACACGATCATGCAAACCGCGCCGTCGGCGGCCGGGGCATTGCCAGTCACTCGCAGGTATTGAGTAGTCTTCGGATTAAAGGGGGAGCGCAGGTACTCCATGGGGTCATCGAAGCCGAAGCGCTTGGCCACCTCCTCGAAAGGAGTGCGCTCAAGGGCGAGAGGATTCAACGCGGCGGCGCGGCGACCCTGGTAGGACATCATGTTCAGCACGTCATCCACTTCGCGTTCGGTCAAACCGAACTCCTTGCGATACAGATCGATCCAGTCGTCCTGACCGATGTTTCCGCCGCCAAGAGCGCGAGTATAGGAACGGTCGATGATGGAATCGAGGTCGGGCCAGAGATCCTCGGTGGTAATCTCCCGGCGAAAACAGGCCGGCTTCTTCCCATCAGGAAGGCCCGTACCCATTTCAACGCCGCCGGTCAGCACGATATCGTAAGCCCCCGAAGCCACGGCCATAACCGCCTGCTCTAAGGCCACATAGCCGGTGCAGCAGGCCTCGCTGTGGTGCGTCGAGCCACGGCCGCGCATGCCGAACCATTCGGCTACCTGCATGTTGGGCGTCACTGCGTCGTTCAGGAACTTGGGGTTCGCAGATCCGTGATAGAAGTACTGAACATCACGAGGCTCTACTCCGGCATCCTCCATCGCTGCCAGCGCAGCATAGCCGAAGCAATCGCCCTCGGTCAGGCCCAAAAGCTCCGGATCGTCATTGATGTTCATGAACGGGGTGGCTCCCACGCCTACAATGGAGACGCTTCGGCTGTAGGGGCCAAGCTTTCCCTCGACCATGTTTCCTCCTTACCTTGATGTTTCAGCCCGATGGGTACACCATAGAAGGCAGGAGGTTGAGGATGAAGCACACCCCTTGCAGCGCTGTTCACACCTGCGTTGCATATCGAGAGGATGTGTTACATCGCCACGAAAAAAGCCGCCGAGCCCGAAGGATCGAGGCCCTCGGGCTCGGCGGGGAAACTACGCTATTCCAGGCCCATTTCCTTCTTGAGACGGGCCAGATCGTCGTCCACAGCGGCGGTGGCACCGGCCTCGGCATACTTCTTGGCCAAGTCCTCGGTGGGGTCGGCCGGCTTCTCGGACAGCTCGGCCACGGCGTTGGCGCGATCGAGCATCTCGTCGGCCTTGGCCTCCATGCGGTCGAAGGCGCTGCGGGCACCCTCGGCGCGGTCGCTCGCGGAGGTCATCTCGTTCACCTTGGACTGGGTCTTGGCCACGGCGGCCTTGGCCTTGATGGCAGCCTTGCGCGCGTTCAGCTCCTCGATATCGGCCACCAGCTTGTCGTGCATCTGGCGCATTTTGTCGGCATTGGCCTTGGCGCCCTCAAAGGCCACGACAAGCCCTTCGCTGCGCCCTGCCAGCTCCTGCTTCTTCGCCAGGAACACCCGGGCATCGGCCTCGTTGCCGGCAGCCAGGGCCTTGCGGGCCAGCTCCTCGTACTTCTCCATCTCGGCGCGGTTCTCGTCCACGAGCTTCTTGCAGCGGCGCTCCTCGGCCATGACGCCGGCCGTGGCCTCGCGCACCTCGGCGAGGGACTCGGTCATCTCGCGCAGGTACTGGTCGACCATCTTCTCGGGATCTTCCGCCTTGTCCAGCAGCTCGTTGATGTTCGCCTTCACGATGGAGGTGAAGCGATCGAGGATACCCATGGTGCATCTCCTATCTGGCCGAATCGGCCCGGTTCGGTTGCCCCGCGCGGAAGCGGGACGTTGTCGGCAAGCGCCAGCGGGCGCGGGGGTCTCTTCCTCACGGCTTTCGCGCCGGACCACCGACGCTGCCGCGGCAATTCCTAGGGTTGCGACGGCCTTGTGGGCTGCACGGGCGGCGCGTCGGACTCCCCATTCGAAGAGGCGTATTTCTTTTCCAAATCCGCCAGCTCGGCATCGGCGAGGGATTCCAGCGGCGTATTCAGAATCTCCTGCATGCGCTCGGCCTCCCGCTGCTTCGCCAGGCGCCGGTTCCGCACGATGACGAACACGACGACGGCGACAATTATCACCGCAGCGCACACCGCGATAATCGGCACCGGCGAGGGTGTCACCGTCATGATACGGTCAGCCGTATCACTGAAAGCCTCCGAGAAGACCTCTTCCTCAGTGGGCGCCTCTTGGTAGTACTTCCACAGATAATCGGCCAGCACCTCGGCCGCTTCGTCATCCATCACCGTGCGAGCGCGACTGCCGGCCCAGTAACCGCAGTTGAATCCACCCGCGTTGTTGTCGCAGAAGACCAGTAGGAAATGGCCGTCGTCGCTGAACAGCTGGCCGTAAAGCTCCTGAGCCATGGTGGTGAGCTGGGACGTGGACGTCACGCTGCCGTTGGGCAGCACATATACATAGGGCCACACTCCCGTTTCCTCGTAGAAATGGCGCAGACCTTTCTGAAGCACGGCCGTGTTGTGAATCCAGTCGCCGTCTTCATCGGTGAAGTATCCCGTTTCCTGGGCAACACCTGGCTCAAGGGCCACGCGCTCCACCGTGGACGCGGCCACCGACGAGCTGGAGCACCCTCCGCCGCTGAAGCTCACGACCAGCAACGCTACCAGCAAGAGAACTGCGACGATGATGAAAACCGAGCCGCAGCCGCTATTCGGCGAGGAGCCCTGGGGAGAGCCCGGTTGCGGCGCGTTCGGGCCACCACCACCCGGCCCCGGTTGCTGCGGGCCACTCGGTTGCGGGGGCATCTGCGGCGGAACGGAACCGCCGCCCCCGCCACGACTGGAGCCCACCAGGCCACCGAGAAAGCCGCCCCAGAAGCTGCCTCCGCCGAAGCCGCCGCCGTAATAGCCACCCGGGTACCCGCCGAAGCCGCCACCGGAACGACCGCCGCCGAAGCCCGGCCCGCCCGAACGGCCACCGCCGCGCGGGCCGCGCGAAAAGCCTCCCCCGCCGCCGAAGCCGCCGGAAAAGCCACCGCCTCCGCCGGAGAAACCTCCGCCGGAAAACCCGCCACCACCTGATCTGCCCATAGGTCTTCCTCGCCTCGTTCATTCCGCATGCCTCAAATGAGCAGAAAATGACGCTTCTCGTAGTCGCGCCCTTCAATTTCCGGTCTTTTCGGTCAAAACATGACGGTTCTCGTAGCTTTTTCGCCTCTCAAACTACGAGAACCGTCATTTTCTGCTCAATTCATCGACCGAAACCGGTATTTCGCTATTTCACGATGAGCACGGGCACGTTGGTCTTATGCAGCACCGAATAGCACACACTGCCCAGCATGCCGCGCACTGCGCCCAGGCCGCGATGGCCCATAACGATGCAGTCGTAGGCGCCCTCGTCGGCGTAAGCGGTGATGGAGTCGTGAGGCGAGCCGTTCACCACGGCGATACCCACGCCGGCTGCATCACCCACCAGCGAAGCGATGCTCTCGGCAATGGCGTCGGTGTCGGCCTTGATGGCCTCGCTTTCCACTTCGGCCATCACATTCATGTCCATGACGTCTCCCATGACGCCGGACATGCGCGAGGCAATTTTGAACGTCTCGGCGTTGAAGTCGTGCCAGTCCACCACCGAGAGCACGGTGATCTGGGCGTCGGGCACCCCGGCAGCCAGATCGAGGGCCGCCGACAGCGCGTGCTGGGCCGGCTCGGACTTGTCGTAGGGGACGAGAATCTTCTTGTACATAACGGCCTCCTATTCCCCGGGTCTCGCGAATGCTAACCCGCCAACTCACAATAAATAAGTTGCAGGGTCATTTTATCACGCGCCGCCGCCCCGCCCGCGGCTCCGGAAAGCTGTAGACGCGGCGTTACGTCGCGCCGCCTGGCAGACCGCGGCCTCGGCGTTTCTCCCAGGACCTGCGGCGTTTGCCGAATGGAAGAGCATCGATCCGAAAATCGATGCCTCCAACTGCATCTACTACTACGAGGGCAACACCATCGAAGAGGCCGTCGCGGCCATGGAGGCCGATGCCGAGGGCGGCGGGTACACGGTAGATGCGGCGGCTGTCCAGGCAACGGTGGACCGCTACAACGAGCTGTGCGCCAAGGGATCCGATGACGACTTTGGCAAGAAAGGGCGGCTCGCTCAGAGCCGCCCTTTCTTGCCTGGTTTGGGAGAGAAGAGTCCATGGCGGCGCTGCCTCAACCCTCCTTCTCTTGCAAGAGCGCGATGAGCTCTCCTCGACTATGGACGTTGAATTTCTGGTAGATACGACGGGTGTGGGACTTCAGCGTACCGCTGGCAATATAAAGCTCGCCTTCTATCTCAGAGGGACTCTTCCCCTCGGCAATAAGCTGGAACACCTCTTTCTCGCGCGGGCTAAGCCGATGCTGTCCAGCAAGCTCCTCGCATCGCCGAACGAATGCCGCTTGGGCATCCCCTTCCGGGTCACGACTGCCAACCCCGAAAAACGAAGCTCCCCATCGAGAGTACTCCCGTTCCGAGAGGAGCACCATGCTCGCCACCACTACTAACACCGTAAGAAAAATCGAGACGACGGCGCCATCCTGCAAAGGAGGGACGGCGGCTTGCACGGCAGGCTGCACGGCAAGATGCCCTCCCACACCTGAGAACATCACCAATTCCTCGATACTGCACAGAAGTGCCGCCGACACACCGTACCGATGGGAAATATCGCATAGCAGCATGGTCAGCAGCAGAAACATCAACGCATATCCCGTGGACACAAGCATGTTGGCCACAGCGTTGCTTGCCGAGAACGAGAGCACAGCTGCAAGGAGGCCGCACACCATCAGCACGAACGGGGTTCGATAGATGCGAGTAAAATCGAAACGATGAGAAAAGAAGAACGCCAGGCAAAACAATACCGCCGAGGCGACAAGGACTCCGAGAACGGGCGCGTCGGCGCCAAACGACGTGCCGCCTTGGGTAACGCCCATGGCAAACTCGTACACCCCCAGCACGATCACTAGTTTCCAGGGAAAACGGACAGCACCCCAGTCGCTTTTCGGAAGATCGGCCGGCGCAATCTTGGCGAAGGCAGCCTTGAGGCAGAAAAGAGACAGAACCGGCAGCAGAAGCAGGATGACCGCCATACGCTCTGGACCCGCATCGAGGGCCATCCAGCCCAGCAACGAGCCCAGGAAAAACGATCCCGAGACATAGAGCACGATTTGAAGCGAGTTGAGACAGCTTTGCAGCTCTGCCCACTGCAAGATGGAAAGCGCCGCGCCCGCACCGGCGAGCAGGGCGACGAGGACCAAGGCCGTCTGCGCTCCATCCGGCATCCCGAGCAACAACTCGTAAAAGACCACAGAGGCAACCATCATCAATGGAGCACCGATCACCAGCACCGGCCGTCGGTAAAGAGGCGCAAGGCGCCGAGCGGCGAGAACAACCAGGAGAAACACGGGCAGCATGCCGAGGCTCACGATATCTTGACCGAGCCAGGGCGTGTCGGGAAAGAGGGCGGCAAACCGCGAAAACGCCAGATCGTCCCACGCCCGCACGAAGGCAAACCCGAAAAAGCTCGGCACAAGCTTGATCATGTCCGCCAGGCGGCGGCCGGACAGAGCAGCTGCCGACCCCTGTCTATGTTCCTTCCGCTCTCCCATCGCATCCATTGTACCCGCCCCGTTCGCCTTGGTACAAGATCGTTTTCAGTGTGATCAAAATCCATCCCTGAACTGGGAAGGTTACAAGCCGGGTTACAAAGATCATGCAACGGTTCATCCCCGAAAACCATTGCACGCCCCTTCGCGGGGCTCTATCTTGACCCCGGAAATTCGGTTCGCACCGTTCGATGGCCCGCACCGAATGGGGAAGGATGCGACAGTGTCGCCCGACAAAGGAGGAACCATGGACAATCTCGGCATCACTCGGCGCAGTTTCGTAAAGGCCACTGCCATCGCCGGCGTATCCGCGGCCGTATTCGGCCTCGCAGGTTGCGCGCCGACAACTGCAGGAACCCTGGCCGCTACGGGAGGCTTCAAGCCCGGCACCTACACGGCCGCAAGTCAGGGGAAATTCGGGCCCGTCAACATCGAGGCGACATTCTCGGAGTCCGCGTTGGAATCGATCGTGATCGGCGAGCACGAGGAGACGAAGTTCATTTCCGACCGCGCCCTGACGGAGATTCCCGCCGCCATCGTCGAGCACCAGTCGCTCGCCATTGACACGATCACCGGAGCCACGCTCTCCAGCATGGCGGTGCTCAACGCTGCGGCGGAATGCGTCAAGCAGGCAGGTGCATCCGATTTGCCCGGCACCTATGAACCCGCCGCCCCTTCTTCCGCCGTTGAAGAGTTGAGCGGCGACGTGGTCATCGTAGGCGCAGGCGCCTCCGGCATGGTCGCGGCCGTCAACGCTGCCCGTCTGGGAGCCCAAAAAGTCATCGTACTCGAGAAGAGCTGCACCATCGGAGGCAACGCCTTGGTATCGGGCGGCTACTTGGAGTACGTCAACGCCCCAGAATCCATTCGAGAGACGATGACGGAAAGCTACCGCCGCGAACTGGCCGACCAACTGGCTCAGGCCAAAGAGGCCATGCCCGAGGAGAGCTATCGGCAGCTCATGGCCGACTACGAGGCATGGGAAGCCTCGGGCAGCGACGCTGTGTTCGATTCCCGCGAGCTGCATGCCCTGCAGTACGTCCTGCAGGGAGAGGGCACCTGGGAAGAGATGATCGCCTTGGCCAATAACGTAGATGCCCTCGATCAATGGTTGGTCTCATCGGGTTTCCAGTTCAAGGAACTCTGCGGCATCGTCGGCTACTCCTGGCCTCGGTGGGCCTCGCCCCAAGAGGGCACCTGCGGCCAGGGATACTTCATGTTCTATCAGGACTACATCGCCGAGAACGACTATCCTATCGAGATATATCTCAACACCCCCGCTCATGAGCTCATCATGGAGGACGATGCCGTTGTCGGCGTGGAAGCCATAGGTGCCGATGGGACAACGTACCAGGTACGTGGCGAAAAGGGTGTGGTGCTGGCCACGGGCGGCTTCTCGGGAAATCCCGATATGTTGCGCGAGTACAATACGCTGTGGCCCTTCACCGAGAGCAGCGCCATTCCCACCACCAACGCGTTCGGCCACACTGGCGACGGCATCACCATGGGGCTTGCTGCCGGCGGAACGGTGGCAGCCATGGACGTGCAAATGCCCTTCCCCTTCGCCGACTGCCAGAACTCCACCGACGAGACGACGGTGGGCGACGATATCGACTGCGTCATCGTGAACAAGAACGGCGAGCGCTTCATGAACGAGGTGCTTGATCGCTTCACCATGACCGAGCATATCATGGAGCAGCCCGATGAGGTCATGTTCATGATTTCCGATGCCGACACGTGTCGCGTCAACGGGGAAGTGAACCGTTACGGCCACAACCTCCAACGCCTCATCGACCAGGGGCAGCTTTATCGAGCTGACACCATCGAGGAGCTCGGCGAGATGATCGGCTGCGGCGGGACGGCGCTCGCTGCCACTATCGAGCGCTACAACGAAATCGCGCGGACTGGGGAAGACCCCGACTTCGGGCGCACAACGTTCTCGGAGGAGAGCCCCATCGAGAATCCGCCCTTCTACGCAAGTCCCCGTACGTGGGCTATGCACATAACGGTCGGCGGCCTTGTAGCCGACATCAACGACGGCTACAAGGTTCTCGATGAGAGCGGTGCTCCCATTCCCGGACTTCGCGCCATCGGCGAGACCATCCTTACCAGCTGCGGCATCGGAGTTCAAGGCGAAGGCTTCGCGGTCGCCCAGGCCCTTTTCGGCGAGAACGCCGCCGATTAGAAGGCTCCCGCAACCTCACCCTCCCTGTTGGGGCGGCTCGTTCAGAGCCGCCCTTTCTCGTTTTCCCTACCGCGGTTCCTCGTCGTTGAGCAGGCGGTGGCGCGACACCATGATGCGGAATACGGTGTAGCCTCCCAGCACGAAGGCGCCCAGGTAGCCGAGCACGCCGAGCAGGGGCACATCCAAAAACCGCGGCTGCATGGCGGTGGTGCACACAATGGAGGACCCGATGAACAGTCCCGCCGACAGCAGCGCCAGGGACAGGCGCCCCACCGAGGCGTAGGCCGTTGCCAGAATACGGGAGGACACATCGACGGAGCCGTTCACCTTGATCTGGCCGCGATCCACCATTTCCAACGTGTTCGACAGCTGGGTGGGCAGCTTTGCCAGAGCCTCCACCGAGGCGGCGCTCGACACCACCAGATCGAGCACCCGCGTGCCGAGCAGCTTCGGATCGCCCTGCTGGGCAATGACGTGCTTGGACACGATCTCAATAACCGAGGTGGACGGCGAAATCTGCGCGATAACCCCCTCGAGGGTCACAAAGCCGCGGGCAAGCATGGTTACCGACGAGGTCATCACCATATTCTGGTCGCGCAGCACTTCGATGACCTCGGTGAGCACCGTGCCCACGTTGATCTCCTTCAGCTCGGCGGTGCTGTACTTGGCCAGAAGACGCGACAGCGACGCGAGCAGAGCCCCGTGATCCACTGGCCCCGTCACCCTCACGAGCCCCATGACCGCTTCCTTCAGCAGATAGGCGTTGCCGGTGGCCACGGCCGTAAACGCCTTGCCCACGAGCATACGCTCCGAAACGGTGAGCGTGCCCACCATGCCCAGGTCGATCCACACCACCTCACCATCGCGCACGAGAATGTTGCCCGGGTGCGGGTCGGCGTGGAAGAACCCGTTGTCGAGCACCTGGGTCACGTAGCTCTGGCACACCCGTCCGGCCAGGGCGTCCACATCGATGCCCTGGCTGCGCAGGGCCGCCGTGTCGGAGATTTCCACGCCCTGCACGAATTCCATGACGAGCACCGATTCGGTGGAATAGGCCGGATAGGCCACCGGCGAGGTCACCCCCTCCTCATTGGCCAGCTCACCGTGGAAGCGCACGAGGTTGCCCAGCTCTCGGGTGAAATCCACCTCGTTGGCCGTGGTGCGCTCAATCTCTTCCACGAAGCCTTCCAGCGACAGCAGCATGTCGCGGTGGGTGTTGGAGGCGAACTCCCCCAAGGCCAGCAGGTGCTTCATGAGCATGATGTCCTCGGCCATGGACTCGGCCACGCCGGGTCGGCGCACCTTCACGGCCACCGTAGTGCCGTCGAGGAGGGCGGCCCTGTGCACCTGGGCGATGGAGGCGGCCCCTAAGGGCTTCGGGTCAATGGAGGCGAACACTTCGTGCCACGACTTCCCATAGGCGCGGTCAATCTGCTCGATCACCTGGTCGAAGGCCATGGGGTTCGCGTCGTCGCGCAGCCTCTCGAAGGCATCGCAGTAGGCCTTGGGCAAAAGATCGGAGCGGTTCGACGCCAGCTGGCCGATCTTCACATAGGTGGGCCCGAGGGCCTGGAGCACCTCGACGGCCCGCTCGGGAGTAAGCCCGCGCAGCACGTGGTACTCGCGCATGATGTGGATAATCTCGTCCATGCGCTTGTGGGAGGTCTTGTCCTTCAGGGAAATCTCGGCAACCTTTAGAAATTCCTCGAACGTGGCCATAGGCCCTCCTTTCCGCCCGCTCATACTATCGTGCGGAAAGTGGACCTTGCTGGTGAACTATTGACTTGGTGCCGAGTCGTTGCCGCGAAGGGGAAAACCTAGGTAACAGTTTTTGTCAAGACTTTCCCTCGGCACAACTTCGCGTATACTTAACTCAAGTCCTGTTCCCGCCATACACTGCGATGGACCGACGTATTGAACTGAGGGAGCTTTAGAAGCTGGTGGAATGGAGATTCGTGTCCGTTGATACGAAAGCCAGGATCCCAGATGCGAGCACCCACCTTGTGAGGTGGGTTCATCCTCTGGCGGGGGCGGGGCATTTTATCTTTCCGTCTCTGAGCCTGCCGGCTTTACTTCCTACAGAGCGTCTGTCGCCTCTTCCGCCAGATGATTGTGCACGTAGGGCGCAATGGCGCGAATGGCCGCGTCCTTCGCCGGCCCCACCTTGCTCGCATCGGCTATAGTGAAACTGAGACTCCCCTGGAACCCGTAATCAGTAATGGCGCTGAAGCTGACCTGCGGCTTCTTCTTGATCTTGCTCACCCGCGCCACGGCCTTCTCGGCCGCATCCTCGATATGGTGGGCTGCCGCCGTGAGTCGTTCGCTGTTGGTGGTGACCACCAAATTGATGGAGACATCGGTAATGGGGGACAGCTTCGCCACCGCTGTTGAGGTCATGAGCGAGTTGGGAATGTTAATGCGGTTGCCGGAGCTGTCGACGATAGAGGTGTAGCGCCAGGTGACATCTTGCACCACGCCGCTCACCCCCGAAGGTCCCATGCGAATGTTGTCGCCCGGCTCCACGGAGCGCGACAGGCTGACCTGCAAACCGCCGAGCAGATTCGAGAGCGTGTCCTGAAAACCCAGGGAGATGGCAATACCGACGACCCCCAAGCCGGTGATCATGGCGTTCACGTTCACGTTGAAGCAAATGGAGAGCACGCATCCCACGCCGATGACCCACACAATGACGCGCACCAAATTGATGAAGATGGAACTGGAGGGCAGCAGCGTCGTGCGGTTCAGCAGGCGGCGCATAAACGATACCGTGATGCGGGACACCACAAACGTGATAGCGAGAATGATCGCGGCACCGAGCGCAGCGGTGAACCAGTCCTCATGGATGAACGAATCGAATATGCCGAACAACTGCTCCATGGCTCCTTATTATAGGAGCGACCTCCCACCTGCAGGAAGGAGGTCGCCGGCCTTCATCGTATTGTTGCAGAAACAGCGCGCCGTTGCCGTGGAGGCTGCTGTTTTGCCGAGCGCGCGGCTAGTTAGCGGGGGCTTGGGCGTCGTCGGGGTCGTCGGGTGTATCGGCACCCGGGTCGGTGTCGTCGGGGCCCGTCGTGCCGGGATCTGTGGTGCCCGGATCGGGCGTGGTGGGCTGGGTCGGCTCCGGTGTGGGCTCGGGGCCCTTGCTCACGATAATGGTCACCGTAGTGTTCGGCTCTGCCGATCCGGTGACGCTCTGATCTATGACCTGGCCCTTCGGCGTGCTGTCGCTATACACAGAGTCTGTGCTCACCTTGAAGCCTGCAGCCTTCAATTGGCTTTTCGCATCGCTTTCAGACAGGCCGACCACATCGGGCACTTCATTCTCCTCGGGGCCGTCGCTCACGGTGATTTTCACCGTGGAACCAGGCTTCACCTTGTCGTTCAGCGGATCCTGCTTGAACACGGTGCCCTTGTCCTTGTCGCTGTAGTCGTGGCGCACATCCACACCGAAGCCCTCGGCCTGCAGCTTGCTCTTGGCCTCTTCTTCGGTCGAGCCGATCACGTTGGGCGCCTGAACCAGCTCGGTGCCGCGCGACACCACGTACTCAATCTCCGTACCCTTCGCCACCGAGGAGCCCGCCGAGGGGCTCTGATCCATAATGTGGCCGTCTTCCACGGAATCGGAGTAGCCGCTCTCCCGCTCCACGGCCTTCAAGCCCACCTCCTCGGCAGCCGCCTTGGCCTGATCGGGCGTCATCTTATAGAAGTCGGGCACCGAGACGGTCTCATCCCCCTGGGACAGCACGAGGTTCACCTTGGACCCCTTGGCCGCCTTGCCCGTCGGGTCCTGGCTGATAACCAGCCCCGGCTCCACGTTCTCATCGAAGGTGCTGCTCACCACGCCGAGCTCGAAGCCGGCACGTTCCAGCTCGCTCTTGGCCTCAGGCTGGGTCTTGCCCGTCACGTTGGGCACGTCCACCATCTCGCCGGTTGCGCCGCCGCCCGCCAGAGCAAAGGCAATGCCCGCGATAAGCGCGACGGCGAGCACGGCTGCAATGGCAATGATCAGCGGCTTTTTGCTCTTCGGGGCTGTATGGGAGTCACGATAGCTCGTGGCCTGGAAGCTGCCCGTGGCGCTGGGACTCGTCGCGCCCCCGTGCATGACGGGCATGGCCTGGGTGCCATCCACCGGCGCCACGCCGCCCATAACAGCCGTGGCCGCAGCGGTGTTCACGCCCACAGGAGCGCCTATCATCTGGGTGCGGGCGCTCGTGAAACCGGCGCCCCCCGGCAGCGTCACGGGACGACCCGCCAGATAGTCGTTCAGGGCCATGCGCATATCGTTGGCCGTAGCAAAGCGGGCCTGGGGGTTCTTCGCCAGGGCCACCATGATGATGTCCTCGAGATCGGGGTCGATATCGGGGTTGATGGCCGACGGCGGGGTGGGCTCGTCCTTCACCTGCTGCATGGCCACCGACACGGCATCGGGGCCGTCAAAGGGCAGCTTGCCCGTAGCCGCTTCGTACAGCACGATACCCAGCGAGTAGATGTCGCTGGCCGCAGTGAGGTCTTTGCCCTGGGCCTGTTCCGGCGAAATATAGTGCGCGGTGCCCAACACCGCCGAGGTCTTGTCGTTCACGGAGTTCTTGGCCCGGGCAATGCCGAAGTCCATCACCTTCACGTTGCCGTCGGGCTGCACCATGATGTTCTGGGGCTTGATGTCGCGATGGATGATGTCCTGGTTGTGGGCCACAGTCAGCGCCTGGCACACCTGGCTGCCGATCTCAGCGGCTTTGCGCTGGTTGATGGCACCGCGCTGCTGGATAGCAGTCTTCAAGTCGGATCCGCGCACGAACTCCATGACGATGAAGTAGGTGTCGTCATCATGGCCCCAATCGTACACGTTCACGATATAAGGGCTCTGCAAGTTCGCCGCCGAAGCCGCTTCCTGGCGGAAACGCTGGGTAAACGAGGGATCGGCCGCAAACTGCGGCAGCATCACCTTCACAGCCACCACACGGCCAAGCGTGCTGTCTTGGGCTCGGTACACCTCGGCCATACCGCCGATGCCGATACGGTCTTTTATCTCGTAACGGCCGTTGAAGACCTTGCCTGTCATGGTTCCCTGTCCGGTCACTTTCGTTGCTCCTTAACGTTCCATCTGCTGCGTTTGCGTTGCTGTGTGTCTATGGACTCGCGTAAGTTCCTTCATTCTACTATAGCGCCCCCGTCACTTCGAGAGCTGTCTTCATAACGTCATGGGCCGCGCTGGCGCCCGCGCCCGACTCGCCGCGCTCGATGGCCACTGCCACCACGACCTTCGGGTCATCGGCCGGGGCCAGGCCCACAAACCAGCTGTCGTCGTCGCCGTCTCCACGCTCGTGGGTGCCCGTCTTGCCAGCCACGGACACGCCATCAATAGCCGCCCGCGAACCGGTACCCTCGGTCACCACGCCCTTCATCACTTCGATTTCCTCTTCGGCCGTCTTCTTGTCGATGGCCTGCTTCAGCTTCATCGGAATAGGCGTGAAGCCCCGTTCGCCGTTGGCGTTGTAAATGCCGTCCACCAGGTAGGGCTTCATGAGGGCCCCCTCGTTGGCGATAGCCGATCCTACCATGCACATCTGCATGACAGTGGCCTGGGGACCAGCTGGGCTCTCATGCTCGCCCACCGGCTCGCCGCAGGCGGCCCACGCCGTCTCCCATTCGGTCATTTCATCGGGATTAGGCATGAGCGACATGGCCAGGGGCAAATCGAAGTCAATCTGCTCGTTGAAGCCGAAACTGCACGCCATGTTCACGAGCAGGTCGGATCCCAACTGCACGCCCACCTGGCCGAACACGGTGTTCGAGGAATACCACATGGCCTGGGCCAGAGTGATCTTGCCGTAGGAGCGCTTCTTCACGTTGGTGACCGGCGCGTTGCCGATGTCCATCTCGCCGGGCGAGTCGTAGATGGAGTCGGCCTTGGCGATACCGTCTTGCAGGGCGGCTGCCAAGGTGACCGTCTTGAACGTGGAGCCCGGAGCGTACAGGGCCTGGGTGGCGCGATTGTACAGCTCCGACGAATCAGTGCTGTTGTCGGCCGCCGCGGTCAGCAACGCCTCGTAGTCGGCGGCGTCGTAGGTAGGCGAGGAAGCCAGGGCGTACACGGCGCCGGTTTCCGGGTTCATGGCCACAATGGCACCCACTTTGCCGGCCAGAGCCTCCTGAGCCGCCCGCTGAATCTTGGAGTCGATGGTCAGGGTAACGTCGTTGCCCTTCGTCTGAATACCCGCCAGAGAGTTCACCACATCGGTGAAACTCGCGAAGTTCTGCTCGCCGCGCAGCGTGTCGTTGTAGGCCGCCTCGATGCCGGCAGTACCGAACTTCTGGGACGAGTAGCCCACCACATGGGCCGCCAAATCGCCCGCAGGATACTCGCGACGGTAGCCGCCGTCATCCTGAAGCACCGATTGGGCCAGCACCACCCCGTCAACGGTGGAAATAGTGCCGCGTTCCATCTTCGCCTGGCGAGCGATGGTGTGGTTGTTGCTGGGCATAGCTTGGTACTCCGGCGCCTTGAACACCATCAGGTAAGTGAGGTTGGCGACGAGCACGGCGAACAGCGCCGAGAAGATGATCATCGTACCGGTAAGACGTTTGCCGAGCGCCACACGCCCGAGTACGGCATCTCCGCCGTGGGCGCCGATGGCCCCGGTCTGGCGCATTTCCTCGCCCACGCCCGTGCCCTCGTCGCCGCAGCGCAGAAGGCAAGCCAAAATGATGAAACTGGCGATGAGCGACGAGCCGCCCTGGCTGACGAAGGGCAGCGTGATGCCCGTCAGGGGGATAAGGCGGGTGACACCGCCGACAATGATGAAGGCCTGGAGCACGATGATGGAGGTAAGGCCCACGGCCGTGAAGGAGCTGACATCGGACTTGGCTCGGGCCGCCGTCACGATGCCGCGAATGGCGAAGCACAGGTACAGCAGCAGCATGCCCGCTGCGCCCATAAGGCCCGCTTCCTCGGCAATGACAGGAAAGATGAAGTCGCTCTCGGCTACGGGAATACCGCCGGCGGACACCGGGCCGCCACCCATGCCGCGACCGATGCCGGTGCCGAACAGGTCGCCATCGGCGATGGAGAACAGCGACTGCACCAACTGGAAGCCGCCCTCCTGGGCGTAGGCGAAGGGGTCGAGCCAAATTTCCACGCGGGTGCGCACATGGCCCATGATGCCATAAAGCGCCACGGCCGCAATTGCGGCAAGGCCGATGGACACCACCAGATACATCTTCTTGCCCGTGGCCACGTACAACATGATGACGAACACGCTGAACAGCACAAGAGCCAAGCCCAGGTCCTTCTCCAGCACAACCACCACGAAGGCGAGCGCCCACATGATAATGAGGGGCAGCAGCGTCGGCAGGCTGGGCAGGTGCACCGGACCCACCTTCTGGGTGAACACCGACAGCATCTCGCGGTTGGCCGCCAGATAGGCCGCAATGAAGAACACGATGAGGATTTTGGCAATCTCACCGGGCTGGAAGGTGAAGCTGCCAAAGCGCAGCCACAGGCGAGCGCCGCTAATTTCGGTGCCGATGACGGGAATCATGGGCGAGAGCAGCAGTAAAATGCCGACGATCACCAGGGTGTATTTGAACCCGGCCAGCTTGTCGAGATTGCGCACAAGCGCCAGAGTGACCACGAGCAGGGCCACGCCAATAAACAGCCAGACAACCTGACCAACAGCGTGATCAGGAGAAATGCGCGTGACGAAGGCGATGCCGATGCCCGAGAGCGCGAATGTGATGGGCAAAAGCGCCGGATCGGCCGCAGGCGCGAGCCAACGCACGGCCAGATGGGCCACGATGAAGGCCGCGAAAATGCCGAGGGGAACCCCCAGCGTGTTCACGGAAAGCTCCTGACCGCCCGTGACCACCATCATCGCGAACAGCACGATGACGATGGGCGAGGCAATGACGAGAAGCAGCAGCTCTATGTTGCGGCGCGTCACGAGCGCATCACCTCGCAGGTTGCGCCGGGTCGGCCGCGGGCGTCGCCGCAGGCTGCGCACTCTCGTCGGCGGGCGCGGCGTCGCCGGAGGTCGGAGCGCCGCTATCAGGCTGAGCTCCCCCGGGTACCGCCCCGTCAGAGGACGGCGGCGCATCGGCGCTGCCGCTCTGCTGCCCAGCCGCAGCGGCCTGGGCAGCAGCAGCTTCGTCGGCGGTGCGACGTTCGGCGATTTCGGTCTCGTATTCCTTCACCAGCGACTCGGCGGCGTCCAGATTGTCCACTTTGATGCCCTCTTCACGCAGGCGATTGGCCGTTCCCGGCTGCAGATCGTCGGTGGAAACCTCGGTGGCGCGCACGAGCTTGTGGGCCGAAAAGCCAAACAACTCTCCGGGAACTCCCTGATAAATAGCTACTTTTCCATTCTGATCGACCAGATAGGCGGAATTGGTCGCCAGGTAGTTGAATCCGTACACGCACCCGGCCAGTACCGCCACCAGCAGCACGCCGAGCATGATAGCCGTCGCGCGGGCGCGGCGGGTCATCTTACGCTGACGCTGCTCGGCCAGGCCGGTCACATCCACCACGATGACAGTCACATTGTCGTAACCGCCCAAACCGTTGGCCTCGTTCACGAGCTGCGCGGCGCAGCGCTGCGGGTCGCTCGCGTTCTTGAGAATTTTCTCGATCTCGGGGTCTTCCAGCATGGTGGACAAGCCGTCGGAACACAAAAGCAGACGGTCGCCTGCCTCCACGTTGATCTCGAACAGGTCGGGCTGGGTGCGCGGGTCGCTGCCCAGCGCGCGAGTGATGACCGAGCGCTGGGGGTGCACCCGGGCCTCGGCCTCGGTAATCTGCCCCGCCTCGATAAGATCGGCCACGAGGGAATGGTCGCGGGTGAGCTGCTGGAGCTTCCCTTGGTGCAGCAGATAGGCACGCGAGTCGCCCACCTGGGCGATGACCAGGCGCTCCTTCTCCAGGATGGCCGCCGTGCATGTGCAGCCCATGCCCGCACGGCCCACACCCTCCCGTGCCGCCTTGATAACAGCCAGGTTCGCCTCTTCCACCGCCTGGCCGAGCGCGGCCGCATCGGCGTGGTCGGGCGAGCGCTGCGAGATAACATCTACGGCGATCTCAGAGGCCACCTCGCCGGCGGCGTGGCCGCCCATGCCGTCGCACACCACATACAGCGGGGGCGCCACCGCCAGAGAGTCTTCATTGTGGTCGCGCACGCAGCCCACATCGGTACGGCTGCCGAAGGTGGAATTGGCCTTCTTTCGGCCCTTTGAGCGCGCCATTACTGGTTCCTCACACGAATATCGACATCACCGATGGTAACGAGATCCTTGTCGCGCAGGGCCACGGGGTCGTGAACGGGCCGCCCGTTCACCGCTGTGCCGTTTTTCGAACCCAGGTCTTCCACGAAGAGGTTCTGGCCCATGAGCTGGAAGCGCGCGTGGCGCCCCGACACGTAGCCGGCGCCGATGACGATATCGGCCCCCGGCGAGCGGCCCACAATGACGGGGCCGTGCACCGCGATGGACACGCCGCGCAGCTCCTTGGGGCCGCGCTCCACCGATACGGTCCAGGTGCGCTCCTTCTTACGGGAGCCTTTCACCATGCCAATGCCCGTGCGCATGATGGCGAACAGGAACAGATAGAGCAGCGCCACGAACAGCAGGCGCGCGATAAGCAGTACGAGATCAATCACCGAAGATCCTCCTTAGCTCGAATGGCCGCGGACGCACGGCTAGATGAGCTGGAATTCGAGGTTGGTGGTGCCCACGATAATGCGGTCGGCATCGGAAAGGGCCGCGGACTTGATCTGACGGCCGTTCACGAAGGTGCCGTTGGTGGAGCCCAGGTCGGTGAGAATCCACGCGCCTGATTCGTCCTGCCGGATTTCCGCATGCACGCGCGACACGTTGATATCGGGAATGACGATGTCGTTCTTCGATTCGCGCCCGATGGTCTCCGCGTCGCCGGGAAGGGTGAAGGCGCGGTCGTTGGTGATGTCGTAGATGTAGGCCTGGCGCGGCTCTTCGTCGGCCACGTAGTCGTCGTAATCGTAGCCAACCTCGGCAGGGGCGCTGAAGTCCATGGTTTGGGGCGCCGGAGCCGGAGCAGGCGCGGGAGCCTGGTAACCGTAGCCGACAGGAGCCGCAGGACGCGCCGGGCCGCCCTGATTCAGAATGCCATAGCGGGCGTATTCCTCCTGGCGCAGCTGCTCGACCAAGGGAGAGGCCACCATCTCGGCAATAACGTCGAACTTGCCGTGGCGCAGATCGTCATCCACGATGAAGCGCACAAGCGGCTGGCCGTCCATGACGAGGCCCGACTCAGCGGCCTTCGCGGACAGGTACGTCTCAGTCTCGCCGGCAAGCGTGGGGTAATAGCCCAGAAGGCGCCGATCGTCGTCGGCGTTCACGAGCACGGTGTACAGGGTGGGAGCATACTGCTTACCTGCGCCGACCATCTTCTCGCGGCGCATCTGCTTCTCAGCCTTCTTGGCAATCTGCACGGGAGACAGCGGGGCCGCGCCCATGCGGTCGGCGGCACCTTCCACGGTGTCTTCCATTTTGCCTTCGAACCTTGAGAGGAGTCCCATGTGCTTCTCCTTGTATCTACCATGTTTAAGCTGCGACTAATTTGCACATCCGCATATTCTGCCACAAACCCTTCGTCGCTTGGTCAACAAGCGCCCAACCTTACGCAATCGTCACAGGGAACGGGGCGGACAGCCGATGCAGGCAGTCTCCGCAGCAGGGCGGCGCCGTGCGGCAAGGTAGACAAGGCGGAGGCGACGGTTTCGTGCCGTCTTTGTGTTGCGGAACACGAGGTGCCCGCGCAGCCTATAATGATGGCCCGTAACCGATACAAGCGCCTCGGACTGCGAGGCCCGCACGATGAACGAGGACCCCATGAGCGACGCGAGCGACCTGACCATATCCCTGTACGGCACCGTGCCCGACTCCATTGTGGACGGGCCGGGGCTGCGCTATGCCGTGTTCGTGCAGGGCTGCTCCCACGGCTGCCCGGGATGCCACAACCCCGAAAGCCAGCCAGCCGAAGGCGGCACCGTCACGACCATCAGCGACCTGCTGGCCGACATCGAGGCCAATGGTCTCGTGCACGACGTGACCCTCTCGGGCGGCGAGCCCTTCGAGCAACCGGAGGCCTGCGCTGCGCTGGCCCGCGCGCTGAAGGAGCGCGGCTACGGTATATGGTCGTTCACGGGATACCTGTACGAGGACCTGCTGCGCCGGGCGCAGGCAGCCCGCGCCGAGCGAGCCCGGCGCGAGGAAGCCGGCCTGGCCGGGGAAGCGCTCGCCGCGGGCATTGCCGCCGACCTGGCCGTAGGAGATTTGCTGGATGCCATCGACGTGCTGGTGGACGGCCCCTTTGTGGAATCCCGCAAGTCGCTGGAACTGAAGTGGTGCGGCTCTTCCAACCAGCGCCTCATCGACGTACCTGCCACCCGCCGCACGGGCAGTGTTACCCTCTGGCAGCCCACCGACTTCAACCTGGAGAAGCCCTCGAACTGGTAGAGAGCCTCGGCTATTGCCGCACTCTCAAAATAGTAGTTGTAATAGTGAAATAGAAATTTCACTATCGAAGCAACATGAGGACGCCCAGCAGGAAGAGAGGCTGCGGAAAGGCCCCGATCATCCCGCTATTCGGCCGTTGCGGGGAAAAAGAGGGTGAAGATAGCGCCCTCGCCTTCCTTGCCGCCGACCTCGATGGTGCCTCCGTGACGCTGGGCACCGTGCTTCACGATGGCCAGGCCCAAGCCCGTGCCGCCGGTTTCCTTCGATCGGCTCTTCTCCAGGCGGTAGAAACGCTCGAAGATCTTCTCGCGCTTGGCCTCGGGAATACCGGGGCCGTCGTCGGCCACCCGCACGGTAACGCCCTCCGAAGAGCCGTCCACCTCCACCCACACATGGCCACCCTCGTCGTTATAGCGAATGGCGTTCTCGATGAGATTGTGGAGCATCTGCTCCATGAGCCCCTCGTTGCCCATCATCGTGACCGGAGCGCCCTTCACCTGCACGCTTATCGCACGCTCGTCGGCGAGTTTCGTCAGGCGCCCGGCGGCGCGCTGGGCCACGCCGAGCACCTCTACGGATGCAATGACGGCTGCATCGGGCGGCAGCTCGTCGAGGCGCGAGAGCGTGAGCACGTCGTCGATGAGCGCGCGCATGGCCTGGGACTCCTGATGGATGAGCCCGGCGAACCGCGGCACGTCCTCAGGTGGCACGAGGCCGTTCTCCATAAGCTCGGCATAGCCGGAGATCACCTGGAGGGGCGTCTTCATCTCGTGGGACACGTTGGCCGAGAAGTCGCGCCGCAGGCTCTCGGCGCGGGCCAACTCCTCGTTCTGGGCCCGCAGGGTGCGCTGCTGAGAGTCGATACGGGCGAGCAGCGGGCGCATCTCGGCGTACACCGGCACCTTCCACGGGTCGGCGGGATCCACCTCGTCGAGCGGGCGCACAATGCTGACGGTCAGCGCACGGGACACAGCAAAGGCGAGCGCTACGCCCACGGTGAGCGTCGCCACCACGCACACGGTCAAATCGCCGCCGAAGAAGTCGGCCATAACGGCCGCGGAGTTGGGCACCTGCATCATCGTGGCGTAGAAAATGCCCGCAAACATAAGCGTGAGCAGCACAATGCCCCCGATGGTGAGGGTAAGGACGCTCCGCAAAATGCGGCCGGACAGGCTGGGAGCGGCACCTGCGGCATCGACGGCTTCCGGCCGCCCGGCGCCTTCGACCTCGCTCATAGTGCGATCTCCCGCATCCGATATCCCACGCCGCGAACGGTGCCGATAGCCTCCTCGGCACCGGGCGCTGCCGCGGCAAGCTTCTTGCGCAGCGTCTTCACGTGCATATCCACCGTTCGCGTCTCGCCGACGAAACTTACGCCCCACACCCGCTCGAGCAGCTGTTCGCGGGTGAGGACGCGGCCCTTATGCTCCAAAAGAATGCGCAGCAGGTCGAACTCCTTGCGGGTCAGGGGCAGCTCCACCCCGGCTGCCGTGGCCGTGCGCGCCTCGGGCGACAGGGAGATGGCCCCGCAGGACAGCCAGCCAAGTTCCTCAGCCGGAGAGCCCGACGCTCCCTGGGCGGGCCGGGCGGCGCGGCGCAGAAGCGCGTTCACCCGCGAGACGAGCTCCATCATGCCGAAGGGCTTCGCCAGGTAATCGTCGGCCCCGGCGTCGAGCCCGCACACCTTGTCGAACTCGGTGCCCTTGGCGGTGAGCATCATAACGGGGATGTTCTCGGTGGCTGCGTTCGCGCGCAGCTGCTGCACGAGGCTCAGGCCGCTTTCTCCGGGCAGCATGATGTCCAGCAACGCCGCGGCGGGAGCCTTCTCGCGGCAAGCCTCGATGAAGCCCGATCCATCGGGGAAGGCCCGCACCTCGAAGCCGGCGTGGCGCAGGGCATAGCTCGTCAGATCGCGAATGTGCTCATCGTCTTCTACGTAATATATGAGTGCCGGCGCAGCCATGGGAGTCCTTTCTCGTCTGCGTGCCGCATTGTATCTCATGCCGCCAGCGCGGAAGAGGCGAGGCCCCAAGTCGTCAATAAGCTGACGGGGCCTCGCCTCCAGGAAGCAGATTCTAAGCGCAGGGTGGCAGATTCCGAGGCCATTGGCCGCTGCAGAGCCTATGCTGCGGCGGTGTCGGGAGCGAAGGGGGTCTCGGCCACGGGGTTGCGCGGGCGGCGGGGGCGGCGCGGATGGTCGGGCAGCACCGCCATGACGATGCGCACCATGAGCGACACCAGGGGCAGCCACAGCAGGGTCATGGTCACGTTGAACAGGGTGTGCGCGTTGGCAATCTGACGGGCGATGACCTCGATCTCGGGACCCGGAGTGAGGGCTGCCACCACCGAAGCTGCCGGGCCGATGAGCCACACGAACAGCAGGCAACCGGACAGGTTGAAGATGCAGTGGGACAGGGCCACGCGCTTGGCATCGCGGCTCTGGCCGACAGCGGCTAGGAGAGCCGTGATGGTAGTGCCCAGGTTGTCGCCGAGCAAAATGGGAAGGGCCCCCTCCAAGCCGATGACGCTGGCGCCGTCGGGGCCGGGCTGGGCGGCGAAGTTCTGCAGCACGGCGATGGTGGCGCTGGAGCTCTGCACGACCAGGGTCATGATGGTGCCCACCGCCACCCCCAGAATCGGCACGCCGGTGACCTGGGCGATCATGTCAGTGAACACGGGGTTCTCAGCCAGAGGCTTCATAACGGCCCCCATGGTGTCGATGCCGAGGAACAAAAGGCCGAAGCCGAAGATGGCCGTACCGGTGAGCTTCACCTTCGACTGCTTCGCCAGGGACATGACGATGAAGCCCACGAGCACGATGCCGAGCACGTAGTCGGACAGCTTGAAGGCGATGATCTGGGCCGTAATGGTGGTGCCGATGTTGGCGCCCATGATGATGGGGATGGCCTGGCGCAGGTTCATGAGACCAGCCGCCACGAAGCCGATGGTCATGACCGTGGTGGCCGACGAACTTTGCAACACCGCCGTGGCCACAGCGCCAGCGAGCACCGCCACCAGCGGATTCTTCGTCACCGCAGCCAGAATGGAGCGCATACGCTCGCCCGCGGCCTCTTGCAGGCTGCTGCTCATGAGGTTCATGCCATACAGGAACAAGGCCAAGCCGCCGAACAAGCCCAACCCGATCTGCAACAACTCTTCCACCCACGTCTCCTTCACACGGCCCGCCCCCATCGGATGCGAGCGATTGCGACGGCGCGCTCCATCGCGCCAGTTTTCCAGTGCAACGCAGTATGGAACCCCCATGAGCGCCCTGGGTAAGCCGTAGGTAAAGGGAAGGTAAAGTTTTTCTGCGCAAGCGTCGCCACGCTGCGCCCCAAAGCAAAAAGGCGGCTCCGAAGAGCCGCCCAGGGGGAGGGCTTATGCGCCAAATACCTGCCTCGATGCCATCTGTCTTAGTTGATTTCGGCGACGTTTCTAGCCCAACACGCCGGCCACGACAGCATCACCGTATCCCAGGATTTGCAAACATGGCTGACCGCACACCTCACCCACGGCAAAAAGACCGGGAATGGGCCGGCCGCCGTCGTCGAGCACCTTGAACCCCTCGTCGACCGTGAGGCCATCCACCGTGATGAGAACCGCCCACGTACCCGGTGAGGCATAGAAGGGCCCATCGACGATGGGCGCGGTTTCCTCGAAGTAGGTTCGCCCAAACTCGTCAGGCTTCCCAGCGACGCAGGCAGCGTTGTATTCCTCGACGGTCTTTTTCAGAGCATCTGCAGGAACACCGATCTGCGCCGCAAGCTCGTCGAGCGTATCTGCCCGATAGGCAAGACCGTTTTCGAAGAGCGCCTCAGCAGGCTCGCCATCGAAGTTCCTGCCATTCGGCATAATGTTGGAGTTCTGATCGCAGGCAATGATGTAGCACAACTGATCGGTCTGCTCCATGACGGCAAGAGCCAAGTCGGTTCTCTTTGCCGTCTCGTTCATGAAGCGCTTGCCCTCTTTGTTGACCACCAGAGGGTTGCCCGTGTCGCCGATAATATGGCCCACGATGTGATAGTCGGGATGCGCGTAGGGGTTGAGCATGACCTCGCCGCAGCTCGAAACCGACGCTCCCACTTGCTCGGCCATATCAAGGCCATCTCCAGTGTGCCCAGCGGGGGCCACCGAGTGAACGCTCTCCTCGGCATCGAAACCGTATTGAGGCTGAAGCCGCGCCAGCCACTTCGGGCTATCGGTATAGCCGCCTGTCGCCAAGATAACGCCCTTGCTGGCGCGCACCTCGTAGGCAGTTCCGTCGTCGCACAGTCCCTTCACGCCGACTATCTTTCCGCTTTCCACAACGAGCTCCTGGGCCGAGGTGCTGAAGAGAATCTCCAGCTCAGGGAAGGCCGACTTTTCAATGTAATCTTCCAGGGCGTCGACATAGCCTTCGCCTGCGGGCTTTCCTACCGGATGGGTCGAGCGCGGCCACGAGAAGCCCATGATGCCCAACAACGGCTTTTCCAGCTCAACCCCGTGGGCCGTCACCCACTCGCAGGTATGACGAGCGGCCACCGCATCAACCGTCGTCTCGGCAGCAAGAGGGTTGCCGAAACCGACGGCACCCAGCACTGCGTAGTACTCATCGCTGTCAAAAGTTTTAGTGTTGCCCTCGGCGTACCATTTCTCGTATTGATCTTCGACAAAGGCCACGCGCTCTTCCTTGACCCCCAAGGCACGCGCCCGCTCCATAACCTCGGCGAAGAGCCTTCTCATGGGCTCGGTCGTTTCCTGCCGGAACTCCAGGGGCGCTTCGGGATACTGAAGGCGGCCACCGGAAACAAGCATGCTGCCGCCAATGAAACCGCACTTCTCCATCACGACCACATCTGTTCCCTGCTCGGAAAGGGCGATGGCCGAGGTGAGCCCCGCAGCGCCCGCACCGACGATCGCCACCTCCGTCTCAATGATCTCCGTGGCATCCTTTTTCTCCCGCCCTGCAGCTTTTTCAAGGGCGGCCACATCGCCGCCGGCTTGGCCAATACAGTCCTTGACGGCGGACAGAATGGCCATGCTCGTCAGCGTCGCCCCGCTCACCGTATCGACGGCGAGGGACTGCAGCTCCACGATATCGGTCGCAATAGCAGCGATGGCCGCGTTGGCGATGCGCTCGGACTCGCAGTGGTTGGTCACGTCGACAGCCTCGATAGCGTCATCGCCAACTGTCACCTCGACGGTCACGAGGCTCTGCTTTCCTTGAGCCTGGGCTGTATAGGTTCCCGGCGTGAAGGAGGCGCTCTTCTCTGGCGCGGTGTTGGCCATGGGGCTGCAGCCCGTCGACCCCAAAACGAAAGCCGTCATACCTGCTGCTGCGCCCAATCGAAGGAACGTGCGGCGGCCGATAAGCCTCTCCCCGGTAGTCTCTTGCATTTCAATCCTCCGTCCTCATCAAGGGGCCGTCTCGTTTGGCCCCGCCCAACCATGGAAACACGGCTCTTGACGGGGAAAATCGGGCGATGTACGGGAAATTTTTACATCGGGTATTTCACCCGATGCCTTGACCTGGGATTACTCGTTGATACAGTCGAGCAATTCCTGCCGTGAGTGGACATCGCATTTTTGATAGATGTGCCCGACATGCGTTGAGACCGTGCTCTTCGAGAGAGTCAGGTACTCACAAATGTACGGCTGCGAACGACCCATGGCCAGCAGGATAAGCACGTCGAGCTCTCGAGCAGTCAGCCCCTGCCGCTCGGAAATCGCCTTGCATCGCGAGGAGACATCAGATGGCACGGCGTTCGCGTTCTCGTGCCACTCATCCGCAATTCGAGACGTAGGCCGGCCGACAATGCCCATAGTCGCAGAAACCACTGAGCAGATCAAAACAAGGGAAATAACCTGCACAATTGAGTGGTCTACATACCCAAGAGAGGTCAAGACTCCCGCAGCAAGCATGTTGCCAGCGATGGCTCCAAGGTGTGACACCGCCAGAAGAGCAGCGACCCGCGCAATACTTATATCGTAGTCGGATCGCGCCTTGCGCAGGCAATAGAGGTAGGTGACAATCCAGATCGTAATGTCGAGAACGCTTGATATCGAGCAAATTACCAGGGAGGAGACCTCGCTATCCCAAAAGTTTAGAACGAGAGCAACCGTCGCCAAGGGGCACAGCCAGCGAAACAGAGCGGCGAAGTCGGTTTTGAACGAGAAGAATACGAACCCGATGGCGCAGAGCACACCTGTCAGAGAGCCGACTATATCGGGAACCGATCGGCTGCCAACCAATTCATGTTGGGACACAACTCCGTTCCAACTCAGCGTCACGTAGAAGAGAAACAGCGGAATGGAAATGCACACCAGCTCTCGTGCCAAGGATGAAGGAGCATTCGACGGAGCAGCCGAGGCCGCGTCTTGCTGGAATGTCTTCGGGGACTCTTTGAAAGCCAGATAGAGCATCGAGCCCGAGGCAAGGGGGGCCACTAACATCAAAATGCCGTCAAAACCTCCTGGCAGCAGAGGGGCGGCAACCGCGTAGATAAGAACAATGACCGAGGAAAGGGGCAGCGCGATTTCCGCGTCCTCGATTTTCATGCCGTTGAAAACGTCCGCCCAGAGCAGGAACATGATCGAAGACCCGATCCCAAGACCCATCGCTCCGAGAAAAGAAGCGAGTGCCGCGGGCACGCCCTCGCTTACGGGCCAGATAGAAAGAAGCAATCCCACGATATTCAAGATGATCGACGGCGCAAGGAGCTTTCTAAAGCACCGCAAGCGCGAGCCGCGAAAGACCGCCCCGCACACCACAAGAGTCACAATTCCCGCGATCATCCCCGCAAACCACGTGTTCCCGGTATTTATGGGGAGTCCGGGCATCTTGTGAAACAGCCCCGACCCCGCATATTGCGAGAGAATCTGCGCATGAGTAAAGCCAATACCGAGAAACCGCAGATGCGGAATTCTGGATCCTTCCACGCCGCTGCCCCCTGCCCCCGTTACGCCGCGCCATCGAGAGGCCGCGGCGCAACTGCCCGTCGCTTTCCAAAAATGAGCGCTCCCAGTCTATCGCAAGACTGAATCGACCACGGCCTCGGGGCGCAAAAGGGCGGAAGGGGCACACCCGCCCCCCGCTCCCGTCATCCACCCCAAGAGAGGGGCGGTCCGCTTTCCCAAGCCCAGACTGCCAGACGCAAAAAGGGCAGCCCGAAGGCCGCCCTTGGAGGGATGCTTGGTTGAGTGATGCTCGCGAGCGCTACGGCGTCATTCCCGGTGTGACCGACCCTCGGCAGGGGTGGCGATGAGCGAATAGTTCATGCCGCGCTCCTGGGAGACGCGGTCGCAATAGGAGCGCATGTGACCTACGATCTCCAGGCCGAGGCGCTGGGCCTCGGGAGACTGGCCGTGGTGCTGGCCGGTCAGCGCCACCAGGCACTCGGCCAGGCCGATGAAGCCGGTGGTCAGGGTGCCGTGCTTCAGCACGTCGCGCTGCACGTCGGTGGGAGAGAGCTTCTCGGAATCGATCCACACGCCCTGGCCCATGAGGAACGGCGCGTTGTACACGTGCTTGCGGGCCTGGATCTCGAAGCGCTCGTCCAGCTGGCCGGTCACCAGTTGCAGCTTGGAATCGAGCAGGTCGAAGAACAGGTCGATGGCCATCTTGTCTCCATTGGCGTCCTTCTGCTCGATGCCGAACAGCTCCACGAAGGCGCCACGGGTGCCGGAGCCGTCTTCGCGAGAATACACCGAGATGGGAGCGCTGGCGGACGAGCCGCCGTCGCCGGATGCGCTGGCCGCGCCGCCTGCGTCACCCGCTGCAGCCGCATCGCCGGCCGAGCCGGCCGCGCAACCCGCAAGCGCCAGTGCCAGCGCACCGCATAGGGCCACCGCTCCAACGAACGCCACCAGGCGCCGCAACCGCTGCGACAAACGAGAAGTGCCAGAGGATACTTTCATGCCATTGTTCCTTTCACGTGCGCGGGGCAGTATCCCAGAACCGCCGCCCCGCAAGGCCATTCAACTTTCGAAAGCGGCCCGCAAGGGAAGGGTCGCCTCCGTGCATCCATGATGGGCCCCGCTTCGTAAAAGAACCGAGCAACACCCGTAAAGAGTCCCCGTCAGTTTTGAAAAGCTTCGGTAAAACCCCAGCGCCAAACGCCTGAAGCGCTTACTTGACTGTCATTTGGCTCGCGCGTCAATGGCAACTCCGAGCAGCTGCCCGGGCGTATTTCCAGGCGCCGCGCTTTCGCCGAGTAGATGCCAGTTGAGGGCCGAAATGGTCGGCGGCCGACGAATGCCTCTGCCATTACGAGCCTGAAGTGGCAGAAAAATGCCAGTTGAGGGCAGATATGGCAGACCACCCTCGTTCGGCCTTACCATTTCGGAGTCGAAGCGGCATTTCCGTGCCCTTCAGGCACCTTTGACATCTCTTCGGCCGCTCCGGCGTTTTTCAGATGCCGGAAAGTTACTTAATGGTGCGACTCACCGCAAGAAGGCCGGAGCGCTTGGGAGGGGACGCGCTCCGGCCAGACAGAGAGGAGAAAACAGATGAAGGGTCACGAAGAGGAGGAGAGAAATCTCGACAAGCAAGACGGCGAGGGCGACAAAACAATCTAGGCGACGCCAGTCAGCGCAGCTAACTTCGCGTAGATCTCGGTGTTGTCGTAGAAGCCGTCGAAAACTTCGGCGCCAGCGCCCATGGCGAACACGGGCACGGTAAGTCCCGAATGGGCGTAGGTGGAGAAATCGACACCCGACTTACGGTTGAGCAAATGAGTGAGAGTCACCGTGAAGGGCTCGTAGGTGCCGTAGTGGACGTACTCTTCCTGGGTCATGTCCTCCTGGTCGCCGACGCCGACGGCCACAGTTCGCTCGTAGGCCTCGCGCAGCTGCTCGTCCTCGTAGGCAGTGAGCATCAGGCTGCCCGGCTCGGCCTCGGCCGCTTGCGCGTCGGCGCCCGACGACAGCGCCGAGGCCGGCCTTTCCAACCCGAACAGTTGGGCCACATCTTCCATCGCCTGCTCGTAGGTTGCTCCGGCATCAATATAGCCGGCCACGTAATCGCTGTTGAATTTGGCATAGGAGATCTTCTGCCGCGCGATGTTGGCCAGGAAAGTGTCGTAGTTGGTTTCCGCATAGCCGATGGTCAAGCCACCCGTCTCGTGGTCGCCCGTCACAACGATCAGGGTCTCGTCGGGATGGTCCTCGCAGAACGCCACTGCCTCAGCCACGCAGTCTTCCAAGGCCATCACGTCGTGGATGGCGGCGGCGCAGTCATTCGCATGGCACGCCCAGTCGATCTTGCCGCCCTCGCACATCATGAAGAAGCCAGCGTCGCCGTCACCCAGCACCTCGATACCCTTGGCCACGTAATCGCGCAGCGACCACTCGTCGGCCGACGCATCCATCGCGTAGGAAAGCGCGTCCTCGTCGGCCAGTTTCTCCGCCACAAGCAGCGCCTTGCTACCAGCCGTGACATGGGCGGCCTCGTCGTAGGTGCGCGCCACCACGTAGCCGGCATCACGCGCCGCCTCGTACAGATCGATGCGGTTATCACTGGCGCCCGTAGGGTTGAGCAGGCCGCCGCCGGCAAAGTAGTCGAACCCGCTCGCAATAAGCTCCTGACCGATCTCGTAATAGTTCTTGCGCGACTGCTGATGAGCGTAGAAGGCCGCCGGCGTCGCATGGTTCAAATTCACGCTGGTGAGCACGCCCACCTTGTAGCCGAGCTGGCGCTTCAGTTTCTCGGCGATGGTCTCGAAGTGCTCGGAGGCGTCCGGCGACACGTTGATGACCCCGCTAGCCGTCTTGCGCCCAGAGGCAATGGAGGTGGCCGTGGAGGCGGAATCGGGGCAGAACGAGGTGCTGTCGTAGGTGTACTGGGAGCCGATGACCGGGAAGTCCATGAAGCTCACGCGCCCGATGGTCGGTTCTTCCCCGCCCTGCTGGGTGCCGTTGAAGTAGGCTGTTGCCTGAATTTGGGGGTAGCTCATGCCGTCGCCGATGAAGAGGAACACGTACTTCGGCGTTGCGGCCGCAGAGTCCCCTTGCGCCCCGCCTTCGCCGGTGGCAGCTATGGCCACCGAACTTGGCTCGTCCGAGGAGCAGCCGAGCAGCGCGCCCATGGACACCGCTCCCGCCAGGCCCACGGCCCCGCGCAGGAAGTTGCGGCGGGATACAAGATCCGGAATCGCATCATCTATCATGAGAAGTCCTTTCTCGGGTTTCATCGTTCAGCGAACAACTCAACGATAGATCGGCACAGTAAAGCTTCGGTAAGCCGTGAGGAAAACCTTTGAGTGCTTTTCGTAAGTTCTCGCGAGGCCCGGCTCCGGCCTCATCAAGCAGTATCTTTCGGTGGCCCTTGGCCATCCGCACACCCCTCTGAGGCACGGGCTTGTTCGGCTTCTCTGCCGCCGTATCGCCCGAGATGGTGGCCAGCGAGCGCTCATAGGCGTTGAAAGCCTCCGCGACATCCCCCACCACGTAACCTTTCTTTCCCGTCGTAAAAAAGAAGGGTTAGTTCATTAACCTTTCTTTTCAAGAAGAAAGAGGCGTCGAATCCGCTTTACAGCCACGCCAAAACAAAGCGAAGGCAATTCCTGCAATAAAAACAACGATTGAGCGAGTTGAGAGAGCCCAAAAGAGCACCTCAAGCAACATTTTAGTCGATTGAGCGAGTTTTGATACCTACGGAACTCGCTCAATCGTCTTTTTGCTGCAGGAAGGCCGGAAAACTTGGAAGGGGAAGGCGTACGTAGACATGAGCATCACTTCTCTGAAAGGACAGCGAGCAACGCGATGGGGACTTCGGGGGTGAGGCATTGCAGGAATGCCTCCACGGGGTAGGCGAAACCCGTTTCGGCGCGATAGGCCATAAGGGCCAGGATACCGCCGCTTGCGTATTCGAAGACGATGCGGAATATTAGGTCTTCGGCACTCAATGGCAAGCTCTCACTTAGCTCGGGCAACACTTCTTCTAAAAGACGGCGCTTCGCGCGCTTCTGCGCGAGCGCCGCGTTGGGGCCGTTCAAAGCCGCGCAAAGCTTGTCGATACCTGGGGAATTACGCTGGACGAGACCAGGGAAGTCCAAATCGGCGAAGCGGCGAGGATCCAGAGTCACGCCTTCCGTGCCAGCTATCGCGCTCCCGCTGACGCCGATGTGCCGGCCGTCGCCATCGACCGCGTCCAATTCCGCTACGGGCGCCCCGGCCCCCGACAGCGCAATGCCCCCCTGGTGCTGAACAATATCTCGTTTTCCGTGGCGGCGGGCGACATCCTCTGCCTTTTGGGGCCCTCGGGCTGCGGCAAGACGACGCTCGTGAACCTCATCATGGGCGTGGACGTGCCCATCTCCGGCACCGTGCGCGTGCTGGAAGAGGCGGCCCCTTTCCCCACGGCGCGGGCGCGCATCGCCATGATTCGCGAGGGGCGGCTGATCGCCGACGCCTCGCCGGCGGATATCCTGGCCCGCACGGGCACCAATACCCTGGAAGATGCCTTCCTGGCGCTGGAGGCATTAGGAATTCCGGAACCGACGGAGGAACCGAAAACCCCGCAACTCCGCAATCGCAAGGAGGTGCGCCATGCCTAGCACCCTGGCCATCGTTCGCCGTATTCTCACGCAGTTCGCGCTCGATAAGCGCACGCTGGCGCTGCTGTTCGTGGCGCCTCTTGTGGTGCTGTGGCTGCTGTCAGTCATTCTCGGCGCCGACACCGTGGGGCCCAAAATCGCTACCGTGAACCTGCCCACCGAGTTCCAAACGCAGCTCGAGCAGATCGATGCGCGCATAACCGAGGCCGATGCCCGCTGAGGCGCGCGCCGGTCTCGCCGAGGCACTGGGAGGCCTCTTCGACGACGATGCGGCGTTGAGCTTTTCAACCGAAGATCTTTCGATGAATGCGAGCAACTACCTACCTATAGAAGACATGGAGACCGCTTACCTGCACGGCAACGAGGACTGGCGCATGTTCGATTGCTACGGGCCCGTGTTCATCGGCATCTTCCTGTGCGTGTTCACATTCATCACCAGCGGCATGTCGCTTGTCACCGAGCGCATGGGCGGCACCATGACGCGCTTTCTCGCCACGCCGGTGAAAGCCGGGCAGATCCTCGGCGGCTACACGCTGGCCTTCGGGCTTCTGGCCTGCCTGCAATCGACCATCATTCTGTGGGTGGCGCTCGGCCTTCTGGTGTCGGGCTTGGCCACTACGCCGTTCCAAGTCATCCAGCTCATTTTGTTGTTTGTCGTTCCGCAAATTCTGCTGTGTGGCGCGAACCTCGCCACCGTAGGGTTCGATCTCGCCATACTGTGGGGATTTCTCGCCCTATTCTTCACCCTGGCCGCCGCCAGTTTCCGCAAGAAGCGCGCGTGAGCACCTTTCGCCTGCAAGATTCTCGATATTTCGAATGTGTCCAGCATTTCGAAGGCGCCCGCTTTTCGAATATCGCTCAAAAGCCAGTTAAGGGTCGAAATGGTCGCCGCACACAGAGACCCTCTGCCATTACGGGCCTGAAGTGGCAGAAAAATGCCAGTTGGAGGCAGGCATGGCAGAAGGGAGAATCCGCCGCTTGCCAAAGCAGGGTCGAACTGGCATTTTCTGAGGAAAAGCAAGAAGAGGGCCGTCGCTGGGACGGCCCTAGGTGCTTGGGGTGCTCGCGAAGCTTGGGAGCTTGAGCGTGGCGCCGCTACTCGGCAGACTCCGGCATCGGTACTGCGTGCTTCACGCGCTGGCTCTCCTCGGCGCGCTTGGCGTCGTTGAAGCGGTCCAGGGTGCCCACCAGGTAGCCGGTGATGCGGCGGATGCGCTCGAAGGGCTGGTTGTGGGCATCTTCCGAACGGCCGCACTTCGGGCACACGTCCTCGATGATGCCGTTGTAGCCGCACACCGGGTCGCGGTCCACGGGGTGGTTCACGCTGCCGTAGCCCATGCCGCAGTCCTTCATGTAGCGGATGACGCTCTCGAAGGCCTCCAGGTTGTCCGACGGGTCGCCGTCCAGCTCGATGTAGCTGATGTGGCCGCCGTTGGTGAGCGCGTGGTAGGGCGCCTCCAGGGCGATCTTGTCGTAGGCGGAGATGTCGTAGTACACCGGCACGTGGAAGCCGTTGGTGTAGTAGTCGCGGTCGGTCACGCCGGGAATGACGCCGTAGCGCTCGCGGTCGATGCGCACGAAGCGGCCGGACAGGCCCTCGGCCGGGGTGGCGATGAGGGTGTAGTTCATGCCGCGCTGCTTCGAGATGCGGTCGCAGTAGGAACGCATGTGACCCACGATCTCCAGGCCGAGGCGCTGGGCCTCGGGAGACTGGCCGTGGTGCTGGCCGGTCAGCGCCACCAGGCACTCGGCCAGGCCGATGAAGCCGGTGGTCAGGGTGCCGTGCTTCAGCACGTCGCGCTGCACGTCGGTGGGAGAGAGCTTCTCGGAATCGATCCACACGCCCTGGCCCATGAGGAACGGCGCGTTGTACACGTGCTTGCGGGCCTGGATCTCGAAGCGCTCGTCCAGCTGGCCGGTCACCAGTTGCAGCTTGGAGTCGAGCAGGTCGAAGAACAGGTCGATGTCTCCCTTGGCGCGAATGGCCAGGCGGGGCAGGTTGATGGAGGTGAAGGACAGGTTGCCGCGGCCGGGCGTGACCTCGCGGTCGGGATCGTACACGTTGCCCATGACGCGGGTGCGGCAGCCCATGTAGGCGATCTCGGTCTCCGGGGTGCCCTTGTAGTACTGGGCGTTGAACGGCGCGTCCAGGAAGCTGAAGTTCGGGAACAGGCGCTTGGCCGAGCAGTGCATGGCCAGCTTGAACAGGTCGTAGTTCGGATCCTCGGGGTTGTAGTTCACGCCTTCCTTCACACGGAAGATCTGCACGGGGAAGATGGGGGTCTCGCCGGAGCCCAGGCCCTCCTCGGTGGCCAGCAGCATATTCTTGATGACCATGCGGCCCTCGGGGGAGGTGTCCATGCCGTAGTTCACCGAGCTGAAGGGCGTCTGCGCGCCGGCGCGGGAGTGCATGGTGTTCAAGTTGTGCACGAGTGCCTCCATGGCCTGGAAGGTCTGGCGGTCGGTGTCGCGGGAGGCGTTCTTCTCGGCGTAAGCCACGATGCGGTCGGCCGTGGCCTCATCGGCACCGGCCTCAACGAGGGCGGCCACCACGGCGGCGCGGAAATCGGCATCCATCTCCAGCGAGGCGATGGTGCCCGTCTCCTTCTCGATGCGGGCGAGGGTATTCTCGGCGAAGTCGCGGTCGTCGGCGATGTCGGTCAACAGGTCGATGCCCTCGGCGATGTGCTTCTTGAACAGGCGGCGGAAGGTCTTGCGCACACCCATGGCCAGGCCGTAGTCGAAGTCGCAGACGGACTGGCCGCCGTGCTGATCGTTCTGGTTCGACTGGATGGCAATGCAAGCCAGGGCGGCGTAGCTGGAGATGTCGTTGGGCTCGCGCAACACGCCGTGGCCAGTGGAGAAGCCGCCCTTGAAGAGCTTGCGCAGCTCGATCTGGCAGCAGGTGGTGGTCAGGGTGTAGAAGTCCATGTCGTGGATGTGGATATCGCCCTCGCGGTGGGCCTTGGCGTAGCGCGGGTCGATGACGCACATCTCGTAGAACTGCTTGGCGGATTCCGAGCCGTACTTCAGCATGGTGCCCATGGCGGTGTCGGCGTCGATGTTGGCGTTCTCGCGCTTCATGTCGGAATCGGCGGCCTTGGAGAAGGTGATGTCCTTCAAAGTCTGGATGAGGCGAGAGTTCACGTCGCGCACACGGCTGCGCTCGGCGCGATACAGGATGTAGGCCTTGGCGGTCTGCACGAAGCCGGACTCGATGAGGGTCTCCTCCACCAGGTCCTGCACGCCTTCCACCGTGGGCGTGCCCTCGATGGCGCCGCTCTCAAGCTTCTCGACGACCGTCGCGGCGATCTGCTCGGCGGTGGCGCGATCCTGCATGGCCGCACAGGCCTGGAACGACTTCTCCACCGCATCGGCGATCTTCTGGGGGTGGAACTCCGCCGTGCGCCCGTCACGCTTGATGATGGTCTTGACCATAACCGTTTTACTTCCTTTCTTGTGCCGCGTTGCCGCGCCTTGCCAACCACAACATGCAGAAGCCAGCCGATGTTTTCCCCAGCGGCCCGCTTCTCTGTCTCTGAGGGGGTAGACCCGTGTTTTCGGATGTTTTGCCAACACCCTTTCCACAGGTTATTCACCAAATGAACCACTATATATTGTGTCAGCTGTTCAATTGGTGGATACATATAGTACCCGCCCGAGCGTTCGAGTTCAACCGAACAAGTTGTGTTTTTACGAACGGAAAACTACAGAAGTTTTTCGATGAGGGGTTACATCCTGTCAATAAGGGGAGATGAGGCGAAAGATTGCAGCAGATCGCCGACAACCGCATCCCCTCTTTTCCGGGACAGGGAAAAGAGGGGACAGCGCACAGGTCGAGCTCGCCCCATCTTCTTTCAGAGATGAAGTCGACCCCTAGACCTCGGCAGGGGCATCGAGCCCCGCTACCGTAGCCGCGAGAACACCCGTATAGGCAGGGGTGGCATTTCCCGCCGCGCGGAGGAATTGCACACCGGCCGCGCGCAAGGCGGCGGCAGCGGCCATCATGGTGTCGGGAGCATAATAGGGGTTCTCGGCCGTAGGACCCTGCTGCTTCGCGTCGCGCGTGCCTACTTCCAAAGACACCAGCAGGCACAGCTCGGTGCCGTGCTGCGCCAGATGGGCGCGCAGCGATGACGCGAGGTGCGCCGCCTCGGCCGGGACAGCCGCCGTAGCGAAACCGGCCACCGCGGCCTCGAACTCCGCCATGACATCGGCGGCATCCACCAGGGTGCCACGGCCCGACGCCAGCATTCCGTCAGCCCGCACGTATACCGATGCGAACACGGGCAGATCGCAGGCCTTGCGCACGCCCATGAGCGCGCACTTCAGATCGTCGGCCGTCGTGAATCCGTTCAGGAAGAGGGCATCCACCGCACATCCGTCGAACAGATGGGCGGCCCGGGCGTACTGGTCACGATTCTCCACGAGCGATGCCTTCGACGACGGATCCAGCGGCAAGCCACAGGGACCGATTTCCGCCAACACGTGCTGGGGCTTGAAGGGTGCCACCGCCGTCAGGGCATTGGCCGCCAATTCGGCGCCCTTGCCGTCCATGGACAGCTTGGCCAAGCGGGCCGGCGTGAGATCAGCCGTGGGCAGCACGAAACACTGAGGGCCCGCTACTGCCTCCAAGCGATAAGCCTCCTCGATGGTCTCGGGCTCCAGCAACAGCGTGAGCGCCTGGTCGCGCGGCGTATTGATGCCCTGGCGGTCCAGCGCAGCCGCCACCGGCGACGAGAGAACGAGCATATCCTTGAAGAACCGCAGCGCAATATCAGCCATGGGAAGTCCTTTCCGAGAAAATGTCGTTCCCCATGATACAGGATGTGCTAGGGTGAACGGGCTTTTGCCAGGGGTGAGCGGGCCTTTCTCGGAATTGGAGTGCACTTCACCGTGAAAACCATGCCGCTCTCGCTCGAATGACTGCACAATCACCCATGAAAAGCAAGTCTTGCATTATTATTCGTATCAGCGATTTGGAAGTTCCCCTGCTTCCATCGCTCTGCTTCATACCCCTTGAAAGCAGAATGCGGCACTCGATGCCGCATTACCCCCTCCTCCGGCGCGGCGAAGTACCCCTCTTCGCCGCGCCACTTCTTTTCTCGGACTGTTTCGGCGCCAAAAGCGCTCCGAATGCGGACAAGCCTCAAACGCGGACCTCACATCTGAGATGAACGACCCTGGCATTCCACCCAGAGGCGCAGCTCCAAGGCGTTCTCGCTGATCTGGCCGAGCACTTCGAAAACCTCATCCAACAAAGGCTGCTCGTCATCGGCGATGCGCCCATCGGCCACAATGGCGCGCAGCTTCTCCTTGACGCCATCGATCTGGTCGAAGGCGCCCTGCAGTTCGAAGAGCGTTTGGTACACGTTATCGGTTGTATCCGGCGGCTCTTCTACCACGTACTCGCCCAGGGGGCACTGCTCGTGGCAATGGACCCACTTCAGCTGAGGCGTCCCGTAGATTTCCGCCATGGCCGCCACGGTATCCGCCGGCGGCACCGTGGTACCGTTCTCGTATCCTTTGATGGACGCCGCTGAAAGGGGAAAGCCCGCGGCTTCAAATGCCGTGGCGGCCTTCTCCTGACTGGAAAAGCGCTCGAGTCGGCTTTGCCGATAAATGTTCTCTGGCTCCTTGGGATGATTCCGCCCCATTACTCGCTCTCCAACCCTGCGACTCTGTCTTAAAACCATGCTCGATTATAGCCCACACCCCTCATCCAAAGAAGACCACTGAAGGTGACCGAAAGGGTCAATATTGTTGACGTTTCCCCAGCCGCTACCGCCATCAGTGTTCACTGTTTTACCTGGTCAATCCCCTTTATTATGATATTCCTCCTTTCCCTTCTGCGTCATGGAACCTAAAAGTGCCATGACGTAATTGAGGCTTACAAGCCGAAAAGGGAGGACGGCGGCGTTCACTTGAGAAGAGCACCAGAGGCGAGAGAGGAACGAGACGATGAAATTCTACAAGGTAACCTGCATCACCGATGTCGAGCTGGGAAGGCCATGGTTTTACAGCGATAGACCCTCTCGAGCTTTTGGAAACGGGCTTTTCCTCATTCCCGATGACGCGAGCGACGCCTTCAAGCGGGGCGATGACGAAACAACGTTCCGTCTTTTGGCGGCGGTGGCCGACCCCCGTCACGATCTGGCCGACCTGGAAGCCTGCGTCTTGGAAACCTGCCGCGAGTGGGAGGTGAGAGGCGCCGTGCGCGTGCGCAGGATCGAAAACTCGACCTACCGGGGATGCTTCGGAGAGCTCAGCTCCGTCAGCCACGCTGCGCGGAAGCTTTCCCAAGCCCTGGGGGCAAACGAGTTCTGCACGCTCCTGCAAGAGCTCAAATGCGTAAGCGAGGACGCGATTGCGCTGACATCCTGCGACCGCGCGAAAGCCACGCGCTACAGCCAGTGCCTGACCGAGGAACTGCACCGTATGGGTTTATCCCGCCGGAAGGAAGCGCCGAAGAGCGAAACCGTCGCGGCCGCCCAGCCGTTTCTTCCCGCGCACTACCTTATTGAGGGCATGAACGTCCACGAGTACGGGCCGGCCCTCGACAAGCTGCTGTCCGCACTGGCAGCAGAGGGCCGCGTGCCGTCTGCCTGCACCATCACCTTCGACCTCGACAGGATCCACGGGCTCGAGAGACGTCACAGCTCCGAGGAGTATTTCCTCAGCTGTATGAACGATGCGCTGGTGGAGTCGCTCGAGGGGATGGCCCTCGTCATCCGCTACGGCACGTTCGATGAGGGCGGCACGTTCGCCGGCTATCCCTATCAGCTGCTCACGCGCCTTCTGGACGCGCTGGGCCGCCACCCCCATGCCGTGCAGACGGTTGTGGTCATCCCCGAGGGCGCTGATGCGTTGAAGCAGCGTATCCAGTCGCGCTTTGCCGTGCCTTGGGTGGAACTACGTCGCGATGCGGCGCCGAGCGTGCAAGACATGAACGCTGCCGAGATTCATACCGCGCTTGAGATGCGCGCCCGCGATGAGGGCCTTGCGCCCGACAGCCAGATGGCAGCCCTGGTGAACGAGCGCCTGGCAGACCGCTCGTTTTCCGATCTGGGAGTCCTCTATGAAGAGTGGCGGCGCGACAAGCTCACCCGCGAGCAGTTTCCCTCCTATGGGCCGGTGGCGCAACGCTCCCTCGCCTGTCGGCAGGCAAAAGGCGAGAGCGCCCTGGAGCAGTTGAACGCGCTCGTGGGCTTGGATGACGTGAAGCAACGTATCGCCGACATCTTGGCGCGCGTGCGCATGAATCGCGAGCTTGCCTTGGCGGGACTGCCCGCGCGCCCGTTCTCGATGCACATGGCGTTCCTCGGCGAGCCGGGCACGGGCAAGACCGAGGTGGCGCGCTTGTACGCGGATATCTTGCGCGAGCAGCGCGTGCTGAGAGAGGGGCGCCTGGTGGTGCGCTCGGGAGCGAACCTCTTCAACGTTGACGAGGCCTTCAAGGCGGCGTGCGGGTCGGTGCTGCTCATCGATGAGGCTTACGGTCTGATCGGCTACGACAGCACGGTGGCGTCGCTCATCGCAAACATGGAAAACTATCGCGACGAGGTGGTGGTCATCCTGGCCGGGTACGAGGCCGACATAGAGCGGCTGTTCTGCACCAATCCCGGATTCCGCTCACGCGTAGGCTTTCGCCTGCACTTTCCCAGCTACTCCAACGCCGAGAAGCTGGACATCTTCCAACTGATGGCGCAACGCGCCCGGCTGACCGTGCCACCTGAAACGCTGACGCGCGTGCGCGATCTGCTGGCCCGCGGCGGCAAGCGCGACGACGAGGGCAACGCGCGGTTCGTGCGCAAGCTGTTCGAAGATGCCTGCGGGCGCCAACAGACGCGCCTGGCCCGCACCATGCCCGCGGAGGGATACACCGAGGACGCGCTCAGCCTGCTTCTGCCCGACGATGTGGGCACCACCGCGGCGCGACCGGCCCGCAGCGCCTGCGAAGAGCTCGACGAGCTTGTCGGCCTTGGCCCGGTGAAGGAACTGGTGGCGGGGCGCATCGCCCTGATGAAAGCCCAGAAAGCGCGACGCGATGCGGGCATCGATGCGCCGTTCATTCCCCTGCACCTGGCATTCAAGGGCAACCCGGGCACGGGCAAAACCGAGGTGGCACGGCTGATCGGCCGCATCCTGAAGGAGGAAGGCGTGCTGTCGGTGGGCGACTTCTACGAATGCGGGCGGCAGGATCTGGTGGCCGGGTTCGTCGGCGGCACGGCACCCAAGGTAGAAGCGCTGTTCCAGCGGGCGAAGGGATCGGTCATCTTCATCGACGAGGCCTATGCGCTTAACGATGGTCAGCGCGGCGGCTATGGCGAGGAGGCCATCACCACCATCATCGACCAGATGGAGAAGCTGCGCGAAGACGTGGTGGTTATCTTCGCGGGCTACACGCGTGAGATTGATGAGCTGTTCGCCGCCAATCCGGGCTTCGCCTCCCGCGTGCGCACGCACATCGAGTTCCCCGACTACCGCGTCGACGAGCTGATATCCGTGCTTCACCTGATGGCCCGCAAGCAGGGCTTTACCCTGGCCCAGGGCGTGAACGAGCGGGTACGCGCAGTGCTTGAACGCACAGTCGGCCAGCCCAGCTTCGGCAACGCGCGCTTCGTTCGCAACCTGCTGGAAGAAGCGCTCGTTGCCCAGGCCGGCCGCCTGGCCGCTGAGGCTACCGGAGCATGCGTAGCGGTCGGCGACCTGTCGGCAGACCTCCTCACCACCCTCGTCCCCGAAGACTTCACCTGGATCGGCCTCGACCAAGCCAGCAGCGGCCCCTACCCTATAGGCTTCCTCGCCGCATAACGGATAGAATGATTTCGCGCTATCTCGAGGCAACTTAATGCTGCACGCCATCGCCCAGTCAGACAGGCCCGAACGCAACGAAAGCGGCGAGCATACCATAGCCCGAAAGGAGCTCTCACATTGATCATCTACGCCATGAGCGATATTCACGGGCAGGCGAAGGCCTTCGAAGCGTCCCTCGCGCTGGTCGACTTCTCGAATCCCGAGGTGATGCTGGTACTGTGTGGCGATTACATCGACCACGGGTGGGAGCACCCCGAGTGGTTCGACCGCATCCGGCGCCTGCAGGAGATGCACCCGGGCCAGGTGGTGGTGCTGAAGGGCAACCACGAGGATGCCTACCTGGAAAGCTTCGCTGGCACACTGTCGCGCGAGACGCGGCGGTGGCTGCGCGATCTACCGCTGTTCTACGAAACGGAGCGACATATTTTCGTCCACGCCGGCATCGAGGAAGACGCCGGCGACCTGTGGCGCGTGGCCTGCGAGGACTGGTTCTTCCACAGCAAGATACCAGCCAGCTTCGGGCCCTTCTTCAAGGACATCATCGCCGGCCATGTGGGCACCTACCGCTTCTGCGGCGAGAACCGCGTGTACTGGGACGGCGAGGCCCACTTTTACCTCGACGGCTCCACCGAGACGTCGGGCGTGGTGCCGGTACTGAAATACGACTCCGCGACCAACCGCTACACCACCTTCACACCCGAAACCACTTCCGACGGCACAACAACCTGGACAGAGGACATAGTGCACGCGGGCCGCCCGACCGAAGAAAGCTTCTAGCCACAAAAGGCCGCTTTGTATGGAAAAGAGCGCCCAAATCCATACAAAGCGTTCGATTCTGGCGAGAAATCCATACAAATCGCCGCTTTTTGGCTTCCGCATCTCGGGCGGTAGCCAAAAACGGACGATTTGTATGGAAAGGGAAAGTTACTCGGCGGCCTCGCCGTGGCAGCCGCAGCCGCAGGCGTCATCGCCGTGATCGTGGGCGCCGCAGCACTCGTCCTCGTCGTCGGCGTACTTCTCGTCGATTTCCTCGTCGGAGTAATCGGCCGGCTCCTTCAGGCCTTCCATGAAGTTGGGGGCCTCGCCGATGTAGGCAGGCTCGGCCTCGAAGGCGTAGGCGCCCTCGTCATCCATGGTGTACAGGTAGGCCACGGCATAGCCCGTCTCGGCACCCGGCTCGCCACCCTCGGCGATGATGGCGTCCTTCACCCCGTCGTCGGTCTCGATGTAGCCGTCATAGCAGAACGCGTAGGCACCGGCACCGCGAGCACCGCGCACGGTGTGCTCGGCGGCGGCGAAGCACTCTTCGGCGTTGTCGCCGGGATGGCTTTCCAGGAACAGGTTCTCCTTCACGATGAGGGCCGTGAAGGGAATGAGATCCTGACCCGCTTCCATGCGCTCCTTCGCCTCGTCGAGCGAGAACACCAGCACGCGCTCAAGCTCCTCGGGGATCTCGGGAACGTCCTGGCTGTCGTTTTCAATATTGCGGTCGGCCACGGTCGGCCTCCTTTCTTGCTTTTTCATACGATGCCAGTGTATGCCAGTGGGGAAAATTCCCGCGCCGCAGCGCCCCTCAATTCGGCGATTCTCCAAAGGGCAGGCGGCGGCCGCATCTATACTGATAGGAAATGGCAATATATAAGGAAGACGCATGGATAACCCCACGGAAAACCTCAGCTGGCTGAAGAGCCCCCATGCAGGCGAGACCATCGGCTACCGCGATCGCCATGGCAACGAGCGCCATTTGAACGTGCGGTACCCCCAGGTCACCGCCACCACCTTGATCGACGGCGCGGAAATTCGCCCGCACCTGTACCGCTGCTCGTTTGCCCTGGACGGCTTCCATTTCTGCGAGCGCATCGACCTGTACAGCATCATCGAACCCGGCGAGCAAGCGCTGTTCATCGACACGGGCCATCACGACCTCAGCGGCATGGCCTTCTTAGACGACCTGCTCGCCAAAACGGGAACGCCCTGGGAGGCCACCGATATCTTCCTGACACATCTGCACGACGACCACATGGGCAACGTGCCCTATTGCCTGGACCAGGGCGCACGCCGGGTGATGCGCGGGGCCTGCAAGCCCTTCGATCCCGCCATGGTGACGGCGTTCATGAACGACACCGGGGTGACCGCTGCCGGCGACGAGGGGCTTGACTCCTTCGTCACCCTGCTCACGGGGCAGGACAATCCCCTGTACGAGCCCATCCCCGCCGTGCAGGTGGTGGGCACCGGCACCGTGCTCGACCGTGGCGGCTACCACCTGGAAGTACTGGAAACGCCCGGCCACACCATCGACCACCTCTGCCTGCTGGAACGCGAGCAGCGCTTCTTGTTCGCCGGCGATCACATCATCGTCGCCTCGCCAGGGGTACTGCAGCTGGAACGCGACCAGCACCTGCTGCGCTCGTTTTTGGGCAGCATCCGCGAACTGCGCGACCTGGGCCTGGAAACGGTGTACATGAGCCATCACGAGATGCTGGAGGGCGCCGACAACATTGTGCGCCTGCTCGACCGCATTCTGGGTACCTACGACAAACCCCTGGGCAAGACCAAGGACATCCTGACCGAACGGGGTCCCGCATCGGCCTACGAGGTGGCCCGCGCGTCCTGCCAGCACCTGCCCGGAGGCTTGGCCGGTCTGGTCAACGGTATGCGCGCCCGCCGCGTATCCACCACTTTCGGCTACGTGGAATACCTGGTCGATATCGGCTGGGCCCGACGGCACGAGGCCGACGACGGCACCCTGATGTACGAGAAAGCGAACTAACAGCCACAACGCGGTGACAAACCTTCCCCACGCGCCCGGCCCTTGATGAGGGCGAAGATAATGTTCTCTCGGAACGAGTCGGCCCCACCAGGGGACCAGCGGCAGAGGGGCACGGGTGCTGAAGCGAGCGCGGACATATCTCGGCGTCATCTTCGCCATTTTCGCGCGCGACGTGCGCCGCGTGCTGCGCAACCCCATCGCCATCGTGGTGGTGCTCGGCATGGCCGCGATCCCCTCGGCCTACGCCTGGTACGTCGTGGCCGCGAACTGGGATCCCTATCAGAACACCGCTTCCATGAAGGTGGCCGTGGCCAACGACGACACCGGCTTCGAAAGCGCCGAGGCCGGCACGCTGAACGTGGGCGAGTCGGTGGTGGCAGACCTGCACGATAATCATGATCTGGGCTGGGAGTTCACCGATCGGGAAAGCGCCATCAACGGCGTGTACGAGGGCCGCTACTGGGCCGCCATCGTGATTCCCGCCGATTTCAGCCGCGACTTCGCCAGCGTGCTGACAGGCGATTTCACCCAACCCACCCTGGACTATTACGTGAACGAGAAGCCCTCGTCCATCGCGCCCAAGGTGATGGATGCCGGGGCCAACGCCGTCGAGAAGGCCATCAACGAGAACTTCGTGAAGACCGTGGCGGAGAAGGTGGTGGAGACCACCCAGGACGCCGGCGACTACGCCGAGGCGAAGGCCGACGACGCCGAAGGCAGCCTGATCGCGGGCATCCGAAGCGCCCATACCACCGTGGGCGAGGCACGCACCACCATCGCCGGCCTGCAGGATACCGTGGGCGCAACCCGTGACGCCGCGACCCAGGCCGATGCCACATTGGCCAGCCTACAGGAGAAGATACCCCATCTGCAGAAGGCCGTCGACGAATCGCAAGCGCTGTTGGAGCAAACGCGCGGCACCGTGAGCAGCTATGGGTCGTCGCTGGCCCAGCAGGCCACCAATAGCGCCCTGAAGCTGGGCGAAGCAGCCACTCAGGCCCAGCGCGCCCTGGGCACCGTTACGGCAGCCGTGAACCAGGCCCATGCCAACACCACTGCGGCACTAGCTGAAGCCAACACCCTGCTCGCCGCCAACCAGAAACTGATAGACGACCTCAAAGCCCAGGCCGCCGCTTCACCGAGCACCGCCCTGACCCAGGCGCTTGACGAGTCCCGCGAGGCCAACACTAAGCTGACCGCCACCGTGACGGCCTTAAGCCAAGCCAACGACGCCCTGGCCTCCACAGCCACCGGGCTGGAATCAGAAGCGGCAGCAGTGGACGAGGCAGCGCGTACCGGGGCCGCCACCATTCAGCAGACGGCCGCCACCTTCCAATCGACCATTTTGCCCTCCATCACCAGCAGTCTGGACAGTCTGGTGAACGCCTGCGGCACTTTGAAGGGGGCGCTGGCCGGCCTGGGCCCCTCGCTGGCCGAGGCGCGGGCGGTGCTGCAAGAGCTGAATAGCACTCTGGGCAGCTCGCTTACCTCGCTCGGCTCCACGGCGGAATCGCTGACCACCATGGAGGACACCCTAGCCCGATCGCTGTCCGACCTGGAGGCGCTGCAAAGTTCCGCCACCGTGGAGCAGCTAGCTCGCTACCTGAAAGCCAACCCGGCCGACGTGGGCGCCTTCATGGCCGCCCCCGTTACGCTGGACACCCAGCTGGTGTATCCGGTGAAGAACTACGGCAGCGGCGTGGCGCCGTTCTTCACGAACCTAGCGCTGTGGGTGGCCGGTTTCGTGCTGATGGCCATCGTGAAGATGCGCGTGGATCCCACGGGCCTGCCGCGCTTCACCGCCACCCAAGCCTACTTCGGGCGCTGGCTGTTCTACGTGGTAATCGGTCTGATCCAAGGCTTCATCTGCTGCGCGGGCGACGTGCTGATGGGCATCCAATGCGAGAGCCCGGCGGCCTTCATCGGCGCGGGACTGCTGACGGTGTTCGTGGACGTGAACCTGATGTACGCCCTGGCGTACGCCTGCCGCCACATCGGGAAAGCCCTGGCGGTTATCCTGCTCATCATGCAGATCCCCGGGTCGTCGGGCATGTTCCCCGTGGAAATGATGCCGGCTTTCTTCCAGGCCATTCACCCCCTTCTTCCCTTCACCTATTCCATCGACGCCATGCGCGAGGCCATCGGCGGGTTCTACGGGCTGAGCTACCTGAAGGACATGCTGTTCTTGGGCCTGGTGTTTGTGCCACTGGGCTTTCTTATCGGCCTGGGCATCGGCCGTTGCGACTTCAACCTCACCCTGATGTTCGACGAGAAACTGCGCGCCACCCACCTGTTGCTGGCCGAACCGGTCACCTCGGCCGCCGCGCAGAACGCCGCAGACAGCCCCGTACACTTCCGCATGCGCACCTTGATGCGCGCCCTGCTTGACACCGAAACTTTCCGCACGAAGCTGACCGCCCGCGCCGAGCGCTTCCAGCGCCTGTACCCGCGGCTGCGCCGGCTGGGTTGGGTGGCGCTAGTGGCCCAGCCCCTGGTCACGTTCGCCGTGATGGTGCTAGTACACGCCGACGTGGATACGCGCGTGGAAATGCTGGTGGCCATGGTGGCGGGCATCATCGTGGTGGACGTGTACCTCATTGTCATCAGCTACCTGAACACCAGCCTGGCCCATCAACAGGCCTTGGCGAACTTGAGCCTCGACGATCTGCGGCGGAAAGTCTCCCAGCGGACGGGCGGTGATGCCTCATGAAAATGATCGGCGCCATTTTCGCCGGCGACGTGCGCAACCTGTTCCGCAACGTTATCGCCGCCATTGTGGTAGCGGGTCTGGTGCTGGTGCCTCCGCTGTACGCGTGGTTCACCACCTTGGGCTTTTGGGACCCATACGCCAACACGGGCAACATCAAGGTGGCCGTAGCCTCGGCCGACGAGGGATACCAATCCGACCTCATTCCCACCCGCATCAACGCAGGCAATCAAATTATCAGCACCCTGCGGGTCAACGATCAGTTTGACTGGCAGTTCGTCAGTGAAGACGAGGCCATCGAAGGTGTGAAATCGGGCGCCTATTACGCTGCCATGGTGATTCCGAAGTCGTTTTCCGCCGACCTGATGACGATGTTCTCGGGACACATCACCGACTCGAAAATCATCTACTACAGCAACGAGAAGGAGAACGCCATCGCCCAGCGCGTCACCTCAACGGGCGCGTCCACCCTGCAGGAGACCATCGACGAGACGTTCACGAAAACCGTGGCGTCGGTGGCGCTCGATACCACTTCGTCGCTCACATCGTTCATGAGTGGCGAGGGCATTCTCACCTATGGGCGCACCCTGGTCGCGCGTATCGACGGCGCGGTGGCCGAGGTGGGCGCCGCCGCCGATCAAGCCACCTCCTACGCCGACCTCATGCAGTCCACTGCCTCGCTGGTGAACGCCACCTCGGCCATGTTGGACGAAGCGGGGAAGGCACCCGACGCCACAGCGCCACTGATAGACGAGGCCCGCGATGCGCTGGACAGCTCGCAAAAGGCCCTCGCCGACGCCACCGATGCGGCTGATGAGGCCCTGAAGAACGCCAACAACAGCTACGATGCTGTAACCCAGGCGGTGAACCAGGCTTTTGCCTCCATGAAGGATGACCCGGCTGCGGCGAAGGCCGTGCTGCAGGCCACCCGTGATGACGTGAAGGGCTTGCAGAGCACCTACGCCACCATGCGCGACCAGGTGGCAGCCGTGGCACCGAACAACGCGACCGTGGCGGCCATCAACGCCGCCATCGCCGACTTGGGCACGCTGGACGCCAGCCTGCAAGACGCCGAGAACGCCATCGGCGGCGACACGCAAGCTCTGGAAGACGCCCGCGCCAAAACCGAACAGGCCCTGCAGCAAGCCCACAATACGCTGAACCAATCCCAGAGCACCTACCGCGATCAGCTGAAGGGCGAGCTGGAGTCCCTGGCCGCCAGCTTAAGCCAGGTGGGCGACGACACCACCTCGCTCGCCCAATCACTGCGTGACACCGCCACGGGCCTCGGCTCCTCGGCCGGCTCGCTGGGCGAGAGCCTTTCCGCCGCCGAAAGCTCGCTGCGCACCACCGCCGACACGCTGCACCAGGCCGCAAACGACCTGGCCCAGGCGCGCGACGACCTGCAGCACGCGCTGGATACCGGCGACATCAACGAGGTGCGCCGCATTATCGGCGACAACCCCGACGCCATCGCCCAGTTCCTAGCCGCCCCCACCCATCTGGAGCGCCATGCCGTGTACGCCATGGCCAACAATGGCAGTGCCATGAGCCCCTTTTACACCTCGCTCTGCCTGTGGATCGGCGCCATCTTCATGGTGGCGCTCATGAGCGTGCAGGTGCCCGTCGAGCAGCAGGACAAGCTCGCGCAGCGCTATGGCCGGCGTCCCACCCAAGCCGAGTTGTACCTGGGACGCTACGGCGTGTTCGCGCTGCTGGGACTGACCCAGGCGCTTATCGTGGGCCTGGGGAACGTGTTCTTCCTGGGTGTCGAATGCCAGCACTTCTGGCTGTACCTGGCCGCGTGCTGCCTCACCTCGGTAGTGTGCACGAACCTGGTGTACACCCTAACGGTGTCGTTCGGCAACATCGGCAAGGCCATCGCCATCATCGGGCTGGTGCTGCAGCTGGGCGGCGCCGGCGGCCTCATGCCCGTGCAGATGCTCTCCAGCCCGCTGTTCCAGGCCATCTACCCCTGGCTGCCCTTCGCCCATTCCATGCCCGCCCTGGAAGGCGCCATGGCTGGCATCTACGGCAACCACTACCTGGTGCAGATGGGCCTGCTGGCTGCCTTCCTGGTACCCAGCCTCATCCTGGGACTCGTGCTACGCCGCCCTGTCGTCCGCCTGAACGACTGGTTCCTTCGCAAACTGGACGAGACGAGGTTCCTATAGCGCCAGTCGGGAAACGCACGCCAAGAGAGTGCTTCCTGTCACCGACAGGCTTCGCCGAGCGGGGCGAGGGCGCGGCTGAGGATGTCGTGGGCTCGGGCGATGACCATGCCGTAGTTGGTGATGGGAACGCCCTGGTGGCGGGCGCGCTGGATACGGGAGGCCATGTCGCGGGCGTTCAGGGTGCAGCCGCCGCAGTGGACAACGGCGGCGTAGGGCGTCAGGTCGTCGGGGAAATCGCGCCCCGAGGTGAACGCGAAGTGCGGGTTCGCGCCGCAGATTTCGCGAATCCACTGGGGCAGCTTCACCATGCCAATGTCCTCGCAGGTGCGATGGTGGGTGCAACCCTCGGCAATGAGCACCACGTCGCCATCGGTCAGGTTCTCCAGGGCGTGCACGGCCTGGAGCTGCGCGGGCAGGTCGCCCTTGTAGCGAGCCATGAGGATGGAAAACGAGGTGAGGGGCGCCGTTGCCGGCAACAATTCGGCCACGGCGTCGAACGCCTGGGAATCGGCAACCACCAACCGCGGCGGGCACGTCAGCGTATCTAAAAGCTGAGGCAGCGCCTCCACGCTGGTGGCGCAGGGGAAAGCGCCGGCTTCCAGCACGTCGCGCAGCACCTGCTGCTGGGGTAGAATGATGCGTCCCTTCGGTGCCGCTGAGTCCAAGGGAATCACCAGCACTACCACATCGCCCGGCTCGAGCAGGTCGGCCACAAGGTGACGGTCGTCGCCCACACAGGCCACCAAAGCCGCAATCATACCCTTCAAGTCGACCATGCCCGCCCCCGTAGCGGCAGACAGGCGCACGCGGGCGCGTCGGCAGCCACGTTTGTCCTCATCGATGGTGGCGGCCAAGGCCGGTGTGGCGGCATCCAGCAGATCGGCCTTATTCTCGGCAATCACATAGGGAATGCGCCGTTGCTGGAAGGCGGTCACCAACTGCTCATCGAAGGGCGTCATGCCGCGGGTGGCGTCCACCACCAGTACGGCCACATCGGCCGCATCCAACACTGCCGTGGCCCGTGCCACGCGCTGGTTCCCCAGATCGCCCTCGTCGTCGATGCCGGGAGTGTCGATCACCAGCACCGGCCCCACCGGCAGCAGCTCCATGGCCTTTCGCACCGGGTCGGTGGTGGTGCCCGCTGTGTCGGACACCACGGAAACCGTCTGATTCGTCAGCGCGTTCACCAGGCTCGATTTGCCCGCATTGCGCACCCCGAAGAACGCCAGATGCGTGCGCTCACCCGAAGGGGTATCGTTCAGTGACATGGCATCTCCTCTTAAAACCGGAAGTCGCGCTCGCCATCACGAACGCGGGCAATGTAGGCCGCGCAAGCGTCGCGGCGCCCTTCGGGAAGCAGCGCCAGTTCGCGCTCGATAGTCTGCCAACCTGAAGCCGCCGTCACCGGCGAGGCATAGTCGGCCAGATACTCCGCCAAAGTTATCAGGGCATTCGGTGCGCAGAAGCTGCTGATCTGACCGCTCTTGCAGAACTCCATGAAGCGGTCGCCCGTACGTCCAGCACGGTAGCACGCCGTGCAGAAACTGGGAATATGTCCTTCGTCCATCAGCCATCCCACCACTTCGTCCAGCGTGCGCTGGTCGGACACGTCGAACTGCTCGGTGTCGCGCGGCCGCTGCTCATCGGTGTAGCCTCCTACGCTGGTACGGCTGCCGCCGGAAATCTGCGACACACCCAGCTGCAGTGCCCGCGCACGCAGGTCGGCCGATTCTCGCGTCGAGATGATCATGCCCGTATAAGGCACCGCAATGCGAATAAGCGCGATGATCTTCTCGAACATCTCGTCGGGAATACCGTTGTCGAAGGCATCGGGGTCGATATCCATAGCCGGCTGCACCCGGGGCACACTGATGGTGTGCGGCCCCACGCCGAACACCGCCTCCAGATGCTCGGCATGCATGAGCAGGCCAGCGAACTCGTAGGCGTACCCCTCCAGCCCAAACAGCACACCCAGCCCCACGTCGTCGATGCCGGCGGCCATGGCCCGGTCGTGGGCTTCGGTGTGCCAGGTGTAGTCGGCCTTGGGCCCGGTGGGGTGCAGCACCTCGTAGCGCTCGCGGTGGTAGGTCTCCTGGAACAGGATATACGTGCCAATTTCCGCCGCCTTCAACTGGCGGTAGGCATCCTCGGTGGTCGCAGCGATGTTTACGTTGGCGCGGCGGATGGCGCCGTTCTCGTGCTTGGTGGTGTAAATGGTCTGAAGGCTTTCCAGAATGTAGTCAAGGGGGTTGTGGCGCGGGTCTTCCCCCGCCTCCACGGCCAAGCGCTTATGGCCCATATCCTGCAGGGCCACCACCTCGGCGCGGATTTCCTCCTGGGTAAGCTTGCGGCGCGGAATCTCGCGGTTCTTCGCATGATAGGGGCAGTACAAGCAACCGTTCACGCAGTAGTTGGAAAGATACAGGGGCGCGAACAGCACCACCCGATTGCCGTAGTAGGCCTGCTTGATATCGCGAGCGAGCTGACGTATCTCGGCGTTCATCGCATCATCGTCGCACGCCAGAAGCACGCTGGCCTCGCGATGGGTAAGCGTCGTGCCGTGGTCGTGGGCGGGCGTCAGGTTGGCGCGGGCTTTCTGCAAAATGGAGCGCGCCAACTCCACGTCGTCCTTGTGGGCCTCGGCGTAAGCCAGAGTGTCCATGATTTCCTCGTGATTGATGAACTCGTCGGCGCGCGGCGAACGCACATCGTACTTAGCCACGACGATCCTCCTTCGGACTCGATTCGGCCACATCTCCCCGGTCAACGACGAGGCGGCGGCCCAGCGGAGCGAGCTTCCGTTCCAGCTCGGCCCGTTTCTGGAATGCCGTCTTCTTCGATACTGGCTTGCGGTCGTACAACTCGTAGCTTTCCTGCAGCATGGCCGGCGACACATTCGGCATGACCACATTGGCTCCAGCCCGAATGGCGCGTTCACGGCCGTCGGGCTCCAACGCCTCCAGCGCCGTGGTGGCCGGCAGCAGCATTGCGGGCTGCATGAGCCGAATCAGGGAAAGCAGATAGCACGTGAGATCTACCGTACCGGCCCCTTCGTTCGTGAAAGGAGTCCCGTGGTGGGGAACGAAGGGGCCGATACCGCACATCTCGGGCTTGAAGTGCTCGATGAACTTCAGGTCGGCGGCGATGCGGGCCGGCGTTTGGAAAGGCGAACCCACCATGAAGCCCGTGCCCACGGCATAGCCGAGCTCACGCAGGTTTCGCAGACATTCCATGCGGGTATCGAAGCTCATGGCCGCGGGGTGCAACTGCTGGTAATGCGCGGGCGTGGCGGTCTCGTGGCGCAGCAGGTAGCGGTCGGCACCCGCTTCCCTCAGGTGCCGATAGCTGTCACGCGACCGTTCCCCCACCGACAGCGTGACCGCGCAGCCGGGAAACGACGCCTTCAAATCGCGCACCAGATCGCCCAGCCACGCATCGGTCAGGATGGAGCTCTCGCCGCCCTGCAGCACGAAGGTGCGGAAGCCCGCACGCCACCCCTCCCGAGCGCAGGCCATAACTTGCTCGGCATCCATCTGGTAGCGCGCACAGTCTCGGTTGCTGCGCCGGATGCCGCAGTAGTAGCAATCGTTGCGACACACATTGCTGATTTCGATAAGCGCCCGGGTGAACACGGCGTCGCCGTACACACGCTCGCACGCCTCGCGCGCGCGGCCGGCCAACTCGTCAGCCAGCTGGGGCGTGCGAGCGGTAACAAGCCGCTCGTATTCGTCCGCGGAAAGGGAGCGCCCGGCAGCCAAGCTGTCCACGAGCGACGTTACGTTATCTGCCATGGCGCATCCTCCTTTCCAAAATAACAAGGGGCGGGACGCAGGCGTCGCTCTCCGTCCCGCCCCTTAAGCGGGTTTTCCCGCCCTCGTTGCTAAATCTGCCACGTCTCCTGATCGGTGTGCAGCCATTCGTGAGCCGTGTGGCTCAGCGGCTCGCCAATCCAGTCGGCGTACAGCTGCGCGATATCGGGGTTCTCGTGGGAATAACGCAGGGTGTCGTCGGCGTCCAGGCGGTTCAGCACGCCCGCACGGTCGCTGGCCAGCTCGCAGTTGAACGCGATGGGCTGGCCGCCGCCGCCCACGCAGCCGCCGGGGCAAGCCATGATCTCGACGAAGTCGAAGGCCGCCTCGCCCGACTCCAAGGCATCCAGCAGCTTCGCCGTGTTCTCCAAGCCGCTGGCCACGGCGATGCGCACCGTGGCGTCGCCCACCGTCAGCTCGCGGGAAATCCACGGGGTCTCCGGCGTGGCATCGGTGGTGTCGCACACGCTGAAATCGGGGTTCTCACCGGTGATGAGGAAGGCCGCCGAACGCAGAGCTGCCTCCATCACGCCGCCAGTGCGGCCAAAGATGGTGGCCGCGCCAGTGGACAGCCCCAGCGGGTTGTCGAAAGGAGTCTCGGTCAGATTCGCGCAGTTCACACCCACCATACGCAGCAAGCGATTGAACTCGCGCACGGTAAGCACCGCATCCACATCGGCATCGGCCTCGGTGGCCAGTTCCGGCACGTCACACTCGTACTTCTTCGCCACGCAGGGCATGATGGACACCACGAACAGGCGCTTGCCCGCCTCGGCGGCCTCAGCCGCCAGGGTGTTCTTCACCACAGCGCCCATCATCTGATGAGGCGACTTGGCGCTGGAAAGCTGGGCGGTGAACTGAGGGTAGTGCAGTTTCACGAAGCGCACCCAGCCCGGGCAGCAGCTGGTGAACATGGGGCGCGGCTTGTCGGATCCCAGGAACTCCACGAACTCGCTGCCCTCTTCCATAATGGTGAGGTCGGCGGCGAAATCGGCGTCGAACACCTTGTCGAAACCCACCGCATGCAGGGCCGCAGCCAAACGTCCCGGGGTAGCCTCGGCGCGGGAAAGCCCCACACCCTCGCCCCAGGCAGCACGCACCGCCGGCGCCACCTGCACCACGGTTTCCACGGCCGGGTCCAGAATGGCATCCATAATACGGTTCACGTCATCGCGAGCAGTGAGAGCGCCCGTCGGGCAGTGGGTGATGCACTGACCGCACAGCGCGCAGCCGGCATCGGCGATGGGCAGATTGTCACGCACGATCACCTTCATCGAAGGGCCTACACCCGTGAAGTCCCACACGCCGCAATGCTGCACCTTGTCGCAGATGGCCACGCAGCGCATGCACTTGATGCACTTGCTGCTGTCGCGCTGCAGCGGAAAATCGGCATCCCACGGCTCCGGCACAGGCAGGGCCTCGTCGGCATCCTGCACATTGAAAGCGCTAGAGAGGGAGCGCAGGGCGCAGGTGTCCTGACGCACGCACGTGGCACACAGGGCGCGATGGCCATCCATGATGGCCTGCAGGTTCGCCCGGCGCGCCGCAGCCACCTGCGGGGTGTCGGTGCGCACCACCATGCCCTCGGCCGCAGCGGTATTGCAAGCCGTCACCAGGCCCTGGCCCTCCACCTCTACCAAGCACACCCGGCACGAGCCAATGCAGTTCAGATCCTTCAAATAGCACAGCGTGGGAATGTTAACGCCCATGGCCACGGCGGCCTCAAGCAGCGTGGAGCCCTCGGCCACCTCCACTGCGCGGCCGTTCAACGTAATGGTTACCATGCCTCAAGCCCCCTTCCGGTTAGCGCACCTATGCCGTACACGTCGCATCGCAGGCAGCGGTGGCACTCCTGAGCCGCCTCCTCATCAGTCATCGGGACCTCCACGCCCTCGAAATCGTGCTTGCGCTCGCACGCCGGGCGCTCGGCTACCTGCACGCGGCCGTAAGCCGTCCGATCATTGGGATGCGCCGGCGGCACGGTGGCACCGCAGTCCAGTTCGTGGTGGAACCCAAGCTCGTGATCGATGTTGGCCGCAGCCGTCTTGCCTGCGGCGATAGCCATGATGACGGTCTTGGGGCCCCACTGGCAGTCGCCACCCACGAAGACGCCTTCCTGCCCCATGGCGCGCAGATACTGGTCAGCCACGAAGTAAGTGCGATCGGCCTCCATGCCGTACTCCTCGAAGGGGGCACTCTCGATGGCCTGGCCCACGGCAACAAGCACGATGTCGGCCTCAAGCCGCAGCTCCGGCTTGTCAGCAGCCACCGGCGCAGGACGTCCGCGCTTCACCGCGCCGATGCGCTGGGGCTGGCACACAAGCGCCGTAGCCTGCCCATCGGCACCCACTTCGATGCGCTCGGGCGCCTGCAGGCACATCATCTCAACGCCCTCGGCAATGGCGCTTTCCACCTCGGCGGGCAGTGCCGTCATGTCCTCCAGGCGGCGACGGTAAGCCACCGTCACCGACTCTGCGCCCAAGCGCACACTCGTGCGGGCGCAGTCCATGGCCACGTTACCGCCACCAATAACGACCACCTTCTTTCCGGTGAAGTCCGGATGCTCGCCGTCGCCAATCATACCGAGCAGATCGACAGCGCTCATCACACCCTCGGCATCAGCACCTTCCAGCGCCAGGGTCTTGCCGCCCTGGGCGCCGATGGCCACGTACACAGCGTCGTACCAACCAGTCAGCTTCGCCATCTCGGCCGCGTCAACGGCGCACTCGGTCTTCACCTCGATGGACCCAGCGCCCAGAATGGCACGGATGTCCTCGTCCAAGCGCTCGCGAGGAAAACGGTAGGCGGGAATGCCGTAGCGCATCATGCCGCCGAGCTTCTTGCGCGCCTCGTACACCACCACCTCGTGACCCATCAGAGCTAGGAAGTAGGCGCAGGTGAGGCCAGAGGGACCGGCACCCACCACGGCAACGCGCTTGCCCGTCGCTGGCAGCGGCTGCGGGGTTTCCACCGTATCGGCCGCCACCGTATCCACGATATACTTCTTGATGCCACGAATGTTCAGCGACGCATCCACCATAGCGCGGCGACAGCGCTCCTCGCACGGATGCTCACACACCAGGGCGCAGGCCGTCGGGAACGGGTTGTCCTTGCGAATCATCTTCACGGCCTCAGCCGTGCGGCCCTCCTCGGCCAGCGCGATATAGGCCGGTACGTTCACGTGAGCCGGGCACTGGGTGACGCAGGGCACCGTCTGACGCGTACCGGACGCGCACTCCCCCGCCTCAACATGGCTGGCGAACTCGTCGGTGAAGGCATCGAGACCGGCCAGCACCATCTGACCCGCCTGCCAGCCCACAGCGCAATCGGCCGTGTCGCGCAGCAGCGTGGCCTTAGCACGAATCGCGTCGACCGTCGCCTTGGTGGCACGGAACTCCGCCACGTCGCGCAGCAGCGCCGCAATTTTCGGCATGCCCTGAGCGCACGGCGTGCACTTGCCGCACGTCTGCACCATGCTCGCTTGCAACTGTCCCAGCACCATCCCCACCGGGCACTGCCCTGGCGGCATGGCTTCGACGCGACGCGCGAACGCCTCGACGAACTCTCCCATCCGCCCGTCGGCTCGCGCCGCGGGTTCTACCGTTAAACGCCCCATAGTTCTCTCTTTCCTGTTGAGGATCAACTGATACAAGGTAACGCGCGCCGTATTTCCAATTGGCAACATACGCCCTGCACGACACCTCTCAGCGGTCGGCGACACCTCACCCACGTTCGCGCTCTAGGAAAATCGTCGAGTCCGCACCATCACCGCTCACGGCGAATCAGTCTTTCATACTCTCGGTTTACAAACGACGACCAGACACTTCCTAGCCGAAACGATACTGCACGCCCATCATAGGAGCCGGATTGTTCCAGCGTGCCACGATGGTGTCCTCGCAGCAAATGCGGCACGTGCCGCATTCCAAGCAGCCCGCGTAGTCGAAGCTCTTGCGACCATCGGGCCCTATCTTGTACAGAGCCGCAGGGCACACCTTCACCAACTTCAGGAACTCGGCTTCGTCAAGCGCGTCCACATCCTCAGCCGTGAACCCGATATGCGAGCCGCCCTCATCTACGTTGTACTTGTTTGCGCCGATCAGCTCGTCAACGCTGACCGTTATCTCGGGCACGGTACTCATAGGGCCTTCAGCGCTCCTCTCACTTCCTTGGCCAGGCTCAGCAAACCGCGCTGCTTCACCACCGGCAGCAAGCGCTTGACAAGATGCTGCTGCGGCATGCCGTCCACAACGAACAGGGCGTTGAACACATCGGCCACCATGGTGGGGTACTCCGTGAACATGCGATCCCACTTCTCCATCGTCTGAGGCCAGGCGCGGAAGGTTTTCAGATCCTTCACCACGAAGCTGTTTTCCAGCATCGTGCGGTAGGGAATCAATGCCGAAGCGCTCACGTTGCCCTCGTCGATGGCGGCGCAGGCAGCCTCGGCGGCAAACTGCCCCGAAGCAACGGCCAGGTCCATGCCGCGCACCTGATAGCCCAAGTTCATACAGAGCATGGCCGCATCGCCTACCACCAGGCAGCCATCATGCACGAGCGGCGGAATCATGTCGTAGCCACCCTCGGACACCATGTGCCCCGAATGCTCCGTCATCGTGGCATCGCGGATAATGGGAGCCACAGCCGGATGACGCTTGAAGTCGTCCATGGCCTGATAGATAGTGGTGTTGCTCGTAGAAAGCTCTTCGATGGTGGCCACGAGGCCCAAGCTGATGGAATCCTTGTTCGTATACAGGAAGCCGCCGCCCACCGTACCGTGAGTGCAGTCGCCCACGAACAGCATGGCCGCGCCTTCGCCTTCGGGCAAGAGGAAGCGATCCTCGATGACGCGCGGGGACAGCTCGAACACCTCTTTGATGCCCACCGCCATCTCGTTGCGCTTCGGCCGCGGCGCACCCAGGCAGCGCTCGGCCAGCAGGGAATTCACACCCTCGGCCAAAATTACCACCTGCGCGGTAATCTCGTCGTCGCTGGCCTTGATGCCGATAACGGCACCCGCGTCGTCCTTCACCAAATCTTCCACGCCGATGCCGGCGATAATCTCGCAGCCAGCCTGCTCGCACAGCTGAGCCAGCCACGCATCGAAGGGGGCGCGCAGAACACTGTAGCTGTCACTACCTGCTTCGCCCAGCTCCTTGCTGGTGAAATCGATGGTCATGTTGCTGGTGGGATCCATCAGGGCAATGCGCTCATGGGTGATCTTGCGCTCGAAGGGAATGTTGTCCCACTCGACGTCGCCATCAGCGTACTTGTCAAAAACCTTGCGCAGCGAGTGAGCGTAAATGCGGCCGCCGGTCATGTTCTTCGACCCAGCCGACTCACCGCGCTCCACGATGAGCACGCTCTTGCCCTGCTTGGCTGCCACGTAGGCCGCAATGGCGCCGGCACAGCCGCAGCCCACGACGATGATATCGAAATCGCGCTCTTCCACGCAGCACCTCCTTTAGTAATCGTTCCTCCAAAGGGCGCCGCCCGCAGGCAGCGCCCCGCATTTGCTTACAAATTGATAGCCGTCTTATAGCCCTCGTGCACGGCATCCATCACCAGGCGCGGAGCCTTGGCGTCGCCGATCACGTAGGTGTCCACATCGGCAATCTGCTCGATGTCGTCGCGCATCTGGCTGGTGGGCAGGAAGCCGGGCGACACCACCACGGCGTCCACATCCATCGTCTCCAGACCATTCATCGTGGAGAACACCGGCTTGCCGTCCTTCACCTCAACCAGGTTGGCGCGGGTCTTCGTCTTCACGCCGGCCATGGCTAGACGCGTCATGTAGGCAATGCCCATCACGCCGGGCACAAAGAAGTTGTCCTGGCGCGTAGTGATGGTGACGTCCTTGCCAAAGTCCTCGGCCAGGATGAGAGCCGCCTCGGCACCCACGATGCCACCGCCCACAACGACCACCTTGTCGGCATCCAGCTGGCACCCCTGCTTCATCAGGTCCATGGCGTAAATCACGTTGTCGGAATCCAAACCAGGCAGGTTCAGTTCGCGCACCTTGCCGCCCGTGGCAACGATTACGGCATCGAAGTCGCCCGTGGCGATGGTCTCCGGCGTGGCATTCTCCTCAACCAGCTTGACGTTGGACTTGGCAATCTGGCGCTGGTAGTACTTGCCCAGAAGACCCAGATCCTCCTTGTACACCGGCACCGAGGCCTCCTTCAGCACGCCGCCCACTTCGCGACCCTCGAACAGGGTCACGTCGTGGCCGCACTCGGCAGCGGTCAGTGCCGCGGCGCTGCCCGCAGGGCCGGCACCGATAATGGCTACCTTCTTCGGACGATCGGTCTTCGGGAAGTACTCGCGATCGAACTGGTACAGCGTGGGATTAACGGCGCACTGCACCATGCCGCCCGACAGCATGCCGCGGTCGTGGCAACCCACACCGCAGCCGATGCAGGGGCGAATGTCGCCCGAGCGGCCTTCCTCGGCCTTCTTGGCCCAGAACGGATCGGCCAGGGCCGGCTTGCCGATGCCCACGTAGTCGCATACGCCGTCTTCCAGCAGCTGCTCGCCAATCTCGGGAGTGTAGATGCCGCCGCATAACATGACCGGAATGCTCACCGCATCCTTAATACGCTTGGCCATATCCACATGGTTTGCTCCGTGGGGAGACAGCAGGCCGGCAGCGTTCACTACCTCGGCATGACTGCCCCAGGTGATATTGATGACGTCGGCGCCCATACGCTCGCAGGCCTTGGCCACCTCGATGGTCTCCTCGATGGTGATGCCGCCGGGCTCGAAATCGCAACCGGACAGACGAATGGACAGCGGCACCGAGGTCTTCTGCTTGATGTTGCGAATGACCTCCATCAGGAAGCGCATGCGATTGTGCAGCGAGCCGCCGTACATGTCGGTACGGGTGTTGTTGAGCGGCGACAGGAAGTTGGAGAGCAGCACGCCGCAAGCGGAGTGCACATCGATGATCTCAAAGCCAGCGCGCTGACCACGCTCGGCCGCATCGCCAAAGGCCTCCACGAACTCGTGAATCTCCTCGATGGTCAACTCGCGCGGCACACCGCCACCGTTCTCGTACCAAGGCTCCCACATAACGCGCGACGACGAGATGAGATCGTCGCCTGCCACGAAGGCGGCGTCGCGGCCGGGATGCACGATCTGCAGGCCGGGCACCGCACCGTGGTGCTTCAGCGTCTTGGCCAAGATGGACATCGGGCCGATGTAGGGATCGCTGGCGATGGACAGGCCCACATGATGGAACTGGGTCACACCGGCGTTATCCATATACACGATGCCCGCGCCACCGTCGGCTGCCTCGGCATAGGCCTTCACCGTGGCCCAGCTGGGAGAACCATCGGGATTGCCCAACTCGGTGCCCATGGGCTGTCGCACGATGCGGTTCTTGATCTCGAGGCCGGCGATATAGCCGCGTTCGAACAGCTTCGGGAAATGCTGGTTCTTCTTCATTATCTCAATCCCTTCTGATTAATACGGTGATAAGAGTCGATAAGATGCTCGGGAAAACCTTTAAATTAGTGAGCCTCGCGAGCTGCCGCCGCAGGATCGAAGCCACTGATGGCCTTGGCGATCTTCTGGGCAAGCCACAGGAAGATGATCACCAGCACTACCGCCGACAGAGCCACCAACGGCCACGAAGCGACAAAGCCGCCGAACACCGCTGCCCAGCCCAATGTCGGCAGGTTGTTGATCAGCATATTGCCGAACGAAATGATCGTGCCGAAGTACACACCGAGAATCACGGAGTTGATCAGGTAGAACCCAATACCACCGTGTAGGTTTAACTTGGCGCACAGCGCCGGCCCCCACGAAGCCACGGGAATAATATCGCCGAAGGCATAGCCGATGCAGAAACTAGCAAACCAAGCCTCGATGACAATTTCAGGCAACAGCGGAACACCCGCCGCAGTCAACATGACCAGCGACATGCACAGGCCCAAAATGATGTTCATGACGATGTTGACAACTCTTCCAAATCCAATGGGACCCTTCATTTATCCTCCTCTCGAGGAACTCCCTGAAGCTCCTCGCATTGCCTCACGAAGGCGCGCCGGCTCATTCCCCTGACCGGCGCGCCGCCGTTTCCTTAAGCGATTTCGCCCTGCATGCCACCAGTCACCGCACCAGCGCAGCCGCCGTCAACCGGCAGGTTGACTGCCGTAATGAAGCGGGACTCATCAGAAGCCAGGAACAAGTAGGCATAGGCGATGTCGAGCGGATCGATAGCCTGCTGGGTGGTCTGGGCTGCAATGAGGCCTTGGGCCATCTCCTTGGGGATGTTGGCCATAGCTTCGGTCCACACCAAACCGGGGGTGATGGAGTTGCAGCGGATACCGAAGGGACCGCCCTCAGCAGCAAGCTGACGGGCCAGAGCCAGGCAAGCGCCCTTGGCGGCCGCATGGCAGGCCTGGGGGGAGTTGGAACCCTGCAGGCCCACGGTGGACGAGGTGATGATGATGGAGCCGCCGCCGGCCTCAATCAGATGAGGCCATGCGCAGTTGCACACGTTGTACACCAGATCGAGCTCGTTCTGGATGCCATAGGCCCAGATGTCGGGGGTCATCTCGCCGAAGGGGGCCATACCCGGATGCGAAGCGTTATTGATGACGATATCAATACCGCCCATGAGCTCGGCGCAGTCGGCCACCCACTTCTTCACGGCCTCGTAGTCGGAAAGATCCACGTCGAAACCTGCGGCCTTGTAGCCCTTGGCCACCAACTCGTTGGCCACCTCGGCAGCCACGCCCTTGGAGCGGCCGGAGCCGCACACGAAGGCTCCCTGAGCGCACAGCAGCTCCTGGGTCACGCGGCCAACGCCCTTGGTGGTGCCGGTCAGCAACACGCGCTTACCTTCCAGGCGCTTGCCCAGAGACTCCTCCGGAGCGACGAGCTTACCGAAATCGGGAGCGCCAACGAGCCTGGGGATGTTTGCCATGATGATTCCTTTCTCGAATCTCTTCTCTCACGAAAACCGCGCGGCGCGAAATCGGCCGCGCGGCCTTACGTACTAAGGGGTTAGGCCTGATGAGCCGCGAAATGACGGCCCGCGATGCGGCCCGAGGTGTGAGCAAAGCCGTTAGCCGCGCCCGGCACCTCCATGTTGTAGGAGTCGCCGTACAGGCCCGTAGCGTCCAGACCCACAGCATACAGACCGGGGATGGGCTCGTAGTCCTTGTCGACTACCTGCATATTGCCGTTGATGCGAATACCACCGGCGGAGCCCATAGTGCCCGTGGCGAGGGCCACAGCGTAGAACGGCGGGGTGGAAAGCGGACGCAGGTACTTCTCCTGCTTGAAGAATTCCTTGTCGTCACCCGTAGCGCAGGCCTCGTTGTAGGCGGCCACAGTAGCGGCGAAGTTCTCCGGAGATACGCCGATCTTCTCGGCCAGCTCTTCGGGGGTGTTGGCCGCGAAAGCCACGCCGTCGGCCACATCCTGGTCGAGCTCCATACGCAGGCGATCAAGCGGACGACCGAACGTGACGAACTCGCCGATGGAAATCTCAGATCCGCTCTCAACGAGGCGGTCGATGTTGGCCTGGTCAAGCACCGACCACACAATGCCGTCAGGCTGCTTGCCGTACAGCGGGCCGATATCGCCGATGTTCTCAGCGGTGCCCTCGTTGGCGAAACGGCGGCCGGTCTTGTTGATCCAGATGGCACCCGGCTGCACGCCGGCGGCGCCGATGTGGGAGTCCATGGCCTTGTCGCGGGCGCCGGCCGCCAGAATGGGACAGGTGACGATGTTGGTGTCGTCGGCACCGGCGGACAGGGCCATCTGAAGGCCGTCGCCCATATTCTGCAGCGGCGTGAGGGTATTCATGTTGTAAGCACTGGGCGCGAACCAGGAATACTTCGCAATGAGCTCGGGGTTGGAGCCCATGCCACCCGTGGCCAGAACCACGGCCTTGCCGCCCACGCGCAGAGGCTCGCCCTCGGACTCGGCGACCACACCCACAACCTTGCCGTCCTCGATGATAAGCTCGGTGGCCGGAGTCTCGGTGAAGATGTCCACACCGGCATGCTCCACAGCCGACAACAGCAGCTCCTGCACGCGAGCGCCCAGACCGTCGGGCAGATGGAAGGTCCACACCTCGTTGGGGTCATCATAGGCGGCAATGGTCACCGTCTTGTACTCCACACCCAGGTCCTTGAGAAAGTCAATGGTATCAGCGGAGTTGTCCACGAAGGCGCGCACCACGTCGAAGTTTGCGCGATAGTGGCTGTACGAGTTGAACTTGTCGTAGCCCTCCTGCTTAGTGGGGAAATGACGGTCGGGATGGGCCGGCTTCCCCAGCTTCTTCTGCTCGCTCGACTCGAAGGCGGCAGTGCCCTCGGCGAACATGGACAGGCCGCCCGTCTCGGGCATCTTCTCGAGGATGACCACGCTCTTGCCAGCGCGCGCCGCCTCGAGGGCCGCGGACTTCCCCGAAGCTCCGCCGCCGATGACGACCAGGTCGTACTCAGTATCGAACGCCATGCTCTTCTCCTTCTCTTTTCTTATGTGCCGACATCTCCGCATGAGATGCCGTACTACCTGATTTAGGAAAGCGCTGCGGTCAGCGCGGGAACCACCTTGTTCAAGTCGCCCACAATGCCGTAGGCGCAGTTGCGGAAAATAGGTGCCTCGGGATCGTTGTTGATCGCAACGATGGTCTTGGCGCCGCGCACGCCAGTCATATGCTGTGGCTGACCCGAAATGCCCACCGACACGTACAGACGCGGGGCGATACGCTGGGTAGAGGTGCCCACCACACGGGCATGCTCGAACCAGCGGTAGTCGTCGCACAGGGAAAGGCTGCAAGCGATCTCTGCATCCAGGGCGCCCGCCAAAGCCTCCGCCAGGGCCAGCTGGTCCTTGCTCGTCAGACCGCGACCCACACCTACCACGCGCTGGGCGTTGGCAAGATCGGCTCCACCGGACTCGCCTTCATGGATGCCGGCCACCGTCATCGGTGCCAAAACGGCAGCGGCCACTTCCTCAATGGGAGCCGGGGCGCTTTCCTCCACGTCTTCGGCACCGTCGGACACCAGCGCCACCACCGGCGCCGTTGTCTCCAACGTCTCAACAGCGCGCTGCTCGGCCACCAGGCGCTCCACGACCGTCTTGCCATCCTCGAAGTTCACCGCCACTACCGACGAGGCAACAGCCGCGTCCAGAGCGGCGGCCACGGCACCGGCAAGCACGCGAGAAGCTGCGGCGTTGGGAGCCAGCGTCACTGCCGGAGCCAGCTGCTGCACCTTCTGCGCCACTACACCGGCCAAGGCCTCGGTCGGCACGCCCTCGGGCTGAGGCACCCAGCACACCGATGCCACACCGGCACCCGCCACCGACTCCGCCAGCTCGCGGGAGCCGGCCACCACGGCCCGAACCTGCGAATCAGCCCGCTTGGCCACGGCCACCACGGTGCCCACCGGCACATCATCGGCAACGATGATTACAACGTTGTTGCTCATAGGGGAATCCTTTCTTGCTTCCAGGGCCTACAGCACGCCATCGGCCTTCAAGACGCTTACCAACTGCTCCACGGCATTGGCCGGATCGGCACCGTCGAACAGGCGCGACGACGTGGCATCGGGCAATCGCGTGCCCCGCGAGACGAACGCCGAGCGATCGCCCTCCACCGTCTTGGACTCAGACGGCTTCTTGCGGGCAGCCAGCACCTGGCGCATACCCGGCTTCTCCTCTTCCTCGCGGCGAGCGGCCACGTCCAGCACCACGGGGCCCTCCACCAGAACATCCTGGGTGCCCATGCCCCAACGGCGCGTCACCATCAGGCCCTGGGGGTTGGCCACCGCCGTGTCCACCGCCGTCAAAAGAGGCCATCCCAGATAAGAGGCCAACAGAGGAGCCACCATCGGATCCCAATCGGCATCGCCCAGTACCACCAAACCGGCACCATCTACCTCAGCCACCGCATCGGCCAAGGCGCGAGCCATGGTGGCCGAGTCGGTCGGCACCGGAAAGCCTTCCAGCACCACCGTGCGCTCGGCGCCGCGGGCCGCGGCAAACGAGGTATCGCCGCCGCCAACGCACAGGCCAACTACCTCATCGCCTTCAGCCGCAGCCACGGCGCAGGCCAACGCGGCGTGATCGTCGTCACCCACATCGTGGCGGGCCGTACTCCAATTCACGGTGCCATCCACACGCACCAGTGCGTCATCGGGATTGGGCGCCCACTTGAAAATCGCTACTGCTTTCATTGCTTCCTCCGCTTTGCCCTATGCGTACAGATCGATGCCCATGTCGCGAGCCACAGCCTGGCCAACCGGATCCTCGTCGGGGAACTCGTTGAGGGCCACCTCGATGTTGTGAGTCTTCGGCTGCGGGGGAATGATGCACTCCTTCATCAGGTTGTGCTCGAAGTACACGCCCAGCTGCACGCCCTTGGCCTTCAGCTCTTCCATGGCCTCCTGAATGTCATCCACACGCAGGGCGATGCCCTTGATGCCCTCACCGTTCTCCTGCAGATAGGCGCTGAAACCGATGGGGTCGTCGGCGGCCGTCGGAGAAGACACCTCCATGCCGCCGCTGCGGGGCAGCGCCACCTTCAACTTCACGTGCTCGTCATCGAACGGTCCGTAGAATTCGACCCCGAACAGATCGTTGAAATCCTTCATAGTCTCGGTCGCATCATTGGCCACGACGCACACACGAATCAGCTTGCCCTTCATGGTTTGGCTCCTTCCAAACAGCTCGACTGGTATAGGCCCGCGTTTCCGCCTGAGCCCTAACGCGCCGTTATCATAGGAGGTTGAAAGGTCTGACCCCTAGCCCCAAACGTATCGGAGTTGGGATATAAATTACTTCACCGATAAGAAACAAAAGACACCCTTGACCTGCGGTGCAAGGGTGTCGAATGGATATTCTTTCGGATACTTGAAGACTAGCGGGGAAGATGGCGTGCCGCATACACAGCGGCCTGCACGCGATTCTGCACTTGTAGCTTATCGATAATGCGACTGACGCTCTTCTTCACTGTGGGCTCGCTGATGAACAGGCGCGCGGCTACCTCTTGATTCGACAGACCGTCCATCAGCAGACAGAGGATTTCCTTCTCTCGTTGGGTAAGCAATTTCAACAGCCCCGGCTCGCCATCAGAAGGCGCCGGCACCTTGCTGTCGGAAGCCAGCAGGGCTTCCTGCAAATGGGCGCGAATGGACCCGTCAAACACTACTTCCCCGCAGACCATGCCCCAAATAGTGCCGCGCAGCCGATCGACCGAAAGCTCATTGCGCACGCCATAGCCCATGGCACCGGCGCGCAGGGCGTCCAGCACCTCGCGAGAATCCCCCGACGACGCCAGCACCATGATGCACACCCCGGGGTCGAAGGCCAAAATGTCGCGAATAACCGGAGCGCACGGGGTGTCTCCCACACGAGCGCCCAACAGCACTACCGCAGGCAGATGTTCCTTGGCCGCTTCAATAGCATCATCGTAGGAATAGATCTTAGCCAGCAAGTCGAACTCATCCCACTGCTCGATAAGGGCTGCAATGCCCTCCACGAAGAGACGATCCTTATCGCAGATCATAATGCCCACGGTATCTTCCCGAGATTGCTCTCGATAAGCGTGGTGGCGAATATCGTCAAGCGTGCCGGAATGTTGGCTCAACGGCTCTTCAGAGGAGTCGGGAGTTTCGCGATACATGGTCATAAAGGGCATTCTCCCTGATCGAATTCAAGAATTCATTTGGACTCGATTGTATCAATGTTCTCTCTTCTTGGGACGGTATCCTTTCGTACCCTTTTCCTCTCACAATACACCACACCTCAAACAACGGGGCCCCGCTGCAAGGCGCAAGCGGGGCCCCATCCAGGGAGGGCGCGGTTGTATCGTCCCGCGACGCGAAGCCCGCGGAACCTGCAGTCGCTAAGCAGTGGCGGCCGTTTCGCCCGCCACGTAGCCAGCCACCATGGCCTGGGCGTTGGACATGCCCATGCCCGAGCTCTCATAGGCGTAGCCGAAGCGACGGCCCACGGTGTTGCCCGCAGCGAACAGGCCGGGAATCACCTCATGCTCGGCGCTCAGCACCTGGAACTTGTCGTTGGTATGCACGCCGGCGATGGAGCACACGAACACCCACTTCTCGTTGAAGGCATAGAAGGGTGGGGTCTTCACGGGAATGAGGTACTCGGCGCTCTTCATGAAGTCCTCGTCCACACCCTTCTCACACATCTCGTTGTAGCGCTCGATGGTAGCCGTGAAGGCGGCAGGGTCAACATCGATGAGCTCGGCCAGCTCTTCCAAGGTGTCGGCCTGGTACACACCGGTGCCGCTCTTGGCGATGGTGTCCAGCACGTTCGGATCGATGCCGATGAAGCAGGGCATCAGCTTATCCTCGGTGGAGGAAATCTCCCACGTGAAAGCGCCGTTGGGCATAGAAGCCGCCGACACCACCTGCTGCACCTGGTTCACGGGGAACAGAGCCTCGTTCATGTAACGACGCCCCGCCTGGTCCACTTCCAGATTCGGGCAGCCGATGTGGCCGCCGTTCGGCCAGCCGAGGAAGCCGTGGGGGCCGCCCTCCATCTCGGCGCCCGCCCAGCACATCATGCGGTGTCCGATGCCGTCGTCCATGGGCTCGGTGCTGGAAATGTCGTCGGCCTCCATGTACATGGTGTACACGTTGCCCTCCTCCAGCAGCTTCGCCACCTTTTCCTGCTGGAACTTCTTCACCATGGCGGCGTTGCCGGCATAGCTGCCCGTGCACACGATAACGCCCTTGGCGGCATTGAACAGCGTGCGGGAGCCATCCTCACCCGTGGCGATGACGCCGGTCACGCGGCCGGACTCGTCCTGCACCAGCACCTCGGCCTTGGTGTTGTAGCGAATGTCGGCGCCGTTATCGGCCAGATAGGCATGCATGCCCGCCAGGAACTCCTTGTAGTTGTCCTTCGTGGGATCGCCCAGAACCACGTTGATGTCGAACACGCGATTCAGCCACAGCTCGGGCTCATCGGGAGCCGGAGAGCAGGTGAAGGGGATACCCGCAGGCGTGAGCACCTTCTCGATGAGGGTATCCACCAGCTCGCCAGAACGATCGGCCCACGCACGCCACTGACGAATGTCGCAGCGATTGGCGGTGTTGCCCACGATGTGATAGACAATCTCCTTCGGATCGTAGACGGGCTTGCCCGACTGCTTCTGGAACTCGGAGTTCAGGAAGGAACCCTGATTGCCACCATAGTGGAAGATCTTGTTGCGCTCCAGCACGACCACCTGGGCACCATTCTCCAGCGCGCCAAATGCGGAAAGCGAGCCCGATACCGCCGAACCGATAACCACTACATCAGTGTCCACCACATTGTCGCAATCGGCCTCGGTCAGCGCGGGAGCCTCGCCAAGCCAATCTTCCTCAGCCGCGCCCGTTTCAGCCAGCGGAGCCTCCTTCGGCGCCGGGCTGCAACCAGCCAAGCCGGCCAAAGCGGCCGCCCCGCCAAGCACGGCGGAACCAGTCAGAAAGCTGCGACGCGAAATGCCCTTCATTTCAGTCATTGTTTCCCTCCTTGTATCGGTGCTTTTTTGCGGAAGCCAAGGGCCTCCATCCTCTCACCCACCGCAACTCGCGGCTCTCAGGTGATGCCCTTATCATGGAGAAAATGCCTGGTGAAGGCATCATCTAAACTAGTTGATACCCATCAACCGAACCAGTGGAAATAGTATCTAACCGCCGCTTGACGCGTTCCCCGACGATGACCGCGGCCTGTGGTAAGCTGAGCCCGAACGTTTGGGGGAGGGATCCATGGGAACAGAACTGGAAGCACACGTCCGGCGGGCGCGCCTTGGCGTCATCCTCGATTTGGGCATCTATTGGGGCTGGATGAGCCTTGTCTTTTTCTCAACGACACTCGCAGGCCCAGGGGGTATCGCCGCGGTAGAATTGGCGAACTTCGTGGCGCTGGCAGTCAGTACGGCCGTGGTGGCTGTTGTGGCATTTCTCTCTCCCGCCCTGGCGCAACGCGTAACCGAAAGCCGCCTTCTGCGTGTAGCGGTAACCTTGGCTGCATCGGGCGGCACGCTGTTAGTTCTCTGGGGCGCGAATGCCGATGCATCGCTCATTGCCGGTGCCTGCCTGGTGGGCCTGCCCGAGGGTCTTCTACTCTATCTTTTCGTCAGCCGAGCGTTGCGCCAGTGCCAATCGGCAGAAGACGTCGTCATGCTGTTCTCTTGGGCGCTGCTCGTCGCAGCTGCTCTGTATTTGACCGTGGCCTTTCTCGGAACCGCGGCAGGCTATGTTTGCGCTGTGCTCCCACTGCTCTCGCTTGCGGGGCTCGCGGCAGAAACGCAAGGGGGCCACGCCCAAAACGGAGAGCGCCCGGATGCGAGAGAGGCAGAGCCGCAGCCCTCTTTCTGGGCTGCCACCCAAAAGCTTCCCTGGAAGCTGCTGCTGGGCTTGGCCGTCTTCGGCATCGCCTTCGGCCTCATGCGCATTTCCGCCAGCAGCGCATCCATTGAGGTGTTCCAAGAGAGTTATCTGGCCCACACCCTTGCTCGCGCCGGCACGACCGTGGTGGCGCTGGTGCTTATCGGCAAGCTAAAGAAAGCCTACTGGGTGCTGAGCACCTTGCAGCTGCTTGCCTTTACGCTGGGCATTTGCAGCTACTGGCTGCCCTTTGAATCTACCGCCGTCCTCACGGTGGCCGCCACCACCGCGGGGTACACCTGCCTTGAGCTCATGCTGTGGGCCGTGCTTTTCGAGTTATTCCTGGAAACAAATGTGGCCTTCAACACCTTGTACGGCATTGTGCGAGGGCTCGTCAGCCTGGCCACGCTCGTTGCCACTGGCTTCTCCCTTTTTGTTATGGCCTCCATGGCCGCTGGCATTGTGCATGTGGCGCTGCTCTTCTTCCTGCTGGCCATGATTTTGGTCTCGTCGCTTCTGTTCGGCAGCCGCAACGTGGCCTCGCTCTGGGGGCTCGAGCGGCCCGCCATGGCCCCTGAGGCCACCGACGCCGAACAGGTCACGCAAGCTTTGGCCGAAACCTACGGCCTTACGGCCCGTGAGACCGAAGTGGTGGCGCTGCTAATGAAGGGCCGCAACGAGCCGTTCATTTCGGAAGCGCTGTTCATCTCTCCTAGCACCACCCACAGCCACGTCAGCCATATCTACGCCAAGATCGGCGTCCATTCCCGCCAAGAACTGCTGGACGTAGCAGAACGGTCATCGCTAACGGGAATTCAAAGCTAGCGAACGCCGGTCACGCACCAAACCAGGAAACTTAGTGGAACTTAGAACTCCTTGGAAGAACTTAGGAGGAAACGCCCTCACTGGGCGAGGATGAGCCGCGGCATCTCTATAGCCCTAGCAGCGGTGGGCGTGGGCGATGAGGTCGGCCATTTCTGCGGCGGTTTTGGTGGTGACTTCGGCGCGGGCGGCCAGGTCCTTGTCGTGTGTTACCAGGTAGCGAGCCTTACACAGTGCACAGGAGGCGAGCACCGAACCGTCTTCGTAATCGGACGTGATGTCGCGATAATGACGGGTCAGCCACGCCGTGCGATCATCGAGGGGAATGGACACGGCAAGGTCGGTCATGTGATCGACGCAGCGCCAAGCGAAATCTTTTATGGCCCGCGCCGTGGCCTCGTCAACCGTGCCCCCATTTTCGCGGACAAGCTGCTTCATTTGCTTCCCCAGCACATAGAAGACGTCCTTGACCGCATCGGCGGGAATAGCCACATTTGCATTGCATTTCTCGACGGTGTTGATGAACCGAGTAGCCGGTTCATGCAGAGGGCGGTCGGGCAGATAGAAATCAAGCCAGACGTTTTTATCAACAACAATGGCGTTTTCTCCCGTAATCACCAGAGCCCCCTTTCGACCATTCTCTCGATCTTCGCCTCGTACAGCACTTCCCGCAGCTCTTCATTCGTCACGGGGTAGTGGGAAAGCCCATGGGTGATGCCCAGGGAACGGTAGAACTCCTTGGTTTGCTCTTCGAAATCCAGCACGGCCTGAGCCCGTCTCTCGCCCTCGTCCTCGGGCGACGCTTCTTCGGGCTTGAGAAGCGACCGCAGCAAGGCCTCTGACTCGTCGTCGTAACGGGCGGCGCATTCGTAGAGCCGCCGCATGGCCCCCGACGGCGTGCAACCTAAGCGCGCGAAGCGCTCGTCCCCCCGTCGTTTCAGCTCGGCATCGATACGAAAGTTCATCTGCGCGTTCGGCATAGCCGCTCCTTTCAATATGCTAGCAGTATAGCACGCTGAAAGCCCCTTGTCCCGCGCGAAATCAGGAAGCCGATCGAGGCCAGTCAGGTCAAGCCGTACCAGCTGGGCCCACGGGCACCGCCTCCCCGCATCCCTTCCCCATACAAAAGCGCCTCGCTGTATCCCGCAGCGGGGCGCATCGGTTGCTGTCTGATGGGCTCAATCGCCCCTAATCCCGCTCGCCGGGTTGGCGGACGGTGATCTCTTGGGACTTCACCGACACGCGGGAATTGGGGGGCACCGAGAAGGTGACGAAGGTGGAGCCGGCGATGACCGAGCCCTTGCCGATGACCGTCTCGCCGCCGAGCACCGAGGCGTTCGAGTAGATGGTCACGTCGTCCTCGATGGTGGGATGGCGCTTCACGCCGGCCAGGCGCTGGCCACCGCGAGTGGAAAGCGCGCCCAGGGTGACGCCCTGGTACAGCTTCACATGATCGCCGATGGTGGTGGTCTCGCCGATCACCACGCCGGTGCCGTGGTCGATGAAGAAGTACTCGCCGATGTGTGCGCCGGCACCGATGTCGATGCCGGTGGAGGAATGGGCGATCTCGGTCATCACGCGCGGGATGATGGGCACGCCCATCTCGTAGAGCACGTGCGCAATGCGGTACACGTAGATGGCGTACAGGCCCGGATAGGAGAAGATGACTTCCTCCTTCGAGCCAGCCGCCGGGTCGCCGTCGTAGAGCGCCTGCACATCGGTGAGCAGTACCCGCTGAATGCCAGGCAGCTCTTCGAAGAACTTCGCGCAGATCTCGTCGGTCTGCTCGCAGATGGAATCGCTCGTGCAGCCGCCGCACAGGTGGTTGCCGCTGCCCGCCAGCTCATCGCGGTCGTCGGAGGTGTAGGTCAGCGCCAGAATGAGCTGCTCGCGCAGAACGCTCTCAATCTCGATGAGCGTCTGGCCGATGAAGTAGGACGGGCTCGTGGAAGGCGACAGCATCTCGGGGCCGAAGTACCCCGGGAACAACACGCGGCGCAACTCGGTGATGAGCCCCTTGATCGCCGCGCGGCTGGGGAAACGACGCCCGGGCTTGGTGAAGAAGATCTCGTCCGCTTCGTAATTCTTCTCGATATCGGCAACGATCCGTTCCAGATTATCTCCGAACATAGGCCCTCCTCGGCTCGTCGGTGCGCCTTGAAAGGGCATTCCCTTGGGCGCTTTCACGTTTGCCCCTAGTGTAGCAGTTTCCCATGGCAATCAGTGCTACCAGGCGGTGACATTCTCCCTGAGGACACGGAGCGCCTCCGGTCGAAGCACCCCGTCGTTCCAATATGTGCAAACCCTCAGCTTATTTCCCAAAGACAAGGCAAAAGGTCTATAATCCCGAAGGTTTGATACGGAAAAGGAGAACCCGAATTCCCATGGAAGCGCTTGCAGACGTATTCGCGCCCATTGTCCAGGCTTGTTACGACCTCAGCCACAATTGGTGGATCGCCATCCTCTTGTTCACTCTCATCGTTAAGATCGTCCTCATGCCCGTGGCCCTGTGGGTGCAGAAGAACTCCATCGTTATGGTGAAAGTCATGCCGGCTTTGAACCGCTTGAAGGTACGCTACTACGGGGACGCGGAAACGATCGGCGAGAAACAGACAGCCCTCTACAAAGAGCAGCACTACCATCCTCTTCTCTCGCTCATCCCCCTTGCCCTCCAGATCGTCATCCTGTTCGGATTGGTCGATGTGATCCACCGCATCACCGACAGCGGCGCCGCTGGCACCGAGTTTCTCGGGCTCGTACCCGTGGAGGCAGGTGGCATATCCTGGACGATGCCCTTGCTGGCAGCCTTGTCTGCCGCCGTTATGGGTTTCGCGCAAAATCGCATCAACCCTCTGCAAAAGGAACAATCACGGGCTGAGAAGAACACCACCAACGGACTTTCCATCGCCTTGTCGCTCTTCCTCGGCATGTTCGTTGCTGCGGGTATGGCCTTCTACTGGATATGCTCGAACCTGCTGTCCATAGCCGTACAGGTTGTATGCAATATCGCAGTGAATCCGCGCAACTACATCGACTACGACGAGCTGGAAGCGAGTCGTCGGGAACTCGAAGAGCTCAATGCCCTCTCAGGTGGTCGATCTCGGTGGAGAAGCTGGCGAGACCCCCTCGCTAAACGAGAGCGGGCCGACTTCAAGCGCTTCTTCGGCACAGCGAACAAGCACATCGTGTTCTACTCCGAGGGAAGCGGCTTCTACAAATACTTTCGGGGAGCTATCGAATGGCTGCTCGCCCATTCGGACATCACTGTCCACTACGTGACGAACGACCCCGATGACCGCATCTTTGCCCTCGCCGAGCAGCAGCCCCGGATATTCCCGTACTACATCGGGGAAAAGCGAGCCATTACCCTTATGATGAAAATGGATGCCGACGTGGTCGTTACCACGCTGGGAGATCTGGATAACTTCTATATTAAGCGCTCGTACGTACGCCGCGACATCGAATACGTGTACATGTTCCACCACATGACCTCAATGGATATGACCTCCACCATAGGGGAATACGACAATTACGACACGCTTCTGTGCACGGGTCCTCACCAAATCGCCGAAATGCGCATCATCGAGGATATGCGCGGCATTCGCCACAAGAACCTCGTGGAATGCGGTTATGACCTGCTTGATCGCGATCTGGAAGATTACGCCATGCGGCAGCAGGACATCGAGGCGGGGAAAGATCGCCCCAGTATCGTGCTGGCTCCCAGTTGGCAGGACGACAACCTGTTGGATTGCTGCATCGACGAACTGATAGGGTCGCTGGTCGGACGGGGGTACCGTATCGTCGTGCGACCCCATCCCGAGTACACCAAGCGCTATCGCCCCCGCTGGGAGGCGCTGCAGGCGCGCTGGGAATCCGTTGGGTCCGAAGAGCTGTATTTTGAGCAGGACTTCAGCTCGAACGATACCATCCTCACCGCCGACGTCATCGTGACAGACTGGTCAAGCGTTTTTTGCGAGTTCTGTTTCACCACCCTGCGGCCAGCCGTGTTTATCGACACGCCGCCGAAGGTGCGCAATCCCCATTGGCGCGATTTCGGCATCGACTCCACGGATATCAACCTCCGCAATCGTCTGGGAAAATCCCTCGCTCTCGACGAGCTTGCCCTCTTCCCCGATGTCATAGCCGATATGTTGGCCCATCGCGAACAATGGCGCGACCGCATTCTTTCCATCCGCGAGGGGTTCGTCTTCAACTTAGGGTCCGGCGGTGCAGCGGCAGGACGTTATCTGCTGAATGCCGTTCTCTCAAAACAACAGGAACGATCGGGCGACAGCGACCCCTCCCAAGCAAACCATGACCAGGAAGAGGATCACCATGCAGCGGCGTAAGGCATTGCTCGCAGCCCATGACGCGCTGGCCATCTTGGCTACCGCCTGCGTACTCGTAGCAGGCTTCCCCTCCGTAGCCCTGGCCTACGTCGACCCTTCCGTCATGACCTACACCATTCAAGCCCTCGCCGGCGTGGCCGTGGCGCTCAGCGCTGTGCTGGGCGTGGCCTTTCGTCGCAGCCGTCGCGCCCTCATGCGCTTGCTGCATATCGACGAAAACAGTGGGAAGTACGTAGAGGGCGACGTCCACCCCATCGATCCGTCCGAACCGGGTGCCGCGGAATTGCTCGCAGCCGCCGATGATGCCGCGCGGCAGCATCGGAACGACTCCGGCCCTTCCCCCCAAACACGCACTCTCAACTGGTCGCAGCGGCTTATCCGATCCGTCGTTGCAAGTCTGTTCACCATAGGGACGCTGTTCGTATTGCCCCCTCTTGAGATCGTGGGCGGCACCACTTCGGGACTGCTGTTCGACCTTTTCGCCATCGTGCCACTCGTGACCGCCTTTGGCGTTGCCCTTGCAGTGCTCTGCGCCCTTGGCCTGGCACTTCTCCGAGGAAGAGCCTTCGATATCGGTATAGGCGTAATGGTGGCGATAGGCCTCGGCGCTTACCTGCAGGCAATGCTCATGAACGCCATGCTGCCCGTCGCCGATGGCACATCTCTCGATTTAAGCCAGTTCGCTTCCATTACGGTTATAAGCACCATTGTCTGGATCGCGATAATCGCCGCCGCCCTGTGGGTCGCCCTGAAGCATGTGCGCGTCGAACGGGCCGCCACTATGGTTATCGCCGTGGGGCTCGTCATCGTGCAGGGTGTCGGGGCAGCGAGCCTCATCGCCCACCACACTCCTTCCGAAGACCAACGGCGAGCCACCGTAACGGCTACGCGGGAGGGGCTGTACACCCTTTCCAAAAGCGACAACGTCGTGGTCTTCGTCCTTGACACCTACGACGCCCGCTATCTGAATGAGGTGTTGGAAGAGAACCCCGCGGCGCTGGACGAGTTCAGCGGCTTCACCTATTTCCGCAACGCGACGCCCTCCATGGTGCCGACACGCTACGGCATTCCCTTTCTCCTTACCGGCCGAGCGCCCGACGGCACCCAAACCTTTACCGATTTCACTCAAACTTGGTTCGAGAAGAGCCATTTTCTCTCAGACATTCAAAATGCCGGATACACGTTGGGCGTATACTCGGATAGCATGGGGACCGATGTCGTGAACGCCGAACCTTACGTCATGAACATCCATGAGCGGCGTGCCTCCTCGATGGATCCCGGGCAGATGCTCGAAGTTCTTATTCGCGTGTCGCTTTATCGCGATATGCCCTGGGCGCTCAAACCATGGTTTTGGTTCACCACCGACGATTTGAATCGCGCGTTTTCCTCGGGTGGCCCCGAAGAGGAACGACCCTACACCGTTGACGATGCGCACTTTTTCGAGGGCCTGCAAGGCCAGGGCCTCTCCCTCAACAACGAGGGAAAGAGCTTCCGATTCATTCACCTGCTGGGCCCCCATAAGCCTTACACCCTCGACGCCAACGGCAATACCCCTGGCGGCGAAACCTCCCTCACCGAGCAAGCCCAGGGCACGCTGAAAATTGTCGACGAATATCTCCGACAGATGAAAGAGCTCGGCATCTACGACAACGCAACCATTCTCGTCACAGCCGATCACGGCAACTGGCAGCTCTCTCCCGAGGGCATCACCGAGCCCACGTCGGTGATCATGCTGGTAAAGCCCGCTGAAAATTCCGAAGAAGCGGCGCAGCCTCTTCAAACATCGGATGTACCCACCGGGCACCTTGATTACGCGGCGACTGTCATCGATGCAGTGGGCGGCGACGGCTCCTCCTATGGAACCCCCATCTTCGAGGTAACGGATGGGGCGCGGCCTCGTTTCTACTGGAGTACCACCACCGATTACCATGAGGACATGGACTGGACGCAGTACGAAATCGACGGCGATGTGCTCGACTGGAACGACTGGAAAGCCACGGGCACCGTCATCGAGATCCCCAACAAAAACCGCCCCCTCGACGAATAGCGGTCGGTTCCGCCGAAACCCCTGGCGTGCCATCCCTCAGCTTCAGTGGAGTACCAGTTCGGCCACAGTTCCCGTGCGTCGAGCCGGTAATGGAGCGAAACAGCTACTATCGGGGTTGAAGATACTAGATGCCCCATCAACACTGAACTGTAGCCGCGAGCACCTGGCGTCTCTCTTTGTACGGAAGCTGGCCTCGCAGCTTCCCAAGCTCAAGCAGCCCCGTTGCCTTCGCTCGCCGGGGCTGCTTGTTCTCTGTTGGACTACCGCTGGCACGTCCGCCCGAAATCCTTTCGGGCTCCGTTCCTATTTCCCCACCACGGCCGCGCCCCCGGTGCACGCCTCGCCGGGGCCCTCGCCTTCCCCGCAGTACAGCGCCCGCTGGGGATGGTCGGCCAGGTAGGCGGCCATGGAATACTGGGTGATGTCGCTTCGGTTGATGATGCCCACAATGTGGCCGTCTTCCAGCACCGGCACCTTCTTCAGGTGATTCTCGGCCAGCACGCGGCACACGTCGGTCAGGTTGGCGTGCACCGACACGCAGATGGGCCGCGGCGCACCGATCTCGCTGGCGCGCATCTGCATCACCTTCGCCAGCTTCTGCTCGTAGTCCTCGTTGTCGGTAACCGTGCGATTAATGAGCACGATGGGGTCGGTGAACGACTCGCGTCGCGGACTCAGACGCTTCAAAATGTCGCCGTCGGAGATGAAGCCCACCGGCTCGCCCGCGGCGTCCACGATAGGAGCCGCCGAGATGTTCTTCTCCACGAACAGGCGCATGGCCTCCTCCACCGTAGCGGTCTGCGGCAGCGAGAACACGTCGGTCTTCATGATAGAGGTGAGCAGCGACTTGCGCGTGCCTCCCTCGTCTACGGCCGCCTCCTCGCCGGGCTTGTCCTTCACTAGGGCGATGGTCATTACCAGGCCGATCACGCACAGCAGCGCGCACACGCCGAAGGCCACATTGATGCCGAGCATAGTGCCTTGGGCGTCGCCGAGGGCGGGGCTGGCCGCCGATTGGGTCATGGTAGAGGCCGAGATGATCACGGCCGTGCCGAGCGAGCCCGCCACCTGGCGCAGAGTGTTGTTCACCGAGGTGCCATGGTTCATCACCTTGTTGTCCAGGGCGTTCATGGCCCAGGTGGTGATGGGCATGTTCACCAGCGCCATGGAGAACATGCGCACGGTGTACACCACGGTCAGGTAGATGATGCTCGTATTCAGGTTCAGCACGGCGAAGGCGACCGTGGTCAGCGTGAGCAGCGACATACCGGCGATGGCCATCTTGCGGGGCCCGTGGCGGTCGAACAGCTTGCCGGCGATGGGATTCATGATGCCCATGAGGATGGCACCGGGCATCAGCACCAGGCCCGATACCGTCGCCGACAGACCGTGCAGCGACTGAATGTAGATAGGCATGAGGATGCCCGCGGCCAGCAGCGCCGCCTGCACGAGCATGCCGATGATGGTGCCCACCAGAAAGCGACGATTCTTCAGCACGTCCACCCGCAGCATGGGATGGGGCAGGCGCGTCTGGCGTACGAAGAACCACACCACACCGGCGATGCCGATCACCGTTGTGCCTACGGTGATCACATTTAAGCCCTGAGAGCCCAAGGCGCTGAAGCCGTACAGCATAAGACCGAAGCCCAGGGTGGAAAGCACCAGCGACAGGGGATCGAGCACCGAGTCGCCGCGGTTGGCGGGAGCCTTGTTGTCCACGAGGAAGATGGAAGCCGCGATGATGACGAGCGACAGCCCGAACACCGCGTAGAACAGGATATGCCAGTCGGCCTGATCGATAACGAAGCCCGCCACCGTGGGGCCGATAGCCGGCGCGAAGGCGATCACCAGGCCGAAGATGCCCATGGCGCTGCCGCGGCGATCCACGGGGAACACCAGCATCAGCACGGTCATGGTCACCGGCATCAGGATGCCCGCGCCCGCCGCCTGCACCAAACGACCGCCGAGCAGCATGGGGAAGTTATGTCCCAAACCGCACAGCAAAGTGCCCACGGCGAACAGGCCCATGGATGTCAGGAACAGTTTCCGCGTTGAAAACCGGTCCTGCAAATAGGCCGTGATCGGGATCATGATGGCGTTCACCAGGGTAAACCCCGTCGTGAGCCATTGGGCGGTGGACTGGTCGATGGACATCTCCACCATAATAGAGGGCAACGCCGGCGTCACCAGCGTCTGGTTCAGCACCGTCACAAAAGCGCCCAGCACCAAAACGGTCAGCATCAGCCACTGCTTGCGCGTTAGTTTCATGCACAACACCTCATTCGCTTCTCGCTTCTCTCTCGCTTGCGCCAGTGGCTTCATCGGCCCGGGCGCCCTCGTCTCGCTTGCTTTCGCGCGATACACTGATTTCGTGAGTCGACATACTGTACCACCGCCGCCGCAGGCCCGTGCGTGGTCGCGGGCGAACGGTTGCGCACCTGGCACCTTCTTCGAGGGCCGCAGGGCAACAGCACTGTGAAAGTTCACCGTAAAGCGTTATCAGTTCGGCGACTGCGCGCGGAAATCCCCTAGGATATGAACCAGTAAATCGACCGACGGGTGCCGGGGCCTTCAAAGGGGAAGGCCGCCGAAGCCCACCGAAAGGGTGCATGACGGTATGTATACCGCACTTTGCTTGTTGCTCGTTGTCCTGTTCCTGCTGATGAACGCGTTCTTCGTTGTGGCCGAGTTCGCGCTGGTGCGCGTGCGCCGCAGCCAGATCGATATGGCCGTGGCCGAAAAGCGCCGCGGTGCCGAGGCGGCCCGCGATGTGACGACCCACATCAACGCCTACCTGTCCGCTTGCCAGCTGGGCATTACCCTGGCCTCCCTGGCCATCGGCTGGCTCGGCGAGCCGGCCGTATCCGCCGTGCTGGAAGGCCCGCTGCTGGCCCTGGGCCTGCCCGAAGCCGCCATCCATCCCATCTGCGTGGCCGTGGGCTTCTTCATCGTGACGGCCCTGCACGTGGTGGTGGGCGAGCTCATTCCGAAGTCCTTCGCCATCTTCTCCACCGAGAAGTACGCCCTGCATACCGCCGGGCCCCTGCGCGTGTTCTACCGCATCACCTACCCCATCATGGTCATCTTCAACGGCGTGACCAACGCTGTGATGAAACTCTTCGGCCATGACCCGGCCGACGAGCACGAGGTGTACACTGGCGACGAGATCAAGCTGCTCATCGACGAGTCCACGGAAAACGGCCTCATCGACCCCGAGCAGAACGAGTTCGTGGACAACATCTTCGATTTGGGTGACAAGGACGCCGAGGGCATCATGACTCCCCGCACCGACGTCATCTGCCTGGACACCGAGGACACGCTGGAGGAGAACCTTGATCTCATCCGCCAGTACAAATACTCCCGCTACCCCGTGTGCCACGGCTCGAAGGATCACATCGTGGGCTTCGTGCACACCAAGGACCTCGTGGACACGGCGCTGGACACGCCTATGAGCGAGTGGAACGTTCGCGAGCTGCCCGCCGTGCCCGAGAGCATCCCCATCGCGAAGCTGCTGGAAACCATGCAGGAGCGCTGCACGAAGATCTGCGTGGTGGTGGACGAGCACGGCGGCACGGCCGGCATCGTCACCATGAGCGACATCATGGAGCAGATCGTGGGCCGTATCGACGATGAGTACGTCCATGACACCGACGACGACGTGGAGGAGCTGCCCGACGGCACCTACCAGATCAACGGCACCCTGGCCATCAACGACCTGGTGGAGCTGCTCGGCTTCGAGCCCGAGGAAGCCGACGAGGTGGAAACGGCCGGCGGTCTGCTGCTGAAGCTGTTCGACCGCATCCCCGACGAGGGCGATGTGGCCGTGCTGGAGCATCGCGGCACCAAGGTGACCTTCACCGTGCTGGCCATGGACCGTCTGCGCATCGACCGCATCTGCATGGCCATCGACCGCCCCGACGAGGAGTAGCGGGCGGCCACGAGAGCTTCGTATCCGGGCGGTCTTCGGGCCGCCCTTCGACCGAGCGACGGCGCCCATGTATAATGTCCCTGTATGATCGAGGGCCACAACAGGAAGGGACATACCGTTGCAGCGCAATCATGGGCGGTGGCTCGGCAGAAATCTCCTGATAGCTGTGGCGGGTATCTCCGCCCTTCTGGCGGCCCAGTCATTTGAGGCACCCTGCGAGATTTCCTGGTATCTTCCCCTGGGACAAGGCAGCGTGCCGGCGACCATTGTAGACGTAGCCGTCGCCTCCCTCGTTTCTTGCGCTTTGATCATCGCGGGCAACCGAGGGAGACGCGCACTCGCGAGTGTCCCCCTCGCCATAGCAAGCGCCTCATGCTGCCTAATGGGCCTGGCCATGCAAGGCACGGGAGAGCCCCTCTCCATCTTCGGACTCATCCTCATGTCTACCGGGGGAACCGTTCTTCTCTTCTGCTGGCTGGCGGCAGTCTGTGCCCAGCGCGATATCGGCATTGCCGAGCTGATGATAGAGGTCGAGGTGCTCGCATCGGCGGCGGCGATTCTCCCCTCGCTTCTGCCTGCGTCATGGTGCCAAGTCCTCGCCGGCATGAGCGTGGCAGCCTCTGCGGTGGCACTTTGCCTCATCCAGCGCCCCGCGCCTTCCGCATCGGAGGCCGAGCGGTCTTTTACCCTCGAGCCGTCTTCGCTGGCGAAAATCCTCTGCAGCTTCTTTGTTATCGGACTGGTGGTGGGATCCTTGCAGTACTCGGTCTTCCTGCAGCAGGCAGAAGGCGAGATGTTCCCCGTCATCATTACCGCTATATCGCTCGCACTCGTGCTCTGGCTCTTTAACCGCGGGCGAGACTTCAATCTGTCGGTATGGACGAAAGTGGTTGCGACCCTTTCGCTGGTCGCTCTTATCTTAGTGCTGTTCTCATCGACTCTCACCTACCTTGCCTACGTGTTGGCCGGCATCGCATACTCTCTTTTGGAATGCGGCGCCCTCTACATGGGATTGCTCCTGGGGCGGCTGTATCCTGGTACTCGTGTGAGAATCTTAGCCACTGCCTGGTGTGTGGGGACTTTAGGATCCCTCCCCCTGCTGGCTTCCGCTTTTTTCGGACCCCACATCGCAAGCAGGGTCGCCATGCTCTTCATGGCCCTTCTGCTCGTCGTGGCATCCATTTGGATTCTGGAGGATCGAACCATGTCGCTGCTGTTGTCCGCAAGCGGCGGCGCGAAGCTCACCTCGCTCTCGGGTCGTCCCCTTGAATCATTCAGCGACAGCATGGGCCTGACTGCTCGCGAACGCGATGTGTTCAATCTCTATATCGTCGGACGAAGCGCCCCCTACATTGCAGAGAAGCTCGTAATCAGCGAGAGCACGGTGAAATCTCACCTGCAGCACGTCTACACCAAATGCGGCGTCCATTCGCGCCAAGAGCTTATCTCGCTCGTTGAAACGACCTCGAAGGAATAAACCACCTGGTCAGATGATTGTCGTACTTTTCGTATAGGGTGCTTTTTTCTTGTATTTCATACGTTTCTCCTGTTTTGCGCGACTTCCGAATGCGGTGATATAGGTGCCGTCCTGATATACGACAAAAGGAGGGTACCGTGACGATGAAGGATTTTGGGAAGAAGGGAACGATCAGCCGCCGAAGCTTTTTAGCAGCACTCGGTCTGGCGGGCGCTTCAGCTGCCGGTGCAGGCCTCGCCGGCTGCGCCCCGAAGCAGCCAACCGAGGCAGCTGGCGACGACCAGACCGCCCTCGCTGACACTGGCACCCTGGTGGAAACCGACATCCCCGAGGACAAGATCATCGAGACGGTTGATTGCGACGTGTGCGTGGTCGGCCTGGGCGTGGCGGGGGTAGGAGCCCTGCGTTCTGCCGCTGAAGGAGGACTCAAGGTAGTCGGCGTCGAGAAGGGCAGCAAGCCCAGTGCTCGCTCGAACATGTTCGCCGCCTTCGGCACCGAGAAGACGCGCTCCATCGGAATCGAGGACATCAGCCCCACCGAGGTGGCCAACGAGCTCATGACGCAAATGTCGCATCGCGCAGACTATCGCATAACCACGAAGTGGCTGAAGAACTGCGGAGAGGCTTTCGAGTGGTACACCTCCGCATACGACGGACTCCTGTGGCTCGGCATGGAAGATGAGCTTCCCGAAGATCCTAGCCAGTTGTTCGTCTGCGCCGATACGCTCACGAGCGGCATCTATCGCTTCGGCATCGACCATGAGCGCCTCTTTGCCGGATGCTGCTGCATCAGCGGAGGAGACGAGACCCATACGCCCATTCTGCAGGCCAATGTCGATGCAGCCGTGGCCACCGGCAACGCGCAGGTGCAATTCTATTCGCCAGCCGTGAAGCTCGAGACTGCTGACGGCCAGATAACCGCCGTGATCTGCCGCAATGATGAGGGCGAGGGCTACACGCGCTATCGTGTCTCCAAGGGCGTGGTGCTCGCCACGGGCGGCTATTCCCACAACGAGAAAATGCTGGGGCAGTATGCTCCGTGGATTCTGAAGAACCAGGACAAATTCCTGTTCTCATACGAGGTGACGGATCACGACGGCAACCCCGCCGATACCGGCGACGGCCAGCAGATGGGCATGAACGTCGGCGGCCACCTGGACGTGGGACCCCATGCGGTAATGGCTCATATCCTCCAGTTCGGCCAGGAGTTCTTCCTGCAGGTCAACGAGCACGGCGAGCGCTTCACCAACGAAGACCTCAGCATGACCAATATCGCTAAGGTCATGCAGAACCAACCAGGCAGCAAGGTTTTCCAAATCATAGACAGCCATTGGCCCGAGCAGTACCCGATGCTTGACGTGATCATGGCAAATATTCGCAGCTACGGCGACGGAGAGGGCTTTTCGGCCCAAGCCGACACGCTCGAAGAGCTCGCCTCTCAGCTGGAACTCAGCGCAGATGCCACCCAGAATTTAACCGCAGCGGTCGCGCGCTACAACGAACTGTGCGAAAAAGGAGTCGATGAGGACTTCGGCAAGGCAGCAGAGAAGATGTTCCCCGTGGTCGATCCTCCCTTCTACGCGATCACCTACGATATGCTCAAGCACACGTCGGTGGAAGATGTGAGCTGCATGCGACTGCTCGTTACCATGGGCGGCCTCGTAACCGACGACAATGCTCGCGTGCTCAACGACGACATGGAGCCCATTCCCGGCCTGTTTGCCGTTGGCAACGTGCAAGGCGGACGCTTCGTGGAGGACTACCCCTTCACGTTGTCGGGAGCCAGCCACGCCGCGGCCCTCACCTATGGGTATCTGACGGGCAAATATCTCGCCGAGCAGGCTTAAACGGCGCCATTTTGGCGCGCGGGACCCTCAGAATTTCCCGCGCGCCAATCGATCCCTCTGGCCCAAACAGTAAAGAACCCCGGCCTGGGCAAAGTGCCGGGGTTCTCCCTTTTCCGCTGACTGGCTCCACTATCGAAAGGCGTAAGCCGCCGGGGTAGCTCCCCTCGAGGGCCATCAGAATTCTAAGACTCCTCCCCGATAAAACGCATGGCGCTCTTCCAGGTGATGGCCTCGAACTCCTCGGGGGTGAAGGGCATGGCCGCCAGCATGCGGTACTCAGAGGCGGGGCTCCACATAGGGAAATCGCTGCCGAACATGACACGGTCGGGCCCATAGGCACGCACCAGTTCCACCGTGCGACGGGGCCCGAGGAACTCCAGGGCGCTGGAGGTATCCACGAAGCAGTTCTCGTTTTCCAGGTACTCCAAGGCATAATCGAAGATGGACCAGCCGCCGAAGTGGGCCGCATCCACCTTCAGACGCGGGAACGTGCGCAGAATACGCTGCAGCCGGCGCGGGTGCGAGTAGTCGTAACGATAATCTCCCGTGTGGATGACGATGGGCAGCCGGCCCTCGATCACCTCGTACAGCCGCATGAGCCGCGGGTCGTCCATATTCACCATCTGAGTGTCGGGATGAATCTTCACGCCCCTCAAGCCCAATTGAATAGCGCGGTCGATCTCCCCTTCTACGTCCACATAGTCCTGGTGCATAGTGGCAAAGCCGATGAACTCGGGGTGCATGAAGCACTGATCGGCAATGAACGTGTTGATAGTCTCCACCTGACCGGGAGACGTGGCCACCGAGTGCACGATATGGTGGGTGATAGGCGTACCCTCGCAGGCTGCGAGCAAAGCCTCGGACGAGGCCACAGGCGCAGCCATATCCACATGATAGAAATCGCCGACGGCATCCGACGCCTTTGAGGCGATCTTCGCGGGGTAGATATGGGAATGGGCATCAACAACCGGCATGGGAGACATCCTTCGACGCGAGCCTTATTTTCCCTATTGTAAGGAAGGGAGAGCTGCGGAAAAATGACCAACCTGCTCATTCTGTTGCCAAAATCAGCGAACGGCACTAGGAAAACCAAATGGCGGAGGAGGAGGGATTCGACGCGCCTTCGCCTTCGGCGAACTCGCGGGGGCCTCGCTCCGCTCGACCCGAAACTGCCCACTGGGCAGTTTCGCCTTCGCAGGGTTCGAATCCCCGACCACTTAGCGACCACTCGGGCCAATTGCATACCGTTTGAACAGGAAAAACTGGCGGAGGAGGAGGGATTCGAACCCTCGTCACCGGGGTTACCGGTGAAACGGTTTTCGAGACCGCCGCATTCAACCACTCTGCCACCCCTCCGCATGGGGTGATGCGCCATGATGGGGCGCTATAGCGAAGCGAGCCTTAACGGCTCGCGAATTAACTCTGGCGGAGAGGCGGGGATTTGAACCCCGGATACGCTTTTGGCGCATACACGATTTCCAATCGTGCTCCTTCGGCCAGCTCGGACACCTCTCCACATAGCCTTGCTTCGCACAGGCGAAGCGTTTAAGAAGTATAGCGCAGCAGCGCCGCCCACTCAAGAAGTTTTTTCATCACCATCGATGAAACAAAAAGAGCGCCCACCACAACTCGGCGGACGCTCCGTTCGGAACAATAGAAGGGAGGGCTACTCGGTCGCGCCTTCCGCAGGCTGCTGGGAGGCACCGCTGCCAGCTGCATCACCATCAGCGGCATCTCCCTCGGCGGGCTGCTGGCCGTCTCCCTGAGCGCCGTTCTCCATCTGCTGGGCAGCCTCGTCAGCTTCTCCCTCGGCGCCCTCGGCGCCCTCTTCAACACCCTCGGCCACGGGGGCTTCGGCAGTACCATCGCTTTCGCCCTGAGCCGCATCGTCGCCGCTATCGCTTGCAACCGGATCGATGTCAACCGGGTTGCCATCCTCGTCAACCGCCGTAATGCCCGTGCCGTCGTCCTTCGACTCGTCCTTCGACTCGTCCTTCGGGAAGTTCGCCATATCGACGTAGTAGGGAAGCCCCTCGGGCATATCGTTCACCTTGATATCGGCGGCCTCGCGCTGGCCCTCGAGCCATGTGTAGTAGGCCTGGCTGTCGTTCTGGGCCTCACTCATAGAGCGCACTGCCTCCTGGAACTCCTCGGGAAGGTCGGAGAGTTTCTCCAAGGTTTCCGGGGCCTCGTACACGTCCGTGCACTTGATGATGTGGATGCCGTAGCTGCTGGTCACCAGATCGGACACCTCGTCCTTACCCAGCTCCTTCAAAGCGGTAGTGTATTCGGTCACCAGGTTGTTCAGGCTGTCCCAGCCCACGTTGCCGCCATCGCCCGAAGTGCCGGTGTCCTTCGAGTACTCTGCTGCAGCGGCGGCAAAATCGAGCTCGCCGGACTTGATCTTGGCGAGCACCTCTTTGGCAGTGGCCTCGTCGCTGGCGTCGAATAGGATGTGCGAGCTCTTTCGAGAGCCGTCGTAGCTAGTCTTGTAGGTCTGGGCCAGGGTAAGCAGATCTTCGTCGGTCGGCTCGGCGGCATCTTCAGCCACCTTCTCCTTCAGCAGCTGGGTTTCCAGCGTGAGGGCGATGTTCTCGCGGTACTGCTCTTCGGTCATGCCCACCGAGTTGAGGGCATTCGCCCAAGCCTCGTCGGAGTCGTAATTGGCACGCATGGAGTCAACGTACTGGCTCACTTCGGCCTCATCGGCGTGAATGTCCAGACTCTCGCTCCCCTGCTTCACCAGCTCCTGATCAACGTATCCGTCGATCATCTCCTTGCGAACGCTCTCGGGAGTGTAGTCGTTCTCGGCCAGCCACTCGCCCCAGGCTTGCTCCTCGGTCAGACCCATCTGGGTACGAATGTTCTCCACTGCTGTGGTAATCGTGTCTTCCTGAATCTCGGTGCCGTTAACGGTAGCGGCCACGCCGCCCGTATAGGTAGAACCGGTGCCGTCGGTGCTCGCCTCAGAACAACCGGCAACGCCCACGGTGCACACAGCGGCCAGTCCGAACACGGCAATCGACTTGGCAAAGGACAGCTTCTTCATACATACCTTCCCTCTAGGCGACTGGAACTGCCAGCTTCGTTTCGCGCCTGCGTTTTGACACAGTTCCAGATGATTTCGATCCGCATTTTCCCATGCAAGGGCGCAAGGTAACAACCGCCGCACAATTTGCCCACTTTTGATTCACGGTTCGTCAATTACAAAAATGACAAACCCCACGTCAAAAGTGATGAATCAACCTATCGTTTACCATCTTCATCAATTTATGGGTTGCACAAACACGCCAGGGGTACTATGATCGATCCACAATTGAACATGGTCTTCAGGGCGGGGTGAAAGTCCCCACCGGTGGTACAGCCCACGACCCGCAGGCCCTCGGCCTGCGGCTGATTCGGTGAAATTCCGAAGCCGACAGTTACAGTCTGGATGGAAGAAGATAGACGAGCCCCTACGGGGCACGTTGCGGATGACATGGAGCCCTGGAACCTTTGGTTTCAGGGCTTTTTTCGTAGGCGGTCCGCTCATCTTTTCGGAAGTGGTGTCCGAAGGTCGCATCTATGCGAAGGAGGTGAGCGATGACTCCGAAACCAGAACAGCGCGCCCAGGACGAGGCCTTCATGGCCCGCGCCTTGGAACTTGCCGCGCGCGGAATGGGCTGGACCAGCCCGAACCCGCTCGTAGGCGCTGTTATCGTGAAAGACGGCCGGGTCGTCGGCGAGGGCTGGCACACCGCTTACGGCCAGCCCCACGCAGAGCGAGAAGCGTTGGCCGCGTGTAGCGAAAGCACCGCTGGCGGCACCATCTACGTCACACTGGAGCCCTGCTGCCACTGGGGCAAAACGCCGCCGTGCACCAGCGGCATTCTGGAAGCGGGTATCGCCCGTGTTGTCGTGGGAGCCCTCGACCCCAACCCATTGGTAGCAGGCCGTGGCTGTGCTCTGCTGCGCGAGGCCGGGCTGACCGTGGATGTTGGCATCATGGAGAAGGAGTGCCAGCATCTGAACGAGGCGTTCTTCCACTTCATCACCACGGGCCGGCCGCTGGTGGTGATGAAGTACGCCATGACCCTGGACGGGAAGGTGGCCACCCGCACGGGAGCGTCCCGGTGGATCACCGGCCCCGAAGCGCGGGCGCGGGTGCACCGCGACCGGCACCGCTTCGGGGCTGTCATGGTGGGCATCGGCACGGCCTTGGCCGACAACCCCGCACTGACCTGCCGCCTGGAAGACGGCCCGTGGCGACAACCGCTGCGCGTGGTGGTGGACTCCCACGCTCGCTTACCCCTCGATGCAGAACTTGTGCGAGGGGCGCGCACCATACCGACACTGGTGGCGGTGGCGGCGGAGTCGCAGGCCGACGCGACCCGCGACCATCGGCCAAGTACCGCGCCGACCGACGCCTCTAGCCACGAGGGCTGTGAGGCCCGGGCCGGGCGCCTCGCCGCGCTGCGCCGCGCCGGCTGCTCAGTGTGGGTATCGCCGCCGACCGACAACAAGGCAGCAGTGAACCTTCCAGCCCTGCTCGACCATCTGGGCAGCTTGGGCATCGATTCGGTACTCGTCGAAGGAGGGCCCACCTTGCACGGCGCGCTTGCCGACGAGGGGCTGGTGAATCGTGTGCAGGCCTACGTTGCTCCAAAGCTATTTGGAGGGAACGGGGCACCGGGGCCCGTAGCGGGCAGGGGGGCGGCGCTTCCCTCCGACGGGCTGCATCTTTCCCCGCCCGCAGTCACCGTCCTCGGGGCCGATCTCCTGTTGGAAAGCGAGGTGGACCCATGTTCACCGGCATCGTAGAGGAAGTGGGCACGGTGCGGGCTCTGCGGCGCGGCGCCCACTCGGCCACCCTGTCCATCGGGGCGCACACCGTACTTGAAAACACCCGGCTGGGGGACTCCATTGCCGTGAACGGCGTCTGCCTGACCGTCACCTCGCTGGACCCGAACCAATTCAGCGCCGATGTCATGCACGAGACCTTGCGCCACAGCAACCTCTGCTCCCTGCATGCTGGCAGCCCCGTGAACCTAGAGCGGGCCATGGCAGCCGACGGTCGATTCGGCGGCCATGTGGTATCGGGGCACATCGACGCGGTGGGCACTATCCTCCGCATCCAACGCGACGACAATGCTGTGTGGTACACCATCGATGCCGACGAGAGAACGCTGCGCCATATCATCATGAAGGGGTCTATCGCCATCGACGGCATCAGCCTCACGGTCGCGCGACTGGCCAGAGACAGCTTTGCCGTGTCCATCATTCCCCACACGCGCGCCGAAACCACCCTTCCCACCAAGCAGATCGGCGATGAGGTGAACCTGGAAACCGACCTGATCGGAAAGTATGTCGAGCGCTTCCTCGCCACACCCTCCTCCCCTCCATCCACGGCCGTCGACAGCGGCGGCATCACCCGATCATTTCTGGCAACGCACGGATTCTAAAGAAGGAGCAGCCCTATGGAAGAGAAGAAACCATTCCAGTTCAGCACCATCGAAGAGGCGCTGGACGATTTGCGCGCCGGCAAGATCATCTTGTGCACCGACGACCCCGACCGCGAGAATGAAGGTGACTTTATTTGCGCCGCCCAGTTCGCCACCACCGAGAACGTGAACTTCATGGCCGTGCACGGCAAGGGGCTCATCTGCATGCCCATGGCCGCCGACCTCTGTCAGAAGCTGGCATTTCCCCAGATGGTAACCGATAACACCGACAATCATGAGACGGCGTTCACCGTATCTATCGACCACGTTGATACGACGACGGGCATCTCGGCAGCCGAACGAGGGCTAACCGCACGGGCCGTGGTGAGGCCCGACGCCCAACCCACCGACTTCCGCCGCCCGGGCCACATGTTTCCGCTGATGGCGAAACCCAATGGCGTATTGGAACGCAACGGCCACACCGAGGCCACCGTCGATCTGATGCGCCTCGCCGGCCTTGAGGAATGCGGTCTGTGCTGCGAGATTATGCGCGAGGACGGTACCATGATGCGCACGCCCGAGTTGATCGAGCTTGCCAGGCGATTCAATCTGAAGTTCATCTCCATCAAGGCGCTGCAAGACTACCGCAAGAAGCACGAATGCCATGTGGTGGAAGTAGCCGACACGGCCATGCCCACGCGCCACGGGGCGTTTCGCGCCCACGCCTTCGTGAACAAGCTGAATGGCGAGCACCATGTGGCCCTGGTGAAAGGGGACATCGGTGATGGCGCCGACGTGCTGGTGCGCGTGCATTCCGAATGTCTGACCGGCGACGCGTTCGGCAGCCTGCGCTGCGATTGCGGCCAGCAGCTGGCCGCGGCTATGGCCCAGGTAGAAGCCGAGGGGCGCGGGGTGGTACTGTACATGCGCCAGGAAGGGCGGGGCATCGGGCTGGTGAACAAGCTGCGCGCCTACGAGCTGCAAGACGACGGCATGGACACCCTCGAGGCCAACCTCGCCCTCGGGTTCGCCGGTGACCTGCGCGAATACTATATTGGCGCCCAGATTCTGCGCGAGTTGGGCGTAAAGACCATGCGGCTGCTCACCAACAACCCCGATAAAGTGTACCAACTGAGCGACTTTGGGCTGCAGATTACCGAACGCGTGCCCATTCAGATGCCCCTAACCAGCCATGACGAATTCTACCTGCGCACCAAACAGGAGAAGATGGGGCATTTACTGCGCTTCGATGAGCAGCGACAAGCGTCCTAGCGAATCCCCAAGCCTGACCGAACAAGCAACTTCCCAGAAAGGAACTATCATGACGGTATTCGAAGGAAAACTGGTATCGGAGAACATCAAGATCGGCATCGTGGCCTCCCGCTTCAACGAGTTCATCACCTCCAAGCTGATCGGCGGCGCCATAGACGGCCTGGTACGGCACAATGTGCGCGAGCAGGATGTCGACATCGCCTGGGTGCCCGGGGCCTTCGAGGCCCCCCTGGCTGCACAAAAGATGGCGCAAACAGGTCGCTACGACGCCGTAATCTGCCTCGGCGCCGTCATTCGCGGCGCCACGAGCCACTACGACCTGGTGTGCAGTGAAGCCGCCAAGGGCATCGCCCACGTGTCGCTGGAAAGCGGCGTGCCCGTCATGTTCGGCATCGTGACCACCGACACCATCGAACAGGCCATCGAACGGGCGGGCACCAAGGCCGGCAACAAGGGCTTCGACTGTGCCACGGCGGCCATCGAGATGGTCAACCTCCTGCGCGAAATCGAAGGCTAGCCGACCGTGGGCGGCACGGTGTTCTTCGACTACGACGGCACCCTTCACGATTCCATACGCCTCTACGGGCCAGCTTTTCGTCACGTCTATGCCGCCTTGGTGGCCGAGGGATGGGCCAAGCCGCGAGCGTTCTCCGACGAGGAGATCGCCTCATGGCTCGGCTATTCCCCCGCCTCCATGTGGGCCGCCTTCATGCCCGACCTCCCCGAAGCGGTGTGGCGATCCGCTTCGGGCGCCGTCGGCGAAGAAATGCGCCGCTTGCTCGCCGAGGGCGCGGGATGCTTGTACCCAGGGGCGACAACCATGCTGAAATCGCTGCGTGAAAAGGGATTTTGCCTGGTGTTCCTCTCGAATTGCAGCCGAGCCTACCGCAACGAGCACTTGGCTGCCTTCGAGCTGGAAGACCTCTTCGACGGCACCTGGTGCGCCGAAGACTTCGAAGGACTGGAGAAGTGGCAGATCTACCAGCGAGTCGCCGCCCGTTATCCGCAGCCCCACGTTATGGTCGGAGACCGTCATCACGATCAGGAGGTGGCCCTGCGCGCGGGCATTCCCTTTGTCGGCTGCACCTACGGGTTCGGCGCGGCCGGCGAATTGAAAAAAGCGGACGCCCTCGTAGGGGCGCCCGCCGACATAACAGAAGCGGTAACGGTATTGGCGAGCCGGGCGCAAACCGCGCCGCAAAGCAGCTCGGATGCCCCGCAGCGCTAGTTCTTCTTGGCCTTCTTGCGGTCGGTGGCAGAAAGCAGGCGCTTGCGCAGGCGAATGGACTGCGGGGTCACCTCCACCAGCTCGTCGTCCTCGATGTACTCCAGGGCCTCTTCCAAGGTGAAGGTGATGGGAGGCGTCAGCTGAATGGCCTTGTCGGCAGAACTGGAGCGCTGGTTGCCGAGCGACTTCGTCTTCTCGACGTTCACCACCATATCGCCTTCTTTGGCGGACTCGCCCACGATCATGCCCTCGTAGCACTCGTCACCCGGGCCCACGAACAAACGCCCGCGCTCCTGAAGGGTGTCCAGGGCGTAGGCCACGGCCTTGCCCGTGGACATGGCGATCATGCCGCCGTTCTTGCGACCGGCCATCTCGCCGGAATAGGGGCCGTACTCCTTGAAGTGGTGGAACAGCATGGCCTCGCCGCGGGTGGCGTTCAGAATACGAGTCTTCAGACCCATGGTGCCGCGGGAGGGAATGCGGAAGGTGAGGTGCGTCATGGTCTCATCGGAAGACATGTCCTCCATGATGCCGCCGGCGGTGCCCATGACCTCGATGGCCTTGCCCGCGTACTCATTGGGCACGTCCACCGTGGCTTCCTCGATGGGCTCCAGCTTGCTGCCGTCGGCAGCAGTCTTGTACACCACGCGGGGGCGCCCCACCTGGAACTCGAAGCCCTCGCGGCGCATGGTCTCCATGAGCACCGACAGGTGCAGCACGCCGCGGCCGGCCACCTCGATGCCGGTCTTGTCCTCCAGCTCGTTGATGCGCATGGAGATGTTGCTCTCCTTCTCGCGCATGAGACGTTCCTTCAGCTGGCGGCCGCCCACGATCTCGCCTTCGCGGCCCACAAGCGGGCTGGAGGAAGCCTCGAAGACAACGGCCATGGTGGGCTCTTCCACGGCGATGGGGGCCATTTCCACCGGGTTGTCGGGACAGGTGATGACGTCGCCGATGTCGGCATCCTCGATACCGATGACAGCCACGATGTCGCCGGCGTCGGCAGCAGTCACTTCAGCCTTGCCGAGGTTCTCGAACGTGTACACCTTGCGGATCTGGGCGCGGCGCTCGGTGCCGTCGGCCTTCACCACGAGCACCTGTTCCTTCTCGTGCAGCGTGCCGCTGACCAGGCGGCCCACGCCGATGCGGCCCTCGTAGCTGGAATGATCCACCGTGCACACCTGCAGGGCCACCGGGCCATCGACGTCTACCTCGGGGGCGGGAATCTCGGAGAGGATGGTGTCCAGCAGCGGCACCATGTCCATGTTGCCGTCATCGGGAGCCAAGCGCGCGTAGCCATTCACAGCCGAGGCGTACACCACGGGGAAGTCCAGCTGCTCGTCGGTGGCACCCAATTCCACCATGAGGTCGAACACCTTGTCCACCGCGCCTTCCGGATCGGCGTTGGGGCGGTCGATCTTGTTCACCACCACCACGATGCGCAGGCCGCGCTCTAGAGCATGGGACAGCACGAAGCGGGTCTGGGGTTTGGGGCCCTCGTAGGCATCAACGATGAGCAGGGCGCCGTCGGCCATGTTGAGCACGCGCTCCACCTCGCCGCCGAAGTCGGCATGGCCCGGCGTGTCGATAACGTTGATCTTCACACCCTTGTAGTTGATGGAAATGTTCTTGGAGAGGATGGTAATGCCGCGCTCGCGCTCCTGATCGTTGGAGTCCAGCACGCGCTCTTCCACCTGCTGATTGTCGCGGAACACGTGCGACGCCCATAGCAGGCGGTCCACCAGGGTGGTCTTGCCGTGGTCGACGTGGGCGATAATAGCGACGTTGCGGATGTTCTCTTGCTTCATGAATCTTCTTTCCTATTCGTTTTAAGGCGGAGAAATTATAGCGCTTTGCGGGGACTATCGGGGATGACTGCCGCAGACGGCACGGGGACGACAACCGCGGACACCCCTCAAAAGCCAACGGTGGCACCAAGGGCTGCCCAGCGCTGCAGGGTCTCGAGGCGATTCCCTACTCGTCCAGAAGCGCCTCGTACTCCTTGCGCTCCTCGGTAAGCTTCGCCAAATGGTCGTTCAGGGTGTTCAGGCTCTTCTGGGCCCCTACGGCCTGAACGATGCCCCAAATAGTGGCGGGCACCGCAATAGCAGCGATGAACCCGAAGATGCCGAAGGGACGGCGGATGGTGAAGAACGCGGCCACGGCGCCGATTCCGGCCATCATAAGGCCGTTGCGGCGCTCGTCGGTAACCGTGTCGCGCTGGGCCACCAGCTGGGCGCGGGCAGCGGCGATGCCGGAGAGACGGGCCTTTATCTCGGCTTCGGTAACGTACTCCACCTCCACATCGCCTTCGGTTTCCGTCCACGAGCGAGCAGCTGCACCGGACGACGAGGACGAGGGCGACGAACCAGAGCGCCGGGAACCCCGCGCGCCGCCGGAGCCCGAGCTGAGCAGGTCATAAGCCTCCTGCAGGCGCTTGAACTGCTCGGTAGCACGACTTTGCAGCTTTTCGTTGCCCGCGAACTTATCGGGGTGCAGAATCTGCACCGTTTCGCGATAGGCGATTTTGATATCGTCGGCAGTGGCATCATCTTCCAGGCCGAGTATGTGGAGCGCTTCGTTTCTGTTCATGCGGGCATCCTAGCACGGGTGAGGGAAGTTGGAAGAGGGCGCGGGGCATCCCGCAAGAAATGAGCGGATACAGCAACGCGCTGCAACGGGGAGCGCAGCGAGGCAGGGCGGCAGAAGCCGGAAACGCGGCACCGCCTCCTTCCACGAGCCTTCCAGCAACTGTACGAAGGGGCGGTATAATGGCCCGACCAACCACCCTTCCCTCGAAAGGACTGCCGTGAGCCGCCCCCTCGGCGTTACCGCGTTCAGCTTGAAGATAGCCGCTATCGTTGGCATGACCGCAAACCATATCGCCAACGTATTCGGCACACTACTGCCGGCGGGATCCATGGTGGCGCTCTACTCCCTCGGCGGCCTGACGTTCCCCATCATGGCTTACTTGCTGTGCGAAGGATACCGCCACACCTCCAACGTACGCCGCTACGCCATGCGGCTCGCTACGTTCGCTGCGGTCTCGCAGGTTCCCTTTTCGCTTTTGTTCGGGGCGACGGGCAACGTGCTCGTCACGCTACTCATCGGGCTCGGCTTGCTTTGGGCAACCGATCACATACCCAACGTGGCCCTGCGCGTTCTGACCATTGCCGCCGGCATCACCCTCAGCAGCCTATGCGATTGGGGCATCATCGGCCCCATTGTGATCCTGCTGTTCTGGCATTTAAACGATCGACCGCGCGGATCGGCGCTCACTATGCTCGTGGCCGGCCTTGCCCTCGGGCTGCCAGCGCTCTCATGGGCCGTCACCGACCCCTCCGCCCTTTCTTTGGGAGTTCTCGGCTACTATACTGCCGGCTTCGGCCTGGCTACTATCCTCATCGCACACTACAACGGGCAACGGGGCCGACCCATGAAATGGTTCTTCTACGCCTACTATCCCGCTCACCTGCTGGCACTCTGGATCGCGAAGTTTCTCCTCGGCCTTTGAAGGCCTCTCTATGCAGAAATGGATCCTATTTCCCTCTGCAGCTGCTCCCGAGCATCCGCGTCAGTGGCCGCACGATGCGCGTCTTCGGTGCGACCGGCCTCCATGAGCGCAGCTATAAGGGCAGCCAAGCGGCTCTCTCCCTCCTCAATACCAGCAGAAAACCCTTCGGCACGACCCTCCGCACGACCCTCTGCGCGACCCTCTGCGCGACCCTCGGCGAGACCCTCGGCGAGACCCTCGGCACGGCCCTCAGCGAGACCCCGAGCGCGGCCTTCGGCGAGACCTCGGGCCCGACCCTCAGCCCGGCCTTCGGCGATGCCTTCCTCAATAGCAATACGCTTCTGGATCTCCATATCCCTTTCCCAAGTAAGCAATTCCACCTTCTCCCTTCTCCACACCTCATCGTTATTGGCCGCAATCACCGCTTCGTTGATTTTCCTCACCAACTTATCGGTGCCAGCATCGCCTGTCATAACGTAGTGTAGCAGGTTCCGCAGGCTCCCTTGCGGAAGCGAGCGCCAAGCAGGAGCCGAAAGAACAATCCACGTGAATCCGTGATCCAACACGACACCATCGCTTTCTGCGCAGGTCATGTCAAACGTATACACAGGCAAGGAACAGCCGAATGGATCGCATGTGCAAATGAAGATTATGAAGCACGGCGGGAGTTTCTCGTACTCCTCGCCACGATGAAGCGAAAGGGTGTCTATTGAGCCTTGGTAGTATCTGAGCCGACGGCCGAGTTTCCCCTTTCTCGATGTCTGCATTTCGATGTCATAAACCTCGTTATCGGTTTGGACAAACGCGTCAAGCCGCACTCCGTGACTCGCGAACGACGGCCTAATGTCTCGTTCGGCAATCACATGCTCGACTTGGCTTACGGGACGATCCAAGATCACTTCTAGAACCTCCCGGCAGAGAGAGGCGTCCATCATAATCCTGTCGAACATCGGCCAATCGCAAAACTCGAGCATTCTGTCTTTCATTTTCGCTCCCTCCTCTAGTCGCTACGAGGGGAGCATACCTCCGCAAAACCGTTAAACGATGCCCAGAATGTCGCGATTTGAGCCGTCCCGGAACCGCCGTCTCGTCCCGCAGTCCTTTTCAGCATGAAACAGAAAGGAGAGCGCCTCTGGGGCAACTCTCCTTTCGATGCAGAAACAACGGTCGCTCGCACACGACCTTTCAGACAACAACCCCCGCTTTTAAGCGGCGTGCGCTGCAACAGCGCCAACTCGCTTTCGCCCTGATCGGGCAGCACCAGCCCGCTCTCCGGGTTGTAGATGATGCCATCACCCACAAACGCCAGACGCATCTTGGCGCGGCGCTTGCTCTCGGCCCACACGAGTCAGGCTCAAGCGGCGGCGCACCACGATCACAGCATAGAGCGCCGTGACGACGATGCCCAGCAGCATCACCCAGCGAACCCAGCAATGAGGCTCATCGAAGGCTCCCAAGGGGTTGCCCTCATCGGCAATCTCCTCGGTCTCAGCCAACGGCGTGCGCTCGCCCGGAGCGGCGGCCTGCGGGGTAGCGTCGTCCTCGATAACCTCGGGCGCGTTCACGGGCGTCGTTGCCACGGGGGTAGCCGCCGGAGCCGGCGTGACCACCGTAGGCGTGACAGCTGCCGACGTTGGCGCGGACGTAGCTTACGCCGAGCGAGTCGCCTGCCACAAGACCCTCGATAGAGCCCGTCAGCGCCGGATCAGCGGCGCCTGCGAACTTGGAGGCATCGTCTACCGTCATAGACACCCTTGTAGGGAGCAATGGAGAACCCGCTCGTATCGCGCTTATAGCGAATATTGACAACCGTCGAGTCATCCGCTGCAATCTTCTCTTGGCTGAAGGATTCAGCAAAGAATCCCTCGTACTTCTTCGGGGCAGCCTCGGTATCGGAGCATTGTCAAAGTTCTTTTTTGAACGAAATAGAGGCAAGCGGCTCTTTTCGCAACATCTGCGTCGTCGGAACGAGACTGATAGCCAACCTAGTGTCGCGCTAGATTGGAAATAACCGTACCGATGATGGTAAGGGCGGCGCCCATGAGCACGATCCAGCCGAGGACGAACTTCCCCGGCAGAGATCCCAGCGCCAGAATGAAGTAGCCAATCGCCGGCACACACCCCATCGCACGACCAATAACGTTGTCGTATAGAGCCGGATGCGCGTCAACGCCGTCGTTGGCATCGCCCCGCGTAATAAGCTCGCGTGTCTCAGGATCATTTTCCTCAACACGGTGGATAATGACGTCCCCGTTGCGCCAGAACACAGCGATATCGCCCGGCACCAATTCCTCTGCAGAAAACGGCTCGGCATATACCAGACCGCCCACCGGCAATGTGGGTTCCATGGAACCAGACACAATAGCGTAGGACTGAAGCCCCATGAGACGCGGCACCAGCGTCGCACACAACGCAAGAGCCAAAACGACGCCGAGCAGAGCCGCACCGAGAAACGAGCAGAGGTGCGCCACCACCCGCAACCGCCGCAGACGGCGTTCGACGCCGCGCGAAAAATCATCCGGCGCCTGCGCGGATGCCCGAGATGAACTCGATATGTTGGCAGTTGATTCGCTCATAAGCGATATTTTACGATGGTTCCTGCCTGTTTTCTCATTCTGATATGGTCTTTTACGCGACAAAACATAAACGCGCGAAGCCCTTACGGGCCCCGCGCGTTTTCAGCTCCTCTTGCCGTTTTCGAACGACAGGAACCTGCTACTCGTTCGAAGCGGAATCCTCACCGGCACGGCGGCGACGCACAGCCACGATCACAACGATCAGAGCCGCCAGAGCCACCAGCGCAATGCCCAGAATCGGCAGCATGTCGCCGGTCTTGGCAAGCAGGGTGTCCTTGTTGGGCCTCTCAGTCGTCGACTTCTCGCGCTCGATGGTCTCCGTCTCCTCGGCATCCAGCATGGTATCGTACAGCGCGATCGTGTTGTCGCTCAACTCGGCATTGCCGTTCTCGGTGCCCTTGGTGATGGATACGTTGCCGTAGTCGTCGATAACGAACTCCACGTCATTGGCCAGGCGGTACTGATCGGGAGCCTCCACCTCGCGCAGCAGATAGGTGGTGCCGACGTTCAGCGTCTTCTCCAACTTCTGCGGGGCCTTGCCCGATGTCCAGCTGGCAATCTCCTTGCCGGACTCCTTCTCAAGGATAACCAGCTTGGCACCTTCAACCCACTCGTGGGTGCGCGTGTCCAGCTTGTTCACCTCGAGGGTCGTCACCTCGTCGTACACACCGCCATCCTTGTCATAGGTCAGCAGCACGTTGCCATCGGCGCTGTAGCCAGGCTGCGTTTCGGTATCGGCCGCAGCCTCGTTGGCAGCCTCGGTATCGGCCTGGGCCGCCGGTGCGTTCTTGGCCTGCACGGTGCCGGAAATCTCGGCCTGAACCGCAGCATCGTCGGCAGCGACCTCGGGCAGATACTTCGAGTCGGTGTACTGCAGGGCGTAGCCGTTAGCCGAGGAGGCATCCTCAACCAGGTAGAAGTAGGAGCTGCGGAACTCGCTCACGGTATGGCCCGCCGGAGCTGCCGTCTCCTTGAAGTAGTACAGGTTGTTAGTGGACAGGCTCACGTTCTTGTAGGTGATCCAGCCGCCGTCCTCAGAGGTCGCCTCAGCCAACCAGATGTCGCCCTGAGCATTCTCGTTCACCATATACAGACCGTAGGTGGCGCCCACCAGGCCCTCGTTACGATCGGACACGCTGGTCTTGCGTACCTGCAGGTCCATCGGACGTGTCTTGTTGGTAATCGTCGGATGCCAATCGGGATTCAGCTTCGACATATCGCCGATGTTGCCCGGCTGTGTGTCGAAATCGGTGTACTGCTCGTCGTAGCGCACATTCTTGTTGGCAGCCTTGTCCCAGTAGCCGTAGTACATGTCGGTGCACACCAAGCGGCCCGTGGCTTCATCCTGTTCGATAACCGTGGTGAAGGTGATCACCTGATCGCTGTACAGTACCGACTGATCGTTCATACCGCCCTTGCTGGTGTCCTCGATAACCCGGTAGTAGTACGTGCCGGGCTTCGTGTAGGCCAAGCAGCTGGGGTTCTCCAGGTCGCCGGACACGTTGTTCGCCTTATCGAAGTCCACCATGCCGAATTCGTCGTTGGTGGTGGCGGAAATAACCGTGCCCTCGATGTCGTTGTAGTTGGCTACCTCGATCAGCTTGAAGGCGAACTCGCCCGACTTGATGGCGCGGCCCTCAAGGTTTTTGATGATCTTCGGGTCCACATAGCACACCTGATCCACCGGCTCACCGCTGGCTGCATACACGCTGTAGCTGGCAGCGCTGATCATGCCGTAGGTATCGGTGTTGTAGAACGCCGGGCTCTCGCCCTCCGGCATCGGGTTCAACGCGGAGTGGATGTCATCCGCATAGTACAGTACTGTCCCGTCGGCCTTTAGGTTGCGGGAGTTCTTCTCATCGAGTGTAACGCTCACCTTGACGACATAGGCCGTGGTGTCCTTGGCAGCATCATCACCATCTTCGGTTACCAGGTAGTAGTGATCGCCCACATCATTCTGGAAGCCCTCTCCATCACCCTGCTGCTTATAGGCAATCTCCGGGAATTCGATGGAGGCATGGTTATCCTTAAAGTTTGCGCTCGAAAGCGAAGCCGTCCACTTCTGAAGACTGTCATTCGCGACGAGCACGTTCTCCAAAGGCTCGCCTGCTTCGGGGACACGCTCGATCTCCTGCATGGTGAAGCTGCAGTCGCTCGGAGCGCCAACGCCATAGAAGAACTTGTCAGCCCGGAACTTCCAAGAGCCCTTGGGGGTGGCAACATTGTTGAAGACAACACCCAGCTCATCGGAAACTTCCTGCAGCTCCTGGGAGTCGGGGACAGTTTTGTACACAACCTTGCTCGTGCTCAAGCTGCGGCCATCCTCAGCCATAGAGGTAGTGATCTTCACAAGATAGGCCGTGGCGTCATACACGACACCGGGCGTAGCACCGGCCTGCTCAGCAATAGCGTACCAGTGGGTCTCCTCGGCGGCTTTGGGCTTGTAATCGAAAGAGAACGTCCCTTTGTTTTGCGTCGATCCGGAGGTGGAATCATCCACGTAGACAGTTACGCTTTCCTCACCCTCTTTCGCGAGTGCACCCAAGTCGACACCCTCGACAAGAGCCGGCTTATCGAGGTCGGCCACAACATTGGAGATGCCTTCAGTAATCTCATTGAGCTTAAAGGTGAATTCACCCGCACCAATACCATCGGCGATCTTCGTCACCGGAATCTCCGCAGAAGCCGTCAGGTTCAGAATGTTGGTGATAACTTTATCTCCCGAACCTCCAATCGTTATCTCATCGACCTCAGTCTTATAGATAGTGGTGGTTACGGTACCGATTTTTGTCGTATCGGATGATACTTTCAGCTCTACAGAGACTTCCACTCCACCTTCAGGAATAGAGGAGGTATATCCAGCAGCTTTTTGCTCTTCGGTAAGGTTCTCAGTGAGGGTGAACTCCTTTGAGCCAGATTCCTTCACACCCGGGAGGCCCTCAAACGTGATCGTTCCGTCAGCAGCATTGGTTGCTGTATAGGTTTTTCCATCTGCTGTAAGCGTAAAGGAGAACTCTCCCCCCCACAAGAGCGAGCTTCTCGTTGCCATCGACGCTGCTCACCAGTTTTTTGGTCAGGTTCAACTTGTAGGGGTTAACTGTCTCGGTATTGCTCGTTGGCAGATCGCCAAATTCCAAGGTGCCATTGCAGCCAACACCGCCACCATGGGTATTACTCGTATTCCCCGTAATGATTACCGCCCGTTCCACACCTGCGTTGTCGGCGGTGGCCTTGCTCGTTAGGCCAAGAGATGCGTCGCGAGAAGCATAGGATTCCCCGACTGGAATAGAAATTGCTCCTTTATTAGGATCCATGTTTGCTACATTGATATCTTCGCCTGCAGGAACACTAGCTTCGTATCCGATCCAGGCAATGCCGTTTTCATGGCTCCCTAAGTCAGTGCTACCGATATAGCTTGCAAGTGTGCAATAGAAGTCGTTCGCACGTCCGTCGAACTTGCCTTTCGCGTAGTCACCTGACTCCGCCGTGATCCCACCATGCGACTGATTCTCCTTTAATCCGAAAGCAAGGAAGTCACCGCAACCCACTTTTTTGCCGTTGGTAGCAGAGAGTGCAGAATCATTGGTAAGGAACCTCAAACTAGAGTTTATTGGTGAGTTCTTCCCCTTTCCAGTATTCTTGAATACTGCAGCACCTTCATCCAGTGAACCGATGCCGATTTGGGCATGAGGACATCCCGCGATGCCGCCACCGTAGCCCTCTGCAGTATTCCCAGTGATAAGAGCCGATTTAATATAGAGGGTTGAGCCAGCGTTGACGAAAATACCGCCGCCGCCCCAATCGTATTTTGTTTTTGTCTTATTGTTTTCAATGCTGCCGGCAGCGATCCAACCTTTTTTCTTTCCGTTGATATGATTCCAGCCGCCATTAAAGAAGATACCGCCGCCTTCATGCTCTCTGGCTGTGTTTCCGGTGACAGATCCCCCTGTCATGGTAAACCCACAGCCATAGTCAATATAGATCCCACCGCCAGTATCAGCTTCGTTGTTCTCAATCTTTCCGCCTTGGAAATACAGCGAAGGACCTTCTGTCTGCGACCATTGATCGTCCTCGCGGCAAACAAGGATGCCTCCACCGCACATACCCCAGTCTATTATTTTGCCTTGGGAGTTCGTATAGTTAGTTATGTACTTACCAGCAGAACCTTTTCCTCCGGTAACAGTGGGGCCGTTAAAGATGAGCTGGCTCTTCTTATCACGCACAACAATAACTGAGCCCTTTTCAGTACCCTGGATGGTGCCCTCGCCGTTGATGGTGACCTGCGCTCCGTTAGTGATGAGGATGTCACCTATGAACGTACAACCTTCTTTGATAGTGAGAGTGTGGGTGCCTCCGTTAAACGTAAGGGGGCTGCTTTCAGTGTAGTCAACAATGTTCTCATCAATCGAAATCTGCGCATCCTTCGGATTGAGAACTGCTCTTGACTTCACGCGAGCAGACTTCTTACTCTTATCTTCTGAAGACTGCGGAGCGGTGCCGTCCTCGGTTGCGTTCTCATCCTCCTCGCCAGGGACTTCTACTTTATGGGACACCATCTCGACGCCGTCGATGGTGACGACCTCGCCTTCGGCGGCCTCGTCACCCTCGGTAGGCTCGGTGCCTTCTTCGGATGTTGCGGCATTTTCTCCATCTGCGGCGACTTCCTCGCCTTCAGTGGCAGCGTCATCGCCCGTTTCGGCAAGGGCGGTCGCGTCGGCAATGTCGTCCTTCGACCCGTAGGCGATGCTGATCTGCGGGACGAGAGCGACAACGAGTAGGATCGACAGCGCGATTCCCAAGAATTTGATGAGCGGTTTGTTCTGCAGCAGCTTGGTCATGTCGTCCTCCTCCCTTTAGGCGTTCATCGAATCGGTTGCGATCTGGTCTTCTTTCCTGCGACGGCGCATCCATCCATAGAGGAAGATTCCGACACCCACCAGAACGATGACCCCGGCTGCCACAGCCATGGCCATAGAAGAGCCAAGGGCGGTCGCGTCCTGGGCGAGACCCGAGTAAAGCGGGTTCTCATCATCTACGATGGTGCGCTCGGTCGTGGTGTCCTGCCCGGCCAGGTTGGCAAGCGGATTGTCGTCGTCGTTGATGATCGCTTCGCCATCGCCGGTGCCGACACCCACGTCAATGCCCGTAGGCGCTGCGGCGTCGGCACCACCAGCATCATCGCCGCCTTCGGCAGCTTCCCCAGCTGGGGCATTCACAATAGTGGTAGCCACCGGGGCCGCATTCAGGGTTTGGGCCGGGGTGGCCGAGGGGCGCTCCGTTTCCACAATCTGCGTGTGGCGGATGGTAATGTTGGCGCTCAGCTCGTCGTTCACGTCGCGATAGTAGATAGTATAGGTGCGTGCGGGTGAGAACGGGGCGTGGCGGATAGCCGTCTCTTGACCGGCCAGACGCACGTAAGTGTCAGAGCCCACGGCAAAGGTTTCCTCGCCGAGAATATTCACGTAATCGTTGGAAGCAGGATCCACCGTAATCGTCTCGCTACGGAGAATCTGGCTGTTCGCGATGTTCATATACTGCACGGTAATGTCGTAGGCCGCCTCCGGCATGTAGTCCTCGGGCACATAGTAGACATACTGCAGGACATCGGTGCCCTTTTCCAGGTCTTCCCAAGCGTAGGTGATGGGTTCCATATTGCCCGACCACGGAACCATGTTGCCTTTGCGCGCAGGCGTGTAGGTAGCCGAATGCTCCGGAGTGACGGTATAGCTCACCTTATCGATGGTGGCACCGGTCTCGCCGTTGATCTCGATGATCGTAAGGTTCACTTCTTTGGTGGTGGCCTGGGACTGATACACCGCCGTCACTGTGCGGCCGGCGGGGTACTCGCCCGCATCGAAACTGACCACGGGATCGCCTTCTGTGGATTCACTGCTCTGAGCCTGAATGGCCTCGTTGTCGTTAGAGGGATTCGTCGCAATCGACCATGACGCGAGCGTATAGTAGCTCACACCCCAGTTGCCTTTCTCGCGGTCGGTGGTAACCTCGTTGTTGGCGGCAGCCACCGCACTCATCGAGAAGGAATTCGGCAGCGTATACTGGTAGCCCTTGCCCTTCACATCCACAGCATCGGACCACAGCAGATTGCCGTTCTCGTCCACATATTTAATAGTGACCTGGTAAGCGCCGGCCTCGGCATTCTTCACTTCCATAACGCGCACCTGCTTGGTGGCCTGCTCGGGAGTAAGAGTCACCGTGGTGCCATTCAATCGCTGGATGACGCGGTAGTAATGGGTCTCTGCAGAGCCCGTCTCTCCGTTCTCGGTGGTCTTGAAGAAGGATTTCTTGATAGCCACCTCTTTACCGGTGCCGATGTTCTCGACCAATTCAGTGTCAACAATGTTGCCATCGGCATCTACATATTTAAGAGCACCGGAGATGGCGCCTGCCTCTACCTGCTGGTACGAGACCACGTACTTATTGTCATTCTCGGCCCTCGCTACCGTAGGTTCGCCTGCAGCATTGGTGGTATCACACTGGAAGGCCAGGGGGTTAGCGTCGGTGACATTCTTGTAGTACACCAACCCTGCGCCGATCGTGTCGGCATACTGATCCTGATCGCCGACGGTACGAATGCCCATAACCTTCCACTCTTCGGAACCATCAATCCCGACGAGCTTCGCGTATACCGGGCAAATCGTGCCCTCATACAAAACCGACCCACCACGCTTGGCGTCGTACACCTTCACTGTGTAGCTGGGGAAGTTGTTCGGGTCAGCGAACACCTGCTGAACCGTTCGGGAAGCAGCCTCTTTGCCGGCGGACATATCGCCGATCCTCAGCGAAACGATCTGAGCGATGCGGCCAGAGTCGGCATTACCGGCGTAATCAGCTGCTTTTTCGCCATCGGCATCCTGACCCTCGACGATCTGGTACGAGAAACGCGGAGCAATAAGAGAGCCGTCCTTCTCAACCTCGAGGTAGATATTCTTCCCAACCCCGTTCTCAACGCGGAACAAGTCCCACAGGCCATCGGCGGCATTCACCGTCATGAAGTCAACACCGCGAATAGTGAGGTCATTCTGGGAATCAGCGGGAACAGCAGGAGTTTCTGCCGGAGCATCTGCCACAACATCATCGGCGAAAGCCTGGCCGACAAGCTGACCGGTGCCCATGGGCACGGCAAGCGTTGCTGCCAGGGCGCAGGCGAGCATAGTGCGGCCAAGGCTCCCCTTCTTCATGGCTGCAACCGCAGTCTGACTCTTCTTCACTTCCGTCTCCTCTGCTTCTCTCACGTTCTCCGTTTAAGCTGCATACGCGCGTACGCGCGCGAGGCCACAGCCCCAACGCGCGAACGGAACTCTCCTCTTTGATGTTTGGGGTATTTCTCCTGATGACTCCCAAACATCGTGCTGTCTTGATCGCTATTGTAGTCGGGTCAACAACCTATTGTCCAGTTATCGATTCTTCTAAAAGCGAACAACCGCAGCGCAGGGTTTTCCCTACGATTATAAGAATAGTGAGATTTGCCTGTTTGTCAGGCGTTTTGGCAATTTGACTACCTAATGACAGCCTAAAGATTAGGTAAGTGGTTGCCTTTTTGTTACCTTTTCGAGGGTAAACGGTAGTGGATGTAAAGAGACAGATATCGGGTAGAGACGAATTAACGTTGCGGAAGCCCTGCTACGAATGTCTACTTTATCTCGACCCCGTGGGCGCGGGCGCAGACATCCTGCTAGGCTACTCCCTTCGCGGGGGACTCGATTTCCAGAAGCCTCTTCACACAAGAAGCCGGGCCTTATGACCCGGCTTCTGAAATACTTGGTGGAGCATAGGGGGATCGAACCCCTGACCTCAGGCTTGCAAAGCCCGCGCTCTCCCAGCTGAGCTAATGCCCCGTGACAACACGTTTCCTTCCATCACTTATGAAACAAGCCCGAACCGGGCCAGAATATAATAAACGCTCCACCGGCTAACTCGGCTCACGGTGGAGCGTTTATCGCAAAGTAATGGTGGGCCCGAATGGATTTGAACCAGCGACCTCACGCTTATCAGGCGTGCGCTCTAACCAACTGAGCTACGGGCCCTTGAAAAAGTGCTTGATTATCTTACGATGAATAATGCGGTAGGTCAAGAAAAAACTTTACCGAATTGCAAAATTCATTTTCGAAGCCGCGAGCGGTAAACATGGGAAAATAAGAGGCAAGAAACGCTGAAATCAGCCTTGAGCGTCAGCTCTTTTCCTCGGTAACGGCTTAAGGAGAAGCAAGGAGGTCGGGATGGTTCCCCTGAAAGTACTCACCTTGGTTGTAGCGGGGCCAACACAGCCTTCAGTGCTTGTCTTGCAGCCTGTGGAGGACTCGCCGGCGGGAAAATCGCGTATTATTCCCATTTGGGTGGGGCCAACCGAAGCGGCGCAAATCGGGATGGCCCTTGAATATGTAAAGTTGGAGCGCCCGATGACCCACGATTTGTTTCTAGATGCGCTGACCAACCTGGACGCCCGCATAGACTCTGTCGTCATATACCAAGCACGCGGGCAGGTGTTCTTTTCCCATCTGATTCTCAGCCAGGCAGGGCGGCTCATCTCACTCGACGCACGGCCGAGCGACGCCGTGTCCCTCGCACTGCGCCAGGACGCGCCCCTCTACATTGAGGAAGCAGTGCTCGATTCTGCCTCGTTCCCCTTCCTGTTTCGGGGAGAGCAGCAGACCGAGGCGGAGCTGGCCGAGTTCAAAACCTTCCTCGACCATATATCACCTGAGGATTTCGGAGGTATTGAAGGATTATAAAAAGGGGACTAGCAGCAACTAGTCCCCTCAGTTAGTAACCCGCTCCGCCCGCTCCACGTTTACCAGCGACGGGCTTTGCTGGTTTTTGCATTATAGCACACAAAGTGCGCAGCAGCTATTCCTCAGCCTCTTCGATATCGCCGTCGTCTCCGTCGATGTCGTCGATAGCCAAAGAGCCGTCGGTGCTCTCCTCGTCCAACAGGTCAAGCTGGTTTTCGTCGGCGGGGCCTTCCTTCTTGGCCTTCTTCTTGCCCGTGGAGGAAATGGCCACGGCGCAGACCTTGTCCTTGTCGGCCACGTTCATCACCTTCACGCCCTGGGTGGAACGGCCGAGCTCGGAGATGCCCTTCACCGGGGTGCGCACGATGACGCCCTCCTCGGACACGATCATGATCTCGTCATCGGCGCCGACGATCTTCATAACTGCGAGCAGGCCCTTCTTGTGAGTCATGGTGATGGTGTACACGCCCTGGCCGCCGCGATGGTGCTCGGGGTATTCCTCGATCTTCGTGCGCTTGCCGTAGCCCTTCTCGGTAATGACGAACAGGTCAGTGCCGGGGCGGGCAATCTCCATGCCCAGCACGTGGGCATCGGCCGGCACGTTCATGCCGCGCACGCCCATGGTTCCGCGGCCCATGGCGCGGGCCTCGGACTCATCCCAGAGGATGGCTTTGCCGGCGGAGGACACCATGATGACCTTCTCGCCCTTGGCCACGCGCTTCACCGAGATAAGCTCGTCATCGTCCTTCAGGTTGATGGCGATGAGCCCGTCGCGGCGAGTGCGGTCGTACTGGTCCATGGAGGTCTTCTTCACGTTGCCCTGAGCCGTGGCGAACATGAGGAACTCCTCGGCGGGAAAGTCCTTCGTGGCAATGACGGCGCTGATGGACTCGCCCTTCTCCAAAGGCAGCAGGTTCACGATGGCCGTGCCGCGGGCATGGCGGCTGGCCTCGGGAATCTCGTACACCTTCAGGCGATACACCTTACCCTTGGTGGAGAAGAACAGCATGTAGGAGTGGGTGGAGGCCACGAACAGGTGCTCCACGAAGTCGGCATCCTTCAAGTTCACGCCCTGCATGCCCTTGCCGCCGCGCTTCTGCTGGCGGTAGGTGCTCACGGGCAGGCGCTTGATGTAGCCGGCCTTGGTCATGGTGACGACCATGTTCTCCTCGGCGATGAGGTCTTCCACCTCGATATCCTTCGCCTCGCCGGTGATGCGGGTGCGGCGCGGGGTGCCGTACTTCTTCTTGATCTCCAACAGTTCGTCCTTGATGACCTGCTTCAGCAGGCTCTCGTCGGACAGGATGCGCTTGTAGTAGGCGATCTTCTCGCGCAGCTCGGCCAGCTCTTCCTCGATCTTCTCGCGCTCCAGTCCGGTCAGGCGGCGCAGGCGCATCTCCAAGATGGCGTTGGTTTGCTTCTCGGAGAGCCCAAAGCGCTCGGTCAGGCGCGCGGCGGCTTCCTTGTCCGTTTGGGACGAGCGGATGATCTGGATGACCTCGTCAATGTTATCCAGCGCGATGATGTAGCCCTCGAGGATGTGCTCGCGCTCCTCGGCCTTGGCCAGCTCATAGCGGGTACGGCGAGTGACGACGTCCTTCTGGTGCTCGATGTAGTAGTGGAGGATCTCCTTGAGCGACAGCACGCGCGGGGTGCCGTTCACCAGGGCCAGCATGTTGGCACCGAAGCCCACCTGTAACTGAGTGTGCTTGTACAGCTTGTTCAGCACCACCTGCGGAATGGCGTTGGACTTCAAGTCGATGATGATATCGATGCCCTTGCGGTCGGCAGCGTCGTGGATGTTGCTGATCTCGGGCAGCTTCTTGTCGCGCACCAGCTCGCCGAGCTTCTCCAGCAGGCGCTTGCGGTTCACCTGGTAGGGAATTTCCTTCACCACGATGGAGGAGCGGCCGTTCTTCTTCTCCTCGATCTCGCACTTGGCGCGGATGGTCATGTTGCCATGGCCGGTCTCGTAGGCATCCAGAATGCCCTTCTTGCCCATGATGAGGCCGCCGGTGGGAAAGTCGGGGCCGGGCATGACGGCCATGAGCTCCTCGGTGGTGCACTCAGGATTGTCGATCATGAGGCAGGTGGCATCGATGGTCTCGCCCAAGTTGTGGGGCGGGATGTTCGTGGCCATACCGACGGCGATGCCGTTGGAGCCGTTGACCAGCAGGTTCGGGAAACGGGCCGGCAGCACCGTGGGCTCTTGCAAGCTCTCGTCGTAGTTGGGCTGGAAATCAACGGTTTCCTTGTCCAGATCGCGCAGCAGTTCCATGGCCGGCTTGTCCAAGCGGGCCTCGGTATAACGCATGGCGGCGGCACTATCGCCGTCGATGGAACCGAAGTTGCCGTGGCCGTCGATCAGCGGCAGGCGCAGGCTGAAGGGCTGGGCCAGGCGCACCATGGTGTCGTACACAGCGCTGTCGCCATGGGGGTGGTACTTGCCGATCACGTCGCCGACGGTACGGGCCGACTTCATGTGCGGCTTGCTCGGCGTGTAGCCCGATTCGTTCATGGCGTACAGAATGCGGCGGTGCACCGGCTTCAGGCCGTCACGCACGTCGGGCAGGGCGCGGGACACGATAACCGACATGGAGTATTCCAGGAAGGAGGTCTGCATCTCCTTGCCGAGAAACGCCGCGCGCACCGTGGTACCTTCGCCGCCGTTGGCCCCCTCGATGATAGAGCCGTGGGGGTTGGGCATGTCCACCATCATAGAGCGGGCCCGCTCCTCCTCGGAAACGGCGTGCTCCTCGTCCAGGGTAGAAGAGGCCGAGGCAATCTCGGCATCCTCATCGCCCTCGTCATCGGTGTCGACCTCTTCGGCCAGGTACAGCGCGTCCTCTTCGGCGGCCTCTGCCCCGGACTGCTCGTCGGCGTCGAAGTTCTCGTCTTCAAAATCTGCCATTTAGGTTCTCCTTAAATGTCCAGGAAGCGGACGTCGCGGGCGTGCTTCTGGATGAACTCCTTGCGGGGCTCCACCTGGTCGCCCATGAGCTCGCTCACCACGCGCTCGGCTTCCACGGCGTCGTCGATGTTCACCTGCAGAAGCGTGCGGGTGGCCGGCTCCATGGTGGTCTCCCACAGCTGCTCCGGGTCCATCTCGCCGAGGCCTTTGTAGCGCTGCACGTCGAACTTGCCCGGGTCGTCGTACTCGGCGAGCGTGGCGGACAGGGCCTTCTCGTCGTAGATGTAGCGCTCTACCTTGGTGCTGCGGGAGTTCTTCTTCTTCAGACCGAAGATGGGCGGCTGGGCGATGTAGATGTAGCCGAGGTTGATGAGCTCGGGCATGTAGCGGTAGAAGAACGTGAGCAGCAGGCAGCGGATGTGCGCGCCGTCCACGTCGGCATCGGTCATGATGATGATGCGGTGGTAGCGGGCCTTCTCGGCGTCGAAATCCTCGCCGATGTTGGTGCCAATAGCGGTAATGAGCGAGCTGATGGTCTCGGAAGACAGCGAGCGGTGCAGACCGGCGCGCTCCACGTTCAAGATCTTGCCGCGCAGGGGCAGGATAGCCTGGAACTTACGGTCGCGGGCCTGCTTCGCGGAGCCGCCTGCCGAGTCGCCCTCTACAATGAAGATTTCGGACTGGGAGGCATCCTTGCTGGCGCAGTCGGCCAGCTTGCCGGGCATGCTGAACGAGTCGAGCACGTTCTTGCGGCGGGTCATCTCGCGAGCCTTGCGGGCAGCCTCGCGGGCCTTCAGGGCCTGGGTGGCCTTGCCGATGATGCGCTTGGCCGGGGTGGGATTCTCCTCCAAATACTCGGCGAGGCCCTGGGTCACGGCGTTCTGCACCAGGGGACGAATCTCGGTGTTGCCGAGCTTGGTCTTGGTCTGGCCCTCGAACTGCGGATCATGGAGCTTCACCGAGATGATGGCGGCCAGACCCTCGCGGGCATCTTCACCGGAGAGGTTGTTGTCCTTTTCTTTCAACAGGCCCTTAGCGCGGGCATAGTCGTTGATGGTACGGGTGATGGCCTGCTTGAAGCCGTCCATGTGCGTACCGCCCTCGTGGGTGTTGATGTTGTTGGCGAAGGCCATGACCGAGTTGGTGGAATAGGAGCTGGACCACTGCAGGGCCACTTCCACGGTGCCATCGGCGTTCTCGGCCTCGAAGTAGATGGGCTTGTTCAGGGTCTCCTTGCCATCGTTGATGAACTTCACGAAGTCCACAATGCCGCCGAGAGCCTGGAATACCTCGGTGCGGGGGTTGCCATCGGCATCGGTCACGCGCTCGTCGTGGAGGATGATCTTCAAGCCCTTGTTGAGGAACGACATCTCGCGGAAGCGGGCCGCCAGGGTGTCGTAGTCATAGGTTGTGGTCTCGGTGAAGATGGCCGGGTCGGGCCAGAAGGTCACCATGGTGCCGGTATTCTTCGCCGGGCCCACCTCGTGCAGCTTGTTGTTGGTCTTGCCGTGGTCGAAATCGATCTCGTAGGTCTTGCCGTCGCGGCGCACCTGCACCTCCACCTTGGTGGACAGGGCGTTCACGACCGACACACCCACACCGTGCAGGCCGCCGGACACCTTGTAGCCCTCGCCGCCGAACTTGCCGCCGGCGTGCAGGATGGTGAGCACCACCTCAACGGTGGGGATTTTCTCTTTGGGATGCTTGTCCACGGGAATACCGCGGCCATTGTCGTTGACCGAAATGGAATTATCGGGATGGATCCACACCTCGATAGTATCGCAGTAACCGGCCAGGGCCTCGTCCACGGCGTTGTCGACCACCTCGTAAACCAGGTGATGCAGGCCGCGGGGGCCGGTGGAGCCGATGTACATGCCGGGGCGTTTGCGAACGGCTTCAAGCCCTTCAAGGACTTGAATGTCAGAACCGTCGTAATGATCTGGTTTTTGTGCCACTGACACTCCTTCGCTCTACATAGAAAATGCGCCCGATGCGAGCGCTGACTGAACGTCGATTATATCATGGCTAACCAATCAAACATACCGTTGTTTCAAAAAGAGGTCTGAGAATGGCTTGTATGGCGCTGTTTAAGGGGTAGTTTTAATCTCTTATGGGGAAAATATCATATTTCCACTGCCTGCGGTTTGTAGGGCAGCTCAACCACGTTTGCGCGGGAAAGCATATTTTCGTCGAAATAATCAAGGTTCGCAGTAGTGATAAACGTTTGGCTTCCCCGCTCCATCGCCTCCACCAGTGCCTCTCGGCGACGGCCGTCCAACTCGCTCATCACATCATCAAGGAGAAGCACAGGCTTCTGATCGAGGATTTCCTCGATCACTGCCGCCTCGGCGAGCTTGTAGGCGAGCACAATGGAACGTTGCTGGCCCTGACTCGCATACAGCGAGGCGTTCTTTCCGTCAAGGAGAAAGGTGATTCCGTCGGCGTGGGGGCCAACAAGAGCGCGGGCACGACGACGCTCCTCGGCCTCGCGCGCCTCGAGCGCCGCAGATAAAGAAGCGCGGGCCTCGTCACGCGTGAAGGTCCCCGCTCGAGCCCCATCACGTAATGAGTCAATGTCAGCTGAGACCCAAGAGGGAGCGTATACCGTCTCAAGCAGCTCGCGGCCACCTGATATCTGCCGATACTTCTCGCTCATTGGGCCTTGCAGGCGAGCAAACAGCGCGGCACGGTAGCACGTGAGCTGCGCGCCCACTGTAACGAGCATCTCATCAGTAGCGGCGACCAGCGCCGAATCGGCATCGTCCTTCAAGAGTCGATTCTTATGCCGAACCACCTTCTCGTAGTCGCGGCGAACCGTGTGAAAATTCTTGTTCACCTGCGATCCCAGTGTATCTACCGCTGTACGGCGCGCCGTCATCGGCCCTTTCACCAACTCTAGGTCGTCAGGGGTGAAGATGACTGAGGGAACGAGCCCTTTCAGATCCGCCGAGCGCTTTGCCTTGCCGTTGAGACGGTACTTTCGCGCCTTTTCATCTAAAAGCAACTCGACGGTCAGGTCGCGATTGCCGTCAGATACCCGCGCCTCCAAGCGCGCTGAGTCGCAGCTATGGCGAATCAGGTGCTCGGCGGTGCTATGGCGAAACGATGTCAGCGCAGTAAGCAGCTGAACCCCTTCGACAATATTGGTCTTTCCGATTCCGTTCTCCCCGACGAACACCGTGATGTCCCCCAGGTTCGATAGATGCAGCTGGTCGTAATTGCGAAAATTCCGAAATGTCAGCTGCTCCACTCTCAGCGACATTTCTCAGCCGATCTTCCGTTGGAATGACTGAGGCAAAGGGCAACTCCACAGATGCCAAGGAAGCGTTCCACGTGAAACATATTCTTAGGAAATGCGCACCGGCATGACGAGATAGAGGAAATTCTCGGGCGCGAGGGCGCGGAAGATGCCGGGCTTGAGGGAAGATTGCACCTCAAGGTAAACCTCGTCAGTGGCGATGGATCCGAGGCCGTCCAACACATAGGCATAGTTGAAGGCGATTTCCACATCCTCACCCTCCACTGTACAAGCGAGAATCTCCTGGGCACTACCCACATCCTGAGAGGCGGCGGTTAGCTGCGTGGTCTGGGAGGCAGCATTCAAATCGAATCGCACCGGCGAAGCGTTCGAGCCGAGCAAGGAAGCGCGGCGCACACTAGCCACGAGCTTATCCACTTCAATAGTAGCGCGCGTCGTATAGGAGTCGGGCAGAAGCTGCTTGTAGTTGGGGAAATTACCCTCAATGCGACGATTGATGAACACGGTATCCTCGCATGTCACCACAATCTGATTGTCAGCCAGAGCGAGGGAGACGGGAGATTCGGTCTTGGGCAGCGATGCAATCTCCGAAAGGAACGAACCCGAGATGACCGCCTGGAACTCGTCGGCTGTCGCGTCGGGCAGGGCAGCATCGGTGATGGCAAGCCGATACGAGTCGGTCGCCACCATGCGCAGCACCCCGCCTTCCAGGGTGATGAGCACACCGGTGAGGATGGCGCGACTCTCGTCTTTCGACACAACACGCGATACGCGCTTCACCATCGAGGAGAACTGCTGGAACGGGATCTCAATACGCTGATGAGTCTCCACGCGGGGGAAGCCGGGGAAATCCTCGGCATTCAGCGCACGGATGGAGAACGACGACGTATCGCAGGTAATAAACGCCTGATCTTCGGTGGCCTCAACATGAACGGCGGCATCAGGCAAGTTCTTCACAATCTCGGAGAACAGCTTGCCCGGGACTACCGTCCGCCCCTCCTCCTCGACAAGCGCTGCCACAGAGTACTGGATAGAGAGCTCCAGGTCGGTCGCCTGCAAAACGATCTTGTCACCTGTCGCCTCGATGAGGATGCCCGACAAGACCGGCAAAGTTGAACGGGTCGACACACCTTTCAACACGATCGAGAGGGCGTTGGCAAGCTCGGTGCGGTTGATACTCAGCTTCACGACAGAACCTTTCCTTGGAGACGGGGAAATGCACACCACCGTAGTGATCTCACGAGAGTAAAGTGGCGATATTATACCGCTGCGCTTGCCGACTGCAGCATTCAAAGAAGAGGTTCCTCGGCAGAAGCATGGGCGCATACCAGCGTATCGATCGCCCTCATGGAGGGACGAAGCAAAGTTTCCACTTGCCCAATGGTGGAAACTGTGGAAAACCCCACCTTTTCCCAGAACGAGGCGGGGGATGCGCAGTTTTCAACCTCAGTGGAAAACATCCTTCCTTGCCCCACAGCAGCTAAAGAGCCGTTTAGAACCTTCTAAACCCACTTATAAAACCACCTGTGAGCAGGTAAAATACATTCTCTTCATATTCAGAGACCGAAGTCTCATACCAATGTTCGCTCTTTACCCACACGCTCTCTAAACGAGAGGAATTTCCTGTCAGATTCAACCAGAAAAGACAAGTTATCCCCTTTTGTCAAGAATTTTCTTCAAAGTTTTTCACCATGATGTCCTTTGCTCTCCCTCTGAGAATCCCCTCTTATTCAATGTTTTCCACTTTCGTTGAATTTTTTGTTCATAACTATGAATCTTGGTGAAAAACGCAGGTGAATTATTGAAGAGTTTTCAACAAATACTGAACTAATAGTGGATTATTCACCACTGGCCATGAAAACAGCTGATAAGTTGCGTGCATTGCCTTGAAACACGGTACAATGGCGGTGAATTTCTTCCGAAAAACATTGAATACGAAACGGACACCACGGAACGAGATTGAACGCCATGGAAACAAAGCCCCCTTCGCAGAGCCCCAACGCCCCCTTCGACTATTCGTTCGTCGATACGGTGGGAAACATCGCTATCTACGACGACCTGCTCAGCGGCCCGCGGGTCGTCAAAGTGCAACCGGCGGACACGGCAACTTACATCGAGTCTCTCGCCAGCGGAATTTACGAGTACGCCCGCGAGGCTGGGGGGTCTATCCCCTACACGGTCATCCGCGAGGTGTCGGAGAACTTCATTCACGCTCAATTTAAGGAAGTGCTCGTCACAATCCGCGATCAGGGTAACACCATCAGTTTCGCCGACCATGGTCCGGGCATCCCCTCGAAGGAGAAAGCCCAGATGCCCGGATTCTCCTCCGCAGTTGAGCCGATGCGAAACTACATTCGCGGAGTAGGATCGGGACTCCCCATCGTGCGGGAGTATCTCGAATCCTCTCACGGGACCATTACTATTGAGGACAATCTGGGAACGGGGGCCGTCGTCACGATCAGCCTCGCCCGAGGAGCCGACGAGGAGCTCGAGGAGCGCTTCGATGAGAGCGGCCTCGGCCGGCAAGATCCGTTCCAAGCTCCAATCCAGGCTCCGATGACCCCCTACGGCACGCCGCAGGCCGGTGTGGCCATTCCGGAAGCCAGCGGCAGCGTGTTCCCCGCGCAAACGTTGGTGCCGGCCTATCCCTATAGCGCGCCGGTCACTTGCCCGCCGACATCTCCCTACCCCGCAGCGGGCAATCCCTACGGCACGGCGGCGGCGCAGCCTTACCCCCAGGCCACCTACCCCCCGACCGCTGGACAACCCTACGGTGCGGCCCCCTGCCCCGCACCCTACCCCCCTTACGGCAGCGCGCCGGCTTACGGCCAGGCGCCCCCAATGCCCGCACCGGCGCTGAACGAGAAGGAGCGACTGTATTTGAAGATGCTCGCCTCTGAGGGGCCGCTCGGCCCCACCGAGATGGCGAAGCTCACTGATGGCAAGCCAAATACCGTATTCTACGCCTTCGAACGGCTCGAGCAAGCGGGGCTGATTCAAAAGATGGGCAAGCAGCGATCGCTGACGCCCTACGGACAGCAGGTGGCCCAGAACCTGTAGCAACGGCCCGAGCGTTTGTTTTTGCTAGAATAAACTGCACGCGTCTTGTCAAGCAGGCAGACAGCAACGGTAAAGGGAACAAGTATGGACAGCGAGAAACTCAATGAACAGTGGAGGGCCATCAGCGCCCAAGTGAGCTCTTACGCCGATATGGACGCCTCCCAGGTGAGCGCCTTTTTCTCGCGTCTCGAACCCCAGGCTATGAGTGACTCCTTCCTCATGTTGACCGCCGACAACGATTTCATCAAGTCGTGGGTCGAGCAGCATTACGTCGAGCCCATCCAACGGGCGCTGCGTGACCTGACGGGCGTTCAGTTCGTCGTGGCCGTAGCAGTGGACCCGACCCAAGAGGCCCGAAAAGCCGCATCGGCAACCGTAACCGCGCCTGCTGCCGGCAGCGCGGCTACGGCACCGGCAGCAGGTGCGGTTACGACACCGGTAGTGCCCCCCGCCCCGCCCGCAACGGGCACGGCCGCAACACCGGCAGTGCCCCCCGCGCCGGCGCCGGGCCAAGCAGGGGCGCTTGGACGGGCAACACCCCTCCCAACCTCTTCCCCTATGGGCACCGCTCCGCTGTCGACAGCCCCCCAACCTTATATGCCCCCCTATGATGAAGCGACCGTGATCGACCATTACTCTCCTCAACCAGCGCCAGAAGCCGCAACAGGGGGCGCCTCAAGACCCAGCTGCTCCACTTCCTCGTTGACCTTCGGCAACTTCGTCATTGGGGACTCAAACCGCATGGCCTACTCCATGGCCGTCGAGGTGGCCGAATCCCCTGGCCGCAGCCCGCTGAATCCCCTGTTCATCTATGGAAAGAGCGGATTGGGCAAAACTCATCTCATGCGGGCGATTCAAAACTACATTGAGGAAACACGGCCGGGCATGCGCACGGTGTACGCCGACTCGGCCGACTTTCTCTCCAAGCATGTCGAGGCGGCGCGGGCTCACGACCGAGAGAAATCGAGCTACAAGGATTTCAAGACCTACTACGAGGAAGCGGACGTACTGCTGATCGACGACGTACAGTACCTGCAGGGGAAAACCCAGACCCTCGATATCGTCTTCCAGCTGTTCAACACCCTCACCGCCCAGGGGAAGCAGGTTGTCCTCTCGGCGGATCGCATGCCGAAGAACATCGGCATCGACGAGCGCTACTATTCGCGTTTCTCCGCTGGCGGAGTGATTGACATCCAGCCACCCGAGATCGAAACGAAGCTCGGAATTGTCAAATCGTTCGCCGACGAGTACAGCCGGAGCGAGGGGTTGGGCAACTTCACCTTGGCCAGCGATATCCAGATGTACATCGCCGAGAATTCGAGCTCCAACATCCGCGAGTTGAAAAGCGCCGTCACCAAGGTCATCTACCAGATGATGCTGTTCAACCGTGCAGACATGACCGTCGAGGAAGTGCGCACGCTCCTGGAGAATCACTTTTCGGGGGGACCGTCGCGAAATCTCTCCATTGAGGACGTCCAGCGTGCTGTTGAATCGTTCTTCAAGGTGAGCCGAAGTGACCTCGTGGGCCCGAAGCGTTCCCGATCGGTCGTGTACCCACGCCAGATCGCTATCTACCTATGCCGGCAGCTCCTCGATCTGCCCTATAACGATATCGGAAAGAAGTTCAACCGAGACCACTCCACCGCCATGCACTCGGTAGCCAGCGTCGAGGAGATGCTAAAGGACAACCGAGGCGTACAGGAGGAGATTGAGGCGCTCCAGAAGATCATTAGCGAATACAGTGAATAAGCGGTGCGTATAAGGCGAACTCACGCTGGAAAGGGTGGGCATAACTCCGGTTTTATCCACGACGGGAAAGAGGACGACGGGCCGGATTTCCCAAAATAGTGGATTGCAGGTACAGGAAACGAACGGGTTTGGCACACATTGTTTCCTTTATCGACCTGCGAGAACAACAAGTTCTCAGCCATTCCACCATGCTTATTACCACCACTATCCTTTTAAGAAAGAAAGGGGGCAAAAGCTATCCCTCTCGATGTGAGTGTTCGGGTAAGGTGGAAGACGTTACATCGACACGTTCGCCGAGAGGGTTTAATAGCCTTTACGATTTCACCGAGAGTTCCCCGTTGACAGGGTTTGTCTGTGGTATATAATTTGAAAGCTATTCTTTGAACCATGAAAGGGAAAGAAAACAATGAAACGCACCTATCAACCGAACAAACGCAAGCGCGCCAAGTGCCACGGCTTCCGTGCCCGCATGTCCACCAAGGGCGGTCGCGCTGTTCTCGCTTCCCGTCGTGCTAAGGGGCGTAAGCGTCTCACCGTCTAAGGAAGAAATCAGGCGTGGAAACTATCACCTCCAGCACTGAAATCTCCCAGCTCTTTTCCTCTGGTAAGCGGATCAAGACACCGTATGTGATGTTTATCGTAGGAGAGCGGGCCTCGGACACACAACGAGGTGCAGACGAGCAACACGACCAGTGCGGTCGTGTTGCTTTTATTGCAGGAAAGAAGTTGGGCAATGCAGTGTGGCGCAATAGTGCTAAACGGCGCATGCGTGCCCTCTGCGGCGAGATGGGGGGTCCCTGGCCGGGAAAAGACGTTATTTTTCTCGCTCGGGGAGCAGTGTGCAGGGCGTCTTACCGGGATGTTTCGCGAAGCTGCGAGCAGGTGCAGCGCCGATTGGAATCCTATAGGGAGGACCGTGCCCATGAAGAAGGTCGTTGAGGTTGCAAAGAAGGTTCCGACCTTATTCGCCGTAGGCCTCATCATGTTCTACCGTATGGCTATATCCCCCCTGCTTCCGCCTGCCTGCCGGTTTGTTCCTACGTGCTCGGAATACGGCCTGATCGCTTTTAAGCGCTATGGTTTCCGCAAAGGGTTTGTGCTGACGGTGAAACGGATACTAAAATGCCGCCCCGGCGGCCCCTGCGGATACGATCCCGTGCCGTAGGTCGTCGGATTAAGAAGGGTTGAAACACTATGTGGGATATCTTCAAGGACTGGATCTTCGATGTCATTCAGTTCTTCTACAATTTCTGCCATGACTGGGGCCTCGCGATTATCATCGTGACGATCATCTTCCGCATCATTGTGGCCCCCCTGATGCATAAGCAGGCGAAGTCCAATTACGCTATGCAGAAGGTTCAGCCGAAAATCCAGGCTCTAAAGGATCGCTTTCCCGATGACCCCACGCGCCAGTCTCAGGAGATGCAGAAGATCTACGCCGAGATGAAGTTCAACCCTCTTGCTGGTTGCTTGCCCATGTTGCTGCAGATGCCGATCTTCATCGCTTTGTTTCAGGTGCTTCGCGAGATGGGCGATCGTGTGGGGGAAACGAGCTATTCGTTCTACAATCTTGTCCCCAACTTGGTTCAGACGCCATCTGGAGCCTTTGCGGAAGGGTTTGGGACCTTCATCCCTTATCTGATCCTCATGGTGATTTTCGCCGGTGCAACGTTTTTGCCCATGGTTCTCCAGCAGCTTAAGACGGAGAACACTCAGCAGAAGAATCAGACGCTCATGATGGGCGGCATTATGTCCATCATGATGCTCTGGATCTCCTGGGGCTCTCCCGCTGGCGTGCTCTTGTTCTGGGGCGCCTCCTCGGTTATTGGCATTGGTCAGAACCAGCTGACGCTTGCTCGTTGTCGTGCGCAGGACAAGAAGCGCGAGGAGGAGGAAGCGCTGGTGGTAAAACCTATTGAGGTCAACGTGGAGCGCAAGGAGAAGAAAAAGCGCCCTAAGAAGAAGCGCTAAACCCTATTGTTTGAGAGCATGTTTCACGTGAAACATGCTCTTTTGTTTGCCCGCAGATCCAAGGCTTCGCTGCGGAGTCGCTCGAAGAGGAAAGGAGCTCCTTATGGTCGAAGAATTCAATGAGGATACGGAGATTACCGAGGAGGCTGTAGTCGAGGAGTCTTCCGAACAGGAGGAAGCAGCTGGTTCCGATGGAGACGAATTGGTTGTCACCGATGAGATGCTCGACAACATTGCCGATACGGCTATCGCAGCGCTTCAGGATATCCTCCGTTACTTCAATGTCGGCGAAGTGACTATCGACGAGTACGAGGGCGACGAGGGAGAGCTTATCCTCGATATTAGCGGCGATGACATGGCTGTTCTTATTGGCCGTCACGGGAAGACACTCGATGCGCTGCAGTTTATCGTGTCTATGATCACTGTGCGCACCATCGGGTTCCGTTATCCGGTTGTTGTTGACGTTGAAGGTTACAAGAACCGGCAGCGTCAGAAATTGGAGTCGATCGCTCACTCCTCAGCCAACCGCGCAGCAAGTCAGCACCGCAAGGTTGGGCTTCGTCCGATGACTCCCTATGAGCGCCGCATTATCCACATAGCTCTGCGTGACGACGACCGTGTTGAGACGGTCTCTGAAGGTGAGGGGTCTGCTCGGCACGTGGTTGTGGTTCCCTGCTAACCTCGTCTTCTTTCAGCGAGTTTTCAAGGGAGCGCCCCGTTGGACGCTCCCTTTCTTTTAGAATTGATGTTCTTGATACTCGAGAGGAGGAGCTTGCTATGGATTTTGCTCGCGCCGAGAATACTTCTCGCCGTTACCTTGATCTTATTCTAGAGGCAAACAAGAGGACGAATCTCACGCGTATAACCTCTCGTGAGGAAGCTGAAATCCTTCACCTGGAAGACTCCTGGGTGGGTCTACCTGAGATCAACCGAGCCCCTGCCGGCCGTTATGGCGATTTAGGGTCCGGTGGGGGTTTCCCGGGGGTGCCTATAGCCTTGGCAACAGGACGCGAGACTGTTCTTGTGGACTCCGTTAAAAAGAAGATGGCTATTGTGGACTCAGCCTTGGATGAACTTGGAGTTGGCGAGCAAATATCTACGTACCGTGGGCGCATTGAGGAGTTGGCGCTATCTCAGCCACAGTCGTTCTCCGTTTTGACTGCCCGCGCTCTCGCTCGACTTGGTGCTCTTCTCGAATTGGCTTCCCCATTGCTCGTGAAAGGGGGAGTTCTCGTCTGCTATAAAGCACAATTATCCGAGGAAGAACTCAAAGAGGCCCGATGTGTCGAGAGTATGCTCGGCATGCGCTTAATGTCAACACGAGAGGTGATGTTGAGCGACGGGGAGACTAAGCGCACTATTGTCGCTTTTGAAAAAGTGGGTAAGTCGCTCGTCAAGCTACCACGTCGGATTGGAGCGGCGCAGAGAAATCCCCTCAAGCCGCAGAAGTAATGTTTCACATGAAACATTACTTCTCCCTATAGACGATAAGAGGGCTTCTCCCGTCAATGGCGATGCTATACTGTCAGGCATTAAAGGAAGGAGGTTCCTGTGGGATTCTTTGATGGTCTAAAACGAGAATCGAAACAAAATCAGGCTATCGACGCCGCGCGCGCTTCCCAGGAGCAAGATGCTGTCCCTCCTCTAGAAGAGGAGACTTCTTATCTCGAGAGGGATATTGAAGAGGTTGAGGTTCAGATCCGCGAACGAGAAGGCTCCTCTTATGAGGCGATACCGATGCAGCCTCTTAAGTCGTACAAGGACAAGGCTCCCGTTCGCCATGTGATTGGCAATACGAAGATTGTTGCCATCATCAATCAAAAGGGCGGAGTAGGTAAATCAACGACGGCTATTAACTTGGCGGCAGCTCTCGGTGAGATGGGAAAGCAGGTTCTCCTCGTCGACCTTGACCCGCAGGGCAACTGCTCAAGCGGTCTGGGTATCGAGAAGAGCTTGATTCAACAGTGCATATATGATGTGTTGCTGAACGACGTCCCCATTGAGGACGTCATCATTCCCGATATTACCGAGGGAGTGGATATCGCTCCTGCCACCATCAATCTTGCCGGTGCGGAAGTAGAGCTTGTAGCCGAGATGGCCCGAGAGAACCGATTGAAGGATGCTGTCGGGAGTATGCGCGGCCGTTATGATTTCGTCTTGGTTGATTGCCCTCCTTCATTGGGTTTGCTTACGGTAAATGCATTGGTCGCAGCGGATAAGCTGCTCATTCCTATCCAGTGCGAGTTCTACGCTCTTGAAGGTGTGACAAAACTTCTTGAATCAATGAAACGTGTCAAATCTCGGCTTAATCCGACGCTCGATATCTATGGTATCTTGCTGACTATGTATGACAGCCGGACAACGTTGTCTAAGCAGGTTGTCGATGAAGTGCGTGAATACTTCGGGCGCTTGGTGTTTTCAACCCCCATCCCGCGCACGGTTAAACTGTCTGAGGCTCCAAGTTTTGGTCAGCCGATCACTCAATACGATCCGAAGGGGCGTGGCGCCCTCTCTTATATCGAGCTTGCGAAGGAAGTGATTTCACGTGGCTAAGCCTGAGCGTCGTGGCGGTCTCGGCCGTGGATTGGGGTCGTTGCTTCCCGGTACCTATGATTCACCTGCGCCGGCGGCTCCGGCTCCGGAGCGTCAGCGGGTAACGGTTGAGGTCGAGGAGGAGGCTGCTCGTGAGGCTCCTGTGTCGACTCGTCCAGCTGCAATTGCTATCGAGGAAGAGTTGAGCGGGGTTGTTCTCTCGGAGCCAATTCCCCGTGAGGTAGTGTCTTTGACTGAAGTATCGGGCGCGGCCGATGACTCTGATAGGAGTACTGACGAGGTTCCGATTGAAAAGATCGCTCCCAACCCCGATCAGCCGCGCACGCAGTTCAAGAAAGAGGAGATCGAAGAGCTCTCGAACTCTATCGAGAAAGATGGTCTTTTGCAGCCGATACTTGTTCGCAGGATGGACGACGGGACGTATCAGATCATCGCTGGCGAACGCCGCTGGCAGGCTTCTAAAGCTGCCGGTCTTGAGAAAGTTCCCGTTCGCATCAAAGATGTCGATGACAATCAGGCCCTTGAGCTTGCCCTGATCGAGAATATTCAGCGAAGCGATCTCAATCCCATTGAGGAGGCTTACGGTTATCGTCGACTGATGGAACGACGCTCCATGACGCAGGCTGAGGTGGCTCAAGCAGTCTCTAAGGGTCGATCCACTGTGGCAAATGCGCTACGTTTGCTTGATCTTCCCGAAGAAGCACAGCAGCTTTTGTATGAGGAAAAGATCACAGCGGGTCACGCTCGCGCTATTCTTTCGGTACCCACTGCAGAGGGTAAGGCGAAGCTTACGGAGAAAATTGTCGAAGGGTCGCTCACGGTACGTGAAGCAGAAAATCTCGCTCGGCTCCTTTCCGGTAATAGAGATGCTTCGTCATCAACTGCACGCCCCTCTCTTCCTCCGGTGTACAAAACGGTGGCGAGAACGCTCCGAGAAACACTTAAGACCAATGTTCGCGTGAAGTCTGCTAAAGGGAAAAACAAGATCGAGATTGAGTTTAAGGATGAAGAGGATCTCCAGCGGCTCATCCATGAGATTCTTGGAAGCGAAAACGATTAAAGAGAAGTTTTCGCCATGTAAAGAAGGAGGCTGTTTCACGTGAAACAGCCTCCTTCTTGTTTTTCCCTATGGGTTAATGGTCGAGAAATTGGTTTTACATAACCTGGATGTCATGAGATGTTTCACGTGAAACAAGCTTGTTCTTCAACTGCCCGCAAGCCCCTGCGATATCGCTTCCCCGAGACTTCCTCATGCTTACCTCGATGGAATGGCGTTCCAGCTCATTGGTCCAGTGCCCGATAGTTTGCATGCTAGAGGGTTGATAGGGAGCCCCCTCAACGGCGTTCATGGGAAGAAGGTTTACATGGCAGAGAAGGCCCGAGCAGAAGCGGATAAGAGCCTGAAGATCCGCTTCGGAGTCATTTACCTTCTGTATGAGAAGGTATTCGAGGCTCACGCGCCGACGGGTTTTCTCAATATAAGATTCCAGGGCTTTCTTCAGAAGCGGGAGCGGTTGTTGGGAAACGCGCGGCATAAGCTGATCCCTTGTTTCCTGGACGGCTGAGTGCAGAGAGACAGCAAGGGTGAACTGCTCGTGCTCGAGGGAGAGCCGATGGATTCCATCAATAAGGCCGCAGGTGGAAATTGTGATATGTCGCGCTCCAATATTGAGGTTGTCGGAGGCATTCATGAGCTTGAGGGCGTCAATCACTTCCTCGTAATTGAGAAAAGGCTCTCCTTGGCCCATGACCACGACGTTACTCACTCTCGCGTCGAAGTCTTTCTGAACCAGCGACACCTGTTGGATGATCTCGGAGGCAGATAGGTTGCGGCCAAGTCCCTCTTTTCCGGTTGCGCAGAAAGAGCAAGCCATAGGGCAGCCCACCTGTGATGACACACAGACGGTGAGACGGCTCAAGAGGCCGCTCTCCTTGAAAACGGGCATCCCCACTGTTTCGACGAGAAGACCGTCCTCTAAGCGCAAGACATATTTTCGCGTCCCGTCAGCTGAAATCTGCCGGTCGAAAACAGATAGGCCCTGCGAGGGAAAGGCTTGAGCGAGCTTGTCTCGCACAGCCCGCGGAACGTTCGTCATGGCATCAACGGAGGGACAGTGATGCTTGTGGATCCATTCGTAGACCTGCTTCGCTCGAAACCGGGGGAATCCCCAGGTTTCCATAAGCGTGGTTAGCTCATCGACGGAGAGTTTTATAAGTTGGTTGTTCATGGGCCCATTATAGACAATCGACCCTCTGATATACTCTATCTCAGATATTCTTCGTCCTGAAAGGTGCACGCATGGCTCAAACTGTAGATCCTTCGTCGATCCGTGTGGCGCTGCTGGCTGGCGGAACAAGCGGCGAGCGCGAGATTTCCCTCGCTTCGGGTGAGGGTGCCGGTGAGGCACTCCGGGCGGCCGGCTTTATTGTTGAGGCTTTCGACCCCGCTTCGAGGGAAGACTTGAAGAAACTTATCGATGGAAACTTCGACGTTGCGTTTCTCTGTCTTCACGGCAAGGGGGGAGAGGACGGGTGCCTCCAAGGTTTCCTAGAGACGATCGGGCTTCCCTACACAGGGCCGGGGGTGTGGGCGAGCGCGACGGCGATGAACAAAGCCAAGTCTAAGCTGTTTTATCTTCAGGCAGGTATTCCCACAGCTCCTTTCACATACCTTGAGCGCGGAGCGGCGTACGATGCGGCGAGCATTGCTGAGAAAATGAATGGGCAATGTGTGGTGAAGCCGGCAACTGAGGGAAGCGCTCTTGGCATCTATATCGTCGAGGGCGCGGCGGAGATTGCCAGCGCCATAGAAGCCGTGCACGAGATTGATGACCTCGTTGTCGTCGAGAGATTTATTGAGGGCACGGAGATTACCGTTGCTGTGCTCGGAAACGAGGATCCGCATGCCCTCCCCATCATCGAAATCGTGCCTCGTGGTGAATTCTATGACTTCGATTCGAAGTATGCTCCCGGGGGATCACAGCATATTTGCCCTGCTCGTCTTGATGAGAAGACAACGGCCTATGTGCAGGATCTGGCCGAGAGGGCACACAAAGCCCTTGAGTGCACTGGCGTTTCGCGTTCGGACTTTATCTTGGACGCTGAAGGGACGCCGTGGATTCTCGAGACCAATACGATTCCCGGCATGACCGCCACCTCTCTGCTTCCCGATGCCGCCCGCGCGGCGGGTATCGAGTTCCCTGAGTTGTGTACCAGGCTGATTGAGAGCGCCCTTGCTGGTCGCTAATCCCTGGGGGAAGAGAAGGCCCGAGGTTCTCCTCGGGCCTTCTTGCCTGTGTCGCTTTCCTGTTAGAAGACACCGCATGTCTTCAGGCCGAATACGATAAGAGCGACAAGGCCGAGCATGAGGGCCCAGCTGAGAAAATAACACCCCTTGTTCCCTTTGCGGCCCTGCTCCACGAGTCCATCCGTGAAGGAACGCTTTCGTTTGAGAATGGCCATGCCCTTCCTTTTCTCAGGCATCGGCTCGCGATTGCCGGGAAGCCACTGCCCCCGGCTTTCGATGATCTGATCGACTGCACGCCCTTCGAAGTCCACTTGGGGGCGGATTCCCTTTCCCATGAGGTTCGCAATACCTTGCACGAAGGGCTCGAACACTGCCTTTTCCCGAGGGGTGTAGCCGAGCACCGCAGCCTGACCCCAGTATTCGCCCGGTTCAGGCTGTTCGGAAAATGCCACAAATGAGAGAATTGCCACCAATGTCATATCCTGGGCCTTTTTCAAGCTCAGTTCGCGGGAAAAACCGGGGTCGAAGTATCCGACGCGCGCTCCAAAGCGATTGACCATCCAGGCCTTGTGCTCGCCTTCCTCGAGTACGCAGTCGATGGTGTATTCGTCGCCTACCAGGTTGTCAGAGCCGAGAAGTGCCGCCGCTTCTTGGCGAGATGCCGTTCGAAATGTTTGATATGTACCAAAATAGCGTTCCATAGCGTTCTTTCTGATCGGGCTGATACAATACCGTGAGTTGTTGAGCACACCATAACCGACGCCCGCGTCTCTTGGAACACTCGTATGGACGAGGTTCCTTTTTTTCGGTACCAAGGGCGAGCCGCGAAGATAGGCACCATTATGATTCGAGATACCACCCCGCTCGAAAGCCAGCTGAAAGACTTCATTACCGACGGAACCCCCGAGGACGTTGTTGCCTTGTACGAAAGCCTCCCGCGTCTTGCCTGCGAAGGAGAATTCGGCGTATTCGACGAGAACGTCGTGGTGCTCGACACCGAAACGACCGGGTTTTCACTCAACCACGACGAGCTGACCCAGATTGCCGCTGCTCGTGTGGAAAGAGGGGAGATCGTCGAGTGGTTCACGACGTTTGTTAACCCCGGTAAGCCTATCCCAGAAGAAGTGGCCCATCTTACAAACATCCACGACAGTGACGTGGCACACGCCCCCAGCCCCTCCGAGGCTCTCGCGCAACTGGCGGCCTTCGTGGGTGATGCTATTGTTGTGGCTCACAACGCCGAGTTCGACCGCAATTTCACGACTAAGCATCCGGCGGGGTATCCTCTGTTGGAGAACACTTGGGTCGATTCCCTCGATTTGTCCCGCATCGCGTTGCCGCGTATGAAATCCCATCGACTCATCGACTTGGTGAAGGCGTTCGGGCAGGTGCGCTCCACCCATCGTGCCGACGAGGATGTGGCTGCTACCTGCGCGTTGCTGCGTATTCTGCTGGCTGCGGTAGACGTTATGCCCCCTCAGCTGCTTCGCGAAATTGCCGCGATGGCTACGCCCGAGCAGTGGCCCACGGTTGTTGTTTTCCAGTATTTCGCCCAGATCCACACCCCTGAGGGTGAAAAGCCCCTCCCCTTTTCCCTGCGCTCTCTTCGACGCGAGCGGGTTGCCCGGCTCGATTTGCGTCCTCTGAGCGATGCCTCAGAGGTCCCTCAACCGCTCGTCTTCCCCACAAGCGATACGGTTTCCCAGGCGTTCGCTCCCGACGGGGCGGTGGGGTCTATGTATCCCGACTACGAGCAGCGAGAAGAGCAGGTCGCCATGGCCGAAGCCGTTCGCAGCGCCTTCGCCCGCTCGCAGAACCTCATGGTGGAGGCCGGTACGGGGGTGGGGAAGTCGATGGCCTATCTGCTTCCCTCAGTTATTACCGCACGGGACAACAAGATCAACATCGGTGTGGCTACCAAGACCAACGCCCTGCTCGATCAGCTGATGTATCATGAGTTGCCGGCCTTGGAGCAAGCTCTCGGCTCGTCGTTTACCTATGCAGCGCTCAAAGGTTTCTCCCACTATCCGTGCTTGCACAAGATTGAGCGTGCGGTTGTGGAAGGTCCTCGGATGCGCACGATTGGCAAGGACGAGAAGCATCAGGCCCCCGCTCTTGCCGGCCTTTTGTCCTTTATCAGCCAGACGGCTTACGATGATATGGACAACTTGAAGATTGACTTCCGGCTGCTCCCTCGTTGGGCTATTACGACGACCAGCCATGACTGCCTGCGTCGAAAGTGTCCCTTCTTCGGCACGTCCTGTTTCGTGCACGGGGCCCGCCGTCGGGCTGAGGCGTCAAACATCGTAGTGACCAACCATAGCCTGTTGTTTTGCGATCTTGCGGCCGACGGAGGGCTGTTGCCCCCTATTCGCTATTGGATCGTGGATGAGGCCCATGGGGCCGAGCAGGAGGCGCGTCGTGCGTTCTCGTTAGAGCTCTCGGAGGAGAATATACTCTCCCTGGCCCGACGGGTTTCATCTGAGGAGTCGCGGAGGAACGTTTTCGTTCGAGCTGAACGGAGCGTCGTTGTGACGGGGAGCGAATCCTCGACAACGCTCTTCTACGGTTTGACGGCTAAAGCGCGTAACGCCGGCGCGAAGTTCGCCGATTCCGCGCGGACATTCTGCGCGAGTCTTCCCAATCTGCTTTACTTCGAGGGCAATCGGCGCTCGAAGGGGTATGAGAACATCGATTTGTGGCTTAACGACGAAGTGCGCGCCTCCTCGGTGTTCCAAGGGGTTGCCAGCGCTGCCCGCGAAATGGCCACCGATGCAGAAAAGCTCGTTACCGCATGTCAGGAGCTTGTCGGCTATCTGGACGATATCGAAGGGGTTGCCGTTGTTCAGCGCGAGATCGCCGCTATCGCCATGGAGCTCAAGGAGATTCTCCAGGCGGTGGAGATTATCTGCGTGCAATGCCCCGAGCAGTACGTTTACGCGGCGAACCTGAACCGCAAGAATGACAAGTCCCAAAACAAGCTGGAAGCGCTTCTGCTCAACGTCGGCCAGGAGCTTGATTGGAGCTGGTTCGCGAACACGAACTCGGTGGTGTTTGCTTCCGCCACGCTGACCGTTGACGGGAAGTTCACGAGCTTCGCCCAGGCCATGGGCTTGAACACCAGCGAGCATTCCCAGGCCGACGAGCTTCTGCTGGCATCGAGCTACGATTTCGACAATCAGATGACCATCTACGTTGCCAGCGATATGCCCGAACCGAACGACCCGGCATATCTGCCCGCCCTGCAGCAGCTTCTCATAGGAGCCCATCGCGCCCAGCAGGGTTCCATGCTCACGTTGTTCACCAACCGCCGCGAAATGGAAAAGTGCTTCGAGGAGGTGCAGCCAGCCCTCAAGGAGGACGATCTGCGCCTGGTATGCCAGAAGTGGGGCGTTTCGGTAAAGGGGTTGCGCGATGATTTCATCGCCGATGAGCATCTGTCGCTTTTCGCCCTCAAGAGTTTCTGGGAGGGCTTTGATGCGCCAGGGGCCACGCTGAAGGGGGTAGTCATCCCGAAGCTGCCCTTCGCAAAACCGACTGACCCCCTGTCCTGCGAGCGCGCTGCCCGTGACGATGTGGCCTGGCGCCGTTACGTGCTGCCCGCAGCGGTATTGGAGACCAAGCAGGCTGCAGGCCGCTTGATACGCAAAGCAAACGATCGGGGCATTCTCATTTTGGCTGACAAGCGCCTGGTGACCAAGGGGTACGGAAAGACGTTTCTGCGCTCGATGCCGAGCCAGAACATTCGCTTCTGCTCGGCTGCCGAAATCATTGCGGATATCGAGCGGGCGAATCGGTAGGGCGTGCGGTTACCTATGGCGCGGAAGAAAACCCAACACGCCCTTCATATCAAGAGTCACACTCACGGCTCTTCGAATGAGATATCGTTCAGCGTGCTGGATGCCGCTCGGGAGGCGCGCGATGCGGAGAGTCGCGACCGTCGTCGGAGCACGGCGGGGACGGGTGGAATCTCCCTTTTTACGCTCGGATCTTCTCGGAAGCCTCGTTCGACTCCGACCAAGGGGCAGCACATCGTTCTTCCAGAAGGTGGCGCGTCCGCACAGCGGCGGGAAAAACCTTCGGCAGCGGCGTTCTCCCCGCAGATAGAGCGCAAGATTCCTGGGGCCATTACCGCAGTGGTCATCGTTTGCGTGGTAATCGCCCTCGCTCTTACGGTGAGTCAGACCTTGCTGCAGGTAAATGTTCGGCAGACATCGTTTCGCGATCAGCTGATGTCCCAGATCAACGTGGTGAACACATGCGATCAGACCTTGATCCCCTTCGATAAGCTCGTCATGGCACAATACGATAAGAACCGCTTTTCCTCGACTGCCGCCGCTCCTCCCCCCTCGTTCGAAGAGCTTACGGAGTCCTATCGGGCGGTTGTGGGGGACATTGCTCCCTCTCGCACGCAGTTGGAGGATGCCATCGCGGCCTTGGAGGCGCTCGTGCCGTCGCTGTCGGACAACAAGGACAAGGAAGCCGCCCATCAGGCTATCACGGCGGCGCGGGCTCGCTTGAACATGCTCGAATCCGGTGTAGGCATCATCGATGAGTCGTTTATGGCGACCGAGGCCTTTGCCCAGACCCAAAAGGGGTGGAAGAAGCTGATCGACGCTGACGCCGCCGCTCGTGAGGCAACGAGCTTGCTGAGGGATATGAGCAAGGAGAACGTAAAAGCCTCGCTGGCCCGATCCTCCGAGGCGGTAACTCTCCTCTCCGAAGCTCATTCGCTGTTTTCCCAGGCTCATGAGGGGTATCCTTCCCTCGATCTACAGGATCTCATCGACTACGCTGCCAAACGCGAGGAGGCGCAGAATACTGCGATTATGGCCGACCAGGCATACCTCGATCGTGACAAGGAGATGCTTGAGCAGCGCAACGCCGAGTACAACCGACTCGAGGAAGAAGCGGCAGCTTTGGCGGAGAAAATGGGCGATGATCCGGCTCAGAAGGTCGTCGACCTCTATAACGCCTCAATCGCCGAAAATGTGCAAAGCTATGATGCCGAGCGGGTGAAAGCTGGAAATGCTGATACGTTTCTCCGTGATTACTTGGGAAGCGTCAATGAATAGCGTATACTAGTAATAATTGTGTCAACTACAACCTCTGAGAACGAGGAAAGGCATCGGACATGGCCGACCTAAACGAACATGTTGCATATCTCTCCCAGGAGATCGGCCCGCGCCCGGCGGGTACCGAAGAGGAGCAGCGTGCAGCTCTGTATATTAGCGAGCAGTTCTCCAACGAAATGGGTCTGCTTACTACTATGGAAGATTTCCAATGCAACCCCGACAGCGGCCTGCCCCGTGCGCTGCTCTCGGGGGTTTCTGTTGCCGTAACTGTCCTGGCTGTGTTCCTCTCAGTGGCGGTTGTGCCAGCTATCGTCCTCGATATCCTCTGCATCCTGCTTATCGCTGCCGAAATTTTCGAGAAACCGATCCTCTCGCGCTTTCTCAATAGGGGAGTGAGCCAGAATGTTGTGGCGAAGTACGTCCCCCTCCGCTCCACGAATCGCTCTTCCCGCCGCCGCAAGCTAGTTATTGTGGCGAATTACGATAGCGGCAAAGTGCGTCGCGACCTATCCAACGGGGTGGTGTCTGCGTTGCCGGCGATCTATTGGGTGGAATTCGCCGCTATGGCGATTATGCCCGTTGTGCTTCTCATTCGCTTCTTCATGGCTCCCGAGGGAACCGCGTTGGTGGCATTCGACGTGCTCCTCGGCGTTCTCTCCCTCCTCGCCGTTCTCCCGGTGGTGTCGTTCGTGCTTGAGAAGCTCGCCGACTACAACGAGGGTGCCAACTGCAACGCTTCGGGTGTAGCCGTCATGATGGAGGTAGCCGCCCGGGTGATGGCTTCCCGCGATCTGCCCGATATGGAGGAGCCTTCTATCCACGGTGAGGAAGCCGCCGTTTCGGCGGGGTTGGCACCGGAAGGGGCCGATCTGGTGTATAACGCCCCCTCGAACACTGATGAACTAGGCTCCTCGATGGAGTCGGCAGCTCAGCGCCTCGCTGCTGCGAAGGCCGCTGTGGCCGCTCTCTCGGGCAAGCCGGCTGAGGAAACGCAGGTTGATGCTGCGGCGGCATCTCCGGTGGAGGCTCCCGCGACGATCCAGGAGGATGCGTCTTTCGAGGAGACGGCGGAGCCTGTGGTCGACATCGCTGCGACTGTTGCCGAGCCGGTTGTTGCCCCCTCCATGGTTCCGACGTCCGCGCCGGAGCCCTCGGTGCCCGATTGGTTCAAGAAAGGCCAGGAGCAGGCAAAGAAGCCGAAAGTTGAAAAGCCTGCCCAGCGCTCGCGCTACGCTGCGGCCTTGGAACACGCCGAAGAGGAGATACACGCCCGCGCGACGGCGAGAAAAAGCGCTCCCGACGAGCTGAGCGAGCGTATGCGCGGGATGAGGGCCTCGGTCCAGGCTGCTTCAGCCGCTGCCGGCGCTACGCCGACAGGCGTCATTCCCGTAACCGTTGCCGAGCAGGTTGTCACCGAGGCGCCGGAGCCCGTTCCCTCCGTCGGCGAGGCTGCTTCTCCCGTACTCACCTCGGAGTCCGTGGCCGCCCCCGCGGATGAGTCCGCGGCTGCCCTTATAGTTGATTCCGCGGCCACGCCCGTTGCTCCGCCCGCCGCGGCGGCCCCTGCGCCCGCCCACGCGGCACCTCGTGCAATTGCGGGCGATCCCGAAATTGCTTCGATTGGAGGAGTGCCCGACCCCGCCGCACCCGCGACTTCCGCTCCTTCCTCCGCGCCGCTTCAGTCTGCTCCGCCGGCTTCGCTGCCTCACGACGATGATCCCAACATCAGCGTTCGCGAGAGCCGCCGCCCCTTGACCGGCTCAATGTCCGCCGTGCCCGAGGTCCTTCCCGATCTTTCTGGAGTGCCCACTCCCGCTAATGCTGCATCCGAGGCTCCCGCCTCGCGCCGTCTGGTCATTCCCGCTGTTCAGGGGAGCCCTGCGGGCGAAGAGTCGGTCCCCGCTCCTTCGGGCCGCAAGCGCCGCGCCATTTCTCTTCCTCAGATCGGGGTATCCCAAGAGTTGCCGCGCATTTCGATGGACGAGCGACAGCAGGCGGCCCCCCTTGCCGAGGAGCGTCCCGCTAGCGACGGCCGCGTTCATGATTTGAGCGCCATTGTCCCGTCGGTGGCCCAGCAGGCCGCCGATCCCGCTGCGACCATCGCGACGCCTCAGATGGAGTCCGCCTTGCGCGGGTCAATGCCCTCGCTCGCCCAGACTCCCGTTGACCCCTCTCTGTCGGGGAGCATCAGCCTTGCGGGGTCGTTCTCCTCCATGGGAGCGACGGGCGCCGCAGCTCCTATTGGGGACGAGCTGTTGGAGAACGCCGCCGCCGATGACTTGTACGTGGAAGATATCGACGACAGCGCTTATCGCGAGCAGGTAACGGAGACGGGGGCTATGGCCGGCCCAGGTTATGTGGAAATGCCCAAGAGCCGATTCGGTCGCCTGTTCGGGCGCAAGCGCCGCAAGGAGCAGGTGCAGGAATCCACGCCCCAAGAGTGGCTCAACGTGGAAGATGATTTTGAGGCTCAGCAGGTCGGCGCCTCCCGTGGCGGCTGGGAAAGCTTCCGCCAGGAGGATGCCCCGAATGACCAAACGGTCGCCTTCACGCCTGATTACTTCGAGGAAGCCTTTTCCGAGGAGCAGGAGTTCGGCTACGAGCAGCCCCGCGGCGGCCGCCGCTACGAGGGCGGCGCCTTCTCCCTGGGGGAAGAGCCTGGCGATGATGTATTCGAGAGGGAGGCTCCTTCCGAGCCCGTGAGTCCCTTCGCCGAGGGCCTTCCCGCTGATTTCGTCTTCGAGACCGAGGGCGCCCAGGATCAGATTGAGCAGTTCCACAGCCAGCGCGTCGATATCGAGGTGTGGTTTGTGGCGCTTGGAGCCGAGTTGGCCGGCAATGGGGGCATGCGCGCTTTCATGGACGCCCATGCTGCCGAGCTCAAGGGCTCCATTATCGTCGACTTGGAGGCCCTGGGCGATGGCACCCTCTCTCTTATCGAGAAGGAAGGCACGTATTTGCCGAAGAAAGCGTCGAGTCGTATGAAGCGCCTGGCTAAAAAAGCCGGACAGGCCGTGGGGCTGGCTGTGCCGTCGGAGACGATGGAATGGCGCAACAGTACCGCAGCCTATGCTCTGAAACACGGGCAGCAGGCGATGCATCTCGCCGGTATGAACGGCAAGAAGCCAGCCTTCTTTGCCCAAGCCGATGATGTGATTGAGAATCTCGATCCCGATAAGCTCGCTCTTAACAGCGATTTCGTGATGGAGCTGCTCAAGCACATCTAGGATGCATTCCGACTGACCAGAGGCGTTTCATGGTAGAATCACTTCTCATCCGCCCCCGTAGCTCAGCGGATAGAGCGTCGGTTTCCTAAACCGTGCGTCGGAGGTTCGAGTCCTCTCGGGGGCGCCAGGTATATCAGAGGCAAGGGAGAACCCTTGCCTCTTTTGTTGATAGGGAACGAGGGGAATATTCTTTCGAATGTGGTTCGGGGGAGGTTTTCTGGCGGTTCGCGGACGGCTCTACAGCGACAAGACGGTGGTTCGGGGGCGGCTTCAAGGGGGACTACCTGGGTACTGTTTGACGGTTTTGCGATGTTAGAGTCTTCCTGCGACCGAAGCAATGTGTGATTACCGTGGTGGACTGAGACAGCAGAAGGCTTCGCAGGAGGCGCTCTGATACACTATTCAGGCTATTCCTGCTCCGGTGTTGCCTTCACCAGCCCGGAGCCGTAGAGTCCAAAGGAGGTGAGCTGATGAAGGCTTATGAACTGCTGTTTATTGTTGCCCCCACGATCGATGACGAGACGCGCGCTGGCGTGATGAAGCGCATCGAGACCACGCTGGCCGAGGCCAACGGTGTTGTGGACAATGTCGACAACTGGGGCAAGCGCAAACTCGCTTATGAGATCAACGGTCTGTCTGATGGCGACTACACTCTCATCGATTTCCATGCTGATCCGCAGAGCATCGCCGAGCTCGACCGCGTGCTGCGCATCAATGATGCCGTGGTGCGTCATATGGTCGTCGCCCGCACCGATCGCGACTAGTTTGGAAATGGGCCCTCAAGGAGAGGCCCCTGTGAGAAGAGGTAGAAATGAGCATCAACCGTGTGATCATCAGCGGCAATCTGACCCGCGACCCCGAGCTGCGCAACACTCAGTCCGGCATGGCTGTGCTGAGCTTCGGCGTGGCGGTGAACGACCGCCGCAAGAATCCGACCACCGGCGAGTGGGAGGATTATCCGAACTTTGTGGACTGCACTATGTTCGGTGCCCGAGCCAACAGCTTGTCCCAGTACTTGTCCAAGGGCACGAAGGTGTCCATTGAGGGCAAACTGCGGTGGAGCCAGTGGGAGCGCGATGGCCAGAAGCGGAGCAAGCTGGAGGTCATCGTTGATGAGATCGAATTCATGTCGAGCCGCAACAGCAACGGCGGGGGTTCGTCCTACGGCGGCGACACCTATGGGAATCAGGGCTATAGCGCCCCGGCTCCGGCTTATAGTGCGCCCGCAGCTGCTGCTCCCGCGGCCCCGGTGATCGATGCCTCTTCTTCTGTGTACGATGATGACATTCCGTTTTAAGCGAAACGAAAGAGGTTAACATGGCCGATTACGCTAAGCAGCCTCGTCGTAAGTATTGCCAATTCTGCAAGGACGACGTGGAGTATGTCGACTACAAAGACACTCAAATGCTGCGCAAGTATGTTACCGATCGTGGCAAGATTAAGCCCCGTCGCGTGACCGGTGCCTGCACCCAGCACCAGCGCGACATCGCGGAGGCCGTCAAGCGCGCCCGCGTTATGGCTCTCATGCCCTATGCTGTGCCCGCCGTGAGCGGTCGTGGCGATCGCCGCAATCGCTAGGCGAAGGAGGAAACTATGAAGGTAATTCTCCTGAAGGAGCTCCATGGCAAGGGCGGCGAGGGCGACGTCATCGATGTCACCCGTGGATTCGCCAATAACTTCCTGCTCACCCAGGGTTATGCCGTGAAGGCCACCCCTGGCAACCTGAAGCAGCTGGAGGAGCGCAAGAAGAACATCGCCAAGCGCGAAGAGACCCGCATTGCCGATGCCAACGCCATGGCGGCCAAGCTCAACGACGCCACTGTGCGCGTTATTGCCCAGGTGGGCGAGGAGGGCGTGCTCTTCGGTTCTGTCACCGCCCCCATGGTGGCCGACGCTATCGCCGAGCAGCTCGATATCGAGATCGATAAGCGCCGCGTCGAGCTGGGCAAGCCGATCAAGATGGTGGGCACCTACGAGGTTCCCGTGGGCCTCTACCGCGACATCAAGGGCAATGTGACCGTGATCGTGGGCGGCGACGGTATGGACGAGGAGTCTGCTGAGGCCGTCGAGGCCTTCGACGAGGCCCTCGAGGTTGCCGAGACCCCCGCTGACGAGACCGTCGAGGTCGATGGCCAGATCGCTGCGGACGGTACGGTCGAGGCCGAGGTGACTGAGATCGAGGAATAGATCTCGCCCCGAGACCTTTCAATGGCCCTCGCTTGCGAGGGCCATTTTTTTATGAAAGGAAGGGAAAGGGAAGATGCGGGGAGGGGTGCCGCACCATCCGATTTTGTTTCTCGTGAAACACTTCACCCCTCGCGGACGTGCTGAGTAACGTTACAATGTACGAAACATCAAGAGAAGGAACACCCCATGCCATTTCCCTCCCCCGACCAATCTCGCCCCGAGCCCGCACCTCTCGCTCCTCAGGCGCAGCTTCCCCAGAACATCGAGGCAGAGCAGTCGGTGCTGGCGGCGTGCCTGCTGAACCACGAGGTGACTGAGGAAGCGGTCATGCGCATCAAGCCGGAGAACTTCTTCCGCCCGGCACACCGTATTATTTTCGAGGCAATCCAAGGGCTGGTGAGCCGTCGCATTCCCGTCGATCCCATCTCCCTTGCCGATACGCTGAAGGCTCAAGGTCAGTTGGACGCTGTGGGGGGTCGTGCGTATCTTGCCGAACTGGCTGATAACACGTTCTCGTTGACAAGCTGGGAGCGCCATGTCGATATCGTCAAGCGCCAAGCTATCCTCCGCGAGTTGGTCTATGCCTCGGCGCAAATTAACGCGCTGGCCTACGACGCTCCCGACGATGTGAACGAGGTGGTCGAGGAAGCGGAGAAGATGTTGCTCAACGTGACCGAGAAGCGCGTGAGCTCCACCTTCCGCAAAATGGATGAGCTTGTGAATGAGGCCTACGAGCAAATAACCATCCTCGCCAATCAGAAGAATCACATGGTTGGCGTGCCGACGGGTTTCAAGGACGTCGATGATCTGATCCATGGCTTCCGCGGCGGCGACCTGGTCATCCTGGCAGCTCGTCCCGGTGTGGGAAAGACCTCCTTCGCATTGAACCTGGCCACCAACGCCGCAAAAGCGGGGGTTGCGGTTACCTTCTTCTCGTTGGAGATGGGCGCCGAGCAGCTGGTGCAGCGTATCCTGTGCTCCGAGGCCCGCGTATCGCTCTCGAAGCTGCGCAGCGGACTCATCGCCGAGGGAGATTGGGGTGCGTTGGCCGAGCATTCGGGAAAGCTCTCGCAGCTTGACTTCTATATCGACGACGCGCCGGGCCTGACGATCTTGGAGGCCCGGGCGAAGGCCCGCCGCGAGCTCCACGGCATCAAGGAGGGGCAGAAGGGCCTGATCGTCGTGGACTACCTCCAGCTCATGCAACCGAGTCCGGGTACGAAGAACAAGAGCACGAACGACCAGGTGGGCGAGATCTCCCGTGGATTGAAGATCCTCGCAAAGGAGATGAACATGCCGGTTATTGCGCTCTCGCAGCTCTCTCGCGCGGTGGAGCAGCGCGGCAAGGACAAGCGACCTATGCTCTCGGACCTGCGTGACTCCGGCTCCATCGAGCAGGACGCCGATATCGTCATGTTCATCGACCGTTCGATGAACGAGATCGAGGCGGAAAGCGAGAGTCGTCCCGATCTGGGTATGGCGAAGCTCATCGTGGCCAAACACCGCAACGGTGCCACTCGCGATATCGACTTGGCTTTCAATCCTGAATTCACGAAGTTCATGGACTTCATCGATGACTCGCGGGTCGGGTCTTTCTAGCCGGTGGACGAGAAGCTGACATTCATCCACGCCGCTGATTTGCATATCGGTGCGCCTATCCGCGGGCTGCGGGGGCTCTCGGATGAGTGGGAGCGGCGGCTCATCGATGCGATACCCGCCGCCTGGGAGCGTGTCGTCGAGACGGCGATATCCCGACGCGTCGATTTCGTTATCGTGGCTGGGGATATCTTTGACTCGGTGCGCGCATCCTATGGCGACTATGTGCGTTTCTTCGCCGGTTTGCAACGCTTGGATGCTGAGGGCATCTGCACGTATCTTTGCACGGGGAACCACGATCCTCAGAGTGTTTGGCAAAAGGATTTCTTCGCCTTGCCCCCTTCGGCGACGATGTTAGCCGCCGATCGACCTGATTTCGCGCTTTTTGAACGCGAGGGAAAGCCTGTCGCCATCATTGCGGGCCGCGGCTATCCGAACAAGGTGTGGTCTTCCCGCGAGAACATTGCAGCGGGGTTAACGCGCCAGGCGGCCCTGTCCGCCCTGGGTTCGCGGGCTGAGGAGGCCCCTTTTGCCGTGGGGGTGCTCCACACGGGGCTCAACCTAGATCCGGTGAAGGCCCCCACCGACCCGGCTGCCCTGGCCGCCGCCGGCTTCGATTACTGGGCTCTCGGGCATATCCACCGACGGTATCAGGACAGCGAGGACGATCCGCGGGTCGTGTTCTCCGGTTGCGTGCAGGGCCGCGATATTCGCGAAACAGGTTCGCGTGGCGTGTACGTTGTGGAGCTTTTGCCTGGCGAGAGCCCTCGGCTTACATTCGTTCCGACCGCCTCCATCGTATGGGAGCAGCCTGAGGTAGATGTTTCCGACTGCCCCAACATCCCATCGCTCGTGAAAAAGGTGATGCGCGAGCTCTTCGCCGTCAATGGCACCGTGTCCTGCGAGATGATGGTCACGCACATCACTCTAGTTGGGGAGACCCCTCTTTCAGAGGTGCTGTCGCGGCCGGGGGTTCTGGAGGATGTGAGGGCGTCTCTTAACGACTCCTACAGCGAGTTTTACTGCGACGAGCTCATCGACCGCACGCAGAGCCCGCGCGATGAAGAGGCCCTTCGCGCCGAGGGTATGTTTCCGGCGGTATTCCTTCGGACGGCCGAGACGTTCGCCTCTGACGTGGCGGGTCAGATTGATTTTCTACAGGAAGAATTTCTCGCGCGGGGAATTCCCCTGACCGCGAGTCTTTCCGAAAAGAAAGCCCGCCGCTTGACAGGGGAGGCCTCCTCGCTTGTGCTCGAGCTGCTCGCTCAGGGAGGCGACGAGCGATGAGCGGCCCCCGTGTTTTCCTGGAATATCTGCGTCTCGGCCACTTCGGGGCCTTTCATAATTACACAGTCGGCCCCTTCGGATCGCAGCTCAACGTGGTGCTCGGTGCAAACGAGTCGGGGAAGACGACGCTTGCCTCGCTGGTGGGGGGCATCCTCTTCGGGTGGAGCAAAGGACCTCTTGCACGCAACGATTACCGACCGGAATATGGCGACCGCTCGGGAGCGCTGTTGTTCTCCGACGGCCGGACATTGGCCCGCGAGGGAGAAGATGCGCCCGTCACCGGCGCGGTCGAGCTGATGGAGGATATCGACAAAGACACCTTCCACACCATGTTCTCCCTCGACAGCGACGAGTTGAGGAGCCTGCGGAACAGCACCGATACGACTGCGAAGCTGTTGACTGCGAGCACGGGAACCGCCTCGTCTCCGGCCGCGGCCCTGGCACGCTTGAACACCCAGCTGGAATCCTTCACCGCCCCAGAAGGGGAGTGCTCGATTCCGCATCTGATTGAGCGGCGCAACGCTCTGCGCGAGCAGCAGCAGATTGCCTCCGATCAGGCCGACCGCTGGCGCGCGCACGATCGGGAGCTGCATGGGCTGACTGAAGAGCGAGAGGCCATGGCGGAGCGGGTTGAGGAAAGCCGGCGGCTTGTCGAATCGCTGGCCGCCGCCAAAGCCGCCGTCTGCTCTCTTGATGCCGAGCGCACGAAGCTCACGGCGGAAATCGAGCGGTTGAACGTATCGCGCAACGAAGCCACCGCGGCCCTGGAGGAGCACGAGCGCGGTCTTGACGAGCGTCTTGTGCGAATGACGGGAAACGAGGATCGCTCTTTGCGCGATCGGCTGGACGTGCTGGCGGCCCAGCAGCAGCGGCTCGCCCATGCAACCGATGTGGCGCGCACCAACTACACGTCATCGGCGGCGGTGTACGAGGCGCTTCTCGAGACGGTGAACGAGGAAGAGGATCGCCGCAACCAACAGGCCGAGCATCGCATTCAGGTGGCCTTTTGCGTGGTAGTGCCCGCAGTGCTGTTCCTGCTGGGCGTCCCCCTGTTCATCGAGGGTCGTGCTACGGCGTCGTTGAGCTATATGGCCATCGGGTTTCTGCTGTCGGTGTTCGCCTTCATCATGGTTGTGGCGGGTTTTGCGCTGCTGTTTCGGCCCGACAAGGCCGGCTCCGCCCGCAAACAGCGGTTTGAGGACGCCCAATGGGTCATGGTTCAAGATGCGAAGAAAATGGAGGCCTGCCAAGCCGAGGAGTCCCAGTTCGCGACACGCGTTGCCCATGAGCTGGCCGATGAGGGCCTCTCGCGGGCGGAAGGCTCGCTTCGCCAGGCACGAGTGCTGCTCGACGAGGCCCGCGATGCGCGCTCGGCTATGGCCCTGTGCCGTCAGCGTCAGCAAGCTGCGATTGCGCGCGCGGCTCAGGTATCCGATCGCCTCGGCGAGATTGCCGCCGAGCGCGCCGCAGCTCTTGAGCAGGCGGGGTTGCCCCCGGACGCATCGCAGGTTGATGTGGATGGCGAGTACGATCGTCGGCTTCGTCAGCGGGCGGGGCTGCTCGAAGCGTTCGAGGAGATGAACCGTCGTGCTGGCGAATTGGAGGCCGTGCTTTCTCAGGCCGCCCGCTCGACTGAGTTCGATCGCTGCAAAATAGAGGTGCAGCAAGTGTGCACCCGACTCGACGAGGCGAAGACCGGCTTCGGGCGGCTCCTGCTGGCGAAGCGCATGCTCGAGGCGGCTCTGGCAACCTGGGAGGCCACCCAACAGCCCGAAGTGTACGCCCAGGCGAGTCGCTTGCTCGCGTTGATGACCGAGGGCCGCTGGGTCGAGGTGTCTCTGACATCCGAGGGCGCGCTGCAGGTGACCGACGCCGCCGGCATTGTCCGCCCGCCCGCGCATCTGTCCCTCGGCACGTGCCAGCAGCTGTACCTCTCGCTGCGTATCGCCCTGCTCTCAAGCGCTGCCACTGTCGGCCGCTCCATTCCCGTGCTCGCAGACGATATCCTCGTGAACTTCGACGACCGCCGTCGATTGGGGGCCGCGCGGGCTCTCGTTGAGCTATCCCAGCATCGTCAGGTCATCCTCTTCACGGGCCACGAGAGCGTGGCTCGGGCATTGAAAAAGGCGGCCAAGCAGGCCTCATCTCCCGCGGTGCTCATCGAGTTGTGAGCGCCTGCTCCGTCGGGGGAGCGCCCGGCGCAGTTGCCCGTCTTCGCCTCTTGTACGGCGCGGAGCTGTACTATACTTACATCTTCGAGCAAAAGGCTCTCGACGAAAGGACGCAGCATGCCCAGCACAGTGCTCGTCGGCGCCCAGTGGGGCGACGAAGGCAAGGGTAAGATCACCGACCTCATCGCCAGCGACTACGATTACGTCGTGCGCTTCCAGGGGGGCAACAACGCCGGTCACACTGTCATCCACGGTGACAAGAAACTGGCGCTGCATCTCATGCCTTCCGGTGTGATGTACGAGAATGCCGTGCCCGTTATCGGCAACGGCGTGGTGGTGGATCCGGGCGTGTTGGTGAAGGAGATGGCCATGCTGGAGGCCGAGGGCATCTCTTGCAAGAACCTGCGCATCTCCAACGACGCGCATCTCATCATGCCCTATCACAAGGACCTCGACGGCGCCGATGAGAAGAGCCTCGGCGACAAGAAGATCGGCACCACCAAGCGCGGCATCGGCCCGTGCTACCAGGATAAAATGGGTCGCAAGGGCATCCGCATGCAGGACTTGTTGGACGAGAAGATCTTTCGCTTGAAGCTCGAGGCGGTGCTGGCCCAGAAGAACCCCATCCTGGAGAAGATCTACGGTCTGCACACCTACACCGTCGAGGAAATCTGCGACGAGTACCTGCCCTACGCGCGCATCCTCGCTCCCTATGTGTGCGAGAGCGCCCATATGCTGAACACGGCCCTGGCCGAGGGCAAGTCCATTCTCTTCGAGGGGGCCCAGGGCACCCTGCTCGACATCGACCACGGCACCTATCCTTTCGTCACCTCGTCTTCCTGCTGCGCCGGCGGTGCGGCAACGGGCACCGGTGTGGGACCGAAAGCCATCGATCGTGTGCTCGGCATCCAGAAGGCCTACGTTACCCGTGTGGGCGAAGGGCCTTTCCCCACGGAGCTGAAGTTCCCCGAAAACGGCGGCGAGGGGCAGGACGCCGAGGACGGCGAGCTGCTCTGCGCGGAGGGTCACGAATTCGGCGTCACCACGGGCCGCAAGCGCCGCTGCGGCTGGTTCGATGCCGTCATCGGGCGCTATGCCGCCGAGGTGAACGGGCTTACGGACGTGGCCCTCACCAAGTTGGATGTGCTGTCGGCCTTCGACACCATCAAGGTGTGCGTGGCCTACGAGTGCAACGGCGAGCGCTACGACTACTTCCCCATGCAGCAGTCGGTGCTACACCACGCGAAACCCGTCTATGTGGAGCTTCCGGGCTGGAAAGACGAGGACATTACCGGTTGCCGCTCCTACGCGGAGCTTCCTGAGAACACGCGCGCCTACATCGAGTACCTGGAAGAGGTCTGCGGCGTGCCCATGAGCATCATCTCGGTGGGTCCCGACCGTGATCAGACTATCCTGCGCGACGTGTGGATGAGGGAAGATTAGCCCCGGGTTTCCTGGAAAGAGCGAAAGGAACGAGCGTGAACATTCTGGTTTTAGGTTCGGGGGGCCGCGAACACGCCATCGCGTGGGCTCTGCGCAAGTCGCCGCAAACCGACGTGCTCTACGTGGCCCCGGGCAACGGCGGCACGGCTGAAATTGCCGAGAACGTAGACCTCGACATCGCCGACACCGAGGCGCTGCTCAGCTTTGTGCACGAGCGGAAGATCGGTCTCGTGGTCATTGGCCCCGAGGCGCCGCTTGTAGAGGGCGTGGCCGATGTCCTGCGCGCCGACGGCGTGCCGGTGTTCGGGCCCAACGCCGACGGTGCCCAACTCGAGGGCTCGAAGGCCTACTCCAAGGAGTTTATGGAGGCTAACTCCATCCCCACCGCCGCCTACGGCCGTTTCAGCGATGAAGCCGCCGCGCTCGCCTACGTGCGCGAGCAAGGCGCACCCATCGTCATCAAGGCCGACGGCTTGGCTGCGGGCAAGGGCGTGGTGGTGGCCGAGACGTTGGAAGACGCCGAGGCCGCCGTGCGCGCCTGCTTCGACGGCGCCTTCGGCGAGGCGGGCTCTACGGTGGTCATCGAAGAGTGCATGACCGGGCCGGAGTGCTCTCTGCTGTGCTTCGTTACCGCCGGCCAGTCGTTTCCTATGGCGCCGGCTCAAGACCATAAACGCGCCTATGATGGCGATCTCGGTCCGAATACGGGCGGCATGGGCGTGTACTCGCCAGTGCCCATCGTCACCGACGACGAGATGGCCGCCATGGTGGCCATTATGGAAGGTGCCGCTGCGGCCACGGCCCGGGCGCCTTTTGCAACCGACTATCGCGGTACGCTGTACGGCGGCTTTATGCTGACACCGGAGGGTCCGAAGATTGTCGAGTTCAATGTGCGCTTCGGTGACCCGGAGACTCAGGTGGTACTGCCGCGCCTCGAGAGCGACCTGGTGGACGTGATGCTAGCTGTGGCCGAGGGCCGCGCCGACGACATTCAGCTGGAATGGTCGGACGACTGGGCCGTCTCGGTGGTGCTCGCGAGCGAGGGGTATCCCGGCTCCTACGAGAAGGGCAAGGTCATCCTCGGCATCGAGGAGGCCGAGGAGCTGCCCGGCATAACGGTGTTCCACGCTGGCACGAAGCGCAATTTCGACGGAGAGCTTCTCACCAACGGCGGCCGTGTGCTGAATGTGGTGGCCACGGGCGACACCTTCGAGGAGGCCCGCGAGCGCGCCTATGAGGCCTGCGACCTCATCAACTTCGAGGGCAAGCAGCTTCGATACGACATCGGCAAGAAGGCCCTTCAGGGTCGTTCGGCCTGGGAGTAACCTATGATTTCCGAACGACTGTTGTCGAAGGTGGTAGCCGGCTGCACGGCAAACTACCTGAAATTGAAGCCGTGTGACGAGACGCGCATGCCGGCGCCTGTGCCTGGGCAGCCCTACATGCTGTACATGCATGTGCCGTTTTGCGAGCGCCTGTGCCCGTACTGCTCGTTCAACCGCTTCCCTTTCCGGGAAGACCGCGCCGTGCCCTATTTCGAGAACATGCGCAAGGAAATGCGCATGCTGAAGGATCTCGGCTACGACTTCGACTCGGTCTATATCGGCGGTGGCACGCCCACCATCATGATCGACGAGCTGTGCGAGACTATCGACCAGGCCCGTGACTTGTTCTCCATACGGGAGGTGTCGAGCGAGACAAACCCGAACCACCTCATCCCCTCCTATTTGGAAAAGTTGAAGGGCCGTGTGCAGCGTCTGTCGGTCGGTGTGCAGTCTTTCGACGATGATCTTCTGCGCCAGATGGATCGCTACGAAAAATACGGCTGTGGCCAGGAGATTCTTGAGCGCATCGGCGAGGCGTCGCCGTATTTCGTGTCTATGAACGCCGATATGATATTCAATTTCCCGGCTCAGACAGAGGACTCGCTCATTCGCGATATCGAGATGGTGGTGGCCTCCGGGGCAAGCCAAACCACGTTCTACCCGCTGATGGCGTCGCCCTCGGTGCAGCGTTCCATGGCAGCCACCGTCGGGGCCGTGGACTACAATCGCGAACAGCGCTTCTATGAGATCATCTGCGACCTTCTCCTCGGTGATTTGCCCCATGGCGCCCCCGGCTTGTTCGAACTGGGAAGCGCCTGGACGTTCAACCGCCGCGGCACCGGCGCCGCCGGCGAGGATGCCATGATCGACGAGTATGTGGTCGACTACGAGGAGTATCCGGCCATCGGATCGGGTGGCATCACCTATTTGGGCGAGAACTTGTACGTGAACACTTTCTCGGTGCGCGAGTACAACGAGGCTATCGAGAGCGGCCGTATGTCCATGATGGGCAAGACCACCTTCAGCTTACGCGATCGCATGCGTTACCGCTTTATGATGCAGTTGTTCGGCCTGCGCCTGGATAAGCGCCAGTTCAAGCGCGATTTCGGTATGTCAATCGAGCGTGGTTTGCCGGTGGAGATGGCCTTCATGCGCACCTGCGGAGCTTTTGCCATCGACAACGACGACGAGCTGACGCTTACGCCGAAGGGCCGCTATCTGGTGGTGGTCATGATGCGCCAGTTCTTCATCGGTGTGAACAACCTGCGCGATCAGGCCCGGGCGGCGCTGACCGGAGAGGAGCGTGAGCTCATCTTCGGCGACGGATGCAAGAAGGAGGCTGCGGACGAACGCGCCGTGGCCGCAGCCGATGCGTTGGCCGACGGGGCCGCGGCCGAGGCGGCGGAAAGGTAACCCGCGGCCATGACCTACGTTTCGGTCGTCACTCTTGTCGCCTATGGCTTGGTGCTGGTCATCCTGGCTGCCATCACTGTGGTTGATGTGCGCCAGCGCCGCATTCCCAACGTGCTATCAGGCGGGTTGGCAGCGCTTTGGGTTGTGTGGCGCGTAGTGCTTGGCTTTGCCGGGGAGCATATGGGGCTGGGGTTCGGTGCCGAATTCATCGCCCCGGCTCCCACGGTGCTCGTGCCCCCGGGTTTGGAAATCGTCGGCGCCTCGTTTGCCGGCGGCATCATCGGCGCCGTCATTCTCGGCGGCGGCCTCCTCATTCTGACGGCCCTTTACGAGGCGATAACCCACAAAGAGTCGTTCGGCGGGGGCGATATCAAGTTGATGGCGGCTCTCGGCCTGTTTCTCGGTGCCGAGCGTGGGCTTATCTGCCTGCTGGCCGCTTGCGCATTGAGCTTGATATACGCCGGCGTTCGCCATGGGGCCGCATCCCGCTCCGCGCGAGATGGAGAGGTGGAGTCGGGGTTGCAAGCGACCATGCCGTTCGGCCCTTTTATCGCGCTGGGGACGTTGGTGGCCTTCGTCTCGTAAAAAAGTTCTTGCAATAGGTCATCGCTCCCGCTAAAATATATGCTCGCATCGAAAGCGATTGCTTTCCGCGATCATGGTCGGGTAGCTCAGTTGGTAGAGCAACGGACTGAAAATCCGTGTGTCGAGGGTTCAAGTCCCCCTCCGACCACCATGAATGCTAAAGACCCCCAGTCATGGGGGTCTTTTCATATCGGGAGAACTCGTCTCCTACAGCATCTTCAGTTCCACGGTGTCGTGCTCGTACAGCGCATAGCTGGCGGAACCGTCTTTTGGGTGGCCGGTGCTGCCGGGATTGGCAAAGGTGAGGTGCGCGAATTCTGCACCTTCCAGGGGTACCGGCGCGAATGCTCCGCCGATGCCCTTCACATGCGTGTGACCGCTGAAGATGATCGAGCCGGCGGGAAGGCTCTCGACGGTTTGGCGAACGTCAAGGTGCCCGTGGGTGAGGAAGAGTGTGGTGCCCTCGTCCACCACGAGCGCGTAATCGCCGCGGCACGGAAAATCAAGCACCATCTGGTCCACTTCCGCATCGCAGTTCCCGCGTACCGCGATGATGCGGTCGGCGTGTTCGTTCAGCAGTTTAGCCACCTCGGCGGGCTCGTAACCTTCGGGCAGGGGGTTGCGCGGGCCATGGTAGAGCAGGTCGCCCAGCAACAGCAAACGGTCGGCTTCCTCCTCGTGGAAGCGGTCGATGAGCGCACGGGCGGCTGGCAGCGAGCCGTGGATGTCAGAAGCGATGAGATAGCGCACAAGTTCCTCCTTCGCATGGGATCGTGCCAGTATAGCAGGGAGAGGGAGCGTTCTCTGTCGGTAGGTCCTCGCGCACCGAGGGTAACGGGTCGCCACTGCGGTCTAGCGATGCGCCGCGCTCCTCAGATAGGGGGTGGTCGGCTTCGCCGGCTCCCCTCCCACGGCGGCTCCTTGAAAGGGTTTAGATTGTTGACGCAGTGTCTATATCTGAAGAAAAAAGATTAGTCAATAACTTATCTTTATCTAATCGGATAAGAGGTATGGAAATCTCGAAAAAAGGTAGCAATTGGTTAACTTTACGTTAGCGGTTAGCGTTACTATGGCGTCCAGAGGCAATGACGCCTCGTGTGAAATTAGGAGGAGACCATGTTCAAAGCTAACGTAGGTTCCAGCACTGCCGCCGACGCTCGCGCCGCGGGCAAGGAGGCTGCTTCTCAGGCGGCCGCCGGTCTTGATGCCACCCAGGTAGCCATGGTGTACTGCAGCTGCGCTTACGATGTCGACGAAGTGGTGGCCGGCGTAGGGGAGGCGCTTCCCGAAGTGCCTGTGCTGGGCAACACCTCGTTTACCGGTGTGATGGTTCCGGGTGCCGGCTACGTGGGCGGCGACGAGCCGTTCGTGGGCGTGCTCGCTCTGTCCGACGATGCCATGACGGTGGGAGTGGCCGCGGCTGACCGTTCCGAGAACGACGATCCCGTAGTGGCGGGCGCCGCGCTGGCCACCGCTGCCATGGAGGCCGCCGGCCGCACCGACGCCCCCGATTACTTCTACATGGCCGCCTCTCCTGCCGAGGAGGAGTTCTACCTGAAGGGTATCGCCTCGGTGGTGGGCCGCATCCCGTTCTTCGGCGGTTCGGCTGCCGACAACTCCATCGCGGGCGAGTGGAAGCTCTATACCACTGGTGAGTCCTTCGCCGACGGCTGTGTGGCTGCGTTCTTCTGGGGTGGCCCCAGCATGACCAACGTGTTCACCGGCGCCTATCGCGAGACCGATGACTTCGGCGTTATCACCAAGATCGACGGCAACCGCACCCTCGTGGAGATCGACGGCGTGCCAGCGGCTAAGAAGTTCCAGGAGTGGACTGGCTGCTCCGACGAGGACATCGCCGGTGGTAACCTGCTCGCCTACACGGTGTGCTCGCCGCTCGGCGTGAAGGACCGTCTGGGCGACCTTATCGCCATCCGTCATCCTATGAATGGCAATGATGACTTCTCTATCAACGTGGGCAATAACCTGGCCGAGAAGACCTGCGTCATTCGCATGGAGGCAACTGTTGACGAGCTTATCCAGTCGGTGCCCGACACGTTGCGGGCGCTCATGGATCGCATGCCCGGTGAGCCTGCGGCCTTCCACCTGGTGCACTGCGGCGGTCGTCGCGCCGGCATCGACTCCCGTATCGGGGAAGTGGCTGCCGCCGTGGCCAAGGTGGCTGGCGATACCCCCTACCTCATGGAGTTCACTTTCGGCGAGTACGGTTTCGAGAGCGACAACAACAATACCTGTGGCGGGCTCATGCTGAGCTTCACCGGCTTCAGCAAGTAGTTTAGTTCCGCCCGCCCAACGGGGAGGGCGGACCTGCCGACGCTGCGGTTCCGACGGGCACCTGCCCTTGCCATTCAGGACTTTCCTTCGCGGCACGAAGGCCGCTCAGCCGCCCTTCAAGGCAATTGCAGGCACCTGTCGAACCCTCGCTGACTTCCTTGGGCGTGTCCCTCTGTTTCTAAAAGTAAGGAGTTTGTTTCTATGAAGATGTTCATTAACGGCAAGGCTGCTGATTCCTCCGACGGCGCTTCCATCGACGTCATCAATCCAGCGACGGGCGTGGTGGTGGACACGGTTCCCGCCGCTACTGCCGAGGATGTGGCCTCGGCCGTGAAGTTCGCCCGCGCCGCCCAGCCCGAGTGGAACGCCGTGCCGGTGTGGAAGCGCGCCGAGATCATGATGGCTTTCCTCGACCTGGTGGAGCGCGACAAGGAAAAGCTCGCTCGCACCCTTTCCGACGAGACGGGCAAGCCTATTACCGAGGCCCGTGCTGAGATCGGCAACATTCCGATTGCCTTCAAGGCGTTCTCCGAGCGTGCCAAGCACCTCTATGACGAGGTTATCACCGCCGGTTGCGAGCAGGGCCAGGACACCACGGTGCTCATCACCCGTCGCGAGCCCCTCGGCGTGGTGGCTGCCGTCATCCCCTTCAACTTCCCCTGCGACCTGTTCGACCAGAAGGTGGCCCCGGCGCTTTTGGCCGGTAACTCCGTCATCGTGAAGCCCTCCACGGACAACCCGCTGACGCTGTGCATGCTGACCGCTCTGCTCGGTGAGGCCGGTGTGACCCCCGGAGCCGCCCAGATCGTTACCGGCCGCGGCTCGGTGGTGGGCCACGAGCTGTGCGCGAACCCCGACGTGGATCTCGTGACGCTGACCGGCTCCACCGAGGTGGGCATCGAGACCGCCGAGGTGTGCGCCAAGACCCTCACCCACACCGCCCTGGAGCTCGGCGGCAACGACGCCTTCGTCGTGATGCCCGATGCCGACATCGAGCTGGCCGCCAGCGAGGTCATCTGGGGCCGCATGTACAACACCGGCCAGGTGTGCTGCGCCTCCAAGCGCTTCCTTGTGCACGAGGACGTGGCCGAGGAGTTCGCGAAGAAGGTCGTGGGGAAGATCGGCGCTCTGAAGCAGGGCATGCCGTCGGAGGAGGACACCCAGATCGGCTGCCTCATCTCCGAGAAGGCTGCTCGTACCGTGGAGGAACAGATCCAGCTCACGGTGCAGCAGGGCGGCAAGATCGTCCTCGGCGGCGGCCGTGACGGCGCCTTTATCGAGCCGACGGTCATCGTGGACGTGCCGAAAACGGCGGACGTAGCCATCGACATGGAGATTTTCGGCCCGGTGGTGCCCATCATCACCTTCAAGACCGCCGAGGAGGCCATCGAGATCGCCAACGCCTCGAAGTTCGGTCTGTCCAGCTGCATCTTCTCGGCCGACCAGAAGACCTGCGCGAAGTTCGCTTGCGAGCTTGAGGCCGGCGGCGTGGTCATCAACGGCGCGAGCTTCTACCGCTCCTTCGAGCAGCCCTTCGGTGGCTACAAGTACTCCGGCATCGGCACCGAAGGCGTCATGAGCACCTTCGACGAGATGACCCACACCAAGTCCATCGTGCTGAAGAACATCCTGTAGTTTCAGGACACTGCCAGCTTTCAGCAAAGCTTGCACAAACTGGGCCGGGCATGTCCCGGCCCAGTTTTGCATAATCAGGGGGATATTGCGAAACTATGGCCCTTGCGATCTCAGACAGGCTCATTTTAAAGCGCGTATAAGATTCTCCAGAGAACTTTGTTTTCGAAAATTCTCTTAAAATTTCTCTAAACGAAATTGATTTAGTTAAAATATTTCAAATTTGACAAATTTATCTAATTTTAAGAAAATTTACTTAAGTTTTGATATTTTACAGAAATGAGCCATCTATGCTAGAAGAGGAACTGAGGGATTTAGTAGAGAAAACCCAGCGGCTTCAGGCTGAACAGCAGACAGTGGAAGTGAAAAGCTCTCACGAGGGTTGCCCCGAGCGACTTTACGATACCTTGTCCTCGTTTTCGAATCAGGACGAAGGGGGCGTGCTTCTCTTCGGGCTCGACGAGAAGCAGTCGTTTAGGGCCGTCGGAGTGTACGATGTGCAAGATTTGCAGAAACGCGTCGTCGATCAATGCGAGCAGATGGAGCCTGTCGTGCGTCCTTTGTTCACGGCGGGAGAGATCGATGGCGTTGCGGTAGTTTCCGCGGAGATACCCTCTATCGATCTTGCCGAGCGCCCCTGCTTTTATCGAGGTAAGGGACGAGTGAAGGGAGCTTATCGACGCGTGGGTGAGCGAGATCAGCCCATGACGGAGTACGAGATCTATAGTTACGAGGCCTTCCGCAAAAAGTACCAGGACGATATTCGCATCGTGCCTGACGCTGATGCCGACAGCTTGGATCAGTCGCTTCTCGCGGATTACCTTCAGAAGCTCAAAGCGAATAAGCCGAATTTGGCCATGCTTTCCGACGATAAAATCTGTCGGCTTATGAGCATTGAAAAAGATGACGGTGTGACCCTTGCCGCCCAAATACTCCTCGGCCTTTATCCGCAGGCCTTTATGCCACAGCTGTGTATTATAGCGATTGCTGTGCCCGGCGTCGAAATCGGGGAAACCGATGAGGAAGGAGCGCGGTTTACCGACAACAAGCGTATCGAGGGAACCATACCGTCGATGTTAAACGAAGCGCTTTCCTTTGTGCGGTCGAACATGAAGGTAACAACTATTGTCGATGCGGAGACGGGACAGAGACGAGACGTCACTGAGTATCCGCTGGTCGCCCTTCGCGAGGTCCTGCTCAATGCTTTGGTTCACCGGGATTACAGTATCCATACCGAGGGGAAACCCATCCAGCTCACGATGTATTCCGATCGCGTGGAAGTGGCTAGTCCTGGAGGGCTTTATGGAAGGTTGCGCGTCGATCAACTGGGGCATACGCAGCCAGATACCCGGAATCCGGTACTAGCGACGGCAATGGAAGTGCTCGGTCTCACGGAGAACCGGTACTCGGGCATCCCCACGGTTCGCAAGCAAATGGATGCCGCGGGGCTCCCCGAGCCGGAGTTTATCGATACGCAGTCTTCGTTCAAGGTAACTTTGAGGAAGGCGGCCGACGGCGCAAAGGCGGCACGTGAGATCAAGCGAGAAGCGAAAAATCAGCGGGCACTCTGTGAAACTGTTGCTGAAGAGGATCTGCTTGCGTTTTGCTCAGTGCCCCGCACGCGCGAGGAGCTAGCCGACACTTTGGGGCTCGGTTCCAAATCCTATGCCATAAGTCGCTATGTGATGCCCCTCGTGAAAAAGGGCAAGCTTCAGATGACAGATCCCGATCATCCGAAGAGTAAAAATCAACGGTTCGTGAGAATCTCTTCTAGAGAGTAGGCTCGGCGTTTTCGAGGGGCATACTCAGATGTGCTCCTCTGACGAGTGTCGCCGACGGGAGAGCGGATAGCTGGTGTGCTTTGCACTCGAAACAGTTGAAAGTGGAAGGAGGGAGAGCGTCTTCCTCCCCCTTGTACATGGCCGGCTGTCTGCAGAAAGCCAAACTTCCTGCTTAATCGAAAACCGCGTCGATGAGCTGCTGTTGGGAATGAACGCCCATCTTCCGATAGATGTTCTTGATGTGGGACTTGGCGGTATTCTGGGAAATAGTCAACTTGTCCTTAATGCCGATTGCGGTGTATCCGAGTGCGAGGTACTCGAGTATTTCCTGTTCGCGTGGCGTGAGGGAATGTTTTTTCGCACAAAGCTGGCATCGGCGTTCGATATCCAGACTCGCGTCTCGCGCCATAGCCGGGCTGAGACCGGGTAGTCTTAGGATGGAGCGGGAAAGATCGGAGCGCTTTGCAACGACAACGATGTAGCTCGCAAAAAGAAGAATGATTGCGGAAACGACGAGGAATGCAAGGGAGTCGTCAGGCCACTCCTGCAAGAGCGAGAACAGGGAATGCCTCAGAGAGGCCCCGATGGCCGTGCCGATATCGACGAGGCAGTAGTATGCGAGCCCGGCTCGCAACGAATCCAGCGGATTCTTGGAGCCTATGGCTGCGATGAAGACGAAGGCTGTCAGGACGAACAGGTCGTAGCCGGCTGCGAAGAAAATATCCGACAGGTTCGCGACAATGCCAGTTGAACTTGCGAGCGAAGAGGGGAAGAAGAACGCGAAGCCTCCGAGGATGAGCAATGCCGAGATCAAATAGAGCGTATCGACTTTCCTGTCTCTTCTCATGAGGACGACACCGAGTGCCGCAGCAGCTAAAGGGACAACAGACAGAAGATTCTCCTGAGGTGCACCCCCTCCGTTGCGGGCCGCGGCACCGAACCCGAAGGCGATGCCGGAAATGAGGAACGCGAGCAACGCCGGGTGGATGGCGGAGAAGAAAGCTGAGGGTTTCTCGGCGTTCACGGAGGTGAAGTGGTAGGACGTGCGCGGGGGAAGTTGCCCAAACGCTCTGCGATACGAAAGAAGAACAGCTCCTGCGGAAGCGAGGAATATAAACCCGAGAGCAATTGCGTTCCCGATGGGAAGGGCGGCGCTGAAGAACTGGACGATCGATCGGATGAGGATTGCCACGAAAACGCAAGCGACAACCTCACCTTCTCGTCGGCCGCTCAGCGCGAGGGCCGGCAGGGCGAAGGTCCAGAAGTCGGCGGTTCCGTACAGGGCGCAGCCGAGCACGGTCAGGAGGTAGTTATGTTCCTGCATGCCTCCGTAGAGGACCAATGTGGCGCAGGCGAGGGGAATAAGAGAGCAGAGAAGGACTGCTGCCGGCCGTAAGACAGTTCGGGAAAACCAGAGAAGGGCGAGGATTGCCAGGCAGCATGCTGCCGAGGTAGTAACAAGGGCAACAGGTCCAGCCGTGAATTCGCTTGCAAATTGTGTGAAGACCCAGGTATTGAGGATCCAATAGGAAAGCTGGTGAAGCGAAATGGCGACGCATGTGAATACGAAGCCGCGATCAATGTTCACGGACGTTTCCATAAGCTCCTCTCTCCATCACCTATAAATATAGCATTCGAACAACTCCCTCTTCTACAAAAACGGCAGTCTCACCCTTGGAGGGTGGGGCAAATACCCCTCGGTATGGCATGGACGGCGGCCTGCGAGATCGGAAGAATAAAGCTGCCGGCGCCGCTCGAGCACCTCCTGAAGACAGGGTTCTCGCCTGTTTCGGCGCGGCATCCGCTTCTCGCAAAAGAGCGGATAGTTCCTATGAGAAAAGGGGATGGAATGGAGACTCAACAGCAAAGGCCTCTCATGATGGGCCGCCGCCGCTTCGTTGCGCTCGCCGGTGGAGCGATTTCGCTGCTTGCTTTCGGAGGGGTGGGATGTGCGCCCTCCTCGCCCAAGACAGCCGACACGGGTTTGGCGCCGTCGTATACGGCGGGAACCTATAGCGCCACAGCTATGGGCAAGAAGGGCGACGTGGTGGTGGAAGCCGACTTTTCCGATAGCCGCATCGAGGCGGTTCGCGTAACGCCCGAGCTTGAGACCAAGCGTATTGCCGATGCGGCTATCAACCAGCTGACTGCGCAGATTGTGGATTGCCAAACGCTGCAGCTCGATACCGTCTCGGGCGCGACGCTTACGAGTATGGCTATTCTCGGCGCCATGGAAGATTGCGTGGCTCAGGCCGGCGGGGATGTCAAAGCGCTGAAAGACGCTCCCGGACCAGAGGCTTCGGCGGCAACCGAGAAGCTGGAGGCCGACTTGGTAGTGGTAGGCGCCGGCGCATCGGGTATGGCAGCCGCAGTCCGCGCCGCCCAGCTGGGGGCGAATGTCGTCGTCTTCGAAAAGAACGGCAACTTCGGTGGCAATATGCTCGTATCGGGCGGTGTGCTCACCTATATCAACGCGCCTGAAGAGTTGCGGCAGCAGAACAACGACGGCTACCAGAACTACCTTGAGACAACGCTGGCTACGGTCTCGGACAACTACGATGTGTCCCCGGAGACGGTCGATCTCATTCGCAAGCAGGCGAAGGAGTGGTACGACGCCGGGCACACCACCACGTTCAACTCGCTGGAGTGGAACACCATCAGCAACATGATCGGCCAGGGCGGCGGGACGTGGGAGGGCACCCTTGCCTATTCCGCCGGAAGCATTCCCCTGGTCGAGTGGCTTACAGAGCTAGGCATTCAGTGGAGCCCCCTCTTTCCCATCGGCGGGTATCCGTGGCCCGAGTATGCAGCCCCCACTTCGGCTTCAAACGGCGAAGGCTACTGCATCGCGTTTGATGAAGAAATGGAGCGTGTTCCTGGAACTATCGACATCCTCTTCCAGACGCCTGCGGGCGAGATAATCATGGAGAACGGCAAAGTGATGGGCATCAAGGGCTCGTGCGTCGATGGCACGACCTATGAGGTGCTCGGCAGCCATGGTGTCGTCTTTGCCACAGGCGGCTATTCCGGTGGTCCGGACCTTCTGATTGAAAGAGATCAGGAGTGGGGATTCAAAGACATGCCTCGCATCCCCACAACGAATGCGAGCGGGCACGAGGGTGACGGTCACCGACTTATCATGGGCATCGGGGGCACTATGTTCGATTTCACCCCGAATTGCATGCTCTGCATTATGAACGCTCAGGATAGTTCTATCGAGGGGCTTATCGGGGGCAATGGCCCGCTGGTAAACCTGCAGGGCCAGCGCGTGGTGAATGAGACGGGCTCGCGCAATGACATCTGCCGCGCCATTATGGATGCGGATGGCGCTGTGCTCTACCGCATTTCCGACAAGAACGGGTCGGGCTATGCTAGAGAGGATTATATGGGAGAATCGGAAGAATCGATGGTGAAGTACCAGCGAGTTTATCGAGAGAATACCTTAGAGGAACTCGCGGAGGCTATCGGGGCCGACAAGGCGGCGCTGGTGGCCACTATCGAGGACTTCAACCGCCACGCCGAGTCTTCCGAAACCGACGATCTGGGACGAAGCCTCTATTCCGCCTCAGATGTCATCAAAGAGCCGCCTTTCTATGCGTGCCCTAATACGTGGGGTACTCATATCTCGCTTGACGGTATCAGCACCAATCCTGAGACCTATGCGGTCATCAGCACGACTGGCGAAGAGATTCCGGGGCTGTATGCTATCGGCGAGCTGGCGGGACTGAATGGCGTGAATTGCATGTACTACGGTCTGGATCTCGCCAATCAGATGTTCGAGGCTTAATCTCTGACGCCTTTAAGGGCGCATCCATCTACCCTTCCTGTTGAGCGGGGGCGCCGGTTATCCGACGCCCCCGCTCGAAGTTTGTTCGGCTGTTGGAGATGTTCTAGCTCAGCGTGTAGAAGGCGTACTCGGCCTCGCCCTGGGGGAAGGTGGTCTTTACCTCGTAGAGGTAGTTCGGCTCGATGGACAGGGCGATGGCGCCGTCCTCGCCGAGGGTGCAGGGCACGTTCGCGTCCTCGGCGGCCGGATCGATCTTCGGCTGGGAGCCCTTGGCCAGCGGCGTGCGCTCGATTTCAACGGAGGTGGGGTTCACCGAGAAGGCGATGAAGGCGTCGGTGGCTCCTCCCACGCGGGCGTCGGCGACGTTTTCGGTGAACTCGCCCATGCCGTCGGCGGCAAAGCCGTCCACTTCGCTCGTGGAAGTTTGGCCGTCTTCGGTCTTCCAGTGCCACTCGAACTCGTAGGGGTTCAGCACGACGGATACCTGGGCGTCGGAGGTTTTATAGTCCAAAGATCCGGAAGGCACCTGGCTCTGGTCGGGTGCGGCGAAGACGGTGTCCACGATGTCGGCGTACTGCTCGGCATCGGCGGGGCTGCCCTGCTCGATTACTTCGACCTGATAGATGCCGGGGTATTGCCCCGGATAGCTCTCGGCCATGACCCCGTTGCCCGTCACTTTCACGATGTTTCCGGCAACCAGGTCGTCCTCGTCGATTTCCTGGCCGTTATAGATGATCTTCGCATCGTCGATGTTGGTGGGAATATAAGGCGTTTGGGTCTCTTGGTCGACGAAGAGCACCTGGTCGCCGTTCACGTAGGCCACCATTGCGGTGTTTTCCACGGCATCGGCGGGCAGGTTGCCGCCCTTGTTCGCGTTGTCGTTTTGCTGAGGGCCGCCCGTCTTGTCGTTCTGCTGAGGGGATTCGGGCGCCTGATCGCCCGACTGGGCGGAGGGGCTGGGGGAGCTGGCGCCCTGGTCGTTCGTGCCGCCCTTAATCGAGCAGCCTGCGAGAGCGATCAGGCCGATGGCCAGTACGCCGACGAGGGCGATGCGAGTGAGGTGAGAAAGCTTCATGGCGCTGCCTTTCCGCGGGGAGTAAAGTAGCGCCATCATACCGCACCCTTGCCGCGCCCGAGCCACATCGTGGGAGAACCGTAGCCGCAAAGCGCACAAGTTGAACAAACTTTCGTGATAAAAGCGCTTTCCTACAGCGCCTTCGCCTTGGCGACGCAGGCTCCCACGGCCTCCATGGCCGCCGCCCGGAAGCCCCGCTGCTCCAGGGCTTTCACGCCTTCGATGGTGGTACCACCTGGCGAGCACACCATATCCTTCAGATCGCCGGGATGCCGCCCCGTCTCCAGCACGAGCTGCGCCGATCCCGCTACAGCCGCCGCTGCGAACTCGTAGGCCTGGGCCCGAGGCATGCCGGCTTCCACGGCCCCATCGGCCAGAGCCTCGATGAACATGAACACGAAGGCCGGCGAGCTGCCCGCCACTGCGCTCGCGGCATCCATCAGGCGCTCGGGGATAACGATGGCGTGTCCGAAGCTTTCCATGAGCGCGAGGCAGAGGGCCTCGTCGTCCTCGGTGGCTCCGGTGCCGGGGCACACGGCGGTGCAGCCGGCATTCACGAGGGCCGGGGTGTTCGGCATGCAGCGGATGAGACGCATGGTGTTCTCGTCGCGGCCGAACAGCGCGGCGATGCGTTCAAGCGTGAGCCCTGCCGCAATGGAGATAACGAGCGTGTTCTCGTTCACCGCACCGCGGATCTCGGTGGTTACCTCGGGAAAGAACTGCGGCTTTACGGCCAACACGAGCACATCGGCCACTGCGGCCACCTCGCGGTTGTCGGCGGTCACGGCAATGCCGAACTGCGTTGCCTTCGCTTGGCGTGTGGCCTCGGTCTTGGCCGAGCCGATAAGATCGGCAGCCGTTACCGCTGTCCCGTCGGCGAGTACCGTGCCCTCGCGCAGCAGGCCGCCGATGATGGCTGTGGCCATATTCCCCAGCCCTATAAATCCAATCTTCACAGAGAGCCTCCCTTTTCGCGTTGAACGGCGCCAAACCTCGCTCAAACGCAAATTTTCGCATCAGCGATGTTAAGGCTCTGAACAGGGAAAACAAAGCAAATAGCCTGGTCAAGCCAAGGAGAAGAAAAGTGCGTTTGCGCGACATGCGCCCAGTGCACAGTATACAAGAAGAGCCCCCGACGCAGGCCGGGGGCTCTGGGACGCAGGGGGAAGTAAGCGGTTGCGCGCTTACACGTCCAGGTTCTTAAAGGCGTCGGGCACTTCCTTGAAGCCCTTCGACTTCACTGCGCAAATGATGAAGCCAATGATGAACCAGGTCACGCCGAGAGCGTAGGTCATCACGTCGAAGCCGGTGAACACGTAGCCCAGAATGAGGATACCGAGCCAGGGGCAGATGAGGTACTTCACGATGTTGCCGAAGGAGTAGCGCTTCTTCTCCTTAATGAAGAAGTACCAGAACACGGCGAAGTTCAGCATGATGAAGGAGGCCAGGGCACCGAAGTTCACCAGGGTGGCCAGGTCGGCCATGGTGAGGACAAGCGACAGCACGAGCGCCACCGCGCCGATGAACAGCGCGCCCACCCAGGGGGTCTGGTACTTGGGGTGCACCTTGCCGAAGATGCTGGGAATAACCTTGTCGCGACCCATGGAGTACAGCAGGCGCGAGGCGGCCAGCTGCGCGTTCATGATGTTGGCGATGCCGATGGCCACGATGTTGATGATGAGCATGATGTTGCGGAACAGCTCGCCGCCGATCATCTCGCAGCCGTAGAACCAGGCGTTCTCGGCGTGCTCGGGGCTCCAGCTCTGCCAATCGGGCTGCACCAGCGAGGCGATGTAGGTCTGCGCCACGAAGCACACGATGATGAGGCCGAGCGCGATGAGGATGCCGCGGCCGATGTTCTTCTGGGGCTCGTTGGTCTCCTCGGCCAGGGTGGAGATGCCGTCGAAGCCGAGGAAATTCAGGGCTGCAATGGAAATGCCAGCGGCCAGGAAGTGCGCATCAACCTTGCCGGGCTGCCACAGCGGATCGGCGTTGAACTCGCCGGCTCCGCCGCCGCCCATGATGAAGTTGCAGCCGAGGGCGATGAACGCGATGACGGCCAGAATCTCAACGGCGAAGATGATGAAGTCGATGCCGCGGGTCATGGAGATGCCGCGGATGTTCACGAAGGTGTTGAACACCACGAACACGATGACCCACAGATACCACGGGCTGTTCGGCACGAGCATGGTGCCCCAGTTGGCCACCATGACGTACAGCAGGGCCGGCGTGATGCAGTAGTCCAGCAGGATGAGCCAGCCGGAAATGAAGCCCACGTGGGGGTTGATGCCGCGCTGCACGTAGGAGTACACCGAGCCGGCGATGGGGAACTTGTTGCTCATGCGCACGTAGCTCAGCGCCGTGAAGAAGATGGCGATGAAGCCCACGATGTACACGAGGGTGGACATGCCCAGGGCGTCCTGCTGGACGAGGCCCCAGATGGAATGCGGGGCGATGATGACCATGAACAGCACGCCGTACAGCACGACGTCCCACAGGCCCATGCCGCGGCGCAGCTCCTGCTTGTAGCCGAACTGCTCGAGGGATGCGTTATCCCCGGTGCCCGACGTTTGGATGGGTTTCGACATAGAGTCTCCTTCCTTTCCCTTCCAGATCCTTCTCTATCCTCAAAACTCGCATAAGGCGCATGACGTTCCCCGACGTCGTGCTGCCCTTGGCGAGGGTTGAGCAGCGCGGGCCAGCATTCTCTGCGCGCAGCTGGCCGACAGAGGGGCGCCTCTCTGTCCCGCGGAGCGCCCCGGTCGTGTTTTAGCCCACCAGCGGCGGGAACTGCGGCAGCTTCGGTGTGCCGACGCGCAGGGACAGCTGCACCTCGCAGGGCTTGCAGCCCTGGCTGATCTCCACGTCGGATTGCACCGACATGTACATATAAGTGTCGATGGCGTCCCAGCCGGTAATGGCCATGAGCAGCCGCTGCATTTCCTTGGAGGCGCACATAAGGGCCTCGTTGTACTCCTGGGCGCTCGCGTTCACGTACCAGCGGCCAGCCGGCCCGAAGGTCTCCAGCACGGGCCAGTGAAGCTCGAAGTTTTTCAGCACGGACACGCGCACGGTGATTTCGGCGGCAATCTCGATGCCGGTGCCGCACAGCTCGGCGTCGCCCATGGTGGCGTGCACGTCGCCCATCTGCAGCAGGGCGCCCGGCACGCGCACGGGGAAGTACAGGCGGGTGCCCTTGGTGATGAGCTTGTTGTCCATGTTGCCGCCGTAGTTGCCCACGAAGCCGTCGGCTGGTGCCCCCTCGGCGGGCGCGGTGCCGATCACGCCGATCATGGGGTTGATGGGGAAGCGCACACCGTTGAAATCGGCCATGCCGTCTTCGATCTTGATCTTCTTCGTGCGATACTCGGTGCCCTCGAACAGCGGCCCGCAGTGGTCGTCGGTGGCAATGGTGCCCTCGTCGGCCACCTGGATGTCGTAGATGTCCACTACGAGCACGTCGCCCACCTCGGCACCCTCCACGTACACGGGGCCGGCAGCGGGGTTGGTGATGTTGTAGGAGAAGTCCATGTCGCGCATGGTGACGGTCTCGTCGGTGAGGCGGCCTGAGAAGCAATCGAGGCTCTTAAACACCATGACCTCGCCGGGACGCGCGGTATAGCACGGTGGGTTGTCCTTGGAAAATGCATACACCTTGTCTTCGATAATCTGCATAGCAACCCCCTTGAGATAGAGCGCGAACATGCCCTCGCGCATAAAAAACTGATGAGAACCATGATACTCGCTCTCAGCTTTTAGCGGTATCAGGAAGGGGAGTTTTTTGCTCTAATGCAAAAAAGCAGGGGGAAAGGGCGGAGCGCATAGGTGGCGTTGCGAATTATAACCGGGAAACTTTCCTTTATTCACCTGGTGAAATGAATATGTACGGGCCGTGGGTTTTGGGCTTGGGAAGAGTGCTTTTGCCAGGTACCGTCATGGGCAATGGAGAGATTTGGTACAACGTGTTACCTCATTTTTCTAGTTAGTAACTAGACATAGTTTGTTCGAGTGGGCACGTGGCTCCGAGGTACGGGCGATGGGCGCTCGACGAAGAAGGGGAGTAATCTGTGAAACATGCATCTGCCAACTATCGAAACCGTTCCGGCGCATGGAAAGGAAAGGCCCTGGCAACCCTGCTGGCCGTGAGCTTGGCCGCCACTCCCATGGCAGCCTTTGCCACTGATGGCGAGAGCGCCGCCGCGGCCGCCATCGCTGAGACGGAGGCCGCGGCCCCGAGCGCGCCCGAGAAGCAGCCTGAGACTGCCGGCGAGGACATCTCCGAGGCGGAGGTCGTGGCCCCGAGCGCGCCAGAGAAGCAGCCTGAGGCCACCGTCGCTGAGACGGAGGTCGCGACCCCGAGCGCACCCGAGAAGCAGCCTGAGGCTGCCGGCGGGAACGAGGCTCTGACGACCTCGGTGACGGTGTACTACTGCGAGATGGTGTACTACGACGACCCCTCGTTCAACGATCCTACTGGGTTTCGACTGCTGGGTTCCCATACCTTCGACGGCGTGAAGGTAGGAGAGGAGATCAATCTGTGGGAGTACGCGAAGGACATTCCCGATTTTGTGCATTTCGATGGCTGGGCAGTGAATCCCATCGCCAGTGCGAACCCCGAGGAGAATCTCGTGCAGATGAACTATTTCCGCACGAAGAGCCCCAGCTCGGTGAACTACTATCTGGTGACTGACGGTGCCGAGACGCCGGAAGACGCCCCCATCGATCCGTCGATGGGCGAAGTGGATGGCGAGTCGGTGGCGTTTTGGAAGATGGGATCCTACGAGGTGGAGAGCCTGCGCCTGGGTACGGAGATCGGCAGCGACGCCTGCGCCGTATCGCTCGAGGGGCTTACGTACCTGGATGCCGACAAGGCCGCTATTGCGGTTGACGCCGTGCCCTCGCGCAACGAGATCAACTTGTTCTATGCGGCCGATCCGGCTGATCAGCCCGACAACGCGCCCGCGCCTGCGCCCGACGCGGAGCCCTCTCCGCAGCCCGATGGCGACAAGCCGGGCGAGGACACCGACGGCGCCGCGCCGACTCCAGGGGATGTCTCGGGGAATACTTCCGGAAACGGGAGCCCGTCTGTTCCCGAGGTCGATGGGCCAGCCGCATCCGACTCCGGCAACGAGGATGCTGCCGATGTTGAAGCGACCGAGGATGAAACCGGATCTGAACAGGATGAGGCCACGGTGGTGACCGACGAGAATGCCTCCGATGCAAGTGATTCCGGTGAGAGCGACTCCGATGCCGCGCTCCAGGAGGCCACCGAGCGGGGCGTGCTGACGCTTCCCCAAACAAGCGACGGCACCGTGGCCATCGCCGGCGCCGCCTCGGTGGTCGCGGTGGCTGCCGCGGTCACTCTGGCTGCATCCCGTCGCCGTCGGAACGAGTAGCCTGCGACTTTATAAAATCCTGCAAAGAAGCGGGGCGTCCGAGGACGCTCCGCTTGTCGTTTCGGCCCATGGGGTATTATGGGAGAGAATGGCAATTCGGGGCGAAGGAGGGCGGCCAGTGAGAGAGCGTGAGAGCGAGCAGGCCCGTATGCGGGATTCCTATGCCGCCCGCTACGAGCGCTGGACGGCCCCCTTGAGCGCCCGTCCCGGCGCCGTGCAATGGTTGCGCCGTGCCAACGAGACGTTGAAGTGGCTGTTCTGCGGAGCCTATGGGTTGCTGCTGGTGCTTGCTGTTTGGCAGAGCCCGGGGAAGGCTGCGGCGCTCCTGATCGTGACGGCTCTGGGATTTGCGGCGGTGAGCATTGCCCGAGCTCGACTGGATGCCCCCCGTCCGCGCACGGCATGCGGTCTTGATCCGCTTGTCGAGCGGGAGGGCGCGGGGTGTTCATTTCCCTCGCGGCATGTCTTCTCGGCATTTGCCATCGCCAGCAGTTGGCTTTCCGTGAGCGGAGCGGTGGCGGCAGTCCTTGCGGTGTGCGCGGGGGTTCTCGGCTGGTGCCGCGTTCTTGGCGGGGTGCACTTTCCCCGCGATGTGATTGCCGGCGCCCTCGCGGGGATTGCCACGGGGCTTGTCGCCTGCGGCCTTGCGCTCGGGATGTAAAAAAGCTCGGCGCCTCGCAGTGCGGGCGCCGAGCTTCTCGTCGCTTTTGCGCGAAGCTCCTTAGTGGCGGGGATTAGAACACGGCCACCGCGGCTCCGCCGTAGTTGTCAGCAATAAACTGGGCCACCGTGGGGGAGAGCAGGGCACCTTCACGGCCTGGGTCTTCGGAGTGTTCTCGTTGCCGGCCTTCACGGCGAGCGCGCGGCCGTTAGCGGCCGGCCCAGGCGAAGGGGGCGGCCCCGGCGCCGATTTCGAAATGACACTGGGCGATGCCGAGATCCATCTGCGTGAAGGCGCCGCGCTTGGTGCTCGCGCTCACGAGCGGCGTGCCCTCGTCATCGGTGCCGCTCAGGGAGAAGGAGAACGGCTGCCGGTTCAAGGCCGTGGGGGCAAGCAGGGCCGCGTCCACCCCGCGCTGGAACCAGACCGGCGCGTCGTTGTAGCCGGGGCACACCTGATCGGGCGCCTTCGACTTGTGCGGCACCCCGGCGGTCGTGCCATAGCCCAGGGCGATGACGGCGGTGAGCTTCTGGCCCAAATCCACGTTGTAGGAGCGGTTTACCATCTTGTAGGTGCCGCCGACCCAGCAGGAGTTCAAGCCGAGCGACTGAGCCAGCAGCACGAGCTTCTCACCGTAGTAGCCCACAATGCCGTCGAGCTCCTTACATTCAGGTCCTACGAGCGCCAGGTAGTTGCGCGCGCCGGTGAAGTTCACGAGGCGCGCCTTGAAGCCGGAAAAAGCCCGCGGCTCGTCAAGCACCAGCTGGATGCTCAGGTTCGTCTCGTCGTTCACGATGGCGATGGCCCGACGCAGGGCGGCCACGGCCTCGCCCGCAATCGGCTCGTCGGTATAGCTGCGCACTGCATGGCGCCCCTCGATGCCCTCCATCGGCGTGAGCGCGCCGTCCCAGAACCCGAGGAAGCGGTCGATGGCAGCTGCGTTGTCGGCGGTGGAAGATACGGCCATGGGAATATCCTTCTGACGAGAAATCATGTCACTGCAGGATAGCACAGAGCATTGCCAGGGAAAGGAAGTGCTCGTAGCGGAGGTTGCCCGGCTCGGCGCGGATGGCGTCCACCGTGCCCGAGGCTGTCATCTCCTCGGCGAAGCGCCGGGCGCTCCCGTCGGTGCCGCGGTAGTAGATGTTCACGGTGATGGACGCAGGGGATCTCCCTTCCTTCGATCTCTCGCGGCCGGCCGAAAACACGAGCGCCGCCCACAGGGGACGGCGCTCGACTTGCTTCTCTGGAGCGGGCGACGGGACTCGAACCCGCGAATACAAGCTTGGGAAGCTTGGGCCTTACCACTTGGCGACGCCCGCGTGCTGTCAGATTATACGCCATTGACCTTCGTCGGCTCCGACTAATAGATAAAACCACAATCTTTGGCGGCGGAGTGGATGAGGCCCATGCAATCATCATCGTTCTTGCTCAAAAGTCAAAGACGCAGTGTATATAAAACTCTCCGAAGATACACCCGAGCACAATGCCCTGCGCAATGCTGGCAATAATCATTTTCACGCCATCAGGGAAGCTGCACCACAGCCTCGTATTCCAAAAGAGACCATTTCGAAGACTGCGTTATCGCGAACATCTCTATTCCGACAACGACCAAGGCGATCAGCGCGATGACAGCTGCTTTCTTCATGTGTGCTCCTTTTTCTGGTGATCGCTCAAACTAGGAAACCTGGTGTCGTTTGAAGAAGCGAGCGCTCAGGGGCACGCAGATGGCGATGATAGCCAGGTATATAACGGCGCGCATGGTGAACGCGTCCATCACGAGAGGCCCTACCTGGTAGGTGATGAACTTGCTGAGCTCGGGCATCGTGGCGCGGTAAGGCAGGAGGAACAGCGTCTGGTTGTAGACGCCCGCCGTGCCGCTGGGAGTCAGGAAGAGCGGCAGGAAGAGAAGCGGGACGAGCACCACGAGGACAAGGTAAGGGCTCTTCAATTCGGACGAGAGGAGCAGGGTGAGGGCGATCATGCCGCCCAGGACGAGATAGATCACCCCAAGGTTGAGCAGGGTCGCTTGAAGGAATGTGAGGTTGTAGGGAATGACGGTGTTGGAGATCTGCACGGGCTTGTCCCAGCCGTCGAGCCCGAACGACACGAGCGGGATGGCGAGGGCGATGGCCGCGATCAGGGTGAACGCCGCGAGACCGAACAGGTAGGCGGCGATAATCTTCGCATGCGCCAGTTTCGACTTGCCGTAGCGGCTCGACAGGATGACGGCATCGGTGCCCGCTGTGTACTCGCCGGCGAAGGCGGGGGCGAGGGCGATGCAGACGGCGAGGATGGCGAACACCAAAAGCTCGAAGGAGGCCAGGATGACGTCCCATCCCTTAAACCAGCCGTAGTCGAAGGGTTCGGCCACCGAATCCCCCATCGAGGACCAGTACGCCTTCGCATCCTCGGTCAGCTTTCGACTGGGATTCTCAAGCGTCAATGCGATCTTCTCATCGCGTGCCCTGTAGAAATCCTCGCAGGCGGCGCGGTCGAGGCTGCGCAACGTGGAGAGCCCGCGAAAGTCTCCCGGATCGTCGTAGTTCGCGGCTATGAGCTGGAGCATTCGCTCGCGCGGGGCCACGAAATCCCAGTAGGCGCCTCCGATGATGTATTCCTCGGATCCATCGGTGCCAACATTGGCGGGGTCGTCGAACAGGCGCTGGTACTCCTCGACGTTCTGGGAGATGAAATCGCCGGTGAGCAGCCCTGCCGTAGCTTCGACATCGGCTCTTTCTGTAGCTACACCCGCTATACCCTCGACGGCGCCATCTTGGGTGTAGTACTTCGATTGGAGCGTAGGAAGCATGAAGAGAAGGGCGGTGACAACAAGTCCGGCGAGCACCACCGCAAGCGACGACTTCCTCTTGGCCAGTTTCAGGAACTCGTATTTGATCAGGTCCATCATGGAAGCCTCCTAACAGTCATTCCGGTCGTTGAAGTGCAAAAGGAAGAGGTCTTCGAGAGATGCTGTTGCAGGCCGCGCCCCACGCGCGGGTTTTCGGTCGCTCGCGATACGCAGCAGCGTTTTCGTCCCCTCCGCATCCACCGAGAGCACGGTGAACTTGCCCATGAGCCGGGCGGCGTTTTCCTCTGTCGTCTCCAGCTCCCATATCTTCCCGTCGAGGGCAGCAGTGGCGTCATCCATGGAGGAGGCGTGCACGAGAGATCCTGCCTTCATCATCAGCACGACGTCGGCGACAGACGCGATGTCCGAGACGATATGGGTGGAAAGGAGCACGATCTTGTCATGGGACAGGCTCGCCAAAAGGCTGCGGAACCGCACGCGCTCCTTGGGATCGAGGCCTGCCGTGGGCTCGTCGAACACGAGTACCGATGGGTCTGCGAGCTCGGCCTGCGCGATGCCGAGGCGTCGCTTCATGCCGCCGGAGAAGCCCCCGACGCGCCTGTCGGCGGCGTCTGCCAGATTGACGAGATCGAGCATTTCCTCGACACGACGCTTCGCCGCCGGGCCTCGCAGCCCCTTCACCGCTGCCATGTAGCGCAGGAACTGCCGCGCCGTGAAATCAGGGTAGCAATTAAAGTCTTGCGGAAGGTGGCCGAGGCGCGCGTAGTAGCGCTCGCCGAGGTTTTGTATGGGGATGCCGTCGAAGCTTACGGTGCCTGCCGTCGGGTCGAGGACCCCGCATATCATTCTCATGAGGGTTGTCTTGCCCGCGCCATTCGCACCGAGCAACCCGTAGATGCCCGGCGTGAGGCGCGCGCTGATACCATTCACGACCGTCCTGTCCCGGAACGTCTTGGTAACGCCGGAAAGAGTGAGTTCCATGGCGACTCCTTCGTCTCAAGTGCCTAGGCCATGGATCAAGGGTGGACGATGCGCCTGAAGGGCACCTTCAGGCGAGCTTAAGCGCACCTTAATTCGCTGCACGAATGGGCAGCTCAACCCTAAACGTCGCACCTGAGCCCTGCGTGCTCTCTGCGCGAATATGACCCCCGTGCAGCTCTGCTACTTCGCGGGCGATGGCGAGGCCTAGCCCCGAACCCGCGCTCTGCGCCTCGTTCTGCGAGCCTTTCCAGTGACGCTCGAAGAGCCTTGGCAGATCCTCCTCGGCGATGCCCTCCCCGTTGTCGGCTACCTCGACGGCGCACCAGCCGGGTTGTGCGTCTTCCACCCGCACGGCCACGCGGGTGCCTGGCGGGTTGTGGCGAAGAGCATTCGCAAGGATGTTGCCCACGGCGCGGGAGAGCAACGCCACATCCGCCCTCACGGTCGCATGAGTCAGCGAGGAGAACTCGATGGTATCCGTACACGTCGGCTCCGCGTTCACCATGTCTATGACGCATTCCCGCACCAGTCGTTCTAAGGGGATCGTTTCCCTCCGCAGCGGGTAGAGGCCGCCGTCGATCTCGTAGGCGAGCTTTAGGTCGCCAACGAGCGCGTCGATGCGGTCGACGTTGCGCAGGACGATCCGGCCGCCCTCGCGCATATCCGCCTCCGTCGGAGCGCTATCGGACAGCAGCTCTGCGTATCCCTTGATGGGAGAGAGCGGCGTTCGCATGTCGTGGGTGATGTTTTCGATCCACTCGCGTCTCATGCGCTCCGTCTTCCGCGCCGCCTCGTCGCTCGCGCGCATCTCGCTGTCGAGCTGGTTGAGGGCGCGGGTCACGGGGCCGAATGCCCCCTCCGGGCTTCGCGGGCGGTACGTGCGCCGCGCCACGCTTTCTACGCCCTCGACCACATGACGCAGCTTCCTGGTGATCCAAATCCCATAAATGACGGTGGCGGCGACGAGGAGCACGGCGAGAAAGGCCCCCGCGATGGCGGCGACGGAGTACATCCTATCCACTGCGGCGCCGTTGTAGAATACCGACCCCTTGCCGATGGGATAGGGAAAACCGATGATGTAGCAGCCTCCGTCAGGTGCCCCTGTGGAGCCGACGAACCTGGTGAATCTTCCGTCGAACGGACTTGCGCCCAGCTCTGCCAGGTCGGCAGCGCTGTAGCGAACGGGAAGCCCCGAGGGCGCATTGCGCTTGCGCACTTCAACGCCGTCGCAGTTGAGCACCTGGAGCCAAAGACCGTACTCATTCAGGTAGCGGATCCCGACCTCGTCGATCTTGACGACGCCATCCTCCTCGTGGATCCACCCGGCAAAGTTCTCTGTGAACGTCGAGGGCCACGAGGCCAGCGAGCGCCCCTCGGGCTCGGGGATGGAGAAGGCGTAATAGAAAAGCCCTATGCCGAGAAGGGTTATGAGGACGAGGGCCGCGACGGCAACAGCGACGGCTCTCGCAAGCGTCCTCATCATGAGGGCGCCTCTTCGCCGCCGGTGACGAACTTGTAGCCGAGCCCCTTTACGGTGAGGAGCAGTCGCGGGTCGGCTGGGTCGTCCTCTATCTTCTCGCGGATGTGACGGATGTGGACCATGACGGTGTTGTCGCACCCGAAACTGTCTTCTCCCCACACGGCCTCGTAGAGCCTATCGCGGCTCACCACGCGGCCCGCATTGCGGACGAGATAACGCACGATCTCGAACTCCCGGGCTGTGAGCTCCACCTCATCCTGCCCCACGCTCACCGTGCAGGCATCCTCGTCTACGGTCACAGGGCCCGCAGCGATGACCGAGTGCCCAGCTAGTCCTCCCATACCGAGCCGCCGCGCTTGGGCCTTCACGCGATAGGCCACTTCCTTCGGACTGAAGGGTTTGGCCACGTAATCGTCGCCGCCGATGGCCAGTCCCAGTATGCGGTCGACCTCGTCGCTCTTCGCGGAGAGGAAGATGATGGGGCATTGCGTGATCTCGCGTATGCGCTTGCAGGTCTCGAAGCCGTCGATTCCCGGCAGCATGACATCGAGGATCACCACATCGGGCACGCAAGTCGCGCAGGCAGAAACGGCTTCCTCTCCCGAAGCTGCCAGGGTTATACGCGAGAAACCCTCCTGGGTGAGCGCCGCCTTCAGAAGCCCGCGTATATCAGGTTCGTCATCAACGACGAGGATGCGGATGTCGTTCTCCATTGCCTACGCCACCTAGAATGCCAGCGGAATACACGTCCCCTTAATTCTATCGGGTGCTCAACTGGCATCACTCTTAACTCTCCCTTAATTCACACCGCCCAGGATGTGGCTCCGCTCGATGAGTGCCACCGTACTCCGTCTCGACGAGACCGATCCAGAACGGCTCCTCGAAGCGCACGGTGAGTTTGCACAGGCCCATCTCTGTTCCTCCTTTATGTCGATGACGAACCTGAAGGAGGGGCAACCAAGGAGGCAGGTTACTGACGGCACGACGCAGGAGGGCGACCGCATCCCGACTACCCGACGGGGCCGTGTTTTTACCTTCGGGGGGCAAGTATGCTGCAGGAGGGGCGAAAACCCTCCGCCTGAAGACAGAGGGTTTCGGCGAGCATGTTTCTGACTGCCCGTCATGGGCATGGGGCAAGACGGTCGCTACCTTGACAGGTTCCTTCGCTCCCACAGCCGGAGGTAGACGAAGCCGACGACCGCGGGAAGAACCGGTGCCGCCGCCTGCGCCGCGTAGATTCCAATGAAGCCGCAACCCAGGGGGACGGACAGGAGCCAGGCCAGGCCGGCCCTCATGGCGAATGCGTCGATGAGGGAGTTCGCCAGGGCCAGCTTCGGCGCGCCCGAGGCCAGGGCGAACGAGTCGAGGGCGTACATTGCCGCGTAGAAGACCCCGTTCACGCTGCAGGTGATGCGAAGGTAGAGGACCGCCGCGTCGATGAGCTCCCGGCTCGAATCCCCGAAGAGCGAGACGAGCCACCCCGCGCCCAGCTGCACGACGATCTGGATGCCCACAGTGACGGCAATGGCCATGAGGCAGCCCGACCTGGCGAATGCGACCGCCCGCTCGGGCATCCCGGCTCCGATGCTCTGCGAGACCGCGGCGGAGACGGCCTGGCCGACGCCCCAGCAGGGCAGCCCCGCGATAGTGCTTATCTTGAGGCCGACTCCGGAGGCGGCGGCGATGGTCGGGCCGTAGGAGTTGAGCCATGCGGTCACGAGGACATAGGAGAGGTTGATGACGGCCTGCTGCACGGCCATGGGGGCGCCCACGCGGAGGACATCCCGTGCGGCCGCGATCGCTTTCCCCCGCTCCCGGGCTTCGCGCATGGAGCGGAGCACGCTCCGGGCGGAGGCGTACCTGCGCCGCGCGAGCCACAGGGCGAAGACCGCCCCCGCGCCCTGGGCGGCCACGGTGGCGATGGCGGCGCCGACCACGCCGAGGCCGACGCCCGCGATGAGCACGAGGTCGAGGGCTACGTTCGCTGCGGCAGAGACGGCCATGATGGCGAGGGGGCCGACGGAATCTCCCTGCGCCCGCAGGAACGCGCACGCCGCGTTGAGCAGGAAGAGGCCGGCTGTGCCCAGAGAGACGACCTCGAGGTACGCGGCCGTTTGGGCGAGCGAGGCGCCGGGAACGCCCATGAGGGTGAAAATGGGCTTCGCGAACGCGCAGCCTGCCAGCGTGATCGCCGCAGCCCCCAGAAGGGCGACCCCGAGGGATGCGGCAAAGGCGCGGCGCTGGCCCTGCTCGTCGCGAGCACCCACGCGGTTGCCCACCGCGACGGTGCAGCCCGCCATGAGCCCTATGGCTATCGAGCTGATGATGAAGACGATGGCGGAGGCGTTGCTGATTGCGACAAGCCCCGTCTCGCCGACGACGTTGCCGACGACGCCCATATCGACGAACTGGTAGACGTATTGGAGGAGGTTCGCCGCGACGAGCGGGGCGGAGAACGCCGCCAGGCGCTTCGGGGCGCTTCCCTCCAGAAGGGATGACGTGTGATCTGCAGATGCTGACATGGAAAGCCTTTCGATGGGGTGAGAACAAAAAGGAACGGACGCATGCCCGTTCCCGTGCCCATCGTTCATCTGCGCAAGCCGAAGCAACCCGTAGCGGGTTGCAGGGCCGACGATTTATCAGGCTTCGCTCCGGTCAGCGTCTCGTCTGTATGCTTCCGGAGCCGCCCCAATGCAGAGCTTCATGGCTGTTCCTGTCGATGCGATTACTCAAGCACATGGATTATCTCACCGGGCGCATGGGCTGGCAAGGGGCGCTCGCACGCTAACGCTAGCGGCTCATCAGTTTCACGCCGAGCCTGACCAGGGCCGGGAGGCCGGGAACCTGAAGGCGCCGCTTCACCGACGTCAGCTCGCTCGGGATCTGGATATGCTGAGGGCACTTCTCAAGGCAGGCTCCGCACCTGACGCAATCGCTCGCGAAGCGCGCCTCACCCACCATGGCCCCCGATGCCGTGATGTACTGGTGCATGCCCTGGTACCAGCCGTGAGCGAAAGACGTGTTGTAGGCCGCGAAGCACATGGGGATGTTCACCCCTTTGGGACAAGGCATGCAGTACCCGCATCCCGTGCAAGGAATCCGGTAGTTTCGCGCGATGTGCTTACGGGTCTTTTCGACCGCATCCGCCTCAGCACCTTCGAGCGAGTCAGGGAGTGCCGATTCGGCCGTCTCGATATTCTGCGACAGCTGGTCCTGCGTGTTCATGCCCGAAAGCACCACCGTCACCTCGGGGTGGTTCCACACCCAGCGAAGGGCAAGCCGCACCGGGTCGTCGCTCAGATCGGCATCGGCGAGCGCCTTCCGCGCTTCCTGTGGCAATTCGCCTGCCAGCTTGCCTCCGAGAAGGGGCTCCATGACGATGACGGGCAAACCGCGCTCCGCCGCTGCCATGAGACCCGCCGTTCCCGCCTGATAGTCCTCGTTCATGTAGTTGTACTGAATCTGGCAGAAGTCCCAATCGAAGGAATCGAGCAATACGGGGAAATCAGCCTTGGGGCCATGGTACGAGAAGCCTATGTTGGAGATGCGGCCCGACCTCTTCTGCGCATCGGCCCATTTTTCGAATCCCAAGGAGCTCAGGCGATCCCACGTCGTCGCGCTCGTCACGTTGTGGACAAGATAGTAGTCTATATGGTCGGTGCGCAGCCTCTTAAGGGAGCGCTCCAGATACGTATCGAAATCGCCTGACGCCTCACATCGCGCTATCGGCAGCTTGGTGGCGATATAGACCCTCTCCCTCAGGCCGGGGTTGCGAGCGAATATCTCGCCCAGAGCAGCCTCGTTCCCGTTGTACATATAAGCCGTGTCAAGGTAGTTGACGCCCTGCCTGACGGCCTCGACGATGAGCTGCTCGGATGCGTCAATGTCGATGCGCCCTCCGGCAGAGGGAAATCTCATGCAGCCGAAGCCTAATGCCGACAGCTCGTTGCCATTCCTGGGGTCGGTCCTGAATTGCATCGCGGGCGCTCCTTGCGTAAAATTAGTTGCATGGTGTAACTAAATATAAGTTGCGGCGTGCAACTTGTCAAGGAGGCGGTAGGGCTACCGTGACTGAAGAAGACCGGACGTACCAACGCGCGCGGACGCGGGAGCAGAAGAGCCAAAGGCTCGATGACATTCTGAATGCAACAAGATCGATACTGAACGAAGGCTCGTACCACGATGTCACTTTAAGCTCCATAGCCGAAAGGGTCGGGTGCTCGCGCGCCAACCTCTCGCACTATGTCGGCTCGAAGGAAGAGATACTCCTGTTGCTGTACATCCGGTCGTTGCGGGAGATCTTGGAAGATATGAAGGGCATCGATGCCGGGTCTTTGGACGTGTCCTCCCTCGAAGGCCTTAAGGCTGCTTCGGCCGTTCTGGCGGCAATGCTCGCCTCGCACAGGGACTTCGGAAGGCTCGGGGCGCTTTTGGCGAGCATCATAGAGACCAACGTGCGCCTGGAATGCCTCGTCGAATGCAAGCGCGAGATTATCGCCATGATGGCCGAGGGGTCGAGCCTGCTTATCGCATGGGGCCTCATCGATGATTCTGCCGACTCCGCCAGGTTCCTCATGGATTTGTCGGATTACGCTTCCGGGCTCTACCCCGCGACCCATCCGCTTCCCATTCAGCGAGCTGCCTGCGAGGAAACGGGATACCCCATCCTGTCTTATGAGGAATCGCTGCGTGACTTTCTAACCGTTCAGCTCGTCGGCTATAAGGCGCTGAGGGAGAAGCGGCGCGACTCGTGACCTTGCAAAATTGTTAGGCACGCGTAAGGCGAATCGATGGCGGGAGGAAGCCCCCTCCCTTAGGCTGGTTCCAACCTTGGATTGGAGCCGCCCATGATCTTGAAGCTTGCCATGCGCAATGTGCTGCGCTCGGCGCACGACTACTCGGTATACTTCGCCACGCTGGCCTTTGCGGCCTGCCTGCTGTACTCCTTCACGGCCTCGGGCGACTACCTCCTGTCCCTCGACCTTACCGCCGACCAGCGCGACATCTACGGGTCCGCCTCCATGGTCACCCAGGCGTTCTCGGTGTTCTCGGCGCTTGTTTTCGCCTTTTTGGTAACCTACGCCAACCGCTTCATCCTGCGGCGGCGCTCCCGAGAATTCGCCACCTACGGGATCATGGGAATGGAGCCGGCGACCATGGCCCGCATCCTGGTCTACGAGGGATGCGTCGCCGCTGTGGTCGCGCTTGGGGTCGGCGTGCTTGCCGGAGTGCTCGCCTCGCCCCTCTTCGGCGCCATTGCCGCATTCGTCTTCGATGCTCCCTGGCAGCCCCTGCTCGTCTTCTCGGCCGATGCCGCCCTCTGGACTGCGGCATGCTTCGCCGGCATTATGGCGCTCGCCCTTGCCTTGGAGGTTCGGAGCCTGCGCAAGCATTCGCTGGTCGAGCTGCTGGATGCCGACGGCGCGCCCGAGCAGCCGAAGGGGGCCGCCCGGCTTTCCGTGGGCCTCCAGGCGTCGCTGGCGGCAGTCCTGCTTGCCGTCGTCTGGGGCTCCTGCCTGTTCCAGCCGACGCAGTTCATCGTGTGGATTCTGCCCATGGGGGTCGCCGCCGTGCTGGCCACCGGCATGCTCTTCCGGGTGTGGGCCATCAGGCGGCCGGCCCGCGCGTACCGTCGGCCCGAGCGGCTTCTGGCGGGCCTGCGCCTCTTCGACCTGCGTCAGCTACAGGCCCGCATGTCCCTCAACGCGAACGCGATGGCATGCACCTGCGCACTCATGGCCGTAGCGGTCTGCATGATGGTCGCCGGGCTCGCGTTCAGCGTCGGCATGCGGGACGGATCCGGGCGGCTGAGCGATCTGACGCTGGCCCCCATCGGCTACGTCGGCATCTTCTACGGGATCACGTTCCTGATCGCGGCCGCCGCCGTGCTGGCCCTGCAGCAGCTTGCCGGCGCCGCCGACGACCGGAAGGCCTACCGGCTGCTCGGGAATCTGGGCTGCGATGCCTCCATGATGCGGAAGAGCATCCGGTCCCAGGTCGGCACCTGCTTCGCGGCGCCGCTGGTCTTCGCGCTCGTCCACGACGTCTTCGGCCTGGCCCTGGTGGCGTTTGTGGCCTCCGTGCTGGGCAGTGCGCAGTTTCCCCTCATTGTAGCGGGAGTTGTGGGGGTCACCGCCGCGCTTTTGGGCGCGTACTATCTCATCACCTGCAGGGAGTGCGGCCGCATGCTTTTGCGGGAAGAGGGCCGGTGAGCCGAGGCAGGCGAGACCTTTGCCGCTCTGCCGCCGAATCCGGGGGTACTTTCGGTTGACCGGCGGCATGGCGGGCGGGGCTGCCTCACACGAGCGAAAAAGCCGGCCTCTGCCTCTTCGTGCTCGGACGGCTCTGCCGCGCGCTCGCCTCCGCTTTCTCAGGGGACAGCGGAAAGGGCGCCTGTTCCCGCCTCACTTTTGCACGTTGGCAAAAAACTGGCGCGCCATGGGGTCGCGTAGTGGAACAATGAAACGGAGAGTTCCCAGCGAGCGGAGGCAACCTATGACCACGACTGAAACTGCAACGGAGTTCGCCATCGACGAGCTGCTGTCCGACGGCATCACCAACACCCCGCCGTCGTTCGTGCGCGCCATTCTGAAGGCGGCGTCCGACCCGGCGATCACATCTTTTGCGGGCGGCCTGCCCAATCCTATTTCCTTTCCCCAGGAAAAGCTCATGGAGTCGATGCAGCGCGTGGTGGCCGAGCGTGGGCCTGAGGCCTTCCAGTACTCGATGACCGCGGGCATTCCCGAGCTGCGGGAATGGATCGCCGAGCGCTACAACCACCGCTTCGGCACCGACTACACCGCCGATGACGTGCTGGTGACCACCGGCTCGCAGCAGGTGCTCGATTTGCTGGGCAAGGTGCTGCTGGACAAGGGCGACGGCGTCATCGTGGAAAAGCCCACCTACCTCGCCGCCATCCAGGCCTTTGCGCTACAGCAGCCGGTGTTCCGCGAGGTGGAGCTCACCGAGGAGGGCCTGAACACCGACGAGCTGACGGCGGCCCTCGAAGCCGGCGCGAAGATGATCTACCTCATTCCCAACTTCCAGAATCCCACGGGCCTGACCTATACGGCCGAGAACCGCGCGAAGGTGCGGGAGATCCTGGCTGGTCGCAACATCGTGGTGGTGGAAGACGATCCCTACGGTGAGCTTCGCTTCGAAGGAGAATCCCTGCCCTATATCGGGGCCACGGCGCTGCCCCACGGGGTGGTCATGGGCTCGTTCTCGAAGACGGTGACGCCGGGCTTCCGCATGGGCTATCTGCTGACGAAGGATCATGAGCTGCTGCGCCGCCTGAACACGGCCAAGGAGGCCGCCGATTTGCATACCAACGTGTTCTCCCAGTTCGTGGTGCTGGACTATCTGCGCCACAACGACTTGGACGAGCACCTGGTGAAGATTCGCGACCTGTACCGCGACCAGGCGCAGGCTATGACCGATGCCATGGCGGAGTTCTTCCCGGCCGAGGTGTCCTTCACCAAGCCCCAGGGCGGTATGTTCCTGTGGGCGACGCTTCCGGCGGGCATCAACACCATGGATCTGTTCCCGAAGGCGCTCGCGCGCTGCGTGGCCTTCGTGCCTGGCGAGCCCTTCTACGCCGAGCCGGGGAGCTATTCCACTATGCGTCTGAACTTCACCAACGCCGATGCCGACACCATTCGCGATGGCATCCGTCGCTTGGGCGAGGTAATTGCCGAGGCGTTATAGGGCTCTGGGGTCTTTCGGGCCTATTGACGAGGAGCAGCCCGCTCACGCGCTTCGGCGCTGGGCGGGCTGCTTTGGTTTCGGGGTGCTGCGGACGCGCACGATGACGAGTTCCCGGGGGTGACGTGCTCGGCCCGAGCCAGCCCATGCTTGGGCAGAGCGCGCAGTTGTGACACAACTCGAAATGAGTATTCGATGCGGTTGTCAAGGTGCCTGCATTCCGTATATATCACCGATAGTTCCGGGGATGCACATTTCACGAGCAAGGCTAAAACTCTGCGATTCATCCGAGAAAAAGATGTCCCAAATTGAGAAGAAGGTGTCCCGTTTCGATTTGCTCTGCCGTGAAACTTTGCAAAGACTTTACGGGCCTCTGACAAGGCGCACTTACAGCTTGGTCATACTTGAGCAGAGCCTCCTCTTAGGCTCCCTCCTGTGAGAGGAGGCGTCTTTCAGAGAAAGGAATCGACATGACCAAAAACATGACAAGAAAAGTACTCGCTATCGCTGCGGCGGCGATTCTCACGCTCGGAATGATGAGCGCCTTCGGCTGTTCTTCACCCGAAACCCAATCGGGGAGTCCCAGCGCATCCGAGGCGCAGACGAGCAATCAGATATCGGTTTACTCGCGTGAAGATGGCTCGGGCACGCGCGGTGCGTTCATAGAGCTTTTCGGACTTGAGGAGAAGGATGCGGCTGGCAACAAAGTCGACATGACCACGGCCGCCGCTGCCATCACTAATTCCACTTCGGTGATGATGACCTCTGTCGCCAGCGACCCGGACGCCATCGGCTACATCTCCTTGGGCTCGCTCAACGATTCGGTCAAGGCCGTCAAGATCGACGGCATCGAGGCAACGGCGCAGAACGTGAAGAGCGGCGACTACAAGGTGTCCAGGCCATTCAACATCGTGTTCGCCGAGAACCTCAGCGCACCGGCACAGGACTTCGTGGACTTCATCATGAGCTCCGATGGTCAGGCGATCATCGAGGATAACGGCTACATAGGCGTTGACGAGAATGCGGCTCCCTTTACCGCTACTGGCGCAAGTGGCAAAGTCGTGATCGCGGGATCCTCCTCGGTCACCCCCATCATGGAGAAGCTCGCCGAAGCGTATAAGGCCGTGAATCCTGACGTAACCATCGAGGTTCAGCAATCCGACTCCACCACCGGCGTCAACATGGCCATCGAGGGCACGTGCGACATCGGTATGGCATCGCGTGACCTGAAGGATTCGGAGGCTTCGTCCGGGGTCAGCGCCACGGCTATCGCCAAGGACGGAATCGCCGTGATCGTCGCCCCCGCATCCGTCGTCGACAGCCTCACCAGCGACCAAGTGAAGGCGATCTTTTCCGGCGAAGCGCTCACGTGGGCAGAAGTGATCGGCTAGCTATATGTCGAAGTCTGCAAGGAAAGAAGGCTTTGCGAGGGCGCTGTTCACCCTCGCTGCCGCGATTTCGATCTTGGCAGTTGCCCTGATATGCGTGTTCCTCTTCGCCAACGGGCTTCCGGCGATGTTCCAGATCGGCATCCCCGAGTTCCTGCTGGGCACCACCTGGAAGCCGGGAAGCGACATGTACGGCATCTTTCCCATGATCGTGGGGAGCATCTACGTGACCGCCGGTGCCATCCTCGTCGGTGTTCCGGCGGGCATCCTGACGGCGATATACCTGTCGCGCTTTGCGGGCAGCAGGGTCGCATCCGTTCTGCGGCCGGGCATCGAGCTGCTCGCCGGCATCCCCTCTGTCGTGTATGGCTTCTTCGGGTTGATGGTGCTCGTCCCCTTCATCAGGATGACGATGCCTGGCAGGGGCCTTTCGCTTCTGGCAGCATCCCTGCTGCTGGGGATCATGATCCTTCCCACCATCATCACCGTGGCGAAGAACGCCCTCGATGCCGTTCCGAGAAGCTACTACGAGGGGGCCCTTGCCCTGGGCGCAACCCATGAGCGGGCCGTGTTCCGCATCCTCGTGCCTGCTGCGTTCTCGGGAATCATGGCGGCTGTCGTGCTGGGAGTCGGGCGTGCGATCGGCGAGACCATGGCGGTCGTTATGGTCGCGGGAAACCAGCCCGTCATACCGAACTCCATCTTCGACGGCGTTCGCACGATGACCGCGAATATTGTTCTGGAGATGGGCTATGCCGCCGACCTCCACAGGGGCGCTCTCATAGCAACCGGCGTCGTGCTGTTCGTCTTCATCATGCTCATCAGCCTCCTGTTCAGCGCCATCAAGAAGCGGGGTGAGGAGCGATGACATCGAAGATTCTGCGCGCTCTCGTGTACGTGGGAGCCATCCTCACGGCTCTGGTCCTGGCGGGGATCGTGGGATACATCCTTATAAACGGTATCCCTCATCTCAAGCCCTCCCTGTTCGAGTGGACCTACACTTCCGAGAACGTCTCGCTCATGCCCGCTCTCATCGATACCATCCTGATGGCCCTGCTTGCTTTGGCGCTATCTGTGCCGACGGGCGTTGGCGCGGCAATCTATCTGGTGGAGTACGCGCGCTCATCGAGCCGCTTCGTGAGGGCAGTCCGCATGACAGCAGAGACGCTCCAGGGCATCCCCTCAATCATCTACGGTCTGTTCGGCTTGCTCTTCTTCACGACCATGCTCGGATGGGGGCTTTCCCTCATTTCCGGCGCATGCACGCTCGCCATCATGGTGCTCCCCGTCGTGATGCGCACTACCGAAGAGGCGCTTCTCGCTGTCCCCGAATCCTACAAGCAAGGCGGCTTCGCATTGGGGGCGGGCCATGTCAGGACGATCTTTCGCTGTGTGCTGCCAAGCGCGCTTCCTGGCATCGTGGGCGGCGTGCTGCTTGCCCTTGGCCGCTGCGTTGGAGAGGTGGCCGCGCTCCTCTTCACCGCTGGCACCGTGGCGCAGATCCCCGATTTCGGCGGACAGGGCATCTTCGCAATCTTCGATTCGTGCAGGACGCTTGCCGTCCACATGTACGTGCTCGCAAGCGAGGGCCTTCACATGGACGAGACCTATGCAACAGCCGTCGTGCTCCTGATCCTCATTGTGATTCTGAACATGGGAGCGAACTTCGCGGCAAAGAGACTTAAGAGAGGAATGTAGATGATGGACGCAGTCACAGCACCCGAAAAGAGAATCATGGAACCTGAGAAGGAGCAAGGCATGCAGAGCGGCCGAGCGGAAGCCGCCGCCGCTGAAGCGAAGATGGGCGTTGAGGGACTCGACCTTTACTACGGAGAGTTCCGTGCCCTCAAAGACGTCACGCTCGATTTTCCGAAGAACGAGGTTACAGCGCTCATCGGGCCTTCTGGCTGTGGAAAGTCGACGTTGCTCAAGACCTTGAACCGGATGAATGACCTGGTGGACGGCTGCCGCGTGGACGGGTGCGTCTCCTTGGATGGCGACGACATCTATGGTGGCCTGCCGGTCAATGACCTCCGCCGCCGCGTGGGCATGGTGTTCCAGCAGCCCAATCCCTTCCCCATGAGTATCTACGACAACATCGCCTTCGGCCCGCGTACTCACGGGATCAAGGGCAAAGAAGAGCTCGACGTGATTGTGGAACAGTCGCTCCGTGACGCCGCCATCTGGGATGAGGTCAAGGATCGCCTGAAGAAGAGTGCCCTTGGGCTCTCGGGTGGACAGCAGCAGCGCCTGTGTATCGCACGTGCGCTTGCCGTTCAGCCTGAAGTGTTGCTGCTTGACGAGTCCACGAGCGCACTCGACCCGATATCCACGGCGAAGATCGAGGATCTGGTCACCGAGCTCGCATCGAAATACACCGTGATCATGGTCACGCACAATATGCTGCAAGCCATTCGCGTATCTACCAAGACCGCGTTCTTTCTCCTAGGGGAGATGGTTGAGGCAGGTGACACGGATGCGTTGTTCACGCATCCGAAAGACAGCCGAACAGCCGACTATGTGTCAGGTCGCTTCGGCTAAGCAGAGCGAAATAGCGGCACTCCAGGCGATGACGCTTGTGATGATGTCAGATTGCAGATTCGGAGCGTATCACATGAAGAACCTTAGATCGAGAGTTGCCATCATCGTCACGTGAATCGCGGCTTTAGGAATCGTCTGCGCCATGCTCTTCGTCTACTCGCAGTTCGTCAACGAGAAGTTCTATGAGGAGGCGAAGCGCAACTTCTCGGAGGTCTATGAGCTGCATCATCAACGGACTGAAGGACGAAGCGAGGACATCAACGGGTGTCTCCAGCACCGTCTACGGATGGCTTGACGAGATTGGCATTCCTAAGGGGAGAGGCCGTAAATCGAAGTTAGGGAACGGGCGCATCCAGCAGTTGACGGAGACGCTTGCCATGTTCGACAGGATGGGCTGCCGCCCGACCTCGAAGGAGTCTATCGCAAGGCTCTCGGATCTGAGGGAGCGGTTAGATGACGCCTGCGGCAGATACGGCAACCAAAACGCTTTCGTGTCGTATCTCGGCTTTCTCGCCCGACTCATTGACAAAGCCGTGTGAGCCTGTCACTATACTCGTACATGTCAAAGCCTTCGAGGCTTTGCAAGGGCCGGTCCTGCGGGACTGGCTCTGGTTTTATTTAGGCGCATGATCGGGCCACATTCAAGTTGGCGATACGGCGTACATCTAGGCCGCTGCTCTCCCTGGCCGCTTGTTGAGGAGGCGCCTCTAGGCTCCGATGAGTCCGATCATCTCCGCGATGTCCTCGGTGATCATCTGGACTTTGGGGACGGGATCGTGTTTTACCTTCGCGGAGATTATGGTGTACGAGAAAGCTGCCTCTACGCGAACAGCACGGCGTAGCAGACGATGCCGGCGAAGAATGCCAGGATCGCCGCGCCGATGCCCAGCAGCACGCGGAGGTACTTGCGCATGGCGGCCTTGCCTCCCTCCACGTCGGCGTAGATGGACGACAGCTGCTTCTCCGACTCGTTCAGGGCGCGCACGTCGCCCACGTCCAGGCCGCGCACCAGCTCGTCGAGGCTGATGTCGAAGTAGTCGGCCAGCAGCACCAGGCGCTGGAAGTCGGGATAGGACTGCCCCGATTCCCACTTCGATACCGTCTGCCGCGATACCCCCAGCTCGAAGCCGAGCTCTTCCTGGGAGAGGCCCCGCTTCTTGCGCAGGGCCATGAGCCGCTCGTTGAATTTCATGGCGCTTCCTTTCCTCGATGCCAGTATGAGCGCACTTCGATTCAATCGGAAGGGCCGCCGCGCATCTACCAACCATGGTTGGAAATCTGTCAACCAAAGCTGCCATCTGCAGTGGGTTAGCCGGGAGGTCTGCGCGATTTACCCCGCGCCGCCCCTCTTCGGTGGGAAGAAAATGCCGGCGGGGTGTCAAGGGAACCGTCCCCTTGACATCCGATTTGGGGAATCGCTGAGCGACAGAGCTGGGCTCTACGGTTAGGAAAACAGCTTCATGTCGCACCTGTCGTTTATCGCCAAGGCGATTGACGACAGGGGCTGAGTTTGGGATTATGATTGCACGTAGAAAAACCGAGAGGTTTTGTAAGGGCCGGTCCTGCTGGGACTGGCTCTAGTTTTATCTAGGCCCGTTCCAAGATCACATCGAGATCGCTTGCGCAGGCTTCCACGATGCAGCGGACGGCGGAAAGCTCGGAGGCGGTTATCTGCTCGCTGTCGGCCCCGACTAACAGATAAAACCACAATTTTGCTCGGCGGAACGGATGTAGTCGATGCATCTTCCCCTATGCCCATGACCGTGTTCGGGGCGTATCCTGTATAGCGGCCGAGCGTGTACGACG